>Ga0208371_1000290_pt1 | contig 13510 bp, 13 predicted proteins | sample SubbioCR12Aug_1A_FD_184827 | JGI IMG/M metagenome (GOLD analysis project Ga0208371, IMG submission 184827) | Serpentinite rock and fluid subsurface biosphere microbial communities from McLaughlin Reserve, California, USA - CR12Aug_1A (SPAdes) | ecosystem: Environmental > Terrestrial > Deep... | reverse complement strand
CCCGCAGATCATTGCGACCATCATGGTGCATCTCGACAGGGATCATGCCAGTGAAATCCTCAACATGCTGCCCGAGCGCCTTCGCAACGATGTCATGTTGCGCATCTCCACCCTTGAAGGGGTTCAACCCATCGCCATGCGCGAACTCAACGATGTCTTAACCCAACTGCTTGCTGGCGGCGACGTCAGCAAGAAAGCATCGCTGGGGGGGGTCAAGACTGCGGCAGACATCCTGAACTACATGGGCGGTGCAATCGAAGCCTCTGTGCTGGCAAACATCCGCGAACACGACGCCGATCTGGCGCAAAAAATCCAGGATCAGATGTTTACCTTCGACAACCTGCTTGATCTGGATGACCGCTCCATCCAGCTCCTGCTGCGCGAAGTTCAGTCCGAAACGCTCATCATCGCGCTCAAGGGCACATCCCAAGAGCTCCGCGAAAAAGTCTTCAAGAATATGTCCAGTCGCGCTGCCGAAGCGCTGAAAGAAGATCTCGAAGCCAAAGGCCCCGTACGCCTGTCCGAAGTCGAGGCGGAGCAAAAAGAAATCCTCAAAATCGTTCGCAAATTGGTCGACGAAGGCCAAATTGTTCTGGGAGGAAAAGGTGGTGATGAAGGCCTGGTGGAGTAATCTGCCCCTCCTCCCATTCCATTTGCTGTTTTCTGAGTCGATTCCCCCATGTCCAAGGTGATTCCCAAGGAAAAGCTCACGGCTTACCAACGTTGGGAGCTAGCCGCCTTTGACGAGCCCCCCCCATCGTCTCTTCCCCCATCGCCCCCGACTGAAACGACCTCAGACGAAACCATTGAAGTTGGCTCTACAGAACTGAGTATTGCCCTGCCCACGGCCGAGGATCTTGAACGAATTCAGCAAGATGCATGGAAAGAGGGGTTCAATCTGGGGCACGAAGAAGGCCGCAAGCTTGGCTTCGAAACGGGAAAAGAGGAAGGCAAACAACTCGCAGAACAACTGCATGCCTTGGTCGATGCATTGAATGCCGAAAAAATTCGCCAAGACGAGAACCTTGCTCAAGAGGTTCTAGCTTTGGCTTTGACTGTGGCGCATCAAATCATGGGGGCCGCGTTGCGAGTCAAACCTGAGCTGATTTTGCCCAGCATACGGGAAGCCATTGCCTCGCTTCCCTCGCTGAATGGACACCATCGCTTATTCGTTCATCCAGACAGCAGCCGCGTCGTCCATGATTGGCTGACACAAGAACACCCTTACCTGTCCTGGAAAGTCATTGAAGATGCCAAGCAAACACCTGGCGGATTTCGTGTCGAGTCAGCCCATAACGAGCTGGATGCCTCCTTACCGACCCGTTGGCGGGAAATCACCCGAGCACTCGGTGCTGACAACAACGATTGGCTGGAATGAACCGCTCTCAGCGCTTCGTTTCTTACCTGCAGCAATGCCAGGACTGTGTTCGTCTGGTCACGCCTTGGCGTTCCACCGGAAAATTGACGCGGGTTGCCGGACTTGTCATGGAAGCGACGGGCATCAAGGCTGCCACTGGAGCATCCTGCCGGATACTTCTGCCTGGGGGCCAAAGTATTGATGCTGAAGTTGTCGGTTTTTCCGGTGAACGCGTCTTTTTGATGCCCTTTACGGATGTTTATGGGCTAGCCCCCGGCGCGCCGGTCGAGCTCTCAGAGATCGGTGCAGGAGAACCACCCCATATCCTGCACCCCCCCTCTTTACGTCGTCGTATGGAAGATCGCATCCGCCTAGTTTCCGTTGGCCCGGAATTACTGGGTAGAGTCATTGATGGCGCAGGACGACCGCTTGATCGACTGGGCGATATTCATACAAGCGGCAAGGCACCGTTACACGCTCGCCCCTATAACCCCATGGAGCGCGAACCGATCAAAGACGTTCTCGACGTGGGTGTACGTGCAATCAACGCCTTGTTGACCGTAGGCAGAGGACAACGCATGGGCCTATTCGCGGGCAGCGGGGTCGGAAAATCTATGCTGCTTGGCATGATGGCTCGCTATACCGAGGCAGATGTCGTTGTCGTCGGACTGATCGGTGAACGGGGCCGGGAGGTCAAGGATTTCATCGAGAACATTTTGGGGGAAGAAGGATTGCGTCGGGCCGCCGTGGTCGCCGCCCCGGCCGACGCACCACCGCTGTTGCGCTTGCATGGTGCCGCGTACGCCACAGCCATTGCCGAATACTTCCGCGATCAAGGGAAAGATGTCTTGCTCATCATGGATTCCCTGACGCGCTATGCACAAGCCCAGAGGGAAATTGCCCTTGCGGTCGGTGAACCTCCAGCGACCAAGGGTTACCCCCCTTCAGTATTTGCCAAAATCCCCCAACTGGTAGAACGCGCAGGCAACGGACGTAAAGGCGGCGGGTCAATCACCGCTTTTTACACGGTACTCATGGAAGGGGACGACCAACAAGATCCCGTTGCCGATGCCGCGAGAGCCATTCTTGACGGCCATATCGTCCTATCGAGGCAACTATCGGATCAGGGGCACTATCCCGCCATTGACATCGAAGCATCCATCTCCCGTGCCATCACCGAACTACTCTCCCGGGACAACCTTGAGCGGGTAAGGCGCATCAAATCGTTGTATGCCAGATATCAACGAAGTCGTGACCTCATCACGATCGGTGCCTATGCCCGAGGAAATGATCCTCTGCTTGATGAGGCCATCGCCTTGTTTCCAAAAATCGAACAGTTCCTCGTCCAGAATTTCCTGGAAAAAGAAAACCTGGACAATAGCAAACTGCTTCTGAAACAGCTCTTGTCATAACACATAAAAACAGTGCCCCGCATGCACGGGGCACTAAATCGCTTCAGGGCCGAAGAGCCTTTTAGCATTCAAAAAACAAGTTAGCCATTCTCGTTCTTCGACTTGCTAGCCAATCTAGCCCAAATAAACAGCCCCATCACGATAATAAATCCGATGGTAAAGAGGCTAAGCAAACCAATATCGCTACCAAACAATTCCTTTGTCACGGCGTCCATATGCAAGCTCCTTTGTTGGCCCTCTCACGAGAGCATTGACGAATAAAACTCACCGGCGTGAAGCCTCGTCTCTTCATTAAATGGTGCCGCCCACTCTCCTTCTATACGCCAACGCTTATCCGGCGGCTCAAGAACGAGGTGACGCTTGCCCGAGCCCTTTATAACAACATGGGCCTGATATTTCCCATCACCCCGACGAGTCATGGGAATTTGTACATCGAGTTCATCTCTTGTTGGATGGACAAGAGACAAAAGCAACATTTGCGATTGAGCACCTGCACCATTTATTTCAACGACAAGCGTTTCCTTCTCGTAGACCAATGAGGCATTGATCTGAAGGATCCGCGCCTGCATCTGAGGCTCTCTTACATCAGACACAGCCATTCCCGTTTTTACGTACCCAGAGCGCACCAAATCATCTGGATCACGCGCCGCGATAAAAACCGTAGCCACACCCGCCAATACTGCACTGGCAGGCAAAGCGATAATGAGCCAGACCATGCGCTCCTTCCACCACGGGCGGCTTTCCTTATCTGATTCAGATAGAGTTGTCATCGAAATTCCTAGCGCAAAAAACTCGACTTTGCCTCGCGCACGATACCCTCATCATCTTCTGCCTTGATTGTAAACAGGACAGGGTAACTGGGTTTATGCAACGCTGCTTGAGCAACCCTTAACGCAACATTCAGGTTAACCGTCCCCAACGGGGGAATTTCAACATTATTACCTGAATACACATTCAGCCCATCTATTCCTGTTGCATCTATCTTGTAGCGGTGAGGCACGCCATCCATATTGATGATCTGTAACCTGTATACGTTTTCAATATGGGAATTTTCAACTTCTCTGGAAAGGGTGCGTCTATCACGAATAACATCCGCACGAAGGGGCACACGCTCTGCCAGCGTGTACATAAAGCCACCAATTATCGCCAGGAGCACAAATGAATAAAACAGGGTTCTTGGTCTAAACACATGTTTCACCAATTCACCATCCGCATATTTCCCATCAATAATATTCTGGGTCGAATAACGAATAAGCCCCTTTGGATATCCCATCTTCTCCATGACTTGATCGCAGGCATCGATACATGCTGCGCAACCAATGCACATGTACTGCAAGCCATTTCTGATATCGATCCCCGTTGGGCAGACCTGTACACAAATACCGCAATCAACACAGTCACCTAAGCCTTGTGCGCGAGGATCCCCACCCTTTTTCCTGCTTCCCCTCGACTCGCCCCGCCGATAATCATAAGTAATAATCAGCGTATCTTGATCAAACATCACACTCTGAAAACGCGCATAGGGACACATATATTTGCACACCTGTTCTCGCATAAAGCCAGCGAATCCCCAAGTTGCAAAAGCGTAAAACAGTATCCAAAACGTCTCCCACGGACCAAGATCAAACGCCAACAACTCAGCCCATAGATCCGGAGCTGGCGTGAAATAGGCCACCAAGGTGAAACCCGTCCACAATGCAAGCACGACCCAGGCCACATGCTTGCCCCCCCGACGAAGGATTTTCTCAATATTCCAAGGAGATGCATTCAGTTTCTGCTGTTTTTTGTAGTCCCCCTCAAACCAGCTTTCCACCCAAATAAATAATTCCGTATAGACGGTCTGAGGACAGGCATAGCCACACCAAAGACGGCCAGCCACTGCAGTAAATAAAAACAGGGCCAATGCGGAAATGATTAACAAGATTGCCAGCCAGACAAAGTCTTGTGGCCAAAAGACCCAATCAAACAAATAAAACTTGCGTGCACCCAAATCAAACAAAACCGCTTGCCGGTCATGCCATTGCACCCAAGGCAATCCGTAGTAGATCAATTGCGAGAAAACGACAAGAGCGATGCGCCACCAATTAAATACGCCATGCACTGCACGGGGATAAATTTTCTGGTGAACGGCATAGAGCGACTGTTCCTGAGCATCTTGGTGCATAACAGGAATTTGAGCCGCGCTCTTATCGGTTTTCTCTGTTGTCATTCGAAATCCTCTCAGCCCATCCCCCGGATACGAACCACCACCCACGGGGAAGGAAAAACACTAGGTTTCTTGTTTTTTATTCAACGGAAAGCAGTTCACTTTCGACAAATGAACTGCTTTCCGGAGCCGGTTTCCCGGCTCCGGTTTCATGCTTACTTCGCCGGAGCAACCACCTCTGCCGCGGGAGCAACCTCTGCGACAACGGGTGCTGTGGGTTCTACCGGTTTCGCACCGCCCCCCAAACCCCATACGTAAGCCGTCAACAAGCGAATCTTGCCCTCTCCCAAAGACTCTCCTTGAGCAGGCATGCCACCTTTGCGGCCCTTCATGATGGTTTCAACAATCGCCGACTCGCTGGAACCATATTGCCAAGCATCATCCGTGATATTCGGGAAGCCAGCCGCAGCCATGCCTTTGCCATCCTCGCCGTGGCAGCCCGCACAGGCTGCGTATTTCTGCTTGCCTGCTGCAGCCAATCCCGCATCGTGAGCCTTGCCTCCTAACGACAGCACATAGTTGGCGACTTCCTTGGCACTATGCTCATCGCCGACGAGCCCACCAGGCATTTCGGCAAGGCGTCCATTGGCGATGCTGGCACCGATATCTTCCGGGGCCCCACCGAACAACCAGTGGTTATCGGTCAGATCCGGAAAGCCCTTGGAACCCTTGGCATCAGATCCGTGACACTGAGAGCAATAGGTTAAAAAGAGGTTTTCACCCATCTTCTTGGCATCTGGATTTGCTGCCACGGCCATGATGTCTTGCCCGACAAACGGTTGCAGAACAGCGTTGAACTGAGCATCAACACGCTCTTTTTCTGCTTTGTATTGCTCTGCAGAGGACCAATTCCAGATGCCTTCAAATTTACCCATGCCCGGGTAGACAACGAGGTAGGCAATGGAGAAAAAGATCAGCCCATAGAAGAGGAACATCCACCAACGGGGCAAGGGGTTATTCAGTTCGCGTAGATCACCATCCCATGTCGGCTCCATCAATTCCGCCTGCTCACCGGGAGCCAGCTTCTTCGTGGTATGGGTATTGAGAATCCAGAGCGAAAAAATCAGCCCGGCAATGGTCAGAACAGCGATGTAGTAATGCCAGAAATCGCTGACAAAATCGGGAACGGCATATCCTGCAATCATGAGTATCTCCTAATCAATTAGGCGCATGGCCGGTCTTCTTGCCCGTTTGAACCTCTTCCTGGAAGGGAAGGTCTGCTGCGTCGTCAAATTTCTGTTTGTTATCACGATGAAAAACCCACCAGACAATGCCGATGAACAACAGAAAGGAAACAACCGTCGCTACGGAACCAAAAAGACCGGCATCCATGTCAGTGAGTCTTCGGACCAGAGGTGCCGAGCACTTGCAGATAGGCAATCAGGGCGTCCATTTCGGACTTGCCCTCAAGCATCTGTGGTGCAGCAGAAACTTCTTCCTCGGTGTAGCCGTGACCAACGATATTGAGCGTCCTCATCTTCGCCTGAATATTGGCTGCATCAGCGGGCGCGTCAGCCAGCCAAGCGTATGCAGGCATGTTGGACTCCGGCACCACTGAGCGGGGATCCATCATATGGGCATAGTGCCAATCATCCGAATAACGGCCACCAACCCGATGTAAGTCTGGGCCGGTGCGCTTGGAGCCCCACTGGAACGGACGGTCATAGACAAATTCACCCGCTACAGAGAAGTGCCCATAGCGCTCGGTTTCCGCACGGAAGGGACGAATCATCTGGGAATGACAGTTGTAGCAGCCTTCCCGAATGTAAATATCGCGTCCCGTCAACTGCAGAGCGTTATAGGGCTTGAGACCTTCGATCGGCTCGGTCGTGGACTTCTGAAAGAACAGAGGCACGATCTGAACCAGACCACCGAAAGTCACCGCCACAAAGGCCAGAACCATGAGCAGGCCGATGTTCTTTTCAAGAACCTTATGTGCTGACATGTTGGGTCTCCTTATCCGTTAAGCCGCAACCGCTTCGGGGATGCGGGCATCGTCCACGGCCTTACCGGCGGCGACGGTTTTCCACACGTTGTAGGCCATCAGCAGCATGCCCGCGAAGAACATGACACCACCAACCAGACGAATCGTGTAGAACGGATACATGGCATTGACCGACTGCGCAAAGCTGTAGGTCAGGGTTCCGTCAGCGTTGGTGGCACGCCACATCAGGCCTTGCGCCACACCAGCAATCCACAAGGAGGCGATATACAACACGACCCCAATGGTGGACCACCAGAAATGCACGTTGATGAGGCGCGTGCTCCACATTTCCTCACGTCCGAACAAACGCGGGATCAAGTGGTACAAAGAGCCAATCGAAATCATCGCTACCCAGCCCAAGGCACCGGAGTGCACATGGCCAATGGTCCATTCCGTGTAGTGGGAAAGCGCGTTTACGGTCTTCACTGACATCATCGGGCCCTCAAAGGTCGACATGCCGTAAAAAGACATGGCGGTAATCAGGAACTTGAGGATCGGGTCAGTACGCAGCTTATGCCATGCGCCGGACAAGGTCATGATGCCGTTCATCATGCCCCCCCACGAAGGCGCAATCAGCATCAGCGAAAACACCATGCCAAGAGACTGTGCCCAGTCTGGCAGCGCGGTGTAAAGCAGATGATGCGGCCCTGCCCACATGTAGATGAAGTTCAGTGCCCAAAAGTGAACGATGGACAGACGATAGGAGAAAATCGGGCGGCCAGCCTGTTTGGGAATGAAGTAGTACATCATGCCCAGAAACGCCGTCGTCAGGAAAAAGCCCACCGCGTTGTGGCCGTACCACCATTGCACCATGGCGTCATGCACCCCGGCATACGCAGAATAGGACTTCCACCACACACCCTCACCACCCAAAATCCAAGGCAGTTCAGCGCTATTGACGAGATGCAGCAGGGCAATGGTGACGATGTAGGCACCAAAAAACCAGTTAGCCACATAAATGTGCTTGGTTTTGCGCTTGATGAGCGTTCCAAAGAACAGAACACCATAGGCCACCCACACCACAGTGATCAACAGGTCGATAGGCCACTCAAGCTCGGCGTATTCCTTACCGGAAGTAATCCCCAAAGGCAGCGTTACCGCAGCCAGAACGATGATGAGCTGCCACCCCCAGAACACAAAGGCTGCAAGACCATCAGAAAGCAAACGGGCCTGGCAGGTACGCTGCACGATGAACAGCGATGTCGCAAACAGTGCAGATCCACCGAAGGCAAAAATCACCGCATTGGTATGCAATGGACGCAGCCGACCATAAGACAGAATGGCCGACAACGGCCCAAGATCTTTCGTCATATCCGGCCAGATGAGCTGCGCAGCGATAAGCACGCCGACCAGCATCCCGACTATTCCCCACACGACCGTCATGATGGCGAATTGTCGGACGACCTTATAGTTGTATGTTGCTTCCATACGGGTCTCCTTAGCAGTTAAGGCTAAAACACAAAAAGCGAGCGTCAAAAAACGACATTCAAATCCTAAATTACAGATTAAACCAAGTCAATTCCACGCCACACAGTAAACACCGCGCAAAACAGCATCACCTCACACGCACGGACACATTCACGTCGCAGTCATGGCTCATTCGCGCACACCACAAGGTGTGCCACCCACGCCGAGATGACTTGCGTCAATATGCCACATTGACACGAGCAAGAGCACCCCTCTTTTTTTGAGCGGGTTCGTTATTCCCGAGAATCCTTTGGCTCGTCATCCATCAAAATTCGGTGTGCAGGCCCTTCCATATCCTCAAACTGACCACTTTTGACCGCCCATAGAAACACCACAGCAATCGCCGCAACGAACACCAAACTCAATGGAATCAACAGATAAAGTATGTCCATGGGATTCACCCGATCAGCATTGCAAAAACCAGAAACCTCAGACTCGGCAAATCAACGCGGAGAATCCGTGCCACCGATACCCGGTTTTTCGTTGATACGCGACAAGCGCATGGCATTCAACACCACGAGCAACGACGATAAAGACATCCCGATCCCCGCCAACCAAGGTGTGACATACCCCAGCGCCGCAGCGGGAATCGCCAAAAAATTGTAAAGAGCCGACCATGCCAAGTTCTGGCGAATAACCGTTTGCGCCTTTCTCGCCAGACGCACGCCATCAGCCAAGCGTCCGATCTCGCTCGAAAGCAACACCATATCTGCTGCCGCCTGGGCAGCCTCGGCACCCTGATCCACCGCAATCGAGACCTGAGCCTGAGCCAGCACGGGCGCATCATTGACGCCGTCACCGGTCATTGCCACGACAGCTCCACCTTGTTGCATGGATCGCACAGCCTCAAGCTTGTCCTGCGGCAACATATCGCCACGCGCGTCCTCAATTCCCAATTCACGCGCCAAAGCTTGCACGTTGGCGTCACGATCTCCGGAATAAAGATGCAGGCGCACCCCCAGGGATCTCAACTCATCGATCAATTGGCGCGCCTGTGGGCGGAGCGCATCGCCCAACGCAAACCACGCCAAAATACCCTGGTCATCCGCCAGCCCGACCAGTGACTGCCCCGGCGCATCAACCGCAGGCACCTCCACCCCCAGAAATTCGGGTGTCCCCAAGCGATACTCACCGCCGCCAATCAGACCACTGACCCCCTTGCCGGGGATATAGCGCAGATCCTCAGCCTGGCAGTGATTGCCATGCCCCTCGCGGCGCAACGCCATGGCAATGGGATGGGAAGACCCTTGCTCCAGTGCATAGGCGAACCCCAAGACGGTGTCGCGATCACCTCGCAACACATACACCTCACACAACGTGAACTCCCCCGTGGTCAAAGTCCCCGTCTTGTCGAAAACGAAATCCGTTGCACGTGCCAATGTCTCAAGCGCATGGCCTCGCGTCGACAACAACCCCAAGCGTGTCAAACGCCCCAAAGCGGCAGTCAATGCAGCAGGGGTCGCCAAAGCCAACGCACACGGGCAAGACACCACCAGCACGGAAACCGTGACCCAGAAGGCACGGGAGGCATCCACAAAGTACCAAGCCGTGGCCACACCCACCGCAATGACCAGCAACGCCAGCACAAACCACGCAGAAACACGATCTGCCAAGCGAGCCAAACGCGGCTTTTCCGCAAGCGCACGATCCAGCAGGCGAACGATGCCCGACAACACCGTATCCGCCCCCACCCTCTCCACTTTGACGACCAACGGGCTTTCCAGATTGATCGAGCCACCAATCACCGGGCTACCGGGATTCTTGCTCACCGGATGCGATTCCCCCGTCAGCAAGGATTCGTCCACATTGGAAGCCCCCTCGGCAACGCTGCCATCAGCAGGAAAGCTCGCTCCTGCCCCTACCAGCACGTGCTCGCCCGGAGAAAGCCTGACTGCCGCCACGGTCTCTTCGGCCCGGTCTCCCGGAAAACCGGGCAACCTCAGCGCCGCCGCAGGAATCAGCTTGATCAGGCTTTCCGCCGCTTCCGCAGATTTCTTGCGGGCATTCATTTCCAGGAAACGCCCGGTCAGGAGAAAAAACACAAACATGACGACAGAATCAAAATAAACATCAGCGCTGCTGGTGAAGGTGCCATAGATACTGGCCAGATACGCGGCCCCCACGCCCAGCGCCACAGGCACATCCATACCTGCTCGCAGCAATCTCAGGTCTCGCCAAGCGCCCTGAAAAAACGGCCAAGCCGAATAAAACACCACAGGTGTGGTCAACAACAGGCTGGCCACGCGCATCAACGCCTCAATATCGTCGGCCATGGTGCCATCCTGGGCCATGTATACCGGCACGGCATACATCATCACCTGCATCATCCCCAGTCCGGCTATGGCCAGACGGCGAATCGCGGCATTACGTTCCTTGCGAAACAATTCTTCTTGTCGGCTGCTATCGAAGGGATACGCCAGATAACCGATGTCCTGGATGCTTTTCAGAATCTGCGAAAGCTGGATGCGCTCGTTATCCCAACGCACGCGCGCACGGCGCGTGGAAAAATTGATTTCGACCCCCACGACACCAGGCAAGCGAAACAGATGACGTTCGTTCAACCAGATACACGCCGCACAGACGATGCCTTCCAGAATGAGGTTGGCCTCGCGAATCGAGCCCGGCTGCTCGCTCACAAAACTGCTCTGCACCTCAGGCAGGTCATACAGTTTGAGGTTCTTCAACTCCTCCAGCGCGGCTTCCGGGGTGGGGGGCAAATCGGTGCGCAAACGGTAGTAATCGGCATTGCCAGAATCGATGATGGTTTGGGCTACGGCCTGGCATCCGAGACAACACGTCGCTTTATTGGCCAACTGGTAACGGATGGGGTATTCCGCTCCGGGAGGAACAGGCTGACCACAATGAAAACAGGGAAGAGGCTCGGACATGGCCGCGGATTCTACCCGGCGTGCTTCCGGTAATTCGCCAGTGCCGCAAATTCCGCTACAGAGAGGGTTTCTCCCCGACGGGTCGGATCGATCCCCAGCACATAAAAATCTGCCTCGCTGACTACCCCCTTGAGCGTATTGCGCAAGGTTTTACGACGCTGACCAAAGGCACGACTCACCACATCCGCAAAAACCTTGTGATCCCGATAAACCACTTTTTCAACCGGCAAGGGCACCAGACGCACGATGGCCGAATCCACTTTAGGGGGCGGCTGAAAAGCCCCCGGGGGCACCACGAACAAGCGGGTTACGGCAAATCGCGCCTGCAACATCACCGATAGCCGTCCGTAATCGGCGGTATCAGGTGCCGCAGCCATGCGATCTACCACCTCCTTCTGCAACATAAAAGTCATGTCGCAAATCGCTGTGGCGAACTCGGCCAGATGGAACAGCAAGGGTGAGGAAATGTTGTAGGGCAGATTGCCCACCACACGCAGCCCTGTTCCCAGTTGCGCAAAGTCAAAGGTCAGTGCATCAGCCTGATGAATCACAAGCTCTCCGCCGGGGAATTCGTCGGCCAGTCGCTCCACCATATCGCGGTCAAACTCCACCACATGCAGCTTTTTCAGCGCGTCCAGCAATGGACGAGTCAACGCACCTGGCCCAGGGCCAATTTCCACCATGGTTTTGCCCGGCTCGGGGCGAATGGCAGCGACGATGCGATTGATGTAGTGCGCATCCACCAGAAAATGCTGCCCGAGATGCTTCTTTGCTCGCGGCAAAGGTTGACGTGGCAAAGAACATTCCATCGCCATGTCATGCCCCTCCAGAGCGATGGCAAGCCATCGCCATCGCGGCATCAATGGCTGTGCGCAAACTGCCGTCGCTGGCGCGACCCGAGCCCGCTAGCTCCAAAGCCGTACCGTGATCCACTGAAGTACGAATGATGGGCAACCCTAAAGTGATGTTCACGCCTCCCCCAAAGCTGGCATGTTTGAGCACAGGCAACCCCTGATCGTGATACATGGCCAGTACAGCATCGGCCGTCTCCAGATATCTGCGCTGAAACAACGTATCGGCCGACAATGGCCCCGTAAGCCACATGCCCGATAAACGCAAGCGTGCGAGCACCGGCTCGATGATTTCGATTTCTTCACGCCCAAGATGCCCGCCCTCTCCTGCATGCGGATTCAAACCTGCCACGAGGATATGCGGTGCTGCAATACCAAAATCACGGCGCAACGCCGCATGCAGAATCGTTAGCACCTCTTCCACAAGCAGCTGCGTAATGGCCTCGGCGACGGCGCGAAGGGGTAAATGGGTGGTGACCAGCGCGACCCGCATCCCCCCCCCCGCCAACATCATGACCACACGCGGCGTGTGCGTCAGTTCTGCAAGAAACTCGGTATGGCCCGTGAATGGCACGTCGGCATCGTTGATCACCCCCTTGTGAACCGGGCCGGTCACCAACCCGGAAAACCGCCCGCTTTGACAGCCCAACACCGCCTGGCGCAGGCAGTTCAACACATACGGCCCGTTGGCAATGTCCAGTTTTCCGGCAATCACTGCGGCAGCAACCGGGTGATGCCACACGCTCAGGGGGGCGGATGATGTTTCTGGTGAAAAATCCGGCACATTGAACGAGAGCCCCAGGCATGCCGCACGCTCAGTGAGCACATCACGGTCGGCCAGCAACACCACGGGACAGGCTGGGGGGGCTTGCGCCAGCAGCACACACAAATCCGGGCCAATACCTGCAGGTTCACCTGCGTTTATAACGAGGGGGGCAGTCATATCGGGCACATAAAAAAGGGGCGGCACAGGCCGCCCCGGTCTGGGTCAAAAAGCTCAATCCCGCTCGCCCATCAAGGCCATAAGCAACTGCAGCAGGTTGACGAACAGGTTGTAGATATCCAGGTAAATGGCCAGGGTCGCCATGATGTAGTTGGTCTCCCCACCATTCACCACACGACTGACGTCATACAGCAAGAAGCCGGAAAATAGCAGCACGGACACCGCAGAAAGAGTCAACGCCAAGGCCGGGATCTGGAAAAACAGATTGGCCAGCGAAGCCAGAATAACCAGCACCAAGCCGATCATCAGGAATTTGCCCAGGAAACTGAAGTCTTTCTTGGTGGTCGTCGCGATTCCCGCCAGCGCCAGAAAAATCGCCCCTGTGCCTCCCGCCGCCAAGCC
>Ga0208371_1000288_pt1 | contig 13565 bp, 14 predicted proteins | sample SubbioCR12Aug_1A_FD_184827 | JGI IMG/M metagenome (GOLD analysis project Ga0208371, IMG submission 184827) | Serpentinite rock and fluid subsurface biosphere microbial communities from McLaughlin Reserve, California, USA - CR12Aug_1A (SPAdes) | ecosystem: Environmental > Terrestrial > Deep... | reverse complement strand
GCTCGATGTGCCGGTGACCAAGGGCGTTTCCGGCATTCTGGTGTTCGATGCAGCCCATCTTCATGCCGAAGAAAACCGGCAGATCCGTGCCTGCATCAAGTGCGGCGAGTGCGTGAATGCCTGCCCGATGGGGTTGAACCCCTCGATGCTGGGCATGCTGGCGGGCAAACGTGAGTACGACCTCATGGGTGAGCAGTACCACCTGGGCGATTGTTTCGAGTGCGGTTGCTGCACTTTTGTCTGTCCCTCCAACATTCCGCTGGTGCAGCAATTCCGCGTGGCCAAGGCCATCCTGCGCGAAAAAGCCAGTGCAGCACAGGCGGTGGCATGATGTCCGCGAAGAAATCCCCCCTGACCGAGCTGCGCACTTCGCCGCATGTGAAGCGTGCTGTGAGCATCGAAAAGATCATGTTCAACGTCGTGCTGTCGCTGTTGCCCATCGCTGCGTTTTCGGTGTGGCAATACGGCCTCTCGGCCCTGGCGCTGATCGTCGTGACCACGGCCTCGTGCCTGTTGACCGAGCAGTTTTTCAGCCGTCTGGCCGGGCAGGGCAACCCCCTGTCCGATGGCTCCGCCACCATCACTGGCCTGTTGCTGGCCTTGACCCTGCCGCCTGCATTCCCTGTGTGGATGGCCGCCGTGGCCGGGTTTGTCGCCATCGCTCTGGGCAAGGCGCTGTTTGGCGGCCTGGGGCATAACGTGCTCAACCCGGCACTGGTCGGGCGCGCTTTTGTACAGGCGGCTTTTCCCGTAGCGATTTCCACCTGGGTGCCCGCCTTTGCGCCGCAGCGTTTCAGCGAGTTCATCCCCAGCACGCTGGCCATGCCCCTGATGACCCCGCCCGATATCGCCATCTGGGCGAAGCAGGCGGTGGATGGTTTCACCGGGGCGACGCCGCTGGCACGCTGGAAATTCGAGAATCTCACCGCCGCACCGCTGGATTTGCTCAATGGCAGCCTCACCGCCAGCGCCGGAGAAACTTCGGCGCTGCTGATTTTGCTGTGCGGGGCCTATCTGGCCGCGCGTCGCTTTCTCGACTGGCGCATTCCCGTGGCCGTGCTGGGCAGCGCGGCACTGACGGCGTGGCTGTTTCAGGCCATCGACCCGGTGCGTTATCCCGATCCGCTGTTCGTGCTGCTTTCCGGTGGCCTGATGCTGGGGGCCGTGTTCATGGCCACCGACATGGCGACTTCGCCGGTGACACCCTGGGGCGTGTGGCTTTACGGCGCACTCATCGGCGTGGTGACGGTGATGATCCGCTACTTCGGCGGGCTCACCGAGGGGGTGATGTACGCCATTCTCATCGCCAATGCAGCGGCTCCCCTGATCGACCAGATGACGCAACCCCGTGTGTTTGGAGCAGCCCGTGGAAAATCTTGACCTCCCTCAGGTTGCCAGCACCCCCTCGGGCGCGATGATCCGCACCCTTGGGCTGGTGGCGACCATTTGTGGACTGCTGATCGTTTCGGCTTATCAGGGCACGCTCGAAGCTGTGGCCGAAAACAAGCGCATTGCCCTGGAACGTGCCGTGTTCAAGGTGATTCCCAAGGCGGCCAGCGTCAAGACTTTCGTCGCGGGCAGCGGTGGTATCCAGCCTGAGGGAACCACCCAACCTGAAGGTGCGGTGAAGTTTTATGCGGCCTATGACGCGACTGGAGCACTGCAAGGCATTGCCGCCGAAGGGGCAGCCAAAGGGTATGCCGACACGGTGCGCGTGCTTTATGCCTATGACCCGGCAAAACAGGCCATTACCGGCCTGGGCGTGGTGTCAATGCGCGAAACACCGGGTATCGGCGACAAGATCTACACCGATGCCGCCTTTCTCAAGAATTTTGAAGCGCTCGATGTCCGCCTGAATGCCGACATGAAATACCTGGCGCACGCCATCAAGGTGGTCAAGCACGGCACAAAGCAAAGCCCGTGGGAAATCGACGCGATTGCCGGAGCGACCGTAACCTCGAAAGCCGTCGGCAAGGGTATCCAGGAAAGCGCTGCACGCCTGCTGCCTCTGCTGGTACCCGAGCAGGGCAAACTGACCACCGCCGTGGAGCCATGACATGAACGTGCCCCTGCATCCCCCACGTTCCAGCCTCGAAGAACTGCTCGAAGGCATCTGGAAGCAGAACCCCGTGTTCGTCATGGTGTTGGGCATGTGCCCGACGCTGGCGGTGTCGGTGTCGGCAATGAATGCTTTTTCCATGGGCATCGCCACCACCTTTGTGCTGGTAGCCTCGTGTCTGCTGGTGTCGCTCATGCGTCATCTCGTGCCCAAGGAAGTGCGCATTGCGACCTACATCGTCATCATCGCCACCTTTGTCACTGTGGTGGATTACCTCATCCAGGCCATCAGTCTGGCGGTGTATGAGGCACTGGGGGCATTTATTCAGCTCATCGTCGTGAACTGCATCATCCTGGGCCGAGCTGAGGCCCACGCCTCGAAAAATCCGCCGCTGCCTGCGGTGCTCAATGCCTTGGGCATGGGGGCGGGATTCACGCTCGGGCTGTTTGCGCTGGGGGCGGTGCGCGAGGTTCTGGGGGCGGGCAAACTTTTCGGTTTTGCCCTGTTCGGGGCTGATTTCCAGCCCTGGGTGGTGATGGTGCTGCCGCCGGGCGGGTTCATCGTGCTGGGTAGCTGGCTGTTGCTGTTCAACTGGCTGGAGGCGCACCGTCATACCGGCAATGAAGGAACCCGCCATGCCTGAATCGCTGTCTTCCATCTTCATCGGCACCTTGCTGGCCAATAACTTCGTGCTTGCCATGTTTCTGGGGCTGTGCCCATTTCTGGGCGTGTCGGCACGCTTGAATACCGCGTTGCCGATGGGTGCGGCCACCACCTTTGTCATGCTCGTCGCCAGCCTGTGCGCCTATGGCCTGAACTGGCTGGTCACGGCGCTTGATCTCCAGTTTCTGCGGCTGATCGCTTACATCGTCATCATCGCTTCCGCCGTGCAACTGGTGGAAATGTTCCTGAAAAAGAACAGTCCGGTGCTGTTTCGCGCCCTGGGCATCTACCTGCCGTTGATTACCACCAACTGTGCCGTGCTGGGCGTGGCCTTGTTCCAGACGGCGCGTGAATACAGTTTTTTGCAGGCGCTGACGTTTGCTGCGGCGGGCGGAGCCGGTTTCACGCTGGCGCTGACCCTGATGGCGGGCTTGCGTGAACGTCTCAATCTCGCCAATGTCCCCAATGTGGTGCAGGGCACGGCCCTGTCGCTGATGCTGGCCGGGTTGCTGTCGCTGGCGTTCATGGGGTTTGCTGGCCTGGGAGCAGGAGAATGAATTCATGATGTCGCGCTATCTGCTCACCATCGGCTTGATCCTCGCACTCATGCTCGCGGGCATTGCCGTCAGACGCCTGTATGACCGTTTTGCCAAACGCCACCCCGAGCTGGGGCCGTTCCGGCAGGAAGGTGGCGGATGCGGATGTTGCAGCCAGGGAAGTGGTTGTCATGGCTCGGAGATGTGCGGCACGAATCGTTGAGTATCAAATAGATACGATTTATTTTTGATGTTGTTCTTAAATTAAATGGTCCCAGGAGACTGATATGAGCAATGCAGTTCAGTACGTCGCACGCTTTGAAACGCTGGGCATGCATGATGTCGAACGGGTAGGCGGCAAGAACGCCTCCCTCGGGGAGATGATCCACAACCTCACCGACAAGGGGGTGCGCGTGCCGGGTGGTTTTGCCACAACCGCCGATGCTTTCCGTGAGTATCTGGCCTATCAGGGCTTGGCCGAACGTATTGCCCAGCGTCTTGAAGGCCTGGATATCGAGGACACGATTGCGCTGACCCAGGCCGGGCGCGAGATTCGCGCCTGGATGATGCAGGCCCCGCTGCCGCCCGCGCTCGATGTCGCCATTCGCCATGAGCATCGCGTCATGGTGGCCGAAGCCGAAGAAGATCTGCTGTTTGCCGTGCGTTCTTCCGCTACCGCCGAAGACCTGCCCGATGCCTCGTTCGCCGGGCAGCAGGAAACCTTTCTCAACATTCGTGGTGCCGACAACCTCATCGATGCGGTGAAACGCTGCTTTGCTTCGCTTTACAACGACCGTGCCATTGCCTACCGGGTGCATCATGGTTTCGACCACGGGGTGGTGGCCCTGTCGGCGGGCATTCAGCGCATGGTGCGTTCTGATCTGGGCGCGGCGGGGGTGATGTTCACCCTCGATACCGAATCGGGCTTCCGTGATGTGGTGTTCATCAACGGGGCCTATGGCCTGGGTGAAACCGTGGTGCAAGGCTCGGTGAACCCGGACGAGTATTACGTACACAAACCCAAGCTGGCCGAAGGCAAACGCGCCGTGGTGCGCAAGAAACTGGGCGACAAGGCGATTCGCATGGTGTTTGCTTCCGAAGCCGTGGCCGAGCGTTCCACCCGCATTGAGGATGTGCCGCTCAATTTGCGCCACCAGTTCGCACTGACCGAAACCGAGCTGCTGGAGCTTTCCCGCTATGCCATGACCATCGAAGCGCATTACCGCCGCCCCATGGATATCGAATGGGGGCGCGATGGCCTCGATGGCAAGCTCTACATCCTGCAGGCCCGACCGGAAACCGTGAAATCACGCGCGGGCAATGTGCAGACCCGTTTCCGCATGCTCGAAAAAGGCCCGGTGCTCACGCATGGCCGCGCCATTGGCAGCAAGGTTGGGCAGGGCAGGGCGCGCGTCATCAAGACCCCCGCCGACATGCATCAGGTGCAGCCGGGCGATGTGCTCATCGCCGACATGACCGACCCCGACTGGGAACCGGTGATGAAACGCGCCTCTGCCATCGTCACCGACCGGGGCGGGCGCACCTGCCATGCCGCCATCGTCGCGCGTGAACTGGGTGTGCCTGCCGTGGTGGGCACCGGTAACGCGACCACCACCATTCAGGATGGTCAGGAAGTCACCGTGTCGTGTGCCGAAGGCGAAGACGGCTACGTCTACCAGGGGCTGCTCAAGTTCGAGAAAAGCGAACTGGTCATGCAAGCCATGCCCGACCTGCCTGTGAAAATCATGATGAACGTTGGCAACCCCGAACAGGCCTTCCACTTTGCCATGTTGCCCAACGAAGGCGTCGGTCTGGCGCGGCTGGAATTCATCATCAACAACGCCATCGGCATTCACCCCAATGCGGCGCTCGAATACCGCAAGATGCCTGAAGACGTGAAAAAGGCCATCGACGCCAAGATTCACGGCTACGGTGACCCGGTGACGTTTTATGTGGAAAAACTGGCCGAAGGCATTGCCACCATCGCTGCTGCCTTTTGGCCCAAGCGCGTCATCGTGCGTATGTCCGACTTCAAATCGAACGAATACGCCAACCTCATTGGTGGTACGCAATACGAACCACATGAAGAAAACCCCATGCTCGGTTTCCGGGGCGCGGGGCGCTACGCCAGCCCGCAATTCCGTCATGCCTTCCAGCTCGAATGCCGCGCCATCCGCCGTGTGCGCGAAGACATGGGGCTGAGCAATGTGGAAGTGATGCTGCCGTTCGTGCGCACCCTGTTCGACGCCGACGCCGCCTTGGGGGTGCTGGCAGAAAACGGTCTGGAGCGCGGCAAGCACGATCTCAAGGTGGTGATGATGTGCGAGATACCCGCCAACGTCTTGATTGCAGACGAGTTTCTGAAACGCTTCGACGGTTTCTCCATCGGCTCGAACGACCTCACCCAGCTCACCCTGGGCGTGGATCGTGACTCCAGCCTCGTCGCCGCGAGTTTCGACGAACGTAACCCGGCGGTGAAAAAGCTGCTCTCCGAAGCCATTGCTGCCTGCAAACGCAACGGCAAATACGTCGGCATCTGCGGTCAGGGCCCTTCCGACCACCCCGACCTGGCGGAATGGCTCATGGCCGAAGGCATCGACTCGATGTCGCTCAACCCGGATACGGTGGTGGCCACCTGGAGTCGACTGGCGGGATAAGGCCCGCCAAGCGGTGACAAATCGTGTGGGCGCAGGTGACTGCGCCCATCTTTTTGCGCGTTCGTCAGGGATTGCTGGCGAGATAGCGTGTGGCTTCGAGGTGCCCCACGTAGCGTTCAAGCACCCGGCTGTAGGCCTTTCTTGCTTCGCGGATATCCCCTTGCCAAGCCAGCGCACGAGCCAGGTAAACCCAGGCGCTTGCATCCGATGGATAGCGTTCGACGAGGCGGTTGGCATGTTCTGCCATGCCGCTCCAGTCGCGCAGCCCTTCTTCGGCGAGAAGAAGGCGCACATGCGCGGTGTAATCCCAGGCCGATTCAGCAATGAGCTGACGAGCGTACAAGGCGGCCTCGCGCCAGCGTTGCTGGGCCAGAAGCGGCAGGGTGATCCCCAAACGGGCATCGTGTGATTTGGGGTTACGCTCCAGGGCGCGTTTATAGAAAGTAATGGCTTCCTGGTGTCTGCCCTGAAGGTAGGCCAGCCAGGCTCGGCGAGAGAGGAGAAAACCGCCGTCGGCGCGTTCATCCACCCCGTCGAGAGCAGCCTGGGCTTCCGTATATTTGGCACTGGCCTCGAATTGATAAGACTTCTGCCAGGCAGTCTCTTCCGCCAGAGCGGGCAGATTCAGTGAAAAAAGCAGTAGAACGAAGAAACGTTGCATGGTGAGATCCTGTCAATCGGGTGGGTTAGGGCGCGTTACCACTGGCTTGAAAACCAGAGATAGGCGTAATTCAGGGTGTAATCATTGGCGGGGGCCAGATCGGCATTACGGAAACGGTCTCGCCCAACCAGCGCCAGCAGCGTTGAAGTTTTTCCCAGTTTCCATTCCGCCCCCAGACTGGCACCGCCCCGATGGATGTCTGACAGGTTTGCCACGTTGCCTGCATCACCCTCCACGGCATAGATACGTTCGCCCGCAACGATGCTCGCTTTGATGTTGTCTATGCCCGCAAGGTTGGTGCCTGTCCAATGCGTCCACTTTGCTTCCAGCGCACGGGTTGCGTTCTTGCCCTGGGCGCGCGAGGTGTTGGAGGGCGTGATGAACCAGCCGCGCAGTTGCAACCAGTCGGCACCCTCATTCAGACCAAAACCTACGGTGGGGGTGAACTGATTTACCAACAAGCTGTTCTGGTAGGTGGAGTGCGCATAGCCCAGATCGTAGTAACGCCGCTTGTCAAACGACAGATAGGCAACCTGGGGTGCCAGGGCGAATACGCTGTCGGTATTGCGGGTGGCGTCGTTGTTATCAATGGCGTGCATGTCCAGACGCAAGGTGAACCGCCCTGGCATGGCGTCGGGTGTGAGGTGCAGGCGGCCACTGGCAAAAAGAGCGTTCTGTCGGATGCCGGCTGCACTGGCCTTGGAGTTGATGGTGGTGTGATTCAGGCCAAGGCTGAAGCCGCCCTGTTCCAGGTAGTCCGCAGACAACGCCAGTCCATAGCCGGAAAGCGCATCGCGCTGCTGGGCGCTGGTATAGCGACCGATCACGCCCTGAGCACCTAAAGTAGTCGTCCACTCGTCAGCCGCACGGGCCAGTGCCGCGCCCAGAATGGCAGCCAGGCATAACCCCGCGCTCAGCAGGGCATAGCGGTAGAGATGGCGATAAAAACGGTGTGCAAAAGTATCTGAGTTCATGACAAATCCTTTCAGGCAGCAGGGTGTGAAACCGGTGTATCCCAGGCAGGAATACCTTCATCCGGGCGTTGGGCCATGGTGGCCAGGCGCATTTGCATGCAGCGAGCCGCCTGACGCCCCTCGATATGGACAATGCGTCCATCTGGAGTGATATCTGCCTCGGTTGAAAATACGGCGCGCCAGCCGGGAGCGACGTGCAGCACGTGGTGTCCGGATTGCCGCCAGACGGCTGCGGCAGGTAGCCAGACGCGGTGATAGCGGCTATCCAGCGTCCCGCCCAGCGGATGGGTCAGCCAGAGGGCGGCGCGAAGGATGGGGCGGGTGGGGAAAAGCCGGGCGGGTGGTGCGTCATGCCATGTTTGAGCAGGGCTCAGCGGGGTCAGGCCCAAAGCCAGCGCAAACAGATCAAGCCAGGGGTCGCTTCCGCCTTGCCTGTCATAGAGGGCGAAAGCGTGAGGGCCAAGGGCAGCAGCCAGGCTGGCTCGTTGTCCGGTGAGGCGCAACTGCCCCGTGAGCGTCAACGTGACCTCTATCTGCCACGAATGCCGGGCCGCATTACCATTGCTGACCTCGAAGCCCAGACAACGCCCGACAGGCAGGCTCAGCACATGTCCCAATTCGGTATCCGGCCCGGCAGTACGCACGTTTTCACCTTGTTCTGGCACACGGGCCAAATACCAGGTCGTTGTGGCTGTACCGTTTTCAGGGGAGGGAGGTGGTTCGTTGGAGCGCGTGCAAATTTCCACGTTATCGAGATGAAACGGCAGACTCGCCTCACCTGCCTTGGGCCCGTATTGCACATGCAAATGCAGGTGGGGTTGCGGCGAACGCCCGGAATTGCCGCAGGCCCCCAGGCGTTCACCTGCCCGTACCCAGGCACCGGGCACAACCGTTACGCTGCCTTGGCGCAGATGCGCAAGCCAGACATGCTGCCCTGTGCCCATGCGGATGACGACGTGGTTACCCCAGTTTTCGCGGGTTTCGATCAGGCCGGGCGGGTTGTCAGGCAGGCCATCGCGCACGGCCACCACTTCACCCGCTGCAGGAGCCAGCACCGGCAGACCGAAACAGCGGTAATCGTTCAGGAGCGTGCCCTCGTTGCGGTAGCTTTTGCCTGATTCGGCGATAAAAAAATCCAGGGCATACCGCCACGGCCCGCGATGCGTATGTATTCCGTCGAAACCTTGATAAACCTGCCACTCACCCAGAAATGGTGGTGCCAGAGACAGGCTGCCGGGCACACCCAGGCGGCTGATCGCCAAACAATGCGCCTCGATCTGGCGCTCCGGCGTATCCGGGTAGGCCAGCACTGGCGTGATGCCGCGCTGTGCATGACGTATCGCCGCGAGCAGCAACAGCGTTGCGCTGGCGAAGGGAAGAGATAACGCCGGGATGCCGTTGTCGCCCCAAATTTTTGCAAAAGCTGCGCATCCCAACGCGGCCAGGGCCGCCGCCACCAACCCCAGAACAAAGCTGCCCGCCCCGGGCCGACAGTAATAGCCACCCACTGCCATGGCTGCGAGGGGAAAGTTGAAGGTGTATCCGGGATCAACAGACTGGGGTGCAAGCTGGGACATGATGGCGTGCCCCAATGCGTAACCCGTGAGGCCCAGAAGAGCGAACCAGCGTGAAGCCACAAACATGGCCAGGATCACCAATGCGCCCGCTCCGGGGTGGGGCGAGAGGAAAATCCAGCCGAATGTGGTGAGCAGTGCTCCCGCCGGAGTATCCGGAGCCCATGCGGGGGGGACAGGCAGGACGGAAATGGCCGGGCTGAGGCCGCCCAATGCCGGTAGCACGGCCATGATTCCCAGACTGAAAGGCAAGCTCAGTGCGGGCAACATCCCGACTTGCCAAAGCCATTCTGAAAACCAGAGGGTAAGGCTGATGACCAGCAACACGGTGAGCGGAAAACAGATCCACCAGATTGCAGTCCCAGGGCCGCTGGGGGCCCACAATGCGGCCAGCGCCAAACCCGTGAGCAGGGCGTTGGTGCGTACGGCAGGACGGGACAGGGCAGGCAGAGCCAGCGTGGTGCAAACGGCTTCCGCCAGCAGCCAGGCAGCCAGACCGGCCAGCAACACGCGCGGATAAAAAGCCGTGGCGGCCAAGCACAAGGCAGCCACCACACGGTTTTGCGCAAACAGCACGGTGGCGTGGGTATTGAGCCAGGTTGCTGTGGCAAGCGCCACCGTTCGGGTGAATATCACACGGCGGCTCCGAAGGGATTTAGCAGTTTTTCAGGCAACCTCTCCTGGGCGGTGACGCAAGCGAGGTCTTCTCTTTTCCGCACGATTTCGACCGAGGCGTCTTGCGCCACCATGACGACCGCCGGGCGGTATTCGATGAACTGCATCCACTGCGTATTGTTGTAGGCACCCACCGGGTTGAAAACGAGCTTGTCGCCCAGAGCCAGGGGAGGAATCTGGAGGCTGTGCCGCATGACGTCGATGTTCATGCACAGCGGGCCGTACAGCACGGTTTCCTCGGGGATACCTGCGGGCCAGACCACCGGGCGCACCTCGTGGTGATACCAGAAGCCGGTGAACAGCACGTTCACGCCCGCATCCAGCACTACGCCACGGCGCCCGTCCGGCAGACGTTTGTTGGCGACCACGCTGACGATAAGCGATTCGGCGTCGTCCACTACGGCGCGCCCGGTCTCCAGGATCAAGATGGGTTGTGGCATGCCCCGCGCCTCGCGCACTCGGGTGGCGGCCATGAGTGCATCGCATAGGGCCTCGGCGTATTGCTCGGGGGCGGGCACGATCTGTTCGGGCGGCAGGTACACCCCTTGCAGGGCATTCTTCGAGGCAAAGCCGCCGCCAAAATCCAGGTATTCAATGACCGCACGGGTCTGCGCCTCCACCGTATCCATGAAGGTGCACAGACATTGTGCGGCGGCAGCATAGGCGCGCGGGTCGGTGATGAAGGTGCCAAGGTGGGTATGCAGACCAACGAGTCTGAGATGCTGACTTTCTGCCACCCGTCTGGCGGTATCAAGCGCCTGGCCCGATTCGAGGTTGAAACCAAAGCGGCTCCAGGCGTCGCTGTAGCCGGTTTCAAAGTTGAGGCGGATGGCGACAGGTACAGTTTTACCAATTTCCCGTGCGACATCTTCAAGTAGATACAACTCGTCCAGGTTGTCGATATGGATGCGCGCCCCTTCGCGTGCGGCCTGCTCCAGCGCCGCATGCGGTTTGTGTGGGCCGTTGAAAATGATGCAATCCCCCGGCACCCCCAGGGCACGTGCTTTTTCGTACTCAAAGGCAGAAACGACCTCGGCGATGTAGCCTTCCTGGTGCAAGGTGTTGCACACCGCACCCAGATAGTTGGTCTTGTATGACCAAGCGTGAATGACCTTGGGCCAGCGGTGTGCAAAGGCGCTTTTCAGACGCCGAGCGTTGTCGCGCAAGCGTTGTTCGTCGAGCACGAACAGCGGTGAGCCGAAACGGCGGATGAGGTCTTCGACCATTACTCCGGCGATGCGATCGGTGACGAGATGGTGGCGTGCCGCGCCGAACTTGTTGAGGCCACCTCCGCCGTGGGCACTGATGGCGGGGGTGATCCAGGGGCGTTTCGCTGTGTGTTCAGGCATGTTGTATTTCTCCCGTCATCACCGCTTCAAAGACGGGCAATGGCACGATGGTTTCCAGGGCGTAGCGGATGAACAGAGTGCCCGCCGTCGCTGTGGGCAACGCCATGATGTTTTCCTTCAGCAGCATGCGTACCAAGGCTTCCGGCAGGTTGCAGCCCACCCCGGCGGAGAGATAGATCCAAGCGGGAAAACGCGGGTTGATCTCGATAAGCGACAGACTGCCGTCCGGGCCGCGCATCGCCTCCACCTCCAGCGGCCCGCGCCAGCGGGTAGCTGCAACCAGGCGACGTGCGGCAGCAAGCAAAGCCGTGTCATGAATGGAAATACCGGCCCAGGCTTTGCCCTTGTCAGTAAGCGCGCGCTTTTTCATCATCACCGCACCGATCAGATTGCCCTCGCCATCGCCCAGTCCGGTCAGGTTGATCTCTTCGCCCGGTGCAAATTTCTGCGCCAGTACCGGCACCCCCCATTCCCCTGCGATACGACGAAATGCGGCAACGGCCTCATCCGGCGTGTGCGCCACCTTGGCGTCGTAGAACAGGCCCTTGACCACCAGCGGGTAGGCAAAGCCCTCTGCTGCACAGGCGTGAAAAAAATCCTCGCGGAACAGGCTTTTGGTTTCCGGGCAGGCAATGCCCGCACTTTGTGCCAGCTCCGCCAATTGATCCTTGGCGCGCAGGCGAATCTGCTCTGTGCTGGGCAAAAGAGTCGCCACGCCCAGTTTCTCAAGCCAGGGAGCGAGGCGTGCGAAGGTGGGTAATTCCGCATCCAGACAGGGAATGATGGCGTCGAAGTCGGCCTCGTCATGCAGGGCCGCCAGGCGCGCCATGAAGGTCTCTTCTCCCGCTGACGGGTAGGGTAGCAAGTAGGCTGCCTCACACCATTCTGGTAGGTAGAGACCAGGGTCGAAGGCGTCATAGGCCAGCCCGATGACGCGCACATCGAGGTGTGCCGATTCCTTGAGGCAACGCGCCACTGCCAGTCCGGGCCCAGGGTTGTCGGCGCGGGCATTGATGCCGGTAACGGCCACGGTAATCGGGCGGCGGCTCATTTGATGCTCCCCCGAAACACTTCGCGCAGACGTCCTGAAAATTCGATGACGTCCCGTTCAAGTACGTTACGTGGAGCAGTGAATTCCTCCGCCAGGATGTGCATCAAATCATCCATCTGCGTACAGCCGCTCTGCAGGGCCCGCAAAATGGCCAGCCCGCTCGGGTTGACGGTGTAGCTGGCACCCGATACCGGGTCGAAAACAAAACCACTGTTGGAAATGGCCAATCTACCCATGACCTCGGCAGGTGGAAACAGGGGGGGTGCCGCAAGTGATAAGGGCATGACAATCCTCAATATGGTGTGGCTGCAAGCCTATTTTGTGTGTAATTTTCCCACTTGAATTAATTCTAAGAGGGAAATAATCACACGTCAATGTTGTGTGTGATTATTTTCCACGCGCTTGGCGAGGTTGGTTTTTGCGAGGCGGGAAGGGTACAAATGCGTGGTGTTGTGATCTCCGTGAAATTCGGAATGCTCACCTCCTTGGCACCATCTTCGCCGGTCAACTGGTGCTGCAAGACACGAACGACGAATCAGCAAGCCGCCGCTAAAATGCCGAGCAGCCATCGCACTCTTTCTGAGTGCCAAGCCATGAAAATCGAATCCATTCGTCTCAAAAACTTCAAAGCGTTCCGGGACGTGCACCTGAAGGACATCCCAACGTTTCTTGTGGTTGTGGGAGCCAATGGCTCAGGCAAATCGACACTGTTCGATGTGTTCGGTTTTTTGCATGCCGGATCAATAACAAGCCCTCGAACCGGATTTGCGGGTCCATCCCGTATCCCCTGTTACGTCCATTGCTTGACCCGGTTAGCCAGACTAGACTAATCACATTGTTTTATTTGGCGACAATGCCACACGGAGGCGATACCCATGCAATCCATCAACATGCTGCAAGCCAAAACCAATCTGTCGCGTCTGGTTGAAGCCATCGAACAGGGCGATGAACGGGAAATCATCATCGCCAGAAATGGCCATCCAGCCGCCAGGCTGGTTCCCGTGGAGGCCGCGCCTTTGGCGCGCCGTCTGGGGGTGGCCAAGGGGCTGTTCGAGATTCCGGACGACATCGACACCCATAACGCCGAGGTCGTCGGCCTGTTTCTTGGCGGTTCGGCGGAATGAATCTGCTGCTGGATACGCATATCGCGCTTTGGGCCATCGTCGATAGCCCGCGTCTTTCGAACAAGGCGCGCGAGCTGATTCTGGCTCCGCGCGCCACGGTGTGGGTCAGTGCGGCCAGTATTTGGGAGATCGCCATCAAACACGGGCTGGGGCGTGGCGACATGCCCCTATCCGGCGAGGATGCCCTGGCCTATTTTCGCGCGTCAGGTTATCGCCTGTTGCCGGTTGAAGCAGAACACGCA
>Ga0208371_1000287_pt1 | contig 13625 bp, 11 predicted proteins | sample SubbioCR12Aug_1A_FD_184827 | JGI IMG/M metagenome (GOLD analysis project Ga0208371, IMG submission 184827) | Serpentinite rock and fluid subsurface biosphere microbial communities from McLaughlin Reserve, California, USA - CR12Aug_1A (SPAdes) | ecosystem: Environmental > Terrestrial > Deep... | reverse complement strand
ATAAATATTCCTGCGCAGAGTGTGGCAGTGAACGTGGTGACAGGGGAGATGCAATTGCGCACAAAACCTCTTGATTTATTGTTCTCAACAACCGAGCGCCCGCTAACGGCGATGAATATCGGGCGACCCGGCAAACCGGTACAAATATATCAGCCTCGCAATCGCTTACGCCACGTCGTTTTGATCCTTTTTTGATTCTTCTCAGCTTGCCAGATTGTCTTCCACCAGCTTCAGTACGCGCTGAGTGGCTCCCCGGTTCGTTGTGGCAAAGGTTTTTCCGGCTTGGCTCATGTGTCTTCTTTGTGCTGGGCTGGTGTAGAGCCGCATGAGTGTTTCTTGCAGGGCGGTCATGCCGTCTACCCGTTCTGCAGCGCCCAGAGCGACCGCTTGTTCAGCGGCTTCGGCAAAGTTCCAGGTGTGTGGGCCGATCAGGGCGGGGCAGGCTGCGGCGGCGGCTTCGATCAGGTTTTGTCCGCCAAAGGGCAGCAGGCTTCCGCCTACGTAGCACACATCGGCGGCAGCGTAATACGCAGCCATCTCACCCATGCTGTCGCCCAGAAACACACGGGTTGCGTCGGTGATGTGCTCAGCCAGGCTGCGCCGGGCAAAGGGGGTGGCGCGCGAATGCAGCAGTTCGGCTACTTCGCTGAAACGTTGCGGGTGGCGGGGTACCAGCACGATCAACAGACCAGGAATCGCCAAGGTGGTCAGGGCGTCAAGCAACATGGCCTCTTCACCCTCGCGTGTGCTGGCGCACAGAAAAACGAAGCGCCCCGCGAACAGATGCCGTAACACGGCAGTGCGTTCATCGGTTTCATGGGGGGGGGTGACATCAAATTTCAGATTGCCGGTGACCTGAATGGCTTTGGCACCCAAGGTTGCAAGGCGCGCGGCGTCGTCGTGGGTTTGGGCGGCAATGGCCTGCAAAGCCTGCAAGGCTCGCCGTGTGAGCGGGGCAAACCATTGGTAACGGCGTGCCGAACGTGCCGAGAGTCGCGCGTTGACCAGCACAACCGGAATCTGTCGCTTTTGGCATGCGTGCAACAGGTTGGGCCAGATTTCCGTTTCCATGATGATGCCCAACGAGGGGCGCACCCGTTGCAGAAACAGGTGCATGCAGACCGGCAGGTCATAAGGCAGGTATGACTGGCGTATCTCGTCGCCGAACAGTTGCCGGGCGGCAGCCCGACCGGTGGGTGTGGCGTGTGTCAGGTAGAGGTGATGCTGCGGAAAATGGGCCCGCAATGCACGAACCAAGGGGGCGGCGGCATGCGTTTCGCCGACCGAGACGGCATGAATCCAGATGACGGGGGTGACCTGAGCCGGGGGTACGAAGCCGAGCCGTTCTGGCCAGTGTGCGCGATATTCCGGCTGGCGGCGACTGCGCCAGAGCAGGTAGAGAAAGGCGGTGGGTAAAAGGAACAGCCAGGCCAGGGAATAGAGCGCGTACATGGGGGAATTCTAATGGTCGACAGGCTGCTAGACTTGCCACCTTTGCAGATTTGGCCCCCTTTATGACTGAGTTTGAATCCCTGAAGAAGCTGGTGAGCAGCACCCTGCAACTTGGCCCGAGGGGAGAGACGCTCACAGCGGAATCACCTTTGCTGGGCGCTTTGCCTGAATTTGATTCCATGGCGGTGGTGGCCTTGCTGACCGCACTGGAAGAGCATTACGGTTTTCTGGTCGAGGACGATGATATTTCTGCCGATACTTTTGCTTCTCTGGGGTCTCTGGCTGCGTTTGTCGACCAGAAACTGGGTGGCCAGTAGTCAGATACGCAGGTTTTGCCATGTTCGCGCGCCCCGCATCTCCGTTCGCTGTGTGACTGACTACCAGGCAAATCGCCCATCATGGACATACGGCCCTTTTTTCTCGATAGCCCACGAGGGCCCTTGTTTTGCCTTTATCGGGCACCGAGTGGTACTCCCCCTTGCGGAGCTGTGCTGTATTTGCATCCTTTTGCCGAAGAAATGCACAAATCGCGCCGCATGGTGGCGCAGCAGGCGCGTTACCTGGCGGCAGCCGGTTGGGCGGTTTTGCAGATCGATTTGACTGGGTGTGGTGATAGCGCCGGTGATTTTGGTGATGCGACCTGGGATGGGTGGCTCGATGATGCTGCACTTGGGTTGGCTTGGCTGAAAACGGAAAGCGGGCACACGCCCTGTTTGTGGGGATTGCGTACTGGCGCGTTACTGGCACTCGATCTGGCGGCAGAGCAGGCCCGGATTGCAGTGGAGGTGGGCCGGGTGGTGCTTTGGCAACCTGTGGTCGATGGTGAGCTGTTTCTCAACCAGTTTTTGCGCTTGCGTCTGGCGCGGGAAATGCTCGCAGGCGGGCAGGCGCAAAGCGGCCTGAAAGCGCTGCGCACGGCGCTTGAGGGGCGCGCGCATCTGGAAATCGCCGGATTCATGTTGTCTGCCCCCATGGCACAGGCCTTGGCCAGCCACAAGCTGGCCAAGATCGTGCCGCCAGGCGCAGTTTTTTGGCTGGAACTGAAAACACCGGGGAGTGAACCTGTTTTTGCACCCGCCAGTCAGGCCGTGATGACGTGTTGGCAGCAGGCGCACGTTGTGGTGTCCGGCACGGCGTTGTGTGGTGATCCCTTCTGGAACACGCCGGAAATCAGTGAATGCCCTGAATTGCTGGCCCTGACCCTGGCCGCCCTGGAGGGTTCGTGATGCGCTGGTCTGAAACGCCCGTGTTGTTTTCCTGTGAAGGTGAGCAACTGCTCGGTATCGTCGCCTCGCCCGAGCAGCTGCTCGACACAGGGGTGCTGATCGTAGTGGGTGGCCCAGAATACCGTGCGGGCAGTCATCGACAGTTCACCCTGCTGGCCCGACGACTTGCCGATGCGGGCATGGCTTCCTGCCGTTTTGACTACCGGGGCATGGGCGATAGCGAAGGGGCAATGCGTAATTTCGAGTCGGTCGATGCCGATATCGCTGCGGCCATCGATGCTTTCATGAAGCACGTGCCACAACTTCGCCGCATTGTTCTATGGGGGCTTTGTGATGCCGCATCGGCTGCGCTGTATTACGCGCATCGCGATTCACGGGTGAGCGGAGTGATCCTGCTGAACCCCTGGGTGCGTCACCCCGCCTCTCAAGCCAAGACACGCCTGAAACACTATTACCTGCGCCGCCTCATGCAATGGTCGTTCTGGCGCAAGCTGCTGACGGGGGGCGTTCGTATACGCAACTCGCTGGGTGATTTGACAGAAACGGCTCGGCAAACCGCCGCACCGTACCGGGAAAGCCGGGCAGACAGTGATCCACGGCATGGCTCGCCAGGGTATGTCGAGCGCATGCTCTCCGGGTTTGAGCAATTCCGGGGTGATGTTTTGCTGATACTGAGTGGCAATGACCTGACTGCCCAAGAGTTCACGGTGCTTTGCCAAGGTTCTTCCGCCTGGAAGAAATGCCTGCGACGTGCCCGTGTCAAACAGGTCAGCGTGAAAGAAGCCGACCACACTTTTTCCAGTCAGAAGTGGCGCGATGAAGTGGCTGGACTATCCCGTGACTGGATCATGCAACATGAGCACGCAGCCCGAAGTGCCAAATAGCGTGGACTTCCATGAAAGTTATTAAGACTTGGGTTGTATACCCTATTGGGAACGTCAATAATCAGGATGCCTCCCCATTTTTGGTCATTTTTGCGATGGAGTCGCTGTCATGCTGAAAAACAACCTGCTTGTTTTATGTGTTTTCTCTCTGGCCCTGATGGGGTGCGGTGATACGGGAGGGCAAAACCCGGAAAGTGTGAATGCCTGTATTGAACGGGGCGTGAATTACTACCAGTCGACAGCCATGCCGTCGGGTGACGGTATCAGTGATGTGTATGAAAGCGTGCGGAATCGTTGCAATTCTGATGCCTCGGCATATTGATATGAATGCAGTTTTGAACGGGTACTGTTTTTGTACTGTTGATGTCGGTTGACCTCCTGGGTGTATTCCTATGCGTGATTTAATGGTGTTGGCTTCATTGATCTACCTGGTGCCCGCCAGTCTGGCCAATGCATTTGTGGCCTATTTGATCTGGAGTTGGACCTCGACCATTTCAATCAATTATTACCTGTATGGAATGCTGCACGACTTTCGCTTTAATTTCATCTTTGGCGTGATTACGTTGTATGCATTGGTGTTCAGTAACAAAGACAGGATCAAATTCAAAGTCAATACCACGCAGGTCTTGTTTGTTATTTTTCTGATTCATGTCATGTTGTGCGCGCATTACGCATATCAGCCTAACCCGACCAATACCCTCAAATCTGAACAGGTGCTCAAGAGCATTATTTTTTGCCTGGTCATGCCGCTTGTGGTGTACGGCAAATTCAGAATATTTGTGCTGGTGGTGGTGCTGTCCCTCGGGTTGGGGTTTCATGGTGTGGTGGAAGGCCTGAAAGTGATTGCATCTGGGGGTAGCCACAAAATTGAGGGAATTTATACTTCCTCCATGGCGGACAATAATCTGCTGGCTTCCGGTATGGCGATGATATTGCCGGTGATGTATTTTCTTCATGAACAGTTCAAGCATAAAAATGCCAAGCTGGTGGCTCTTGGAACATTATTGCTGCTGGCTGTGACGATCATCGGCAGTGACTCACGTGGAGCTTTCGTGGCGCTGGTGATTACGGGTGGAGCCATTCTGATTACCTCGCGCAACAGAAAAAATCTGGTGCCGGTCATGTTCCTCGCGGTGTTGGCCATGGGTTTTGTTGCGGGAGAGGCCTGGAAGGCACGGATCAACACGATTGGCACGGCCGAGCAGGATGACTCCTTCATGGGCAGGGTATCTGCCTGGAAAATATCCAGTGCCATTGCAATCAATAACCCGATATTTGGGGGGGGGTTATATTCTGCCGAAGTGCAGAACGTGTGGGATCAGCATAAAAACCTGCCGTCATTCATTCCGGATACCGTGGATATTCCAGAGCATCTTCTTGAGAAGGCACATGCCACCCATAGTATTTATTTCCAGAGTATGGGAGACCTCGGTTTTGTCGGGTTTTTCATTTTTATCGGCATTCTGGTCAATGCATTTCTTTCTGTGCAGAAAGCGAGGTCGCTGGTCAAGCGACTGCGCGGAGATGAATTAAAAGAGCATTTGTGGTTGCTCGATTTGTCCACAGCTATTTTGGCGTTATTGGTGGCTTATACGGTTGCGGGGATGACATTGAATCTGACCTATCTGGAACCCTATTATGAGTTTGTCATGCTGGCCGAAGTGTTGAAGCAGGAGGCGTTGAAAATACATAACAAGCGTATTTCTCCATCGAGTCAGGAACGTCAGATGCCCGTGGAAGCGTCTGTGTCTTCTACCGAGGTTTCTGCCAGAACGGCGGGGTGAAGAATGGAAGCGCTCTTGTTGACCTTGCAGCAGTTGGTTTTGGTTTGGTTGGTCAGGGCATTGCGCTTGGCCATCAAAAGTAAACGGTTTGACGACCTTGGCATATTCAGCCCCCATGCTGCGGGCGCAGAGGGTGCAGTTGATTTTTCAAAACGGCGCATCGTCGGCAGAAAATCACCTACCGATCAATCTGCACATGGCCGCTAATCTTCGGCAGGGCCTGAACAGAATGCCCACGGGGATGGATAGCGGGCGTCTCGGAGAAAAAACGCCCTGATGGCCTCATTGACGACAGACATGTTGTTCAGGGGCAAACTTTCGGTGTTCCTTTTTCACAAGGTACCCACTGAATGTCACCCCGATGCCCCGCCCGAACTGGATGTGGCGGCTTTCCAGGAAATGCTGGATTTCATTGCCGAACATTTCCGTGTCATTCCCCTCGAAGAAGCGCTGGCACTGATGGCGTCAGATCGCCTTCCCCCTTCGGCGGCCTGTATTACCTTTGACGATGGTTATGACGGTCTGGTCGATCGCGTGATTCCTGAATTGGAACAACGCGGTATGCACGCAACGTTTTACATCACCACGGGGCAACTGGCCGGCCAACCCATGTGGTTTGAGCGCGTCTTCCATGCATTGATCCAGACATCCATTCCGTCTTTGTTCATTCCCGGTCTGGGCTTGCCGAAGCTGGTGTTGGGGTCACGGGAAAACCGTATTCGTGCGGTTTCCCTGATTGATCGCTATATCAAATATCAGCCACTCGCAGTGCGCACCGAGTTTTTGCAGCAGATAGAAGCCGCCTGTGGTGTGAATCCGGGCGAACTGCCCTGCATGACGGTCAAGGAGCTGCGCCAGATTCACAACCGGGGTTTTGCCATTGGCGCACATACTGAAAGCCACCCCATTCTGAGTTATTGCGATGCGATTACGGCCTACATCGAAATCGCCAGGCCTAAGGAATTGCTGGAAAGCCTGATTCGGGCGCCCGTGACTTCCTTTGCTTTTCCAAACGGTCGTCCCGGCATCGACTTTCACTCCGGCCACATCGATATGTTGCGTAATGCGGGCTACAAAACAGCGGTGACGACGCAATGGGGGTTTTCCAACAAATACACCCCGGTTTTGCAGATTCCGCGTTTTTCGCCCTGGGGGCCGACACACCTGCGCATGCGCATCCAAATGTGGCGCAACCTGTTGACACGACCGCGCCTGATTTACGTATCGACCGCAGAAGGGGGGAAGGGGCATGTCGACGCCGGGCGCAGTTTGCAGGTGTTGAGCGTGGATAACGGAGATTCCATGCATGCGCTCATGGCTTGGCAAAATCTGCTCCGGCACACCCCCGCCCATAATGCCGGGGTGCATCTGGCCAGTCAGTCTGGCGTGATGGGGGTTGACGGGATCGCATGCATCCGTTCAGCCAGCCTTTTTGCCGATGCTCCGGATATGGCCCGTGTTTCGGGCGAGAAAATCAGACAGCTTCGTTATTTTTTCGGTCTGCTCCGCCATGCCTTTGCCATTCGCCCGGATGTCATGCATGGCAACAATGGCCCTTATCTCAATCGCACCGCCATATTGGTGGCCAAATTGTTGGGGATTCCCTACGTGCAGCATGTGAGAGGGCCATTGGAGGGGGCACGCGACCAGCCTTGGTTGTCGAGGGTGGACGCATTCATTGCGGCATCGCGCCGCTTGCATGGGGATCTGCTTCTGGCGGGGGTTTCGCCTGAAAAGGTCGACCAGATTTACGATGGGGTCGATCCACGTGGAAACGGGGATGCCCCTGTGTCTTCTCTGCGTGAGACCTATGCCCTTGAGCGCGACACGGTGGTCATCATGGCGCTATCCGCTTCATCGGATGAGGTCTGGGCGTTTCTTGAAGCCATTGCCAGTCTCCCCCCGTTGTCACGCAAACTGGCTTTTCTGGTCTTGGGGAATGGTGAAAAGGTGTTGGAGCGTATGGCACCCCATACCCAAAACGTGATTTTTGTGGGTAACCGGGAGGACATCCCCCAGTTGTTACCGCAAATTGATATCGCGGTTTCAGTGGCTGACGAGCCCCCTGCCTGGGTGATGCTTGAAGCCATTGCGGCGGGGTGTGTGTTTGTTGCGCCCAGACAGAAAGAAGCCGAAGAGATTTTGCAGGAAGGGAAAAACGGCTTTCTGTTTTCTCCGCATTCCCCTCAGTCGTTGGCAGAAAAATTACAGCAGGCGGTTGCGCTGGCCGGTGTCGTACGCAATGAGGCCGACATGCCGTTGGCGCATCGTTTCAATGCGGCCTGGTGTGCGCAAGCCACCTACCGCGTCATGCGTAACCTCTATCTGGCGGCTACCGGGCGCTGATTCCGGGCGCCCCTAGGGCCGGGCTTTGCCCGGCCACGCCCCCCGTGGGGGCCAAGAAAACTCGGGGCGGCCCTTCATTTTCTTGAGAGGGGCAGGCCCGGTTTGTCCCTGTTCAGGACATTTCCAGAATGGCGCGGGTGGCGCACTTTTCATATCGGCCATTGATGAAACGCAAGGAGCCGATGAAGTGCAAAAAGGCCGTGTCGTCCGTGGCCTGATCGGGGGTGCCATATTTTGGAAAAGGCAGGACGCGCGTGCCTGGTGCATTGGCGACCAGATAGTTGGATGTTACTTGTTCTGTTCCCCAACTTTTCCAGAGCGCCCCTTGTGCCGCAGTCATCTTCGCGGAGAAGTCCAGCAGGTTTTTGCGCATATCGATGTGGGCCGGAAACCCGGTAAAGCCCGCACACCCCCTGACATAAAGAGCGTCTTTCGGGAGCCCGACCTGAGACATGATGGCTTCGGTGCGGGTCTGGATGTGCGCATCCTCTTTCAGTAGCGGCGTGGCCCGATCTGAACAGGCTTGCAGGGTCAGCAGTGTCTGCCCCGTCACTTCTCCCAGAACGAATCCATGGCCATTTTCGATGGCCGCGATGATTTCGGGAATGGGCCGAGTCGTGACCGTATCGGCATCGAGTTGCACGACGTAGCTGTCCGGGTTGTATTCGGAAATGGCATAGAGCCGTTCCCAACAGCCGCCACGGGGAATGTCCGGATGGGTGAATTCATCGGCTGCGCGCAGCTCAATGTGCGGCACATGTGCTTTGAGCGTGGTGCGGTCGGCATCGTTGATGGTGGGGTCGCAGACCACCACGATGCGGGTCGGGTTGGCGTGGCGCGCGAACGATTTCACCGAAACCAGATAGGAGAGCACATCGCGTGTGTGCACCATCGACAGCAAGGTGTAGGGCATGTTGCCCGGTTTGAGTGGCGGCGTTTGCAGAACACGGCGTGAAGCACGCTGAAACGCGCTGTGAAAGTAGTCCCGTTTCAGGCGGTTGATCACTCTTTTCAATAACGACATATCCAACCTCGTGGTGTGGCGCAGGAAATCCTATGGTCAAGCCTGGAAATTGCGGAAACAAAACAAGGTGTCTCCGGCCATCAGATATTCATAGGGATATTGGGTCAAGGTCTTGAAAAACGGTTGGCTCGTTCCTTGCCAAGGCAGCAACCAGTCTTCCAGTTCGATCACGATCAGGTGCGTATTCTCGACCCAGGCGGTATTGCTGCTGAAGAGTTGTTTTTGTGCGCCCTCGATATCGACCTTGACCAGGAAGGGGGCCTTCACTCCGGCCATCGTGCAGATTTCGTCAATGGTATAGGCCTGGATGGTGCCGTCATCGGCGATTTCTACCTGGAAGCCCGCTGCACCGGCTTCCGGGTTGCGAATGCTCAGTTTGCCAGAGGCATTCCAGATGCCGCCTTTCAGGGGGGTGATGCGGTTGCCAAAGTGCCGGGCGTTTTCCTGAAGCAGCACGAAATTATCGTCGTCGGGCTCGATGGCAATGATCCGAGCCTCGGGAAACTCGTGTGCGAAGAGGACGACAGACAGGCCAATATTGGCACCGCAGTCGATGATCAACGGTGTTTCGCCACGGGCGAGCATGGCCTGGTAATCCTGCATGAGGCGTTGGCGGTGAGCGAATTCGTGCGAGTCATACTGCAAGCGCACGATGTTTTGCCAGAAGATGGAGTGATCGCTGATGGTGCGACGCAGGGTGATCGGATGCGCGTAGCCGGGCACGGAATAACTGCGGGTTTCATTCGATTTCGCAGCAACCGGTCTCTCAATCGCCAGCAACAGGCGCATGCCGTGAAATAGCCCGAATGTCTTGATGTAGTTGGGTGAACGGGAAAGCAAACGAAATAATGCCTTGAACATGCTATGCCCCTTTTTGTTCACACACGGCGATGAGCCTGAGCGGGCACGAGGTAAGGAAAGAGCGTGATATCTGTGTCATGTCGGCTTTCTGGAGGGGAGATGGGCTTTGATTTCATCGAATTGACGGCGAAAAAACACATAAATGGCGAGCAGATACAGGCCAGCCCCCGCAGCGATTTCGACCAACAGCCGGATGATGCCCGGTTCTATGGGCAAGAACAGGTTGGTGGCAACCAATGGGGCCGCCATTATCAGAGAACTTATTGTGGCAGGGGTGATCGCTTTGCCTATTTGGGAGGGGGGCAGCCCCACCAGCCTCCGCACATAAATCAGGGTAAATGCCGTTGCCAGTGGCACGACCGCCACCCAGGAAAGCACCACACCGGTCAGACCATAATCGAGCGACAGCCAGATCCCCAGCGATAACAGCACCAGCATGGAGACGTTGACGGCCAATACTTTGTTGGCGTGTCCCAGTGCGTTGAGTGCGGGATAACACACTTGTGTGACCATGCGCAGCGGCGTCACAGCAGCCATCAAGCTCAGTGGCACGACCACGGGCATCCATTTCTCGCCAAAAATCACCATCACGAAATCGTACGAGACGCAGGCCATGCCAATCAGCATGGGAAACATCACCAGCGCTGAGATTTCCAGCGTTTTCAACAGATATTCCCCGGCGATGGCGGTTTTGTCCTGCAGTTTGGAATAAGCCGGGAACATGGTTTGCTGCACGATGGGCATCACCTTGCTCATGGGCAGATGTGCGAATTCAGAGGCGACGGCGTAATACCCCAGGCCCGTCGCACCCAGCCGTGGCCCGGCGATGAGGTTGGCAACCTTGTCGGTCAGGGTCAGCACGGCACCGCTCAGGGTCATGACGCCGCCATAGTGGAACAGGCTTTTGACCTTGGCGAAGTGCCATGCCGGGCGCACCAGCCAAGGCTGCAGCCAGGCGAGGATGAGGCTGCGCAGGGCGAAGTTGGCAACCAGCGCAGCAATCAGCGCCCACACGCCCGCACCGGCGATGGCCAGCGTCAGGCTCAACAGTGCCGAAATCACCATGGCTACCATGTCAACCTGGGCGCGCAGTTTGAATTCGAGCGCGCGGTCGAGCAGGGCGTTGGGAATGCTGCGAAATGGTGAGAGCAAAAAAATGACGGAAGCCACCTGCATCAGCGGTACCAGCCGGGGTTCCTGGTAATAGGCGGCAATGGGCGCGGCCCCGAGAAAGATGGTGAGAAAAAAAGCGCCGTTGAGCACCAGCAGAATGCCGAATACGGATGCGATTTCTTCATCGGAAATGACCTTGCGCTGGATGAGCGCCATTTCTGCGCCGAGCGTGCTGAACAGCATGAGCATCTCGATGGGCACGGTCAGCATGGCGTTCAGACCGTAATCCTGCGGGGTCAGGAAGCGCACGACGATGATGGTTGTCAGCCAGCTCACCATCTGCGTGACGATGCGCAGCACGGCAGTCCATTTCGCCCCTGAAATCAGTTTCCTGCGAAACTCATGTTCGTTTTCGTGGTGGCTCTGATCAGCGGTGTGCTTCGACATGGTGATGCATCTTCAAGTGTTAAAAAAATGTGATGATTTTAAGCAAAATACCCAATAATCCTGGTACCGGGGCCCGTTGTTGCTGGCGTGGCCCGTTCGGTTTTATGTGGGCGAATAAACGTGAATTGAGGCCGGGCCTCTTCGGGCCAATTAGAAAACAGGCGCGTTATATACCATGCATTGTCATGGTCAATGTTCTCGGAGGAGCTGATGGCAAACAAGTTGGTACGCAAGGTTGGGCAACTCATTCAGGTTAATAAAAAGAAAATTTATCAGGCGTCCCAGGCCGATCAACACCCCAAGAGCATTCTTCTTATTGTGGGCTGCCAGCGTTCTGGCACGACAATCATGCAGGAAGTGTTTGATCAGGATATGAATACGCGGGTATTCGGTGAATTCAGCGAACTCTCGTCGAATGATATGGCATACGGGATACGCCTCAATCCACTTGATCTGGTTGAACAGGAATTTGCCAAGGTCAATGCACCTTTTATTGTTTCCAAACCGCTGGTGGAATCCTCACGTACCCTGGAGCTCCTCGATTATTTCAAGGGCAGCCGGGCATTGTGGATGTTTCGCAATTACCGGGACGTGACGCTGTCCAACATAAAGCATTTCGGTCTTGACAATGGCATCGACGATTTGCGCGGGATATTCAATAACGAACCCGGTAACTGGCGAGCGGAGGGACTGTCTGATTCGACTCGGGAAATGGTTGCGAAATATTTCTCGGAAGAAATGAACCCCTATGACGCAGCCGTTTTGTTCTGGATCACGCGCAACAGCCTGTTTTTCGATCTGGGCCTGGATCAGCATCCCGATGTCTTGATGTGCAATTACAACGATCTGGTGACCCAGCCAGAGCGTTTTCTCCGGTATTTATACCAGCAGGCCGGGCAGGTTTTTCCTGCAGGTGATATCACCGCCGCTGTTCATGCCAATTCTCTTGAAAAAGGGGCAAGCCTGGATTTGTCACCGGAGGTCGAGCAGTTGGCTCAGGCGATGATGGATCGTCTCGTGGCGTCATACCGGCTCAAGACCCGATTCTGATCGCCGGGTCATCCCGCAGGGGTGTCCGTGCGTGGAGCAGCGCGTTTTCTGGAGAGGTGATTTCTGATTTCTTCAAACTGGTGGCGAAACAGCACATACATCGCCAGCAGATAGACTCCGGCCGCAACGAGACTTTCAATCAGCAACCGGATGAATCCGGGATCAGTTGGCAGAAACAGATTGGCGATGACCAAGGGGGTTGCCATGACAAGCGAGCTTACGCTGGCCGGTGCCGTTGCCCTGAAAACCTGAAACGGGCTGACGCCGATCCGTTTTTGCACATCACGCAATGTCAGAATGGTGCCGATGGGCACAACGGCAACCCATGACAAGACTGTGCCGGTCAGGCCGTAATCGAGCGTCAGCCACATGCCCAGGGACAGCAACAGCAGCAGGGTGAGGTTGACGATCAGTACCTGATTGGCATGTCCCAGCGCATTCAATGCCGGGTAGCACACCTGTGTGATGACGCGCAGCGGTGTGACCGCCGCCATCCAGGCCAGAGGCAGTGCCACGGGTATCCATTTTTCGCCAAAGACCGTCACCACGAAATCCAGCGATACACAGGCCGTGCCGATGAGCAGGGGGAACATGATCAGCGCCGAGATTTCCAGCGTCTTCAGCAGGTATTCCCCCGCCACGGCGGTTTTGTCCTGAAGTTTGGAATAGGCCGGGAACATGGTCTGTTGCACGATGGGCATGACCTTGCTCATGGGCAGGCGCGCAAATTCTGACGCCACGCTGTAATACCCCAGCCCCGTTGCGCCCAGGCGCGGCCCGGCGATGACGTTGACGATCTTTTCCGTCAGAACCATGACCGCACTGCTCAGCGTCATGATGCCGCCGTAATGAAACAAGTGTTTGACCCTGGCGAAATGGAACGTCGGGCGGACCAGCCAAGGCTGCAGTCGGGCGAGGATGAGGCTGCGCAGGGCGAAGTTGGCAACGAACGCGACGATCAACGCCCACACGCCAGCACCCGCGATGGCCAGAGCCAGACTCAACAGGGCAGAAATGACCATGGCGACCATATCCACCTGGGCGCGCAGTTTGAATTCCAGGGCGCGGTCGAGCAGGGCATTGGGAATACTGCGAAACGGTGACAGCAGAAAAACCACGGAAGCTACCTGAATCAGAAGCACCAGCCGGGGGTCGTGGAAATAAGCGGCAATGGGAGCCGCGCCGAGGAAGACAATCAGAAAGAACACGCCATTCAGTAAGAGCAACACCCCGAATACCGAGGCAATTTCTTCTTTTGAAATCTGTTTGCGCTGGATCAGCGCGACTTCGGCACCCAGCGTGGTGAACAGCAGCAGCATATCGATGGGCATGCTCAACATGGCGTTCAGCCCATAGTCTTCTGGCGTCAGGAAGCGAACGACGACGAGGGTGGTCAGCCAGCTCAGCATCTGCGAGGCCATGCGTAGCACGGCAGTCC
>Ga0208371_1000286_pt1 | contig 13658 bp, 10 predicted proteins | sample SubbioCR12Aug_1A_FD_184827 | JGI IMG/M metagenome (GOLD analysis project Ga0208371, IMG submission 184827) | Serpentinite rock and fluid subsurface biosphere microbial communities from McLaughlin Reserve, California, USA - CR12Aug_1A (SPAdes) | ecosystem: Environmental > Terrestrial > Deep... | reverse complement strand
TTGCCGGGCTGTATCCCTCATTTTCAAGCGCGCTGACCTGTCCCCCTGAGGGCGGCGTCGGCGTAAGCGGGCCAGGCCCGGAACGGGAAACCGGCTGCGTCGACGTGCTCTGGAACACAGTACGCGCAGGCCCGGATACCACCGGTGCAGACGAGCGGCTGCCCGTTTGGCTGCTGCACCCGGCCAAAATCATCAAGCCCAGCACGCCCGTGGCAAAACAACGGCGAAAGCCCCCCTCGCCCCTGTGCACGTATTCAGGATATTTTTCTCTTGTTTTCGAATTCAAGCTTGGCTCCTTGAGTACGATTGCGACAGAATCAGGCATCGAGCATACACATCTGCCTTAATTACGTTCATGCAGGTCATTCGCCGCACCGGGCAGGAATACGCTGCTCAATCTTCCGAACACTTGGTTCACGCGCACTTCGACATCGAGGGCAGTCGGCATTTGTTGCTGAGCGAACTGGTTTCCAGAGAGGCCGCCGTGGTGTACCTCGGCCACCGCATTCTGGAAAATCCAAACGATCTGCGCAGCCATGTGCAACGCATTCTGCTGCTTACCGACGGGGCGGATGAATCCGCCCTGCAAGGCGCATTGATCGACCTGTTCATTGCCCTCGGCGAGCGGGGTGATGCCCTAAAAGCACGCATGCTCGCTCATGCCACCCCCCGCCTTTCTCGCACTGCAGCTCTGTTTTTCGAACGCAATCTCGATATCGGTTTCAAATCCTGGGAGTCCTCGGTTGCGCGCGTGCGTGAATCCCTGCTCTCCCTGGGCTATTCCGGCCAGCACGAGGTCGTCCGCTGCTGTTCTCCAGAGTGCCCCCAGGGCCGGGCTTCGCCCAGCCCGCCCCCCGTGGGGGTCAAGTCAACTCGGGGCGGCCCTTCGTTTACTTGAGAGACAAGTGACCATGCCCCAGTTTGAACTCATTCCCGGTCTGTTTCTGGCCCCGACTCCGGCAGGTGCGTATTACGCCGCTTCAAGCCCCGAGCAGACACCATTGCGCCAGACCTTGCTCACGCTCATGAGTGCCGACGCCACACCGGCGCTCACGCTTGAAAACCTGCTCGCACTGACGGATCAGGAAGAGAACGAAGCCCTGTCTACCCTGCACGAACTGCAATCACAGCACCTCGTTCAAGGTCTGGGTGCCGCCCGCAGCCTGCCCAAAGGCACCCTTGAAAAAGTGCTGCCAGAAATTCTGGCGGAGCTTGCAGGACGCAATAAAGCCCTGCTGGCAGACGAACAGGGGTTTTATCTCGCCAGCCACGGCTTCTCACATGAACTCGCTGAAGAACTGGCCGGCCTGTCGGCTGATCTCGGCAATCTGCACGAACGCCACCAGCGCCTGATTTCCGGTGGGCTTTCCTTGCAGACATCGGCCTGGGCCATGATCAGCGCAGGCGGCAACAGCGAAATCGGTTTCTGGCCGCTGTACATCGGCCCGCAACGTTTCGTGTTGATACTGACCGGCTTACCCAATCTCAATCAGACCGCCACACTCGATCTGATCTGGACCCTGGTGCGACGCTATGGACGTTGAGCTTCGCACAATCCAATTCCTCAAAGCATCCGACGGGGTACGACCGTCCATACAAACTATTTTTCCCAACGTTTTCCAGGAGAGTGCCCATGCGCGCTGATATGTTGACTTCCATTTTGCGGGAACTGAACGGCACCTCAGCCGATATCGAGGCGTCCGCAGTCATTTCCACCGACGGCCTGATGATGGCCGCCCTGTTGCCTTCCGACATGGATGAAGACCGCGTCGGTGCCATGAGTGCCGCCATGCTCTCGCTGGGCGACCGCACCGCCAAAGAACTGGCGCGCGGCACGCTCGAACAGGTGCTGGTCAAGGGCAACAAGGGCTATATCGTCATGATCGGTGCAGGCAGCGAGGCCGTGCTCACCGTGCTGGCCAAACCCAACGCCAAGCTCGGACTGATTTTCCTCGACGTCAAACGCGCCGCCGAGGCCATTACCCGGCTGATCTGAATCTGTTTTTCCACCCAAAAACACACGATTGGAGGCAAGACGATGTTGAAGGACATGAGCACGTCCGACGTAGCAGGCGATTCCCAAGAGGTTGTTCTCAACCTGTACGGCGTGGGCACCCGCAAGGTGCTGGTTGTTGATCGTGAAGTCCCCTACCCCGATGGCAGGCTGATCGTCTCGCGTACCGATACGCAGGGCATCATCACCCACTGCAATGCCTCGTTCATCGAAATGTCCGGCTATTCGGAATCTGAACTGATTGGCGCAGAACACAGCATCCTGCGCCACCCGGACATGCCTGCCGTGGCCTTCAAGGGGCTTTGGGATGACATTGCTGCGGGCAAGATCTGGCATGGCTATGTCAAAAACCTGCGCAAGGACGGTGCTTATTACTGGGTCTACGCCACGGTCATTCCCAACGTGCGCAATGGACAGATTGCCGGTTACACCTCGGTACGACGCAAGCCTTCACGTCGCAAGGTTGAAGCAGCCGCTCAACTCTATGCCACCCTGCTGACCGAGGAGAAAGCCCAATGAACGCCGCCAGCACCGTCTTTCAGATGACCGTCAGCCCCGATTTCCCGCCCAAGCGCATGTCCGGCTGGTTCATTTTCAATACCTGGCTGCAAAAAACTCTGGAACAGCACATTCACCTGGAGCTCTACCAGGATTTCGACAGCCAACGGGAAGCCATTGCGGCTGACCGGGTCGATCTCATTTACGCCAACCCGTTTGATGCCTCGATGCTGGTGCGCGACAAAGGCTTTGTGCCACTGGTGCGTGCCATCGGCCACGCCGATGAGTGCCTCATTGCCGTGCGGGAAACCGCCACCGTCCACACCGTGGAAGACCTGCAACCCGGTTGCCGCATTGCCAGCACGGATGACCCCGATGTCAATCTGGTCGGCATGATCATGTTGGAACCGGCTGATCTGGATAGCAGCAATACCCAGAGTGTGCATGCCGCCAGCTACCCGCTGGTAGCCAAGTCTTTGCTGCGCGACGAGGCTGACGTCGGCTTCTTTCTTGAAGAAGCTTTCCACGATCTCTCCAACCTGGTGAAAAGCCAACTGCGCCCCATCGTGCATAGCCAGATCAGCGACATTTCACACGTTTTTCTTGTTGGCCCGCGTCTGGCAGACAAACGCGATGCCATTCGCAGCGTGCTGATGAACATGATGACCGACCCCAAAGGCATGGCCGTCCTCACCGAACTGGGCTTCTCTGCCTGGAAAATACTGAACCAGGAAGACACCGAATTCATGATCGACCTGATGGATACCCTCAAGGCATAGCGCCGTGGGGTGCCTCGCCGTGGGGTGCCCGCCGAGGGAAGCGCTGAATGAATCGATTTGCACCGATTCGCGGCCAAGGCCGCTCCTACGAAATCAATGGGGTGTAGGAGCGGCCTTGGCCGCGATATGAATAAATCAGCGTTTCCCGAGGGGGGTCACATAGCCTGAACTGGCCGATCAGTCATCACACGATTGATTGGCCTTTTCCTTTTCCTTTTCCTGCCGCTTGTTTTTACGTACGCCTTTACGTGCTGTTTTACGTGCGGTTTTACGTCTACCCCCACGCCAATACGGGGTGCTCTCCTGCAGCGCTTGCCAAAGTTGCACCCCATGCAGATCCTCTCCGCACTGCTTTGCTGCCAGAGCACCCGCCAAACGACCGGCATCAAAGCAGGTATCAGGCGATGCCCCCTCCAATTCGCACATCAGACGATTGACCACCACGCAATCCTGCCTTTTGCCCAGGTCGGTTTGCAGCGCACCGAGGCGCTCATTGAGCTTGTCCGCACGATCAAACAGACTCGCCAGCGCCTCGGCGGCATAACGCATTTTTTTCACGGCAAGGCGCAGGCGATGCCGTCCGACCGCAGACAGCGTCGTCAATCCCCTGCCACGTTTCAAGACATGCTGCCATCGCTGCTCAAGCAGGGTAGCGGCCCAGTCATGCACCCGTAGCGCCCCGTGCGGGGCCATCAGCAGATCCTGACCAATCTCCAGAATCAGCCGGGTGAAATCAGGCGATGCGACCGCCTCCATGGCCTGTTGCCTTGCCAACAAAGCCCGGTGGGCAAGATGGCGATGAAAATCGGTGCCCCAGACTTCGCCCGCCTGAGCACCCTGCAGCCATTGCGCCACAGCGGGCAAGATCTCATGAAGCAACACATCCCAGTCACGCGCGGCATTCAAGCGTTTCATCAAGGTCTTCAGCGCAGGCAGCCAGACAGGCCGGGGCGCAGGCACACTGGCATACAAGGCAGCAACGGCATGCAGGCGACGCAAGCCGATGCGCAGTTGATGCAGATATTCGTGGTCTTCCGAGGCTTGCAAAAAACCCGGCACATTGGCGGAAACCTGAACCAGGGCCCCACTCAGCATGGCCGTCCAGGCAGCACCGGCATCCATGCCTGCCGCCAGGGTGGGCATGGCGGCTTTTACGGGCCCGGCCTGACTAGCATTGGCCAGAGCATAACCACGCGCCGCCTTGCTACGCGGCTCGATGCTCAACGGCAGTGTTTTCAACCAGGCCATGGCCAGAGAAAACAACGCCTGCGGCGGCCCCGATTTCAGCTCGATTTCCACCTCGTGCAGCACTTCCCGCCGCTCGCCCGCAAGAATGTCTCCTTCATCCAGCGCCACCTCCAGCAGCGCACCCTGCCACGACACCTGCCAGGCCGTGCGCCGGAAAGCCGTGATGAAGACCGGCGCAATGTGCCGGGTATCAACCGCATCAAGCAAGGCGCGCGCCTCTGCGGGCAGGCGTGCCAGATCATGCTGGCCTCGTGTCAGCGGTACCTCCCATTCCGGGCGAGAAGTCAACGCGCCCACTGAAGCTGATTCGGCCTTGAGCGTTTGCACCCATTGCCGCCCGACACGACGCACGCGCAAGGCCATGCCTCGTTGCGTCAAAGTCTGCTCCGGCGTGTCGAGATAGAGGCTGTAGACACGGCGTACCACGGGTTTGACGCCCAATGTCCGCATTTCACGGCGCAGATGGCGCGCATGAATCGGGTCAAACACAAGTTTGAGTTCAATTTCCATGATCGGACCCAAGCGCAGCCTTCGCGCGATAGATGGCAGACAGGTTTGAAGTTAGCATCAGAACGTCCACATCGTGTTACAGCCTGGAGCCCGTATTCATGAGTCTTTCTCTTCCCGCACCGGAACATCTCATCAACCGCGAACTGGGTATTCTCGAATTCAATCGCCGCGTGCTGGCCCAAGCCGAGGACAAGCACGTACCCCTGCTGGAACGGCTGCGTTTTCTCTGCATTTTTTCCAGCAACATGGACGAATTTTTCGAGATTCGTGTCGCCGGGCTGAAAGAACAGCTTCGCCTCAACCCGGAAATGCGCGGCATGGAGGGTCTCAATTCGCGTCAGGTCTACGCCCAGGTGGCGCGCACGGCCCACGATCTGGTGGCACGCCAATACGAGCTGCTCAACAGGATCATCCTGCCTGCGCTCGAAGACGAGAGCATCCGCTTTTTCCGGCGCACCCGCTGGAGCGAGCCCCAGGCGAAATGGATCAAGGATTATTTTTTCCGCGAGCTCATGCCGGTGCTCACCCCCATCGGCCTCGACCCCTCGCACCCCTTCCCCAACGTGCTCAACAAGAGCCTGAATTTCGCCGTGGAACTGGCAGGTAAAGATGCCTTCGGACGCAATTCCGGTCGTGCCGTCGTGCAGGCACCGCGCAGCCTGCCACGCGTGATTCAGTTGCCCGCCACGCTATGCGGTGGCTCGGAAATCGACCACGAACTACCGCATGGCTTCGTGTTCTTGTCGTCGATCATCCATGCCCATGTCGGCGAACTGTTTGCCGGCATGGAAGTGGAAGGCTGTTACCAGTTCCGTGTCACCCGCAATTCCGACCTGTTTGTGGATGACGAAGAAAACAAGAATCTGCGTGAACAACTTCAGGGTGAGTTGCCACACCGCCATTTTGGCGATGCCGTGCGTCTGGAAGTAGCCGACAACTGTTCCGAAGAAATGATCGGCTTTTTGCTCAGCCAGTTTGGGCTGTCACGCGAAGACCTGTACCAGGTACATGGCCCGGTCAATCTGGTTCGCCTCATGCAGGTGCCCGACCGGGTAGAACGCCCCGATCTCAAGTTTGCTTCCTTCTTGCCTGGCATGCCTGTCGCGCTCAACAAGCAGCCCGATATCTTCAAAGCCATCACGCGGGGCGACATCCTGCTGCATCACCCTTTCCAGAGCTTCAACCCGGTGACGGAGTTCATCCGCCAGGCGGCGGAAGACCCCAATGTACTGGCCATACGCCAGACGGTGTACCGCACCGGCACCGATTCGGAACTCATGCGCCACCTGATCCACGCCGCGCAACATCAGAAAGAGGTCACCGTGGTGGTGGAGTTGCTGGCGCGTTTTGATGAAGAAGCCAACATCAACTGGGCGCAAAAACTGGAAGAAGCCGGTGCTCATGTGGTCTACGGCGTGGTGGGTTACAAGACCCACGCCAAACTGGCGCTGGTAGTGCGGCGAGAAAACGGCTGCCTGAAACGCTATGCGCACCTCGGCACCGGCAATTACCACGCCCGCACCGCCCGCATGTACACCGATTTTGGCCTGCTGACCTGTAACCCCGAGTTATGTCAGGACGTCAACGATGTTTTTCAGCAAATCACCGGCCTGGGGGGGGCGGGGGAACATCGTCTGTTGCTGCAATCGCCCTTCACCATGCATTCACACATGGTCGCGGCCATTCAGGCCGAAGCCGAACGTGCGCGCGCCGGTGAAAAAGCAGTGATCTTCGCCAAGATGAACGCCTTGCTGGAGCCGAAAATCATCGATGCCCTGTACGACGCCTCACGCGCCGGAGTCAAAATCGATCTGGTGATTCGCGGGGTATGCGCACTGCGTCCCGGTATTCCCGGCGTGTCTGAAAACATCCGTGTGCGTTCGATCATTGGCCGCTTTCTCGAACACCACCGCATTTTTTATTTCTGGAACGGTGGGCAGGAATCGGTCTACCTCGCCAGCGCCGACTGGATGGATCGCAACTTTTTCCGTCGTATCGAAACCGGTTTTCCGCTGCTCGACCCCAAAGTGCGCCGCCGCGTCATCAACGAAGGGATTCGGCCTTACCTGAAAGACAACGTACTGAGCTGGGAAATGCAGCCCGACGGCAGCTATCGCAAACGCACACGCCGGGGAGAAGGATTCGATGCCCAGGCTTATCTGATGAAGCTGCTCGGTGCCTGAACGCCCCTTGGGTCGGGCTCACACCGCACGAATCGCCGCCAGACACACCGCCGGTGCCACCGTTGCCCAGCTCTTGCGCTCGTCTTCGAGCGCGGCCTGTGTCAGGGGGTTGCCCTGAAGCAGGCTTTCCGGGACGAGCAGTTCACAATCGCCCGGATGCTCGCCCCCACGGCTCACCAGACGGATGCCGCCCAGGTCAAGATCACGACGGCTCTGGCTGAACAGCACGGCCAAACGCAAGCACAGAATCAACGGCCAGTTGGCATCGGCCCAGGGTAGGGGAAATTTGCTGAGGCTGCCACGGCTGGCACGCACCAATACCGCCAGCGCAATCTGGTCACGCCGTGAAAAACCCGGCATATCCGCATTTTCGAGAATGTAGGCACCGTGTTTGTGAAACCCGGTGTGGGCAATGGAAATACCGATCTCATGCAGGCGTGCCGCCCATGACAAACGATGCCTGGCGTCTTCCATCGGTTCGGTCACCGTACCGGCTATGCCCCCCAGCAGCGACAGGGCGATTTTGCCAACGCGCGCAGCCTGACGGGTATCGACCTGATAACGGCGTTGAAACTGGCTGACGGTGACATCACGCATATCCTGGTCATGCACCCGCCCGAGCAGGTCGATCAGGATGCCTTCGCGCATCGCACTCTGCGCAGTCGTCATCGTGTCGATGCCCAGCTCCTGAAACAGGGCCAGCATCACCGCCAGTCCGCCTGCGATAACCGGCTGGCGGTCGGGGCGCAGGCCCGGCACATCCAGGGCCGCAAGCGTGCCCGCCTTGAGCAGATGTTCTCGCAACCATTTGAGACCATCGAGGGTAATCGCGCCATCTGAAAACCCATTGGCGCGGCAGATTTCGCCCAATGCCTTGGCCGTACCCGAAGACCCCACGGCCTCATCCCAGACTCCTGCGCGAAATGAAGAGGCCACGGCCTGGATTTCCATGCACGCTGCAGTTTCAGCCAATTTGAACGCGGTTTTGTCGAACACACCCGAGGCAAAGAACTGACGCGAATAGCCCACACACCCCATGCGCAGACTTTCCCGCTCAAGCGGCTCGTAGCCCATGCCCAAAATACACTCGGTGGAACCGCCGCCGATATCCACGACAAGGCGCGGTGCCTGCGTCAACGGCAAGCTGTGCGACACCCCCAGGTAAATCAGCCGCGCCTCTTCGCGCCCGGCAACGATTTCGATTTCAAAACCTAGCGCCGCGCGCGCTTTCTCCAAAAAAGCCGGGGCATTTTTTGCCACGCGCAACGCAGAGGTGCCCACCGCGCGCACCGCCCCGGCTGGCATACCGTGTAAACGTTCGCCAAAACGGGCCAGACAACGCAAGGCTCGTTTTTGTGCTACCGCATCGAGCTTCTTGTCTTCGGTCAGCCCGGCGGCCAGACGCACCGGGTCTTTCAGGGCATCCAGATAGAAAAGCTGATCGCCTTCCACCCGGCTGACCTGAAGATGGAAGGAGTTTGAGCCCAGATCGATAGCCGCAAGGGTCTGATATTCCTGCATGGAAATAGAGATACGTGAGGGTTGAAAAACGGGAAAGCATCCGCTTGATGGGCACCCAAAACGCGCACAGGAAGCGCGTGCCATTCTGACCGGGAACGCCGTTGGCTCTCAAGGGCAACTCGAAAAACATCGGATTCGTCGTTCCCTCGCAGGCGTGAACCCAGTGAAATCAACGACCTGGATAGCTGCTTTCGCGGGTATGACGGATTTTTCGGGGTGCTCTCAAGTAAATGAAGGGCCGCCCAAGTCTATCCGCCCCCTCCTTGGCGGACGTGGCTCGGCACCCGGACGCTCACAACCTGAAACGTTCGGCCAACATCTGAAGCTGGCTGGAGAGCGTTTGCAATTGCCGTGCAGCCGCTGCGGTCTGCGCCACGCTGGCGCTGTTTTCTTCTGCGCCCTGGGCGATACGTTCAACTTTTTGCGCAATGTCTCGCGCGGCGATGGTCTGCTCTTTCAAGGCCAGGCTGATGTCATCAACGGCACGCGTCACCTGCTCGGCTCCGGTGCGAATATCGATGACCGAGTCGCCCGCCTTGTGGGCCAGATTCACCCCCTCACCCACCCGTCCCACCCCCACTTCCATCTCATGCGCAGCTTGCTGTGTGCTCTGCTGGATCTTCGTGATCATGCCGGTGATTTCCTGGGTGGATTTGCCGGTGCGCTCAGCCAGTTTGCGTACTTCATCGGCTACCACGGCAAATCCCCTGCCCTGCTCTCCGGCACGCGCAGCTTCGATGGCGGCATTCAGAGCCAGCAGGTTGGTCTGGTCGGCAATGTCGCGGATGACGTTGACGATGCTGGAAATCTGCGACGAAAAATCGCCCAGTTCGCGGATGGTGCCTGCCGTGGAGTTCACTGCATCAGAAATATGCCGCATCTCGTTGGCCGCATCGTGAATGATGCGACCGCCTTCTTCCGATTTCACCCCCGAAGCCAATGTCACAGAACGGGCATCGCGAGCATGTTCTTCTACCTGATCAATGGAGACAGAAAGCTGTTCGACCGAAGCCGCCATGCTGGATGCCGCTTCAGACTGCACTTCACTGACCCGCGCGCTGTTATTGGCTGAAGCGGATAGCTCCCTGGCTTCATGGTTAAGCTGGGCGACATTGCCATGCACCGCACCGATCAGATCTTTCAGGTTGCCCTGCATGGAAGAGAGTCTTCCAAGAAGCTGCCCCAGTTCATCCGAACCCGATGCCGAAATATCGCGAGAAAGGTCGCCGGCGGCAATGGTCTCGACCGCATTGCATGCCTGCTTCAGGCTGGCCGTGATATGCCGGATGGTCACCCACATCAGCCCCTGCACACCAAACACGCCAAAGATGAACAACACGCCGAAGATGACGAGGTTGGTACCCGTGCGCGACTCTGCCTTTTCATACTCCGCCTTGGCTATGCTGGTCTGATAAGCCATCAGTTTTTCCATCGCGTCCTGCACGGCCTTGCGTTCTTCACGACCCGCCTTGAGGAAACTCGCCATGATCTCAAGGCTGTAATCACCGTTCTTGATGTGTTCGGCGGTCTCTCTCAACTTGGTAGTCCAGAGATCGCGCTTGGCCTCGAAGTCAGCCACAAGCTGTTTTTCTTCCTCTGACAACGGGTTGGCCTTGTATTTCGCCCATAGCCTATCGACTTCAGCCTTGCCTTCGGCCATCGCCTGCAGATGTGTGTTCACAGGGTGGTCATGCAACACCGCCAGCTTGTTGGAAGGGTCGTGCTGAAAAGCGCGCAGCACATGGCCATAGTTTTCCAGGATCAGCATGTCGATCTTGCCCAAGTCCTGCAAAGGCACGGCACGCTCTTGATACACCGCCTTCAATGATGCCGAGGAAGACGTCAACGAAAACCAGCCCATACCGAGCGCCACAATGAATGCGCTGCTGGCCAGCAAGGCCATCAGCCACAAACGTTGGGAAATTTTGAGAGTGTTCAACATGCCGTACCTCAACGATAAAAAGGTGTGTCTGGTGACTGCCTGCGTTTAAAGATAGGGGGTTACCCTTGGATACTCTCCCACAAAGGGAGTACGTAGGAAACATTGAGATGGTACTTATCAACCAGGGCCTAACCTAAGGCCAGTGCTGCAAAGCTGGCTTGATTGCCGTCAAAAACTCGCCACCAAGGGCCCCGGCAGCAAAAAAATCAGGGCTGGTGGGCGCAAATCGCAGTGCATGGCTGCATGTTTCAAATCGGAGCTTGTTTTCGATCAAAGCCTGAAACGTCCGGCCAGAGTCTGAAGCTGGCTGGAGAGCGTTTGCAACTGCCGCGCAGCAGCGGCGGTCTGCGCCACACTGGCACTGTTTTCCTCTGCACCCTGGGCAATGCGTTCGACTTTCTGTGCAATATCGCGCGCGGCAATGGTCTGTTCCTTCAAAGCCAGACTGATGTCGTCAACTGCACGGGTGACACGCTCGGCGCTGGCGCGAATGCCGGTCACGGAATCTCCAGCCTTGTGCGCCAAATTAACCCCCTCATTGACCCGCTGCACGCCCGATTCCATTTCTTGAGCAGCCCGTCCGGTGCTCTGCTGAATCTTGGCAATCGTGCCGGTGATTTCCTGCGTGGACTTGCCGGTGCGCTCGGCCAGTTTGCGCACTTCATCCGCCACCACGGCGAATCCCCTGCCCTGCTCTCCGGCACGCGCCGCCTCGATGGCGGCATTCAGGGCCAGCAGATTGGTCTGGTCGGCAATATCGCGGATGACATTGACGATGCTGGATATCTGCGACGAAAACTGCTCCAGCTCGCGGATAGTGCCCGCAGTGGAATTAACAGCCTCAGCGATATGCCGCATTTCATCGGCAGCCCCATGAATGATGCGTCCGCCTTCATCGGATTGCGTGCCCGAAGCCAGGGTCAGACTACGGGCTTCATGTGCATGCGCTTCCACCTGATCGACAGAGACAGAAAGTTCCTCGACCGACGCGGCCATGCTGGAGGCGGCTTCCGATTGGGTTTCACTGGCGCGGGCGCTATGACTGGCCGATGTCGCAAGTTCATTGGCCGATTGATTGAGCGCATCGACATTGCCGTTGACTGCCCCGACCAGCTCTCGCAGGTTGCTCTGCATGGCGGCGAGCTTGACGAGCATCTCGCCAATCTCGTCATGGCCCGTCTGCTCAACCCGGCGCGACAAATCGCCCGAAGCAATGGCTTCAACTGCGTTGCCCGCAATGCTCAAACTGGCATTGATACGGCGGATGGTTAACAGGGAAACCCCCAGCACGGCAATCACGCCAATCACGATCAGCACAACAAAAATCCAGCGATCCACCTCATAACGCGCTTCTGCTGCTTCCGCTTCGACGTGTGCCTTGTGGCTTTCGTATTCGACGACTTTGTCGAGTGCCGATTTGGCTGCCTTGAACTCCTGCTTGGTGGCTTTGAGATAGGTACTCATGTGTGCCGGGTCAAAATTGCCCTGCGATGCCGAATCCAGCATCACCACGCTAAAACGCTCGTCCCATTGCGCCCGCTTGCCGACAAATTCCTGGGTCAGATCTCGTTTATCGGCCTGCGCTTTGTCGTCCGCCTCTTTCAGTTCCACATATTCTGACCAGAGCTGGTCGATTTCGGCCTTGCGTTTCTGGAAAGCTTCGTGGTGTACCTTGACCGCATGGTCGTGGGTTTCACTTAAACGCCCCAGCGGGTCATGCTGAAAAGCCAGAAGAACTTCTCCCATGTTTTCTTGCAGCAGGTATTTGATGCGTGCCAGTTTGTTCAGTGAGCGGGAAATTTCCTCGTCGGCATCCAGCGAGTCACGCGCGGCCCCCAGGCCTATCCAGCCAACCGCAGTCGTGATGAAGAACAGTCCGCCGGCAACAATGGATATAAACCACAGGCGATGGGCAATTTTCAGGTTATTGAACACAGGGGTCTCCGTTGTGCAGATTGGATTCAGTTATTTGTGGGTGCGTTAACGGTTATTTCAGCCATCTCTTGAACCGGATCCCAGCCGCAAACACATCAGAAAAACAGATAGGCTGCCCCCACTGCCGCCGTGAAACCGGCTAGATCGGCCACCACCCCCCCCGCTACGGCATGGCGTACCCGCTTGATGCCCACCGCCCCAAAATAGACGGCCAGCACGTAGAACGTGGTTTCGGTGCTGCCCTGCACGATGCAGACCAGACGTCCGGCAAACGAATCCGCCCCGTGGCTTTGCATGGTTTCGACCATCATGGCGCGCGCACCAGAACCAGAAAGCGGCTTCATCAACATGGTGGGCACCGCATCCACCCAGGCGGTGTCATATCCCAGGGCGGCGACACCGCCGCGCACACCTTCCACTAGGGCAGGCAGTGCGCCGCTGGCGCGCAACAGGGCAATGCCCACCAGCATGGCCACCAGATAGGGAATGATGTTGACCGCCGTCTGGAAGCCCTCTTTGGCACCCTCAATGAACGCTTCGTAGGCATTGATCCGCCGAAAAAGCGCCCCCAACAGAAACACCACGATCAAGCCAAACAGCAGGAAGTTGGAGAGTGCCGACGATTGCGCCGTCATATGTTCGGCAGGCAGGGCGGCAAAATGCATGGCCAGGCCACCGACCAGCACGCTCACCCCCATCAGCCAGGCCCAGACCACCGCATCCAGACGCAAACGCTGCGCCATGGCGACAAAGAGAAAACCGGCCAGCGTGGAGCAATAGGTCGCCATGAGAATGGGGATGAAAACATCGGCGGGGTCTTGTGCGCCCAACTGGGCTCGGTAAGTGAAGATCGTCACCGGCAGCAGGGTGATGGAGGAAGCATTGAGCACCAAAAACAGAATCTGGGCGTTGCTGGCTGTGTCGGCAGAAGGGTTCAGCGTCTGCAACTCACGCATGGCTTTCAGCCCCATGGGGGTGGCTGCGTTATCCAGGCCAAATACGTTGGCGGCCATGTTCATGGTGATCGC
>Ga0208371_1000285_pt1 | contig 13704 bp, 6 predicted proteins | sample SubbioCR12Aug_1A_FD_184827 | JGI IMG/M metagenome (GOLD analysis project Ga0208371, IMG submission 184827) | Serpentinite rock and fluid subsurface biosphere microbial communities from McLaughlin Reserve, California, USA - CR12Aug_1A (SPAdes) | ecosystem: Environmental > Terrestrial > Deep... | reverse complement strand
GCATTCGATAGCGGCGTCTCTTCCGATTCGGGGGTTGGCTCCTGCTCCCAGGCCATCGGTGATTTTAAATCCAATTTGTATTTTTGTTTCAGCCTTTGAATGATCAATGCCCTGTGAATCTGTGTTGACTGCAAAGAATTCTACACCGGGAAGTTTGGCATCAATCATATAGTTGATTGCATTTCCTCCAGCGCCACCCACACCGATAATTTTGATATTTGGTATTTCACCATCTCCTATAATAGATATACCCATTTTTCATTCCTCACCCTGTAAAAACTGTTTAAAACCTGAGTCGTTCATTCTGACGATCCACACCCACATCATGGCAAAAATTTCAATTGATTATTCAAAATGCTCATATCCACCAATAAGTGAATTTTCAAATCGTGTGTATTTCCCAATAAAGGTGAGAATGGCTTTCCCCACGGCACCATTTCTGTTTTTTGCAACGATAATTTCTGCCTTGCCTTTGTTTGGGTTGTTTTCATCTTTATTATAAACTTCATCCCGGTAGATGAAGGCAATGATATCCGCATCCTGTTCAATAGCGCCAGATTCCCTGAGGTCAGACATCAAGGGGCGTTTGTCAGACCGCTGTTCAACCATACGGTTTAGTTGTGAAAGGACAATAATCGGAATATTCAATTCTTTGGCCAGGGATTTCAGAGACCGGGAAATCTCGGCAATTTCAAGATCCTTTCGGTCTTTCAGTGAAGGGCCTTTCATCAACTGAAGGTAGTCAATGATAATCAGGGAAAGCCCTTTGTCCATTTTGAGACGGCGTGATTTTGCTCTGATTTCCATGGCTGTGAGATTAGGAGAATCATCAATAAATAAGGGGGCATCAGAAATAATACCGGCTGCTTCAGTGACTTTCTGCCAGTCTTCTTCACCGATCATTCCGGTTTTAAATCGTTCCGAATTAACTCTGGCTTCGGCTGTCAGGAGCCTCATGGACAGTTGCTCTTTTGACATTTCAAGAGAAAAAACAGCCACCTGTTTATTTTCGTCAATGGCCACATTCCTCGCGATGTTCAGGGCGAATGCGGTTTTCCCCATACTGGGTCTGGCTGCAAGGATGATCAGATCTGAATTTTGAAGACCAGATGTGAGGGCATCAAATTGTCTGTACCCTGAAGGAATCCCCGAGTATTCGCTGTTGTTGTTCTGCCGGTCTTCCAGAGTATTGATATTTGAAATAATCAGTTCGCTGACATGGGTAAACGTTTTTTTGAGTGTGTTGTCAGCCACACTGAAGATGGCGTTCTGGGCAAAATCAATAATATCATCGGTATCTCCCTGTTCATCGTAACACTTGTGAATGATTTCCGATGATTTTTCAATCAAACGCCGTAGCGATGCCTTGTCATGAATGATTTTCCCATGATATCCAGCATTCACCGTAATGGGTATCGTGTCCATCAATCTTGATAAATAAGCCGCTCCGCCAACCTCTTCAAGCTTTCCCATTTCCTTCAGGTGATTGACGATGGTGACGATGTCCACAGGCTCGTTCTTATTGTAAAGCTCAGCCATGGCCGTGTAGATCATCTGATGGGAGGGTTTGTAAAAATCGATGGGTTTAAGGATATCAGCAATATCGGTCAGTGTATCGTTGTCTATCAGGATAGCGCTTAGCACGGACTCTTCAGCTTCAATATTTTGGGGTGGGAGTTTACTGGATAATAAATCGTATTTTTGAGTTTTTTTGCTCATTTTTGAATTCCTGACATTCTAATTATACTGAATCGCATGAATGCATTTATTGGCTATTATAAATGTCTGACCATGAAAATACCGCCATTAACAGTTATAGAAATAACGGAACCAATTTGCATTTTGGAATTAATCTTACGTTGAGGTAGCGACAAGTGTTGTCGCACAAATAAGAAAAATACATTTTTTACGATTTGTTTGAAAATTCTTTAATTAAAGAAGTAGTAAAAACTCTTGCAGAGATTAGGAATCCTGATTTCTCAGTTTTTGCTATATGTATTAATGTTTGAATTATTATTTATCGCTTTCCCCAGTAAGCAATACTTGAAATCTGTTGACAATCATTGAATCCTTCAATACAAAATCAACCGGAGAGGAAATACAGTTGAAAAACGGGAACGGGGGCTCCTATTTTTCTTCATTGCAATATTTGGTGCTGTAACATTACGTATGTATTAAGGAATATGGATTTACTCTTTGGGTAAATTACCATACCTTTTTACTATGAATAATTGTTCTATTAATCTCGGGCAGCACGGAGAAAAGCATGTGGGGAAATCTTGCAAAATTATTCAGACTTATCGATCTTCTTTCCAGACCTGGCGGGGCAACAAAAAAAGAAATTGCCGAGCTATCCGGAACGGGTAAGCGTCAAGTAGACAGAGCTTTAAATTCGATCCAGAATATGGGCATTCCGGTTTATGATGATAAGCCCGAAGGTGAACGTGAAAAGACCTGGTTCATAGAAGAACGTTACACCAGAAAATTACCAAACATGACCGTACCTGAACTCGGCTTTACCCTTCCTGAACTCTTTATTCTTTGCTTCTTCAAAGGTTCTTCTTCAATTTTTCAAAATACAGAAATCTCCCGGTATGCTGATTCATCCTTTTCCAAACTCAAAAGTTTTGCATCAGATAAAATGCAGGACGTATTCGAAAGAATGGAATCAGCCTTCATAAGCAGGGAAAGATTTGCGAAAAACTATTCCGGATGGGAAGATCTTCTGATGGATATACTTGGTGCAATCATAAGCCGAAAGCCATGCACCATCCATTACAATTCCTTCAGGTCCAGCGCCGTCAAAGAATACCAGGTTCATCCCCTTCATTTATTCGAAAATGACGGAGGCCTTTATCTGATGGCCGAAATCGTAGAGTCTTGCCAAATTTACACATTCGCCATTGAGCGAATCAAAACCGTCACTATAAGGGAGAAGACCTTCGTTTATCCCCCGGATTTCGATGCCTCAAAATTTTTAAACCAGTCCTTCGGGATCTTCATGGATGAATGCTTTGATTGCAGCATCTGGTTTTCCGCTGATGTTGCCCGTTATATCACGGAAAGAACCTGGGCAGACATCCAGGCCATCACCAAAAACGCCGATGGTTCGATTATCCTCACCATGCAGACCTATGGCTGGGCGGATGTGAAACGATGGGTTTTGTCTTTTGGCAGAGATGCGCGGGTTGTGGCCCCGGATACTTTGAAGATGGAAATTCTTGATGAAATCAAACAGATTGTAAATATTTATTCAGAATAATAATTTCAGAAACTATGACAGAAAATGTCGTAGTTTGGTTATAAGTTGAAATCAAAGCAGATCAATCCATACTCAACACTTTTAAATGTGAATTATCATGAATGATAAAAGATATTCTTGATCTTGATGATAATGGGGGAATTTGGTCCTCTTGGAATATCAATTCTTGATGAAGAAGAATAAATCTTTAGAGGTGGGAATAAGAGTGGCTGTTGTGTTGTGAACATTATTATGGTTTCTATGTTTGTAACCTTGTGGGGGTTGATCAAATTTTTTATGGTTTGTGGGGATGCCTATCCTCCGAGCAATCACCGAACCTTTATCAAGAGTATGAACCAAAGCAAAGCTTTATCTTTGGAATATGTTTTTTAACAGTCTATTATAATTGTTATTTTAAAAAAACGTTCGTTGAGGATACATGCGGTTTGGTAGCTTATTCTTTAGGGGAATCAGTCTTGACATTAGGTCTACTTTATTTAAACAACAATATAGTTTTCATAATTGACCTTATAATTTATAAATAGCACTAATATTATCGTGTTAAAATTTTGAACAATTGGATTTTTTATCTATTTTGAACAACAGTGATGTAAGATAAAAAATAAGATCTTCAATCATTCAAATTTATGCACTAATTATTAAAATAATTATCGTTTTATATTAAAAATTTTCATATGAAAAACTTTGATATATTTTTGTTATTTTGTATCTGCTTCATACAAATAGTACTCAATTCAAAAAATACCAATAATTTGCAGTCATGACATTCTCAATGGATTAAGAGGTTATGGTGGAAAATTCAAATGGCCTTAGAGACGCTCTTAAAGTCTTACAAAAATCATCCCCACAAGCTGTTGAAGTGGAACTTCCTATTGATTATCACAATACCCTGAAATCATATTTATATATTGAAACAAAAATTGAGAGAGACTTTCAAAACAAAATTGATATGTTACAAACTGAGCAAATAATTTTTTTATGCGGCAGTAGCGGCGATGGTAAATCGGCAATTTTAACTCGCTACAGTAAAAAATATTCGGATAAAGCTTTATTTCATCTTGATGCAACTCACAGCTCTGCTCCCCACCAAAACGCTATAACCACACTTGATCAGCTTTTTACAAAAATGTCAGAACAACAATTGCCGCTTATTATTGGAATTAATATTGGCATGATGGGCAATTATATAGAAGGAGGGGCAGACAAACACGCTGATATTAAGGCTTCGATGCGTGCGCACTTAAACGATCAGAAGACACCGCCAAACCATATTTATCTCAATTTTGAAAGTTATCCAAAATTTTATTTCGGGGAAAATGGCCCTAAATCTGACTTTGCTAAAACATTGATGCGGAAACTTACGACTAAAGAGAATAACCCATTCTGGGGTTTATTAGAAAAAGACAAAAATACCAATCATGATCCTATGCTATTTGTAAATTTCAGTTTACTTTCTATGGACTCAGTTCAAAATGTTGTTATTGACGCGCTTATAAAATCACGATTGGTAAAAGATCAGTTTATGACGGCTCGGTCCCTGCTGGATTTTATTTACCATCTTCTTACAGGCCCTGGATATCTGTTTGATAATTTATATACAGGCTCTGATAATGAACTATCTCTCAGAATAGTCTTATTTGACCCAAGTTTATTAAGAACTAAGCGGATTGATCAATTTATTCTTCAGTTTAAACTATGTTTAGTTAACGGCGAATTTGAAGAATTCAAGAAAGATCTATGTACTTATGGAATATCCAATTTACAGGATCCTTCATCCTACATTCGATTGTTTTATCTCCTTAGACACACTGACTTTGGTAATAATTTTCACCATTCATTTTTAGATGACTTTTCAGATGATCTTATGAATTCGTACGCTAAGTTTTGGAAATTACATACTGAATACTCAGGATCGATTGAAGAACAAAGTATTCTAAGGAAAGATTTTTATAAAAAAATAATGTTCTCTTCCTTGCATCAATATATGAATAGAAACGCCACTTCTCAGTTGAAAAAAAATCAATACTTTATTGCAGATTACAACGGTTATCAGCTTTCAGCTGAATTAGAAATTAAAGCAGATTTCTCTGCAATAAAAACTACCAATAAAACCGGTTATTTTAACGCATATATTAATGTACTAGGGCAACCAATATCGGCAATACCTGTAAACATTAATCTTTTGGAGCTAATGCTTAAGCTCAACGAAGGTTATCGCCCAAATAAACACGATAAAAATACTATAGTAATTCTTGATGAGGTTGTAGAAAAAATAATTGAAATAGCTAACCAAAGCAATATACTTCATATTTCTAAAAATACTGAGGTATATGAAATTAATAATATTGATAATGATATATTTGAAGTTAGCGGAGCTTGATTGTCATGTGTCCGATTAATATTAATTTACCATCCACTGTAGAAAATGTTCCAAAAATAAATTTGTTAAATAGTTATTTACCATTACGTAATAAAGGTAATGACTTCAGTTGGGACACTGTCGTTGGTTTGTTTCTTGGATCAGCTTTGCACCAAGAAATAAAAGAACAACCACTTAATTTATTTATATATAAATGCAAAGAAATATTTAATCAGAAATTGGATGCCCCTAATTTTTGGTATGTATTAGAAAAAATGTATTTCGAAAATGAGGAATTTTATAAACTTGCTCCAGAGTGTTTATTATTTAGAGCTCAGAAATCAAACATTAGTGCTGTTGATAAACGCGTAGCGCTGATGTATTGTACTCTTCTAAATGGCCTCAATTTATCTGATATTTTGAAGACAAACCTCAATTTTCTCGAAAAACAAATTGTTGATGTTCTGAAAGAAAGTATAGTTCCAGGCGGGTTAAATAATAAAGAAGATCCATATCTGCCATTTCTGTCAGAATATTTTTGTAAAGACCTCCAGTTTCTTTCAAGTAAACCAAAATATATGCTCAATGAGTTACAAAACTTCCTCTCAATCTATGGTTTTTTATACTGTTCTCAACTTGCTCTAAATATTAGAGAATGGCGGGTGGGAATCCCTAAGTCAAAGCCACTTTATTTCATCATGGATAATGAGAAAGCAAGTTCAGAACGCACAGATATCCAAAGATCCGGATGGCGTTCTTTTAACGACGCGGCTGACTATTTATTCCCCATGCTTTCAATGCTGGAAAATCTTCAAGAAGAAGATAAACTTCTAAAAAAGAAACCGTTATGGCGTATGGCTGAATTATTAAAACTTGAAAAAGATTCTTCCATATTTAGAGAGTCAATAAAAAAATTCGCTTGCGCTTTTAAAGCACAGCGCAATTTAAATACTGATCTAAAACAGAGTGATGATGTATTAGAATGGCTTGATAATTTGATGCTCCTCGCAAGAGATCAATTCAAAAAAGGCCTAATTGACTCAACTAGGCATGATATCAATAAAAAATACGTCAAAGAAATAGAATCAAAAATTGGTGGGGCATTTATTCAAAGTCGCGGACGAGCTGGTCGTGTATTAGTTTTAAATCAGGACAACATCATACTTCTAACAAACATTGCAATTGGTATCAAAGAAAAACTCCGTTTTCACGAGCTGGTTTTAGCTTTTGAAGGACGTGGTATTTATTTTGACAAACAATCTAAGCTTAAATTGATTGAATTTTATGAGCGAATTGGAAATGTTGATCGCATGAGCGACAGTGGAGATGCCATCTATGTACGAAAAACAGTTTGAAGATTTTCTTGTTGGTGAGCTAATCAAATGGGCAAGTAGTGAAGCCAGAGCCGGGTTTCGCTATCAATTCAGAACACCTAGTGATGATAATCGTTTAAAATTATATAATGCGATGATTGGTAAATCAAATGAAGAAGTAATTTTTTTAGGTACAACCCTAAAGATAATTAAGATAGATACACTTAGGTTATTGCCATTGTTGCATTTGGATAATGACAATGGCTTAAATGAGCATTTTATTGCGACACTGAGAGATTATGTTACACCAGGAACTGTTGGACCTATAGCAGGGTGCGTAGCCATAATAATTCACAACAGTGATTTAGATACAATTCATAATAGTTCTGAAAAACTAGATAAGCATAACGCAATATGGAGTTCTGAAAATATAAAAGAAATGCTCGGGAAAATGATCAACCCAAACGACAAAGGGAAAGATGTCTCTCTAAGTTTACTTGACTATCAATTTAATGCAATTCAAGAAGATGGCGCAACTATGTTTGGTTTTGCGCCACTATATAATGCATTATTAGACGGAGACCTTCGATTTAAAGAGCTGTTTCTACTTAATGATCCGTTAATAGAAAGTTTTAGTGGCAAGCCAGAGCAAATAAAAACACGGCTTGAAGAAAATCGTAAACTATATAAAGAGTTGGATTATGTTGTCGAACATTTCCCGAATAACCTTGAAAATCGATTAGAGTTTGGCTCTAAATTCATTCATACTCATTTCCCGCCGGATAACATTAATAACTGGAAAACAGTTGACTTTGAGGAGTTTCGCAAGGAAACTATCAATAATAAGAGCCAGACTCTTGAATTCGAAAAAGAGATTGCAGGCAACAATGTTAAACTTGTTGCTCGAAACCGGAGTGAAAGCAAAGCAGGTCAGCGTGAGCGTAATATAATAATTATTGTTGAAGATGATCAATCTGAATTTCAATTTGAGTTACACTTTATTGGAAACGATCTTGAAGAAACACAATTAAAAAAGAAGACAAATGGACCTTCAACAATAGATGAATTTAAAATTTTAAACAAAAGTTCCAAACACACAAAGACAATATATAGATCAAAATTCGATGGTTCACCTCAATATTTCGGATTGTCAATAGATAGAGACAAATCTTCGGAAAGATATAAGTTCAATTGTTTAGCCTTACGTAAAGATGATTTTTTTGTAGATGCCTTTAAAACCAACTTTGTACTTATTCCAGGTAAAAAAGAAATTGTATTACAGACAGACAATAATAAATTGAAAATAAATGAAACACTGAACAACAGCTTTATAATTAGTGGGTTGAATCAAGAAGTAGATTCTAATTGCTATGGTGAGATTGATTATTCGCAATTGGCAAATGAATCTGATTTAATTGAATTTACAGTAAACAATGGCAGTAATATTCTGAAATTCAGTATTGAAGGTAATGTTGCAACAGACACACTGACGTTGCCAATACTTATTGATAAAGGGCGCTATATACGTCTACTTGATGACGAATATTTTGGTGAATTTAATCGGTCAAAAGACAAAGTAATTATTGATAATAAAGAAGTATCTCCAGTTAGTACTCGTCTGAACCTTTTGAGATGGGAAGCACGATTCTTAGATGAAGATATGGTTGCATTTCCAACGTCGGGAGGTGTGCCACTAAAATCCTTGAAATCTATTAGCTCTGAGCTACATCTTGCATACATTGAACTTTTCAAATTTCTTAGAGATAGAAAAACTTTACCCTCATTGGTGGCTTGGGGCTCAGAATTTCGTTCGTGTGTTAAAAACATTGTTGATGAATATATCTTTTACCTTGAGAAAATCTTAAAAAATACTGTTTTGAATTCTTCCCAAAAAATAGCCATGGAATTAGGGGTAGGAGAATTTGATGGCAAAACATACTTTACACCCTACCATCCCCTTATTCTTGCGTATTATCTATCAGTTGCTGAACAAATCGCACTGGACTCAGAAATACGCAGCTTTAATACTTTACCAAAAATAACTTTAGACAGACTCACCCCAAGAGGACTTATACCATATTTGTATAGTTCTCAGCATGGTTTTGAATATTCTCAGCAGGTTAAAGAAAACACTTTCTGGCTTGAGCTTGTCCCGCAACAGGAGTGTAGTTATAAATTTGTTCGAAAGCTTGTAAAAGATAAAATTACCGAGTTTAAACTTGCTTTTAACCAACTATTTTTAGTTAATAATAGTAAATTAATAATTAATGCATTGAATCAGAATGATAGCTATGAATTATTTCTTGGCCTGGTTGATTATTTTAGGGCCCAGCTTGATAGCGCTTGTCCGGTGCATGTTAATCTTTATGACGATTCACTTCAAATTAACGCATTTGATCGTTTTGCCGAAGAGTCTAATCACTTAAAAATTAAAGAAATACTTGAGCTTAACAAAGGGGCTTCAAAAGACATTGCTGATACAGTGATAGACTTACTTCGTACTCGCTTAACATATAGTAAATTTGAACATATTCAAAATTCTTCTGTGATAAATCATGCCTATGCACATTTAGCATTTTTCCGAAATAACCAAAAGATTGATTGTATTCAGATTGAGATTGATTCTGCATTAAGTGGTGTTTCTGCTGATGGATTGTTAGCTAGCGAAGCATCTGAAAACAAAGAAGGCAGTTATTATACTGCTTTTGGACTTAAACATGTTGATTATAAAGAACATTCTCATTTAAAACTTGCTAAATTATATGGGGCTATATATAGGGCTGCAAAAGAGTCAAATGCTCAATACACAGGAAAGAATGCAGTTTCATTAGCAGTGAGTGATAACTTTAAATATTTGTTGGAAAAATCGTACGATGCAGCTATTTGGACAACAATAATTGATCCAAAGGTGACACTTGATTTTTTTACCAGTAATAATGACGTAGTCTTAATTCACTATTCTGATCAATACTCTAGCTCAGCAAGTTATGATGCAATAACTGTAACGCGTGAAACGGAGCTTTTTAGAAGAGTTCTTCAGAAGGGACAAACTGGGATTATTGACGAGTTTAATTCATTTAATGGTGAGTGGTTGTTAAAAATGTTAACGGCCAAAGATAACGAAAAAAAAAGCATAGAAGGAATTATTGGCGCATATAAGTTTATTACTGGAATAGTAATAGGTGCGGATATTACATGGGTTCCACTTTCAGTCGCTGAGATGATCCGTGTCTCTGGTAACATTGGTTTGATCGTGTCAGAAAGTGAATTTTCCAGAAATTTACATGGATATCGATCTGGTGCCATTTCTGACGATATCTTGCTTGTTGGGTTTAAAGCCCAAAAAATTTATCTCTTGCCTGTAGAGGTAAAAACAGGGGCAAAACCCAATTATGATAAAGCTGTTAAGCAAACAAAAGAATTAAAACGCTATCTTAATACGTTGCTCGGCCCCCGAACTTTTGCAAATAAACTTTACCGTGCATTATTTATTCGGCAAATTCTAACTCAAATCGATAAGTACACTTTATATAAAGTTTTTGATGCTAATTATTTTGACTCAATCATTGCTGATCGGGAACTGTGGCTTCGGGGAGAATATCAGTTGGCAGATATTGAAAATTATCCACAGGGCTTTGTTGTTGCACACGTTGATAGTGATACAATCTTTGGGCCCAGCTATAAAGAAGTAGAATCCATAGTCAAAATCGAGTTACCATATAGTTTGTTGTCCGTGCTTGTCAAAACACCTTTTCTAAAATTACTCAACGACGTGAACTTACAAAAGCATTGCCATGTTCCTGAAGAATACGTGCTAAAAGGAAAAACTAACTCAATCCCTGTGAATATAATTACCGACGGTCAAGCCCCTGAAGATGCAATTCTTGAGTATCAGGAGCAAATATCTATATCTGTTGAGTCCACGTCTGAGCATACCAAAAACTCCGAAATAAATGGTCCGTCTCATCCTGGTCCTATTTCTTATATCGATCGTAGTATAAATCCACTTAAGGTTTTGTTCGGTCATAAAGTTATGACAAATGAACCCATATTTTGGGAACCAACAAATACAAATAAGATTTTTAACACAAATACCGGCATCATAGGCACTATGGGTACGGGCAAAACTCAGTTTACGAAAAGCATGATAACCCAGCTGATACGTAATCAAAATGACAATGTGGGTGGGCAACCGATTGGTATTTTAATTTTTGATTATAAAGCTGACTACGTCAAGGACGATTTTGTTAAAGCGACCAACGCTAAGGTATATAATCTTTACAATCTACCGTTTAATCCATTTGCAATTTTAGGGAATAAACCAATATTACCCGTACATACTGCCAGCCAATTTCGCACAACTCTTAGCAAAGCATTTGGACTTGGTCCAAAACAAGAAAACCGTATTCATCTTTTGGTAATGGAAGCTTATGAGAGAGCTGGAATATTACCAGAAGATTCCTCAACTTGGGCTATTCAAGCACCTACTTTAAAAAATATTTGGGACATATTTAACGAACAAGACAAAGTTGAGCAAGATTCTCTGCATGCTGCATTATACGATCTGATTACTTTTCAAATTTTTGAACCGCAACCAGATAAAACTCAGTCGCTATACGATACTTTGAATGGGGTGATTGTGATCAATCTCTCAGGATATGACACTAAAATTCAGAATCTTGTGGTTGCCATCACGCTTGATATTTTTTATTCTCAAATGCATCAACATGGGAGTTCCTTGCTTAATGGTGATTACCGTCAAATAACCAAACTGATTTTGGTGGATGAAGCAGACAATTTTATGTCGCAGGAGTTTGAAAGCCTGAAAAAGATACTTAAAGAGGGACGAGAATTTGGTGTTGGTACTATCCTTTCTACGCAAGAATTAACGCATTTCAAAACGAGCGAAGCTGACTATTCCACATATATTCTTACATGGATAATTCATCGTGTATCCCAGTTAAAAAATCAGGATATCAAATCAATTTTTAATCCAAAGAACAAACAAGCAGAAGATGATATTATGTCGCAAATTCGGATGCTTGAAAAACATTATAGCATATATATTGATGGTGAGAAAAACATAGCAAAATTAAAAGACCAAACATTTTGGGAATTGTTAATAAATGAACATTAATATTAATTGCATATCGTCCCAGCTATAACTGAAGACACATTAGAGGATTCTCTTGCAATAAATAATTGAGATCTGGTTAAAGTGTAAATTCGACAAATGAATATGTGGCTCCACTTCTTTATGAGGTGGAATGCTGTAATTACAGTGTCATACTCGACTTCATAAAACAGTTGCAGGATCAAAATCAATTTAGAGATCAAAACAACATCAAATAACAAAAATATATTAGTTGACTTCCCCCCTTAAATTAAATTAACTTCCAAGCACTAATGGAAGTTAATTTAATTTAAGAGGCAATTATGTCAATTGGTGAATATTCTTTTTCTGCTATAAAGGGCAGACAAGCAGGGCGTGAGTTTTACATCTCAATGTGTCCGCTAAAAATCGTGCCACGTCTATTCCTATTCCAGGGAGAAGAGCTCCCGCCGGAACTAAGGTCGCAACGAGTATTGAACAAATCAAGAATTCCAGAAATTTCACGTTATATCACCACCAACCGTCAAAATTATATATTTTCTGCGATTACTGCATCAATTGACCGAAATGTGAAATTTGAAACTCTTGTAATTAATGGCAAGGAACATGCTGACATTGGAACACTTCGAATACCTATTGAGGCCCGCTTTATTCTAAACGACGGACAGCACAGAAGAGCTGCAATAGAAGAAGCTTTGAAGGAGCAGCCTGACCTTGGCGATGAATCAATCTCTGTTGTCTTCTTTATCGATAAAGGGCTAAAACATTCTCAGCAAATGTTTGCAGACCTCAACAAACATGCCCTTCGTCCCTCACGTTCAACAGGCATTCTGTTTGATCACCGTGATCCATTATCCAGCCTTGCATGTGAAATCGTTGAGAACATTCCTGTCTTTAGGAACCTGACTGAGATGGAGAAAACTTCCATCTCTAATCGTTCCACAAAGCTCTTTACCTTAAGCGGTATTTATCAAGGGACTTTGTCTTTATTGTGTAAATCTGAGAAGACAAGTGAAATATCTGCTTCCGAGATGAAGGTTGCTTTTGAATTTTGGAACTGCGTAACAGAAAATATGCGCGACTGGAAACTTGCAGCGTCAAAAGAAATAAGCACACATGAATTGCGCCTGGACTACGTACATGCCCATGCACTCGCCTTACATGTTATTGGTAAATTGGGGGCCACGCTTCTTTCTACTCCTGGCCGGGATTACAAAAAAGACCTGAAGAGGTTGAATGATATTGACTGGGCAAGAAAAAACAGGGCCTTATGGGAAGGTCGAGCAATGCATAATGGTAAAATTAGCAAATCTCACACATGTGTCACCTTGACAACAAACTATCTCAAAACCTTCTTTAAACTCTCCCTGTCAAATGAAGAACGTCAGGTTGAAGAAACATTTCTAAGGAAAGCCTGATAATAAATGGACAAAATATTAGAGATCAAAGAGCACATCAAAAAGGTATATCTGGCCTATAATCGTCCATTTGTGGTAGGTTATTCTGGAGGCAAAGACTCAACAGTTGTAATGCAACTTGTTTGGGATGCTATCGAGGAAATACCCCACGAACAGCTGAAGCAGGATGTACATGTTATCTCTACAGATACTTTAGTAGAAACCCCGTACATAATTGACTATGTGACAAAAACCCTGGA
>Ga0208371_1000284_pt1 | contig 13816 bp, 11 predicted proteins | sample SubbioCR12Aug_1A_FD_184827 | JGI IMG/M metagenome (GOLD analysis project Ga0208371, IMG submission 184827) | Serpentinite rock and fluid subsurface biosphere microbial communities from McLaughlin Reserve, California, USA - CR12Aug_1A (SPAdes) | ecosystem: Environmental > Terrestrial > Deep... | reverse complement strand
CCGAAGCCCTTTGCCCTCGCCACCACCGTTGTCCGCGAGCCTGTAGCAAAGCCCGAAGACCGGCCGGCGACCGGTAACAGGTAGCAGCCATGTACCGCTTCTTCATCAGGCGCCCCATTGTGGCGATGGTCGTCGCCATCATCACCGTCATTATCGGCCTGGTTGCCATGACCGGGCTGCCGGTGGCGCAGTATCCCAACATCGTCCCTCCCGAGATCCTCATCCAGGCAACCTATGTCGGGGCCGACGCGCTGACGATCGAGCAGTCGGTAGCCACCCCGCTGGAACAGCAGATGAGCGGCGTGGACAACATGAATTACATGTTCTCCCTCAACCCGAACAACGGCCTGATGCGGATGACGGTCAACTTCGACGTGAAGACCGATCCGAACATCGACCAGGTCCTCACCCAGTTACGGGAGTCCCAGGCGGAACGGCAGCTTCCGCTCGACGTGCGCAACTACGGGGTGACCGTTCAGAAGGCGCTCTCAGCGCCGCTCATGCTTGTCACGCTCTATTCGCCCAAGGGGACCTATGACGCCACCTTTCTGGCCAATTACTCCTACATCAACATCGTCGACCAGCTGACGCGGGTGCCGGGGATCGCCAGCGTAACGGTCTTCGGTGCCGGCCAATACGCCATGCGTTGCTGGGTGCGGCCTGATCTGCTGGCCAAGCTCAACATCACGATCCCCGAGATCGTTACCGCGCTGCAGCAGCAGAACACGGTGAACCCGGCCGGACAGGTGGGGGGCGAGCCGAGTCCTCCCGGTCAGGAGTTCACCTATGCGATCCGGGCGCAAGGACGGCTCACCACCCCCGAGGAGTTCGGCCGGATCGTCCTGCGTGCCAACCCCGACGGCTCCCTGGTCCGCCTGAAGGATGTGGCGCGGCTTGAGCTTGGCTCCCAGGACTACAACATCCGCGGCCGTTTCAACGGCCAGCCGGCCGGGATACTCGCGATCTACCAGCTCCCCGGCACGAACGCCCTGGAAGCGGTCGATGGCGCCAAAAAGACTATGGCCAAGCTGAAGGAGACCTTCCCGGCCGATCTCGAATACGGTGTTGGGCTCGATACCACCCGCTCCGTCAGAGAGGGGCTGCACGAGATCGTCCTGACCCTCTTCATCGCGGTTCTCCTGGTGGTCATCGTGGTGTTCGTCTTTCTCCAGGGCTGGCGGGCAACTCTGATTCCCATCATCGCCGTGCCGGTGTCGCTCATCGGCACCTTCGCCTTTTTCCCTCTGCTCGGGTTCTCGATCAATCCCATTGCCCTCATGGGGATGGTCGTGGCCATCGGCCTCGTGGTGGACGACGCCATTGTCGTGGTCGAGGCGGTGCAGCGTCACATCGAGGAAGGGATGGCGCCCAGGGAGGCGACGGAAAAGGCGATGGAAGAAGTCGCCGGGCCGGTCATGGCCATCGCCCTGGTGCTGTCGGCCGTGTTCCTCCCCACCATCTTCATTCCCGGGATCACCGGCCGGCTTTACACCCAGTTTGCCGTCACCATCGCCATCTCGGTGCTTCTCTCCGCCTTCAATGCCCTGACGCTCAGCCCGGCGCTCTGCTCGATCCTGCTCCGCCCGAAAAAGGAGCAGCGGGGACCTTTGGGATGGTTCTATCGCCGGTTCAACCGTGTGTTCGGACGTGCAACCGAGGGGTACGTCAACCTGTCGCGCATCGTGATCCGCAAGGCGGCGATCGGCTTCGTTATTCTCGCGGCGATGGCCGTGGGTATCTCTCTCCTCGGGAAGAGGATCCCGGGCGGCTTTCTGCCGGAAGAGGACCAGGGTTACATCTATGCCGTCATCCAGCTCCCCGATGCCGCCTCGCTCCAGCGCACGTCAGAAGCCGGCCGCCAGGCGGAGCGGATCATTCTCAACACCCCCGGGGTCGAATACTGCACCACGGTCATCGGCTTCAACCTCCTGAGCTACGTGCGCAACACCTACAGCGGCTTCTTCTTCATCAGGCTCAAGGAATGGTCCGAGCGGAAGCGGCCCGAGGAAAAGGCCGCTGCCATCATTGCCCGCCTCAACCGCGAACTCGGCCGACTCCCCCAGGGGAACGCCTTTGCCTTTTCTCCGCCGGCCATCCAGGGGGTCGGCACTGCCGGCGGGGTGACCTTCATCCTGGAGGACCGCGCTGGCAGGGACGTCGGCTTCCTGGCGGAAAACACGCAGCGGTTCCTCGTTGCGGCACGCAAGCGGCCGGAGCTGGCGCGGGTAACGACGACCCTCCTGCCCAGTGTGCCGCAGTATTTCGTGGATGTGGACCGCGACAAGGTCTTGAGCCAGGGAGTGGAGCTGGGCCAGGTCTACGGTACGCTCCAGGCGTTCATGGGGGGGCAGTTCGTCAACTACTTCAACCGTTTCGGCAGGCAGTGGCAGGTTTACGTGGAGGCCGAAGGGGACTTCCGCACGGACGTGAAGCAGCTCGGGCAGTTCTACGTGCGCAACTCGAACGGCGACCCCGTGCCGCTCGCGGCGGTGACGCGGGTGGAAAAACGCATGGGCCCCGAATTCACCATGCGCTACAACCTCTACCGTTCGGCGCAGATCAATGCCACCGCCGCCCCCGGCTACAGCTCGGCGCAGGCCATGAAGGCGCTGGAAGAGGTCTTCGCCGGCACCATGCCGTCCGAAATGGGATTTGATTACCTCGGCATGTCGTTTCAGGAACAGAAGGCGCAGCAAGGTGTCCCGCCAGCGGCCATCTTCGCGTTATCGCTGCTGTTCGTGTTCCTGATCCTCGCCGGGCTGTACGAAAGCTGGTCGCTGCCGTTCAGCGTGCTGCTCAGCACCCCTGTCGCCGTCTGCGGCGCTTTTGCGGCGCTGCTCGTCCGCGGGATGCAATTCAACATCTACGCCCAGATCGGTCTCATCGTCCTCATCGGCCTGGCGGCCAAGAATGCCATCCTGATCGTCGAATTCGCCAAGGACGAATACGAAAAGGGGCAGGGGCTGCAGGAAGCGGCGTTGGCCGGCGCGCGCCTGCGCCTGCGGCCGATCCTGATGACCTCGTTTGCCTTCATCCTCGGCTGCCTGCCGCTTGCCATCGCCTCCGGAGCCGGAGCCATTGCCCGGGAGGTGATGGGGACCGGCGTCATCGGTGGCATGCTCGCGGCAACGGGGATCGCTATTTTTTTCATCCCGATGCTGTTCTATGTCGTTGAAACCTACGGCAGCGGCAGAAAGAAGGGCGCAACTGGGCTCGGTGCCGCCGGAGCGGAACCTGCACGGCACACCCCATCTCCCGGGGAGGAGGAGTGACATGCGCAAGCTCGCCGCTCTAGCGCTCATTGCCCTGTCACTCAGCGGTTGCATGGTTGGCCCCGACTACCGGCGTCCGGCAGTGGAGACCCCGCAATCATGGCGCATCACGGAGAAAGAGGCAAAGGACCTCGTCGACACCCTCTGGTGGGAACAGTTCAACGACCCGGTACTGAACGAGCTGATCGGCATTGCCCTCCGGGAGAGCAAAGACCTGTTGATCGCCACGGCCAGGGTGGAGGAATTCCGGGCCCGTCACGAAGTGGCCCGTTCACCCCTCTTCCCGCAGCTCGGAGCCGGTGCCAGCGCCGAACGCCATCGCAGCACCGAACAGGGGCAGGTCCCCCTGTCCGCCACTGCCAGGAACCCGGTCGATCTGTACAGCGCCTCTTTCTTTGCCAGCTGGGAGCTCGACTTCTGGGGCAAGCTGCGCAGGTCGTCGGAATCCGCCCGCGCCGTTTTTCTCGGAACCGTTGAAGGGAGGAGAAGCGTCATCCTTTCCCTCGTCACCTCCGTTGCCGGCGCCTATGTGAACCTGCGCAACCTGGACCAGCAGCTGGAGATTGCCAGGCGCACCGCAAACGCGCGCAAAGAGTTGTACGACATGTTCAATCTGCGCTTCCGGGGAGGGTTTATCTCAGAGCTCGAACTGAGCCAGGTGAAATCGGAGTACGAACAGGCTCGCGCCACCATTCCCGCTATCGAAAAGGCCGTTACCCGGCAGGAAGATGCCCTGAGTGTGCTCATCGGCCGCAATCCGGCTCCCGTCCTGCGGGGAAAAACCATAGATGCCCTGAAGCTGCCGGCAGTCCCGGCCGGCCTCCCCTCGGACCTTCTGAAAAGCCGCCCCGACATCCGCCAGGCCGAGCAGGACCTCATCTCCGCCAATGCGCAGATCGGCGTTGCCCGTGCCCAGTACTTTCCGAGCATCTCCCTCACCGGCCTGTTCGGTTGGGAGAGCACGAAACTGTCCGGACTTTTCTCAGGTCCGGCAGCTACCTGGAACTGGGCCGCCCCCATGGTCCAACCCATCTTCACCGGTGGCGCCGTGGCAGGGGAGGTCAAGGTGGCCGAGGCGTTCCGGGAAGAAGCCCTCTTTCGCTACCAGCAGGTGATCCAGAATGCCTTCCGCGATGTGGAAGATGCGCTCGTCGATCAAATGCGGACCCGCGAACAGCTTGAGGCCCAGTCGCGGCAGGTGGAGGCGCTCCGTGCCTATGCACGGACGGCACGGCTGCGCTATGACAACGGCTACACGAGTTACATCGAAGTGCTCGATGCCGAGCAAAGCCTGTTCAGCGCCGAACTCGGCTACGTCCAGACGCAGGGAGGGCTGTTCCAGGCATTGATCAACCTCTACAAGGCCATGGGGGGAGGGTGGATCGTTGCAGCGGAACAGATGCTATCGCCGGTAGACGCCGGAGACCGGCCCGTTCATTGACTGACATGGTGCGGCAAGTTCGCAGATACACGATCCCGGAAAGGAGTTCATCATGAGCGTACAAAGGATTTTGATGCTGGTGGGTGACTATGTGGAAGACTACGAGGTGATGGTGCCCTTTCAGGCACTCCTGATGGTGGGGCATACCGTCCATGCGGTCTGCCCGGACAAGAAGGCAGGGGAGTTCGTGCGTACCGCCATCCATGATTTCGAGGGGGACCAGACCTACAGCGAAAAACGGGGCCACAACTTCGTGCTGAATGCGACGTTTGCCGAGGTCAGGGCCGATGACTACGATGCGCTGGTGATTCCGGGTGGGCGCGCGCCGGAATACATCCGCCTGAACGACGCGGTACTGAAGATGGTGCAACACTTTTCACGGGCAGGCAAGCCGATTGCCTCCATCTGCCATGGCGCCCAGCTTCTGGCCGCGGCAGGGGTCATCGAAGGCAAGGCCTGTTCCGCCTACCCGGCGGTGGGGCCGGACGTGACCCGCGCAGGCGGCAGGTATGTGGATCTTCCCATGGATAAGGCCCACGTGGACGGCATGCTGGTCACCGCGCCTGCCTGGCCCGCCCATCCCGACTGGCTTGCCAAGTTCCTGCAGGTGCTGGGAACGAGGATCGAGCCGTAACGCGATAAGGCGAAGCAGGGCGCAGGCCGCGGGCAGGTTCATGACTGACCCGTGTCCGCTGTATCAGCGCCGCGAAAATAAAAAAGGCCGACACTTGTGGGTAGTCGGCCTTTTCCATCATGATCTTCGTTATATTATACTAACATCCCGGACATTTTTCAGCACCTCTTCCCTGTGCTGAAACTCCGGTCGTCTGCGTGGGGTTGCAGACATATTTGGGATCATTGGCTACTGCTCCGCAGCTTCCGCACGTTACAGTGGCATTGGTTGTGAGCGATTTGATGAGTTCCTCATTTTCCTGCCCTTTCAAGGCGCACATATGCATCTTGTGGAGTTCGGTTGCGCTTGCCATGGTGGGCCTCCTTTCCGAGCGTTCCATCTATCTCGATCGGTGTCCTCAAGTATATATATACCACAATGACAAAGATTATCATACCCGTGACGAGCCGCGAGCGGCTGCAGGCACGGAAGCACGATGCCCTGTCAAAGGGCGCAGTTTTCTGCTAGGTTAAGACGAGCGGCAGAATTGTGCCGGCATTTCCTTGCAACGCCTGATCGGACAAACCATGGCAGACCCATCGATGCGCGCGTCAGTCCCTGCAGGACGGGTCTATCTCGTCCTCGTCATGACCACCCTGTTCTGGGGAGGGAGTTTTCTCTTCAACAAGCTCGGGTTGCGTGAGATACCGCCGGCCCACTTCGTTCTCTTCCGGTTCGCCCTGGCGAGCATGATCATGTCCCTTGTCTGCGTCAGGCGGCGGCACCTGCTTTCTCCGACGATCATCCGCAAGGGTGCCATTGTCGGCCTGGCGCTCGGGGCGACCAACCTGAGTTTCGTCTTCGGTGTCCAGGGGACGAGCATCTCGCGCGCCGGCATCCTGAACAACCTGTTCGTGCTGTTCATCCCGCTCATCTGCGCCCTGGTCTGGAAGGAGCGCGTGGGGCGGGTGAACCTGGCCGGGATCGTGCTCGCCGTGGCCGGGATCGTGCTCCTTGCCGGGGGCGGCGGCGGATTCAACCGCGGAGACCTTATTTCGACCATCTGTGCCGCGTTCATTGCCCTGCACGTCATCTCGGTTTCCAAGGTGCTGCGCGACGACGACGTCTATCTGGTCTCGCTGGTCCAGTTCCTGACGGTGACGGTCATAGCCGGGATCGCCGCGACGATCATCCCGTCTCCCCGGCTCAGCATCGGTATTGTCGGCATCACGTCCCTGCTCTACTGCGCCATTTTACCCACCGTGGTCTGCTTTACCCTGCAGAATGCCTACCAGCGCTTCACTACGCCAACGCGGGCCGGGCTTATCTATACCCTCGACCCCGTCTGGAGCCTCATTGCGGGCTTTGCCGTTCTTGGCGAACGGCTGAGTGGCCGGGAGTGGCTCGGCTGCGGCCTGATCTTCCTTGCGGTTCTTGTCCCCCTGCTGGTTCGTTTCGCCATGGAGCGCCGGCTGATAAGCCGCTACGTCACATCCAGGTAGAGGGCTGTCCGGGCTGGAATACGCTCCGGTTGGTGGCATACTTGGAGTATACGGAGCACGGAAAACGCCACGGCATGGAGGATACAATCATGATATCTGTCCGATCAGCATTGATACTGATTCTTGTCGTTCTCGTCAGCGGTGCAGGGGCGTGGGGTACGGCGGCAGGTGCCGGCGCCGGAAAAATACGGGTCTTTTCCGTTGCCGAAAAGGGGTATGTCATGACCGACAGGGTGAAGAAGAGTGACGATGAATGGCGGCGGCTCCTGACTGCCGAGCAGTTCCAGGTGACGCGGAAAAAGGGAACCGAGCGGCCTTTTGCCAATGCCTACTGGAATTCCCACGAGAAAGGGGTGTTTCAGTGTGTCTGCTGCGGGCTCGACCTCTTCAGGTCGACCGCCAAATACGATTCGGGCACCGGGTGGCCGAGCTTTTGGGAGCCGATCGATCCGGCCAATATCCGGACTGCCGAAGATCGCTCGTTCTTCTCCACGCGTACCGAGGTGCTGTGTGCCCGGTGCGATGCCCACCTCGGGCACGTGTTCAACGATGGGCCAAAGCCCACGGGCCTTCGCTACTGCATGAACTCGGCGGCGCTGAAGTTCAAAAAGACCGATTAGGCTGAAAGGCGCCGCACCAGTCTGGCTGCGGCGCCTCACGGATCGTTTTTCAGCTGTGGGGAACCCTAATCGTCGTCGCTTTCGTAGCGGTCGTAGCGGCGGTCGTAGCGGTAGCGGGGCGGCGGGGGCGCCTGGCGGTCACAGTAGAGGACGGTGCGGGTCCGGATCAGCCTCCCGTCGATGTAGACCTTCTCCCTGACCCGCCGGCACTTCCGGACATTGTCGTAATCGAGCGGTTCCGCATAATAGTGGGCACGGCGGTCGTCGGTCCGGTACTCCACCGGTCTGCCGACCTCGGCGGCTTCGTATGCCCCCTGCGCCGAGACGTCGGCAATGGTTGCCCCGACCAGCGCCCCGAGCGCGGCACCGATCACCCCGCCTCGCCAGGGATTCTTATGGTCGAGTATGGCGCCGGCGATACCGCCATAGGTCCCTCCGATCACGGTGCCGGGCTGCTGGTGTGCGGCGCATCCCGAGATGATGGCAGTTCCTACCGCAAGCAGCAGAATGCCACAAGCCAGACGTCGTTTCATCGTTCCTCCCTGCGCTCCCTTTTTACGGGCTGCGCTTCTTTCTGCTGCTGGTCGCGGGGTTCGATCTGCCAGACCTTTTTGGGTTGGTCGCTGCGGCCGGCACCGCGCTGGCGACGCTCATCGCTGTGCTGATTGACCTGCCCGCTTGATCCCTTTTGCTCCCGGACAGCGCTCTTTTCTTGCTGCACATTCGTGGCAGCAGGTTGGCGAACCACCTGCCGTTGCCCTTGTCCCCGGCGCTGCTGGGGTTGCTGAGTCTGTTGAGTCTGTTGAGTCTGTTGAGTCTGCTGAGTCTGCTGAGTCTGCTGAGTCTGCTGAGTCTGCTGAGTCTGCTGAGTCTGCCGGGGTTTCTCCGGAGGCGATTCCGTGCGTCCGTGTGGCCGCTCAGCTTGGGGAGTGGTAACCGTTTGCCGGGGCTGCTGCACTGGAGAAGGAGCTGCCGTACGCTCGCGCGTCCGTCGTGCCGGCGACGCGGAAACGTTTCCCTGGGGTTTTTGCCGGGGTGCCGTCGGAGGCTGCATCTCCGTTTTGCGGGGAGCCTGCGCCGGGATGTTCCGGTTGTTCCGCCGGTCATCAACCGGAGATGCCGATGCAGCGGGAGCTCTCCGGCGACGTTCTTTGTCGAGCCGCGGGAATCGGTCCTTGAGAGAGGTCTCCTGCCGGCGACCCACCTCGGGCGGCGGCAGGTTTTTCTGCGAGATCTTTCTGACCTGCGGCATGCGCGCCTCACGGCTGGCCGGCCTGAAGGCGGGAGGGGCCGGTGCCACCTGGCGCCGGTCGATGCCGGGGGCGTCCCATCTGCGTGGGGCACCCTGTCCCCTGGTAAAGGAATTGCGGTTTATGACGGTGATGGAATTGCGGACCCTGGTGTTTCGATAGACGTTGACCGGTCTGACAATGGTCCGCTGGTCGACATGGGTGATGTTGACGCTCAGTGAGCCGTAGTTGCCGTAGCCGTAGTATACTTCGTTGGGAGCCAGGGGGACCCACGCCACGTCGGCAGTGGTGCCGACCCAGGCGACGTAGCCCGGCGACCAGAAGACATCGCCACGTCTGGGGGGGACCCAGCACCATCCCCAGCGGTTGTGATGCTGCCAGCGGCCATAGTGATGCGGCGCCCAGCCCCACGGTTCGGTGGCGATCCAGATATAGCCGCCACGCCGCCAGACCCAGCGGCCCTGTCGATACGGGGTCCAGTCGGCCTCGACGTGTACCGTCGGCCGCCAGGCATAGCCATAGTCTTCTATGACGACCCATTCGCCGTTGGCGGCCAGTTCTTCTTCGTAGACCACCAGTTCGTCGGGGAGGTGGCCGCGTTTAGCCGTGCGGTTGTCGAGCGTGCGGTTCCTTTTTTCGTTCCACCATTCCCATTCGTCCGGTTCCCTGAGCGCTGCGATCTCTGCGCCATTTTCCGAGAAGATGAGCGCCTCGCCGGATCGGACGCGCGTTCTGCCGCTGTCGCTCTCCACATAGGCCGATCCCTTGAGAACGGAAACCTCGGTGTCGGCATCAGCGGCCCCGATCATATCCACGCCTACCCGGCTTTGTTCCCCTATATTGACGGTGGCGTCTTCGCTGTCGACCTGCAGGTCGCGATCGGTGCCGGAGGTACTGACATAGAGCCGGCCGCGGTCGAGATAGACCTGACGGTTGTCGTCATCGAGCCTGACTACGTCGAGCGCTGTATTTTCGCCGAGTCGGAGATAACTGCCGGTATTGAGCTGGATCTCGGCGCGTGCCCCTGCCGGTGACCAGAGGCGGTCCCCCTCGCCGATGGGGGTGTTCGGTGCCGCCGGGAGCCAGTCGCCGCTCTCTTCGTCAAAGAGCTGCACGTCGCCGTTTACCAGGGTCAGGCGGGCAATCCCCACGGAAGACCCCAGGGCAATGACGGGCAGAAGTACGAGCAGTACGCCGATGATGGTGATGACGAGCTTGTTCATGAAGAAACCCTCCGTACAGACACTAACGCACGGCAGGCTGGAGTGGTTGACACGATAGCTCGCACGGCTCAGGGGCGCCGATACTCTGCGGTCGGCCAGAACGGGATGCCGCCGCGGGGGGTGAACTCGCCGCGCACGGTCAGCCAGTGAGGGCCGAGGAGTTTCACCAGGTCGTTGCAGATCCGGTTGACACCTGCTTCGTGGAATTCGCCGAACATCCGGAACGAGCCGAGGTAGAGTTTGAGGCTCTTGCTTTCGACGCAGAGCTTGTCGGGGCAGTAGTCGATGACGATCTTGGCAAAGTCGGGCTGGCCCGTGAGGGGGCAGAGGCAGGTGAACTCCGGGCATTCGATGTGGATGGTCCCCACTGCGCCGGCAGGATTGCGTTCCGGGTTGGCAAACGGGCTGGGGAACGACTCCAGGAGTGAGGGGTCGGGCTGGTCGTAACGGTATCTGGTCGTGCCTTGGCCTAAGGCCTTGAGTTGCGTGTGCAGGTCCATATGTCTCTCCATGAAATTTGTTTGACGCGAAGCCGTCCTGCAGGTGATGGCACATGCTGTGCCACATGGAATAGTGATTGATGGGTTTTGCCGGCTGTGCAAAAGCGGCAGCACTTTCAATCATAGCGTTTTTTCGACAGAAAGCCAATGACTCGGCAGGGGGTAAGGGCTTGGAAAGGTGAGGGCCTGCCTGGGCAGGCCCTCCTGAGATGACATCTGCGCGGGAGAGAACGTGCTGCCGGGAATGGGCCTTACATCCCGGTCGGCAGATCCACCGTTTTCACGACCATGTCGACAACCGGCAACTGGGGTACGGCGGTCAGACCGTAGATTTCCTTCAGGTCGATATCCTTGGGAACCGCGGCAAGAAGGGCCTCGGCAACCTTCTGCTCTGCCTGCCGGTAACGGAGTTTCACCTCAAGGGTTATCCGTTGCGCGGTCTGGGTGGGAAGCCCGTAGTAGACATCGTGATAGCCGCGCGGCGGGATGGTGTCGTGACGCGAAAAGGACGTTATCACCCAGGGATCGACGGAGAAATGGAAATCGTTGCCCATGCCGTCGGAGTTGAAGAGGCGGGTGTTCTCCGGGAGACTGCCGTCGCTGCCGACCGCGCCGCTCTGGAGGACGATGGCCCCTTTTTCGTCGCGGGCCGTAATCTCCAGCCACATCTGCCTGACATTGGTGAGGGAAGTGGGGAGGTTATGACCGGCGCGCACGTTTTTGACCCTGACCTTGATCTCTGCCAGCCGTTTATTCTGGTAGAGGGGGGAGATTTCCAGGTCTGCGGCAAGCTTCAGCCGTTCGACCGCCATCTCGTATTTCTTCATCAGATTTGCCGCTTCATCGTTATTGCCGGCCTTGGTCTCGGCGCCGGCTGCCAGGAAATAGAGGAGGTAGTTGGCGCCATTGAAGACATGCTGATATTCGCTGCGCACCGGTTTGTAGAACGTCTCGGACACCCGTTTGAAGGTCTGGAGGTCGACCATGTGGCAGTCCTGGCAGAGGATCTCCTTCTGGGCGTAGGGACCGGATTTCCATTCCCGGTAGCTCGCCTCCAGCGGGAAATGGGCGTCGTAGTGGTAGACATGGTGGCACGAAGCGCAGAGATCGGCGCGCAGGTGCAGGGAGGAATCGGCGCATTCGTGGAAGCCGCCGCCACAGCCGTCCCCGAGCTTGAACGGGCCGCGCTTGATGAGGGTTGGCCCCTCTTTACCGTCCACGCCGGGGGTGAGGATGAAGGAGCCGTTTTCCGGTTCGTGGGAGGGGGTCTGCCAGTGGGTGACCCCGCTGACGGAGTGGCAGATGTCGCAGGAGACGCCGTTGACCGCCATGGCAGAAAGTCCTGAGATGCCCGGACCCTTGATCTCTCCCGTTACCACGCCCGCCGGGGTGTGGCATCCTTCGCACTGACGCGAGATCTCGTGGCCAACGGCCTTGACCGCTTTATTCAGTTCGCCCTGGTAGACCGGGTCCTTGAAGGCAAGACTGTGCATCGAACCGGACCATTCCTTGTACTGTTTGGGATGGCAGTCGCGGCAGGTTTCCGGTGGGGTGAAAGGCGCCGTGGTTTTGTTCCACTTTATCAGAGAAGGGTAATAGGGGTAAAATTCCCGGTCCAGATCGAACACCGCGGAGGTCGGTGCAGCGCAGGCTGCAGTGGCGATCAGCAGGGCGGCAAACATGAACGGAATCTGTTTCATGAAATGGCACATAGGCGTTTCCTCCCTTACGGAAATGTAATGAAAAGTGTAATGATTTTGTAGCAGTTGGGCCGGATGCTGTCAAGGTGTAATCCCGTAACTCTGGCCCAATGCTCTGTTTCTACCTGCAGAATGTGCCGGCGCCAATGAGCTATCTGTCCAGATTCTCATTGACTATCTCTATAAATCGTGACAGAATCTGCGCGCACATTATGCCGGGCAACGTGGTATCTCATCATAATCACTAGGAGGAAGAGTATGAGGAACAAGATGAGCAGAGCATGGATAGCGGTGATAGCCGGACTCGCCCTGGTTGCGCTCCAGGGGTTGGCCATGGCGGCCGGTGCCCCTGCGGCAAAGGCTACACAGGGTCCGAAACTGAGCAACGATGACTGCGCCAAGTGCCATACCAAGGCCCCGGCAGACATAGCCGCCAACGGTGCCAAGCACAAGACTGCCGTCGGTTGTCAGGACTGTCACAACGGCCATCCTCCCACCGTGAAGAAGATCATCCCGCTCTGCAGCCAGTGTCATGATGGGAAGCCTCACTACAAGCTCGCAGGGTGCAACGGTTGCCACAGCAATCCCCATGCGCCGCTCATCATCAAGATGGGTCGCAATATCACGGACCCCTGCCTGACCTGCCACACGCAGCAGATCGCCAAGCTGCGCGAGCACAAGAGCAAGCACACCGCCCTTGCCTGTTCCTTCTGCCACGACACCCATGGCAAGATTCCCGAGTGCGTGCAGTGCCACAAGCCGCACTCCAAGGACATGGTGCAGGCTGACTGCAAGAAGTGTCACCAGGCCCACATGCCGACTGCGGTCACCTATAGCAACCAGACCCCGTCGAAAGACTGCGCCGCTTGCCACAAGGCCGCCTTCGATCTGCTGCAGAAGAGCACCTTCAAGCACAAGAACCTGAGCTGCGTTGCCTGCCATCAGTCCAAGCACAAGATGATTCCCCAGTGCCAGAGCTGCCACGGCACCCCGCACCCCGCCAGCATGCTGTCCAAGTTCCCGAAATGCGGGTACTGCCACAGCATCGCTCACGATCTGAACATCTTCAAGGCACAGCCTGCCCCTGCCGGGTCGCCTGCTGCCGATGCAAAGAAGCCTGCCAAGAAGTAACCCTGGCAGACCATTGAAGTGAGATAAGGGCCGCGGCATTGATGCTGCGGCCCTTTTTCGTTGTGGTGCGCCAGGAATCGGGAATCGCACGTGCTCCCAGCTCCGGAGGCAATGGGGCAGGACGTCTCATCGGCGTGCCGGCATCGGGATGGCTGCCGGCATGGTTGCGGGAGATCGGGGATCGGGAACGATTGCACTGCGACGCGGCTGACGTCGCCTGTTTATCAGTGGCTCAGAACAGCCTGCGCAATGAAAGGTGCAGGGCCACGTCGGGGGCGGTGTCGACGGCAATATCCTCGGAAACCGCTATGTCCAGGAGGATAGCGCCGGGAAGGCGGAGCGTTCCGCCGCTGTGGAGCTGCAGGGAGTTGCCGGTCAGTTCCGTCAGGCCGCTCCCCTGGTACAGGGGGGTATGGCCGGAGAGCTGCATGATGAGGGCGATCCAGTCGGTGGGGGACCAGCCTGCGCCCAGGGTGCCGAAGCCGGCAACGGAGCGCTGCTGGTCGGGAAGGACGTTCCCTTCTGTCATGGCCATGCCGCCGGCACTGCCGAACAGGGTCAGGT
>Ga0208371_1000283_pt1 | contig 13833 bp, 11 predicted proteins | sample SubbioCR12Aug_1A_FD_184827 | JGI IMG/M metagenome (GOLD analysis project Ga0208371, IMG submission 184827) | Serpentinite rock and fluid subsurface biosphere microbial communities from McLaughlin Reserve, California, USA - CR12Aug_1A (SPAdes) | ecosystem: Environmental > Terrestrial > Deep... | reverse complement strand
CAGGATCTGTACCGGCTATGGGACATGTCCCGAAGGTCAGGACAACCGCTGGTACGCTGACGATGTGATCATCCATAATGATCGCATCGGACCAGCGTACTTTAAAATTAAATTGAAAAAATAATATACAAATAAATACTTGGCTGAATATGTCTCATATAATTTTGGCGAACATTGAATCTGTAAGGCAAGATTATGAAAGTCGTCCCTGAAATATTATAACTGACTGTATTTATTTGTTTATAATGCCTTTTCTGTATGATAAAATCGCCGGGAATTGATTTTACACTCATAATATCCGGTGATTTCATGCAACCCAAATCAGGATTTTGCGATCAAGGCGATCTGTTTCGTATGCGCCTCGATCAGATGATCAACCGCCAACATCCACTGTTCAAACTGGCGGACTCTATCGACTGGTCGGTCTTTGATAACGAGTTCGTTTCCCTCTACGTCGAGAATGTTGGCCGTCCCGGCCTGCCCATCCGCTTAATGGTCGCTCTCCACTATCTCAAGCATGCTTACAACGTCAGTGACGAGTCAGTTGTCGAGCGCTTCCTGGAGAACCCATACTGGCAGTATTTTTGTGGTTTCGAGTACTTCCAGCACGAGTTCCCGCTTGATCCGACCAGCCTGGTCAAGTGGCGCAAACGCATAGGCCCCAAGGGGATGGAGGAACTGCTCAAGGCCACCATTGAAACCGCCAAGCACAAGCAGTACGTGACCGAGAAGCATCTGGAACGGGTCAACGTCGATACCACAGTCCAGGAGAAGGCCATCGCCTTTCCCACCGATTCCCGACTTTACCACAAGGCACGCCGCGTTCTGGTAAAGTTGGCAAAGAGACAAAAGATCGACCTTCGCCAGACCTACGAGCGTTTGGGCAAGAGAGCTCTTATCCTTCAGAACCGCTACAGTCATGCCCGGCAGGCAAAACGGGCCAGACGTGAACAGAAGAAGCTCTGGATTTACCTTGGCCGGGTCATCCGAGATATCGAGCGCAAATGCCAGGAGCCGGACTCACTGCTTGCCGCCATGCTGGAGCGGGCCAAGCGCATCTTCAGTCAGAAACGAAACGACAGCAACAAGCTCTACAGCATGCAGGCCCCGGAAGTTGAATGCATCGGCAAGGGCAAAGCCCACAAGAAATACGAATTCGGTTGCAAGGTGTCACTGGTCAGCACTTCAAAGGATAACTGGATCGTCGGCGTACAAGCCCTTCATGGCAACCCCTATGACGGGCATACCCTCAAGGATGCTCTCAAACAGACTGAACAGATGACCGGCTGGCGACCCGAGCATGCCTACTGCGACCGGGGCTACAAAGGTGAACCCAAGATCATAGAGAAAACAGCAGTGCACCTGGCCAACCGGAACAAGAAGAGCATGCAGCCCAGAGAGTGGTCCTGGTTCAAGAGGCGTAGCGCCATAGAGCCGATCATCGGTCACGTAAAATCGGATCACCGGATGGGCCGCAACTATCTCAAAGGAGAGGACGGCGACAAGATCAATGCCATTCTGGCCGGATGCGGTTTCAACCTGAGGAAGCTCATACGAGCTATCCTTTTGTGGCTTTTCAAAGAGCGATTCAGAACAAACAATATCGACTGGATAAACCTTAGCCAGAGTATCAGTCGAAACTATCAACCCGTCTGAAGTCAATTTAGACTTTTTCAGGGACGACTATGAAAGTATGCAAATAATGAAAAAGGCTGCCACTCCATGAAAAGCAAAAAATCCAAGATTCTATTCGTCACATATTTCTATCCGCCCCTTGGAGGAGCAGGTTTGCCGGGAGCGCAACGATCTGTCAAATTTGTAAAATACCTTAAGAACTATGACTTAACCGTATTGACAGTCAAAGAAAAAGATTACCCAACTAATGCTGTGCTAAACTTTGGAAAAGAATTACCAGTTAATAACGAAAAAATTTATAGGACAACGTTTAAAAATGTATTTGATTACGTACTTATCGTTAGAAAACAATTGCATAAACTTATAGGTAATGTTGATCCAGATCAATCTTCAGATGGGAATTATGCTGCTAACGAACCTATAAAGAGCTCACAAGAAAGACATCGCTCCATCTGGCAGAGAGTTAAAGACTATATCTACGACTTGTGTAACTTTCCCGACTATGCCAGTGGATGGATTATCCCGGCTGTCATCGAAGGGAGAAGAATTGCAAAAGAACAGAAGTTTGACGTAATTCTTGCTACAGGTATGCCATGGTCGGCATTGGTCATCGCCTGGATACTTCACAGGCTTTCGTGTGCGAAGCTTGTGGTTGATTTCCGCGATCCTTGGGTTGGGAATCCGTTTGACACAAGCAAAGGTTGGCTTCTTGACCGAATTAGAGGTTCCCTTGAGCGAAGGATTGTAGCAGATGCTGCGTTGGTCTCGGCAAACACTACCGTTTTGAAAGATGAATTCATAACCCGGTATACCGGCAAAGTGGATACCCGTAAGTTCATGGTGTTGCCCAACGGTTTCGATCCTGATGATTTCAACGACCTAGTTGATACGGAGCTTCAGAACTCGGGTGCACCAATCCCTCAGTTGCTTTTGGCGCATGCCGGTTATCTTTACGGGAGGAGAGACCCCGCACTGATTCTGGAAGCTATCCGGTATCTTGAAAAGGCCGGTATGGCTTCTGCAGACTCGTTCCGCTTCGTCCAGATTGGTAACATCCATCTGGAGTATGATTTCCACGAGCGTTACAGGGATCTTGTAAAGCGTGGCGTTGTTGTGGATCTAGGGACCTTTCCTTTCGAAGAATGTTTAAATATACTTAAGTCGTCTGATGTACTTCTCCTTATTCAACCTGGAACTAAATCACAGGTCCCCTCAAAGTTGTACGATTATCTGTGTCTCAACCGGCCAATTCTAACCATGACGCCTTTGGATGGCGCCCTTGGCGATTTGATTCGAGAGAACGAATTTGGAGATCTTTTTTCTCCAGAGGATGTGCCTGGGATTGCAACGCGGCTTAATGAACTACTTCGCGAAAAACAGGAAAAGGGCGGCTTATGGGCAGATTATCTGCTTCGCGATCGTTTCGATATCAGGCATATTGTTGCTAGCCTTGAGCAGAGGATGGACGAGATACTTATTGCGCCGGAATCAGCCTGAGCCATGCCATCCAAGACCGCATTAATCTTCCTGATAGTTTTCTTTTTCGGGTGCCTCGCAACGCTTCTACGTACCCCGTATTACGGAATCCTCCTTTATGAAGTCCAGTACTTTTTCAATCCACCTGCTCGCTGGTGGTACGGCGATCTGCCCGACTTCAGGTACTCTTTTCTTATAGTACTTCTCATCACTATCGGTTTTGTCCCTCGATTATCTCAGTTCCGGGAAAATCGTCTGTTTGCAGCACCGCCAATCAAGTGGCTTGTGCTCATGATCGGAGTGGTTCTGATTTCCTTCATGTGGGCCGTTAGTTACGAGACTCACCTTGAATTCACCATTCGTTATCTCAAGATTATTTTCTTCGCCCTGTTGGCGTACAAACTGGTCGATACTCCAAAAAAAATGGAGGGAGTACTCGCGGTTTACCTTGTGGGGATATTTTATCTTTCATGGATCGCCTGGGAAGGGGGGCGCACCAGTGGCGGAAGGCTTGAGGGGATCGGGTGTGCCGATACCATGGATGCCAATGGCAGTGCTGCCGTAGTGGTAACTGCGGTTCCGTTTCTGATGTTTTACATTCTCTTCACCGCAAAGAAGTGGGCCAAGGCATTGGCGTTCGTTGGCCTGACCTTTACCTTGAACTGCTTGGTGTTGCTCAATAGCCGGGGGGGGTTCCTGGCTCTTGTAGCCGGAACAATCTATTTTTGCTGGTTCGTATTCCGCGAACCAGGAGGCCAGACTGTCAAACGGAAGGTTATTTTCGGTCTGATCGCAGGGATTCTTCTGTTTCTATACCTTGCAGACGAATCCTTCTGGATGCGCATGAGCACGTTACAGGAGGTGAGCACGGATGAAGGAGGTGATGGAGGATCGGACCGGATTCAGTATTGGATGAAGACATTTGATATGCTTAAAGATCATCCCCTTGGCGCGGGTGCGAGAGGGTATCATCTCCTCAGCCCGCACTATCTGCCCACCGAGTGGTTGAGCGGTGGCATGCGTGCTGTGCACTCGACCTGGTTCGAGGTGCTGTCCGAGTACGGTTATCATGGGTTCCTTATTTTTATCGGCTATATAGTGTCAAGTTTTTCCATGCTTCGAAAAACCCGCAAGACTCTCCGGGAGGACGACGACTGGTATCACGTGTTTCAGTCTGTGGCATTGGGCGCCTCGTTTGTCTCACTCCTGGTTGCAGCTACATTCATCAATTTCTTCTACGGTGAGCTGATGTACTGGCTGCCTCTTTTCATGGCGGCATTTGCCAACATTCACATGTTCAGGAAATCTCAGGCAGGCATGGCACATGGGATGGAATAGCCGGAAGAAACTGTCCGCGGCGCTTCTCACGGTACTGGGCATAATGGCTGCAACCTTGTCGGTGTCGTTGTTCTACTCGGTGGAGCCGGTGAAGTTGCCGTTGGTTGCCGTGAAAACAATCGGTGCCCCTTTGTTGGCTCACGTGTACCGTCAGGATGCCGAGAGGGTTCGACAGGCAGTTGAGTTATACTATGTGGGGGCAGCTGAGTGTGCGAACATCGAACCGTCGACAAGTTGGAACAACCTCGTATCTCGTTCCGGCATGCTTACGGTGGTAGATGGCAACGGACTGCAACCAATTCAGAAAGAAGTTCCCTTTGTCTATGATTCACCGGAAACTCTCCAACTCAGAGAGTTGAGCGCGAAGTATCGACTTGGTGCATACCTACGGCCGGGCACGAGCGAATATGGTCAGATGCTTGCGCTTGCCGCTTGGGTAGGCAGCCGGTGGGACCACGGTGTGGACCCCGCCCCGGGAGACGGAGGGGTATCAAAACCGGCCGATGTTGTTGCTGCGGGTGAGAGGGGGGCTAAATTCTGGTGTGAGATCGCGGCTCGCGTCACGGTGCAGGCAGCCACGTCAGTGGGCTGGCCCGCACGGCTCGTGACTGCTTCGTCTGATGGATACAACTGGCACCACGCCCTGGCGGAAATCTGGTCGAACCAGTTCAACAAGTGGATCCTTGTCGATACCGATTACAACATTCTCTATGAATCGGACGGCATTCCGCTTTCTGCTTATGAGCTGTGTCATCGCGGTCTAGCGTTGAGGGCGAAGGGACGGCTTCAGGTCGTGAGGTTTGCTCCGCTGAAACAAAGCCTTAAGAAGGCGGACCTCCTTCACCTCTATCGATATGTGCACATCGACTTGAGAAACGATTGGCTGAGCCGGTCACTCCGTCCCGGCAGCCCGGCCGGGGGAGATATGGCCACTTGGTGGACTGCTCGTCCGGATATGGGGTGCCTCTTGACGGCAAAAGAGCGGGTCGATGATCAGGAGCGTTTCGACTGGAGGGTCAATTCGGTTGAGATCCATGCGTTGCGATTGAAGAGAATGTCGCCTGGAACTTTTCGGCTGTCGATTGGGTTAAGGGGATATAGCCCCTACTTTAAAGGGTTCGAGGTTCGGCTTGACAACAGTGAGTGGAAGCACCTCAAGAACGGTAGATGGGGGTGTGTGCTGAAAGCAGGTAAGCATCAGATACAGGCCAGAATTGCAACATCCAATGGAGGGCTTGGCCCGATATACCGCGTTGCTTTTTCGATTCAAGATCCATCTTAATATGCATTTTCACAGACCGTTGAAAATCGTAACGCATCGAGGAGGATTCCGTGAAAATTATCAATATCGTAGGTGCACGTCCCAATTTCATGAAAATGGCGCCGATTATTGATGAATTTAATAAATACCCTGAGAAATTTACTCATCTTCTCGTCCATACAGGGCAGCATTATGATGAACGTATGAGTGCTTCTTTTTTCGAGGCGCTCGGCATGCCACGTCCTGATGTGAACCTTGAGGTAGGCTCTGGTTCTCATGCTGAGCAGACTGCCCGGATCATGGTGGAGTTTGAAAAAGTTTGTCTAAAAGAAAAGCCCGACCTTGTCATTGTCGTGGGCGATGTCAATTCCACCATGGCTTGTACGATCACTGCCAAGAAGCTCGGCATTCAGGTGGCGCATGTGGAGGCCGGCCTGAGATCGCGCGATATGTCCATGCCGGAAGAAATTAACCGACTATGCACGGACGTGCTCTGCGATTATCTTTTCACCACCGATCATTTTGCCGATGAAAATCTTCGCGCCGAAGGGATCCCTCAGGACAAGATCTTTTTCGTCGGTAACGTCATGATCGATACGCTCCTGAAACACCGTGAACTGGCGGCACGGGTCGGTCTTGTGGAAAAATTGGGATTGAAGCACGGTTCCTTTGCCACTCTGACCCTGCATCGTCCGAGCAATGTCGATGATCGGCCAACGCTTGTCGGAATCCTTGACGCCCTCAGGGAAATATCCCGAACCGTGCCGATCGTATTCCCTATCCATCCGAGGACAAGAAAGATGATTGAACAGTTCGGTCTTATGGACTATTTCGCATCGACCGAGAAGCCCTCGGGTATATGGCTGACCGAGCCTTTAGGGTATCTGGAGTTTCTTAACCTGAATATGCATGCCCAGCTTATTTTGACGGACAGCGGCGGCCTGCAGGAGGAAAGCACGGTTTTGGGTATTCCCTGCATAACGCTTCGAAACAACACGGAACGCCCCGTTACAAGCGAAGTTGGTACGAATTTTATAGTGGGTACCGACCGCGACCGTATTCTCGACGTGGCCAGCTCTATAATGGATGGGCGTTACAAGAAGGGAAGTGTGCCGGAGAAATGGGACGGCAATGCTGCCGAGCGAATTGTTGAGGTTCTAATGGGCATCGTGCCCTCTGATAAAGTTCCGATTATACATTGATTTGTGATACGAATCACTTTATTGATGGTGATTACCATATATAAACAACTACAAATCTTACAGGTAGATATGTGGTAGACGATAATACTTAACCACTCGCGAGGGTGGGGCGGAAAGCCTACAGGGTCTCTCAGAGACAGCCGGGTTGCCGAAATGCCAATTAGGTATGAGGCCCCGGCTTTTTTCGTTTCTTGGAGCAGTGCATTGAGGGTGTCGAAAATCACAAAGCATATGAAGACGTAATCCGAACAGATGAACAAAAGGAATAACTCTGTTTCCGAAGAGGTAAACCCAGGGTAACCTGGGGACACAAAACTACGGGTCCTGTGATTCAACTTCCGTGAGTCATTGGATAGCCGGGTTGGCGAAGAAACAGGCTTCACTTGATTCAATCGGTGAAACTGTTTCTTTTTTTATGCCCAAAACACGAGGTAAGCACAATGAAAGCACTTTTTAATCGTACCATTACACTGCTTGCAACTTTAGCTCTGTTACTCCACGGTGCAGATGGCAAGGCAGAAACCTGGCAAGAAACTCTTCAGAATACATTTTCAGTAGTAGAGACGTTTGATGATCTGCAGGACTGGGATGGCAATGCTCGGACGGGCTACAATTACGGCACGACGTATGCGCCGAAAGAGTTGGACGGCAGTGCCTCGCAGTGGGTTTATTTTACCAACGACCGCATAACGATTGAGTACACGGCTCCCAGTGGCACCTTTGTGGTGGGCGACACGATTACCGGTGCTTCATCCAGTGCTACCGGGAAGCTTGAGAAGCTCATTACCGATAACGGTAAGACCTACCTGCAACTGATGACGCCGTTGGCGGGCGTCTTTATAGCGGGAGAGACGATTCGTAACCAGGCGAATGTAACGGCCAAGTTTTCAGCGTATCCCAAATGGATTGCCAATCATGGTTCGGAGTATGTGTGGGGTGGTACCGGCAAATCCGCCCGGATCAATTACTATGATTTTTCCGGCGGGATTGCCGGGTTTGGTCCGTCGCGCTTGGGGCTGTTTCTGGGGGATGGTGTAACCGGCAAGAGCGGTTTCAAGAAGATTCACATTTTCATGATGGTCAAGTTCCAGCCGGGGTTCTTCAAACAGAATGCTGATGGTACTTTTGTCACAGTGGGAACGCTCAAATTTTTCGATCTCTGTTCGGGGTTTACTGCTGCGGATTATTGGGGGACGCTGTCCGAACGTGCGCAACTCAATCCGAGTTCGGCCCGGCTGGCTCAGCTTCAAACCGAATATGGGCCCAACATGTCAGTAATTAACGCCAAAGGTGGTGGGTTGTCCTATCCCCGGAATCTGTTCTTTATGGAGTCACCGTTTACGGGCAAGATGGTAACCGAAGGGATAGATTACTATGACATGCCCACACAGGATCTGATAAATCATACGACCAACAATACGGATATATCGACGTATTATCTTTCTGGGGAGTGGTTTGGACTGGAGATAGCGTCGGATATAGGGACAACGGGAAATGCCGATGCGACAACGGATTTCTGGATATACGACAAGAATGGTAACGAGAAGGGGCATTTCAGTGCGACGGGAGAAAACCGCCTGACCTTCTTTGATCATGAATACAATAAAGTGACGTTAGGCGGCAACAGGATCTGTACCGGCTATGGGACATGTCCCGAAGGTCAGGACAACCGCTGGTACGCTGACGATGTGATCATCCATAATGATCGCATCGGACCAGCGTACTTTGCGATGAAGGCAGCAGGTGGTGCCATTGCCGACACCACGAATCCGATAGCCTCCATTACATCACCGGCAACAGGCAGCACGGTATCCGGAACCATTACAGTAAGTGCAAATGCATCGGACAACATAGGGGTTTCCAATGTGGATCTATATGTCGACGACATCTTCCATTCAACGGATACCTCGTCACCTTACAGCTTCACGGTGAACACGGCCTCCTTGGTCAATGGCACCCATACTCTTGTTGCCAAGGTCTATGATGCCGCGGGCAATGTCGGTCAGTCGTCATTGGTTTCGGTTACGGTAAGCAACCTTGCAGCCGATACCCAACAACCTGTTGCGGCCATTACTTCTCCCACTACAGGGACAACAATGGTTGGTACCGTTCAGGTCACCGCGAGTGCCACTGATAATGTGGGCGTCAGCCGTGTTGAATTCTTTGAAAATAGCACACTCCGGGCAGCAGTAAATACATCTCCGTACTCCTACAGCTGGGACACCAAAACTTCTTCAAATGGCAGCTACACCCTTACTGCCAAAGCCTATGACACTGCCGGAAACGTGGGTCAATCCGCAGCTGTGACGGTAACGGTGAACAATGACACGACCGCCCCGACGGTAGCCCTCAGCGCCCCAGCCAATAATGCTACCGTGTCGGGCACTGTTGCAGTGAATGCCACGGCATCGGACAGCGTGGGCGTAAGCAAGGTTGAGTTCTACGTGAACGGCGTGCTCAAGGCGACCGATACCACTACATCGTACAGCTACAGCTGGGGTACTACAGCTGTTGCCAACGGCAGCTACGTCCTCACCGCCAAAGCCTATGATACCGCCGGAAACGTGGGTCAATCCGCAGCTGTGACGGTAACGGTGAACAATGACACGACCGCTCCGACGGTAGCCCTCAGCGCCCCAGTCAATAATGTTACCGTGTCGGGCACTGTTGCCGTGAATGCTACGGCATCGGACAATGTGGGCGTGAGCAAGGTCGAGTTCTACGTGAACGGTGTGCTCAAGGCGACCGATACCGCTGCATCGTACAGCTACAGCTGGGATACTGCCGCTGTTGCCAACGGCAGCTATACTCTCACCGCCAAAGCCTATGATGCCGCCGGAAACGTGGGTCAATCCGCAGCTGTGACGGTAACGGTGAACAATGACACGACCGCTCCGACGGTAGCCCTCAGCGCCCCAGCCAATAATGTTACCGTGTCGGGCACGGTTGCCGTGAATGCTACGGCATCGGACAACGTCGGGGTGAGCAAGGTCGAGTTCTTCGTGAATGGCGTACTCAAGGCGACCGATTCGACAGCTCCTTATAGCTATAACTGGGACACGACTACAGTAGTTGATGGGGCGTATGTCCTTTACGCAAAGGCTTATGACAGCGCAGGTAATGCTGGCCAGTCTGCGAACGTCAGCGTAATAGTCAAAAACGTCGATGCTACCGTTCCGACGGTAGCAATCACTCAAGTGACAAGTCCGACTACTGCCACGTCTCAAACCATCGCTGGTACTGCAAGTGACAATGTTGCTGTTGCCAGTGTAACGGTTCAAATCGGATCAGCTACCCCAGTAGCGGCAGCGCTCAATGGTAATACCTGGAGTTTCTCTCTGAGCGGATTGATTGTGGGGACAAATGTTATTAAAGTCAAGGCAACGGATCCATCCGGCAATAGTACGACAGTAACGACTTCGATAGTAGTGGAAACTACCTCTGCACTTACGGTCAGCGATGCGCTGCTTGCCCTTAAGATTGCTGTTGGCAAGATATCTCCCACGACCGACTTGCAGAGCCGTCTTGACGTTGCTCCGGTCATCAACGGCGTATCGGTTCCCAATGGTAAGGTCGATACGGGAGATGCGATCGTGATACTCTCGAATGTAGTTGGAAAGATTGTCTTGTAAATTGAGCGATTCGCTGTAATATTGGAAAATAATCAGGAAGGCGATGTCCGATGACGTCGCCTTCTCTCGTCTGGAGGGGCTATGCGGAATCTTACAATATCGGTGTTGGTACTGGTGCTTTCTGTATTGATGCTCTCAGGATGCGGGGGAGGGGGGGGAGGCGGAGGTGGTGACACAATACTCCCAACGACTTCAATAAGTTCACCCGCAGATGGCGCCACCGTTTCCGGGACAATAGCGATTTCTGCGACTGCGTCTGACAATGTGGGAGTAGCAAGGGTTGAGTTTTATGTTAATAACGTACTTAAATCCTCCGTAATCACTTTTCCTTATAGCTACAATTGGGATACGGTGACCTTGAGTAATGGAACGTATACTCTCTATACCAAGGCATACGATGCCGCAGGAAATATAGGTCAGTCACCGACTGTTACGGTGACGCTATCAAATCCGGCAACAAAACAGGCGACAATAGTGTTATCATCTCAGGGCACGCCATCACAGATAGGTGGATTTGAATTGTCTTTGACATTACCAGCAGGCGCTACCGTCCTTACGGATGTTGGAGGAACTCCTCTGTCGTCGGAAGTGTTTTTATCTGGACAATTTGCGGCATATGCCCTTCTCTCAGATCAGGTTTCATTTGACGTAGCGACGAGAACTTTACATGTTGCTTTTGCAACCTCAAACAGTATTCCACTGGGGGAGTTTTTGACAGTCAGGTGCAATGTTCCGCTTGCATATACTCCAGATGTTAACGATCTCAGTTACACGACGCTATTTTTTGAACCAAACACCGCAGTTGAATTATCAACCGTTACTGCTACTGCAACTTTTAATTGATGCGTATGATTTACAAATTTGGTCACACTCAGGAGCTTTGATTGACTGTAGCTGAAGCCATACGTTCGTACCGACTTCAATTCATTGGAATTCTTCTCTCTCTGGCGGTCCTCTATTCGGCCATCATTCCTTCCATGGTCCAGTGGTGGTACCAGGACGACAACTATTCACATGGTTTCATCGTCCCGCTGATTGCCGGCTATTTTTTGTATTGTCGCCGTGAAGAGCTTCTGAACGCCACAGTGGAACCGTGGTGGCCAGGTCTTTTCGTCTTGCTGGCCGGACTTTTCCAACTTCTTGCCGGGTGGTTGGCGTGGGAATACTTTACCATGCGTTCCTCCCTCATCACGGTGATTGCCGGGATTCTGCTGTTCGTGCTGGGACGTCGTCCGTTTCTGATCATGCTGCTGCCGGTGGCCTATCTCTTGTTCATGGTGCCGATTCCCTACATTGTGTATGATGCATTTGCCTTTCCTCTGAAGATGTTCGTCACAAAGGTATCGGTCACTTTTCTCCAGTCCATCGGCGTGATTGTGATGCGGGAAGGGAATATCCTGATGTTCCCTTCAACAACACTTGAGGTTGCCGATGCCTGCAGCGGTATCAGGTCGATCATGTCGCTTCTGGCGCTCTCTGTCGCTTACGGCTTCTTCCTCAGGGTTTCTCCGCTGAAACGTCTGATCATCGCACTGTCCGCATTACCCATCGCCATAGTCACCAATGCGCTAAGGGTTATTGTTACGGGAATTCTGGCCCAATGGTGGGGTGCCAAGGCTGCCGAGGGGTTCTTCCATGAATTTGCGGGGCTTGCCGTGTTTGGCGTGGCGATTGTGCTTTTGATGGGACTCGGTGCCCTGCTTGGAAGAGGAGGGAAGGCAGCATGACACCTGATAAAAAGGGGATGAATTCACGTTTTCTCGTCGTTTCTCTGCTTTTGCTTCTTGTGGCTTCCTACCTGTATTTTCACAGAGACATGGCTATGGCCATGAACAGATCATTCTCGACATTTCCAGCCACTTTCGGGACTTGGCGCATGAGCGGTGAATCGTTCATGACCGGCGATGTACTTGAAAAGCTGAAACCGACGGACTACCTTTCCAGAGCGTATGTCGATTCTACTGGCGCGCGTGTGACCCTCTATATCGGATACCATGGTGGAGGTGAGCAAAGCGGCGAGATACATTCGCCCAAGCACTGTCTCCCCGGCAGCGGCTGGCACGAAATCTACAGCGGCAAGTCTCGTATTGAAGTTGAGGGAAAGCCTCTGAATATGGTCAAGTCGGTGTATCAGAAGGATGACAGCAAGGAGCTTTTTCTCTACTGGTTCCAGGTGAAAGGAAAGACGTTGGACAATGAGTATGTGTTGAAGATCGCCGAAATCGTCAATTCATTGCTCTACAAACGTCGAGACGCAGCATTCATCAGGATTTCGGTGCCGTTCGCTGGTGACGAGAACGAGGCTGTCCGCCTGGGTGAGGCATTTGCAAAAGATGTCTGTCCCGTAATCAAGGAGTTTTTACCCGGATAGCCACGGAATCGGTCTCTAGCGCATCGCGGCATCGTCTCCGCCTCCCGACTCCATCCAGTAGATCCAGGCAAGGATCTCGGCTACGGCCCGATAAAGTTCGGGAGGGATATCCCTGTCGATGTCGACCCGCAGGAGGAGGTCGACGAGTTCGGGGGATTCGTGGACATAGACCCCCGATTCCCGTGCAAGGGCAATGATTGCTTCCGCAACGACCCCTTTTCCTTTTGCGACGACTATTGGTGCATAGTCCCCGCGTTTATAGGAGAGCGCTGCAGCCTTTTTGTCGTCGTCATGCCGATTCGTCACTGCGTATCTCCAGGCCGGTAACCAGCAGTCCCGCCTTGTTTAATCCATCCCTCAGACGCTCTTCTCCTTTTTGCATCAACTCTCTGGATTCTTCCCGATTGGTCTTGAATGCTATCTGTACCTGGGTCCCCACCAGACGCACTTCTGCCGAAATTACTCCCATTTGGGGGAGATCCAGGCGGAGGCTTGTTTCCCAACTGTTCGACACGGGTGCTTCCTGACGAGACCCTTCCTTGTTGATTGACCATTTGAATTGTTGCCCCTGCCAGGCTTCACCCTGGATGACGAACTGACCGCCGTACAGTGTTGTCAATTGCTGCCTGATCAGGGGGAGCGTTTGCGATTCGGGAGTCTCGAAACGCGGGGCTGCACCTTCACTGCCAGCGACGGTGGCATTCCCACCCGACTCGTTGACGGTGCCGATGGAGTATGATTCCTGGAGGAGAGAGGTGAGCGTCGGCATCGGGACCTTGCCGGCTGGCTGCTGTGCACCTTTTGCCGTCAGATTCTGAAGGGAGGGCTCATTCCGGAACAGGGTGGGGTCATTCTTTTCAGGCATTTTTTGTGGATTGGATTGTGAGGCTGACGGGCTTGATTCTTCATGTGCCAACG
>Ga0208371_1000282_pt1 | contig 13863 bp, 15 predicted proteins | sample SubbioCR12Aug_1A_FD_184827 | JGI IMG/M metagenome (GOLD analysis project Ga0208371, IMG submission 184827) | Serpentinite rock and fluid subsurface biosphere microbial communities from McLaughlin Reserve, California, USA - CR12Aug_1A (SPAdes) | ecosystem: Environmental > Terrestrial > Deep... | reverse complement strand
AGGCATTCTCCATCCTCTGCCAGAACCGATTGCCCTCTCGCAAGAAGATAAATTTCGCTGGGCAATGTTAACTCGTAGGTCGGAACTTTCTCAGAATTAACATGCCCCCCCTGGGATATCTCATTGATAAGAGTACATAATCCCGTGTCCTGTATATACGTTTCGATGGGTTGACCTGATTCTCTTTCCGAAGAGATATCGAACCTTTTTTTAAAATCAGGATTCATCAAAACAACATTACCTTTAGCATTAGTAACCACAATGCCATTTGGGAGAGATTCGATGATGGCGAGGATTCTACTTTTTTCCGTTCCAAGATCGGCGAGATTCTTCAGTCTTTCAATTTCAAGCGCTTTTGCCTGTCTCCTGAGTCTCAACTTCTCCATGGCTCTGCCCACGACGATTCGGAGCTGATCAGGTTCAAACGGTTTTGCAATAAAATCGTAAGCTCCTTGTTTCATCGCCTCAATAGCTGTGTCAATGGTCGCGAAACCGGTTATAATGATGACAAGCACATTTTGTTCTATTTTTCTTAAGCGACGCAAAACCTCGATTCCATCAATTCCCGGCATTTTTAAGTCACATAATACAATGGATATATTATTATTCTTAAACAAAGCGATACCGTCTTCTCCGGTATTGGCTTTGAAGACAAGGCAATTCATTCTTTTTAGAATTCGTTCGCAACCATCCCTTAAATCCTGTTCATCATCTATGACGAGAACGTGGGTCATGTCATCGTGGCCTGTCAATTCTCTTGCCCTCCTTCACTTTGTTTTAAAAGCTCTATTTTGAATTTAGTTCCTTGGCCTTTTTCGCTTTCGACTGTTATAGTTCCACCATGATTTTCGATAATTCCGTAAACCATGCTCAGTCCAAGACCTGTTCCTTTACCTTCTCCTTTTGTTGTAAAAAATGGTTCAAATATATGTGGAATGATATGCTCAGGAATTCCGCAGCCTGTATCTTGTATCTCTATGAAAATCCGATCTGATTCAGCTATCTGACCAGTAGTAACGGTCAATTTTCCCGTACCTTCCATGGCGTCAGCCGCATTCAAAATGATATTCATGAACACATGGTTCAATTGCTGGCTGTCTGCTGGAATAGGCGGAAGACTTGAATCGTAATTACATTCAATAATGATATTGTGAAACAGAGTCTGGCTTTCCAAAAGAAACAACGTACGAGATAAGGATTTGTTGATATCCAATGGTTGCATTTCTCTCTTTGTCTGTCGTGCGAATTCCAGAAGTTCCTTGACCGTATCACTGCAACGCTGGGCATCTCTGAGAATTCGATTGATGTCTTCCATGGCTCCATCAGGCAGATTGTAATCTTCAAGAATGAGTTTCGCGAAAAGCATAATTCCGCCAAGGGGGTTATTCAACTGATGTGCGACTCCTGCAGCAAGCTTACCCAATGACGACATTTTTTCAGCTTGAAGCAACTGAATCTGTGTTTTTCTTAATTTGGATTGCATTTCCAGGATTTCTCTCAAATCATGAAAAAAACCTATGGTTGCTACTTCGTTTTCACCTTCATAAACAATGGCTGCATTCAAACTTATGGGCATGACATTGCCGTCTTTGTCCATGCCGTTGGCCCTGTATCCTTTTAACTTTCCCTTACCTCCATATTCATCGCACCTCAATAGGCGCATGACTTCTTCAGCCACACCAGGAGGATAAGCTTTACGGATATGAAGATGATCTAATGCATAATCAACGGAGTAACCTGTTATTTCCGCAGCAGCATCATTAAATATAATGATTTTCCCTTTCATATCAGCTGCAATGACACCATCCACAGCACTGTTGATCAGATTGTGTAAAAATGCATTGGAGCGTCTGAGTTGATGCTCCATTTCGCGGATTCCAGGTTCCTCGTAATCCATAACCACTGCTGAGTATGTTGTCTCACCATCTTTAATCGGATAGGAATATCTGCATCTTTCTTTTTTTACACGATTAAAACCAATACTATCGATTCTGTTATATGATCGATGAGTTTTAATGGTTTTTTTCGCAATACAATCAGCACAAGGTTCAAGGCAATTGTAGATAAACTCATAACAAAATTTACCAACAATCTCATTTTCTTCGTCATTTTCCTGATCATAGTTTGATGCGATAATTTTTTGTTCATCAGATACAATAAGTAATCGTCTTCTGTACCCATCAACAGCTTTTAACAGCAAATCTTTTTCTTTGTCATTTCTCATAGCAATGTGTCCATTGGATTAGAAACTCCATTTAATCAAAGCGTTAAACATTAAACGTCATTAAAATTCTAAAACAATGCTTTATCGTCACTGAAAGACGTGTGAAGTTTTATTTGTTGAGGATTATCATATGTTAAATTTTATAACATACTACTTAACAACATTCCAATAGTTTCAGTACACTCAAGGTATTCAAAAATTAATGAGGATTTATTGATAAAAAAGAAAAGCCGCATATTATAAAAATAATATACGGCTTTTTAAAACCAGAAGAATAAACGACGACGATATGAAAAATCTATAAATTCATATCCGCGTTATTCAACAACAGGTCGGGGCAGAACTTTAGCCAGTTCAGCAATTTCAGGCACCTTGTGTTCCCACTCAATTGCCATGAGATGTATACCCGCTACACCTTTCATTTCCTTGAATTCTTCAATCTGTTCACAGGCGATTTTAATACCCTCATCAGCGACTTTTTTCTTATCAACGCCTTCGAGTCGCTTGATAATATCGTCAGGAACTTCAATACCAGGAACCTTACTTTTCATATACTTAGCCATACCTATACTCTTCATCGGAGTAATACCAGCCAGAATATACGTTTTTTCGGTAAGGCCCATGTCATTGGCCATCTTGATATACTCCCGCATCTTTTTCATATTGTACACGCATTGTGTCTGTATGAAATCACATCCGGCTTCAACTTTTTTTGCCAGTCTGTGTATGCGCCATTCAAATGGATCGGCAAAAGGGTTGGCAGCAGCTCCGATAAAAAACTTAGGTGGATCATGAATCTCTTCTCCACTTAGAAACTTACCTTCATCGCGCATTTTTTTTACCATCGATATGAGCTGCATGGAGTCGATATCAAAAACACCTTTTGCATTGGGATGATCTCCGAATTGCTGATGATCACCTGTCAAACATAAGATGTTTCGAAGACCATGGGCATAAGCTCCCAGAATATCAGCCTGCATGGCAAGTCTGTTTCGGTCACGACAGACCATCTGGTAGTTCGGTTCAAGGCCCAGTTCTTTAACGATCATGGATGCGGCCCAGCTCGACATTCTTACCATCGCGGTCTGGTTATCTGTGATATTAACCATATCAACATTTCCGATAAGGAACTGTGCTTTTTCCTTAACGTGCTCTACGCTTGTGCCTCTGGGTGGACCCAACTCGCCTGTAAACGCAAAATGACCGGCTTTCAAAATTTTTTCTAAGTTACTTCCAGCTTTCATATCGATACTTTCCTTCATTTAATATAATGTGAGTATCAATAACAATGAATGTTATTTAAGTATACATAAGAGAAAAAAAGCTATTCTCGATCATACCTGGGATATACACCTTGTTCTCGACAAATGCTCCGTGCAAGCGCGAGCATCTCAGGTATATTAATACCAAGCGGACAATAACAACGGGTACAAAGTGCACAGCGCTCCCATACATTATCTCTGATCTCACCCAAAGTTACCTTATCGACCATCCCTTTTTGTTTGTAAAGCAAACCAATTGAATTGATAAATTTGTATGATGGCGTATATTTCGGATCTCTGTCTCGCGCCATGTATAAAAAACAGCTTTCGGCACATAACGTACAATGGGCGCAAGCTTTAAGGGAAAGCTTCATCTTCGTTTTGTGCTCGTCAAGTCTTTCCTTGACACGTTCTGTGTCAACACCTGCCGTATTTATTTTAGCCATTGGTATCTCCCGATATCATTCATAAAGTATAAACTAACACATCGTTCAACTGCCAATCAGTAAGTCCGCTACCACGTTCTATCTCCCTTTCCAAGACTGTACTCACTTTCGATCACAAACCGGAAGACAAAAAAGAAAACCATGTGGACAAATTTAGTGAAAGGGACAGCCATGAGCATCAATTCACCGGCCAGAATGTGAAGTGCGATGATCAGCCGATAGTGTTCAGAAAAAATCTGGTGGTAAGCAAGAAAACCTGTGATGAAAGGTGCTGTTGCCAGGAAAAGGATAAAATAGTCATACCAGTCAGTTATTGCTCTGACTCTCAAAACGAAGATCCTTCGAAACAAAAAAAAGAGTCCGCATGCAATAAGGATAATCGTTAAATAATCAACGAACCTTTCCGATAAGGAAAACAAACTGAAACCAATGGCATTTTTCAGAAGAATATTATGAGCAAGAAGAAACAGAGGTGTGATAACCAAGCAAAGGTGGAAAACGGTTGTGACAATGATCATAACCGGATTGATACCAATGACAGAAAGCTTGGCTTTTTTAAAAAAATTCTGAACGCTATCGCCCGTGATTTTCTTTCTTGGCCTTGGATTGTAAATAACGTGGGGGTTCTTTTTAGTATAAGAAAAAAAACGATACGTTTGGTAAATCAATCCAAGAAAAAAAACAATGAAAGAAATCCAGGCCAGAGGTCCTCGAATGAAATCGAACACATTTGAACCAGATAATAGTGTAGAGGTTTCCATATAAAAATCTCTTTCTTATTTTAATATTTGAATATTAAACACTTAGTAATCAATTTTTATGATAACACACTATTTGTAATATCTTTTTTCATAGGGTGCCTGCACAGTAGTTCTTTGAACCTGATTCTGCCACTGCATGGGCTGCTGAAGTTTCATGATATCATTCAATCTGTTCTGACCTTTAAGTCTTTCATAGATATCGACCCATGCACATGGTATTTCCTGGCTGATTTCACATTTACCTCTGTTTGTACCGCCACATGGGCCATTGAAAACGCCTTTGGCACATCGTGTAACGGGGCAGATGCCACCGGTATATGCGAGAACACATTCACCGCAAGCTCTGCATTTTTCTTCGTACATCCCGATTTCGCGGTCAACACCAATTGAAACTGTATTAACGGCAGGGAACACAGGGATTGTTGGATATCGTTCAGCCATAAGCTGAACACCGGCTCCGCATGCCATGGAAACAATACAATCATACTCTTTGACTTTTTCATCAAGTTCAATGAGAAATTGATTGTTGCATTGGCGCTCAACTGTGTATGAGCCCATCTTTTTCTCTTGTTTGTCGGCTTTGAAAAAAACTTTTAATTCAGCGTTCAGCTCATTCACTTCTCTCTGTCCGCCTGCAAGACAAACCGAAGCACATCCACCACAACCGACTGTCAGAATTTTATTATAATCAGCAATGGAGTTTTTGATCTCTTCAACAGGTTTTCTTTTTGATTTTACCACGTTATCCTCCTATTGTAATTCGCCGATGGCAACTGCATTAGCGTTTGTGACATTCACCGCAAAGAACGGGACCTTTAGCCTCTTTCTCATGGCATCCGATACACTGACCATGAAATGCTTCTCTGCTTTTAATTTTCGTTACGGTTTTATTGTTATGACAGGCCGCACATTTGATAGCACTTGCATCATCGGGAAGATTGACGTCCAAAGTCATGGTTCCTTCCGGTTCGATTTCCATCAACTCATCCTGATTCTCTTCAATTACATTCTTTCCATTTTCATAGCGATGATGGCATTGCTGGCATTCATAATTACCCATGTGCGAATCGTGAGTAAATGCAACGTTAGGCCTCTGTTTTTTTATTTTTTTCGTCGCATCATCTCCGCCGGTACACACTGTGGAAATAGTCAGAACAGCGCATAATGTGAATAGCCCAGATAGTATTACTGCTTTTTTCTTTGAACTCATCATTTTTATGACTCACTCCTTGCCGACAGTTGATGGGTGGGACAGATGGGCATGACATGATAGAACCGATCAGCGATCAAACAATTTTCATGCAACAAACCACTGTTCCGTATTCGAATCTGTTTCAAGTTTATTAAAGAAGATTTATTATTTTATTACTAAGGATATGTCAAGCAACTATAATGATAGACTCGAATTTTAATAAAAAGGACTCGAACCGTCATCTGGCGTGTCTTTCCATTGACAGCCCCATCACCATCTTCTATAATGCTTGAAATTATAATGCTTTTTAAAAATCAGTTTTCTCATATTCATATTTCACACATCATTTATGTAAGGAGATAATTATGTACAAAATCGCCTCAGACCCTCTAAAAAACCGGCTGTATATTACTCTAGAAACCTTGGAAACCAAAGATGTCAAACCCATTTTATCTGATCTTAACAAAAATATTGCCGCATTAGCCGACGGATTCACCTGTCTCGTCGATATCAGATCAATGAAGTTCGATCCTCAAACAAAAGGTTCGGAATATGTTGAGATAATCCAAGGTGCCCTTGCAGATTCAGGAATGAGTAACGTTGTACGGGTTATCAACAAAGAAGATGCCAATTATCACTTGACTATGGATGAGTTGAGTATTTCTCTCGGATACAAAGCTAAGCCTGCTTATTCACTTGAAGAAGCTGAAAACATTCTCGATAAAACCCTATGATTCGTTCTTGTCAAAGATTTGTTTCAGAGACACATAAAATGATTTCTGAAACAAATCTTTTTATTTTATCGGATATAAAACACTTTAATTCCTGGAATAATCGTTTTTCAGTAACTCATTAAAGCATGAGGGACATGGAGAAATAAACGTTCTTTCCCCACTTTCTTCTGGAATGTTTATGGTAAGCGAATGAGAATGCAATCCCAGCCGATCAAACAGTCCATGGCTCTTAAGATAACCTATTGCTCTCTTTGAACCATATCGTTCATCTCCAAGAACTGGATGCCCATTTATTGCAGCATGACGCCGTATCTGGTGTGTCCTGCCTGTGAGCGGATCACAGGCAATAAGAGAATACCGAGGGCTTTTCTCTACCACGTTAACTCTTGTGCTGCACGCAACTCTTTTCCCGGAACCCTCGATCTTTTTTCTTCCACCTGCTTCTTGGGTTAAGGGGATATCCCAGATAAAATCGACATCGCAGCTAATATCAAAATTCCCGTGAACCAGAGCAAGATACGATTTACCAACATGCCTCTCATCAAATTGTCGGGCAAACCACGACAAGACCTCTCTCTTAAATCCAAGAATAATAACGCCGCTTGTTTCACGATCAAGACGATGAGCAGGACTTATCTTATCAGACTCATGATAAAATGAAACCTGTCTTAGTGTTGAATCATCTCTGACGATTTGTGTAACAAGTGATACAAGATCCCGTCCTGGTTCGTTATGAACTGAAATGCCGTTTGGTTTATTAATAACGATCCAGCCCTTGCCGATAGCCAATATGTCAATTTTTGTTATGTTCATCTATACAACATTATTATCTATTGTGTTTCTACCAGAACCCAGACTTGCTCTATACAATGATTTAATATCATTTATCATTGGAACTGGAAACGTATTAGCCACACTTTTGGCGAGAACGGCTTTTTGTGAAAACATATCAATTTCTTTATCAGACAGTGTTTCAGGTTTTATTAATAGGTTGTCAATCACTGATTCCAATTCATCTATGTTTCTCATATTCAAAGCTTTGAGAATTTGTTCAATTTTATGTGAATTTTGAGGACTCACATATCTCAAATACTCGCAGATAAGTAGTCCGTTAGCCTTTCCATGATCGACTTTTTTGAAATAGGTCAACGAATATCCCATGGCATGAACAACCGTTGTCCCTGTTTGTGATATGGCAATTCCAGCCAGCATTGATGCGTATAGCAAGACCTCCCTATTATCAGAAGAAACCATTTTGTCAGAACAAAGATCGAAAAGACAAGGCCCCATCAATTTCAAAGCATCCAATGAAATCATGATGCTCATAGAATTGGCTCTCTTGGAAAGACAGCTTTCAATAGCATGTGAAAAAGCATCAATGGCTGTGTTAACAGTAATCTCGTAAGGCAACATTGCCGTATAGGAAGAGTCAAGGAAAGCGATTTTAGGATACAATGATTCATGAGACAGATTTTTTTTGGTCTCATCTTTTGCATCAGTGAGAATCGAATAGGGCGTTACTTCGCTGCCGGTACCTGATGTTGTAGGTATGGCAATGACAGGAAGCGGTTTAATGATATAGGAGCCTTTGAACAAAGATTCATCATCAAGATCTTGAGTGGCGAGAACCGCCACCGCTTTGGCCGCATCCATGGGTGATCCTCCGCCAATACCGATAATCATATCAGCATTGAAATCTCTTGCCAGTCGCGCAGCCTCTCTCACATTCTCAACACTTGGATTGGGCAATACACCATTGTAAACCAGATAAGAAATAGAACTACCAGACAAGGCGTTTATCACATCGTCCAGAGCACCGCTTTTCAACGCAGACGTTTTACCGGTGACAATGAATGCTCTTTGCCCATGTTTTCCAAATTCAATATTGTTGTTGGCAATGCAGTGTTTTCCAAAAATAACACGCGTAGGCATCAGAAATGAAAATTCCATTACGAAATCCCTTTTGATGTATTTATTTTGTGACGTGTTCATTAATAAAAAAACCCGATGCCGCAGTAATGCAGCACCGGGTGCTTTTTAAACTGAATGTCAGGATGCTCTTAGTGATGAGCCTCAGCTGCGGGTGCTGCATGTTCTGGAGCTTTTTCTTCGTGCTTAGCCGGTGCCTCTTTTTTTTCTTCATGGGCAGTTGCTTTTTTAGAACTTTTTTTACCAATTTTCCACTCATCATTTTCTTTAACAAGCTGGAGTTCTTCTTTGTATTTAATATTACCTTCGATCACTATTGTGGCTGAATCTTCTGTTTCGTTTTCAATTTTGTAATCGAGATCAACAAGATCGCAGTTTAAATTTTCAAATTTCTTTTGAATATAATTTTTTCCGAAATTTTCCGGAGTGTCATTTCCACCGCAACCGGCAAGTGCAAGGGCTCCAACGCAAGCAACGATAACAAGCAATTTCTTCATGAGATCCTCCTGTAATGGGTTTAATTTGATTTTTGCATCTGGATGAGATTTCTATATCAGATGCCGTTTATAATGTTGTGAAGACAATAAAAACTTTTATTTAATTTAAGCGATATACCTTTCAAAAGCTTAAAAGTAAAGTCTCTCATAAAAATTTGTTAAAAAACGTTCAAAATCAATTTTTTTTGGGTGCCTCAAATGAACTGAGCTTGTTACCTTCTCTCATGATCATCAATGACAGCCGATGCATATATTCTCGACGTTCCTGTGGTGTTCTTCCCGGGTAATGTCTGAACGTCATAACAATACCGGCAAGAGAAGCAAAGAATGCCTGGCTATGAAATCTGAGACCTTCTGCACCGTCAGATTTTGAAACAACTTCATCAAACATTTTCGTAAAGTAAAGCATGACCGCATTAAACTTTTTGAATGCCTTTTTATTTTCCTCACCACGCATAAGAAAATGGCACATCATTTGAAAAGTAGCTTCATTGTCTATTAGATAGTCCACAACATCTATAGCCAGAGAATCAATATTGCTTTTTTCAACGACCCGGGCCCTAAGCCTTTTTTCAATTTTGTTAATATCTCTGATCAAGGCTTCAACAAACAAGTCGTCTCTGCTTGGGAAGTATCTGTAAATAGATGCAGGTGAAACACCTGCCTCAGCAGCAATATCCCGCATTCCGATATCGTGGAACGATTTTTCTTTAAACATGTTCATAGCCGCAGCAATAATAAGAGTTTTACGTTTTTCACGTTCATTCTCTCTTAGTTGCAAAAAAGTTGATTTTTCAGTCATCAAACCCCCGTAAATTATTATGATTTTATACCAATCTTCTCATAAGGTCAGATTGTTAATCCAGTTATATATTCTTTAATATCAGGAATGGATATGAATAAGAATATCATTTATACACTATTCATCACATGACCTGTATTTGGTTTGATTGTTGAACAGTCCAATAGTAATTCTGAATTGGTGAAATCTTGATGCTTTTTTTGATGTACGCAACGCCCCCTATTTTATCGATCTGTGGAATATTATTAAATGGTGTATGCTCTGTCAAGAACAAAGAGATTTCAAACATATTAATAACTTAATTATACTCCTTGCATCATGTTAATAACATCTTTGTAATATATACAATATCCATTGCATCAGACAAAAGACATAATAAATAACCGATATATAAGTAACTATTATACCTTATTTTAAATTTTATATTAGCAAATATTATTTTATGTATTTAATACTCTAATCAATATTGACAAAGGTATTCTCTTAACCTATCATTATTAAATTGTTATCTGGATACGTTTTTTCCATCTTCAAAGGAGTCCGTCATGAACGTCGAAGCAGTTATCGAAATAATAAAAAATGAAATAAAAAATCACGTTGATACTGCGGTTGTGGGTTTAAGCGGTGGGGCTGATTCTTTTCTGGTCATGCTTCTCTGTGCTGAAGCTTTAGGAAAAGAAAATGTCTATGCCTTAAGCATGCCATATTCAGAGTTGGATATCCGAACCTTCAACAACTTGAGTACCATGTATGCTGAACACATGGGTGTAAACCACCATGTGGTGGGAATCGGTGATATTGCAAGCTCCATTACCCGAACAATATCTGAAATCATCAATCCCGGAAAAGATAATGCTCTTTCAGTTCTAAACGCCGGGAACGCCAGATCAAGGGCTCGTATGTGCGTGCTTTACGGTTTTGCACATGACTTAAATGAAAAACTTAAAAACAGAGTCAGGGTTATGGGAACCGGAAACTTATCCGAAGATTTCATCGGATACGACACAAAAGGCGGAGATGCCCTTGCAGACATCTTCCCTATCGGACAGCTTTTCAAATCAGAAGTTTATAAAACTCTTGATTATTATCGAGATCACGGGAAAATCACAGAAAAAATGATTAACCGGATTCCATCGGCAGGTCTATGGGAAAATCAGACGGATGAAGATGAACTTGGATACAGTTATAACGACATGGAACCAGCTATTCGGCATATCCTTTTGAACTACGACACAATCGATGAATCTTCTCTATCGGAAATCCAACGCTTTGTATGGTTACGCCATAAGGCCAACAAGCACAAACACGAAGCTCCTTATGTTGTTTCACTAAGAGATGTAAAAGGAAACTTGCTTGTATAATTTATAAAAATACAAATATGAAAGACAGAACATGTTAAAAATAGGAATAGACGTCCATGGTGTGGCGGATTCGAATCCGCATTTATTCTCTGAACTATCCCGCATTCTGGTTAATAACGGCCATGAAGTTCATATCCTCACCGGAGCAGAGCACACAGCAGAACTAGAGTATGAAATAAGATATATCTTGGGCTTGTCCTTCACTCATTTTTTTTCTACCACCAGCCATCACAAAAATGCAGGAACAGAAATTACGTACATCGATGGCAATCCATACATGGATAATAAGATCTGGAACAGGGCTAAGGCGGAATATTGTCGTAAACACGACATCCAGCTCCATATCGACGATTCGGATGTTTACGGGAAATATTTCAAAACACCCTATGCTAAATTTGAGTTTAAACGTGTGGGCGATGATGAATTGCCCACCCTTCCCTTCATAGAAAAAACAGATACCGACGAAACACAGTCAGAAACCGATGCAGGATCAAAAGAAAAAGAATACCGTAATCCTTTAGTCACAGTAGATATCGTGATTTGTACCCTTATTAGCGGATATCTCAACGTTCTTTTAGTTAAACGGAAAAACACGCCTTTTATTGATCACTGGGCATTACCCGGTGGTTTTATTCATATTGAAGACAACGAAGGACTCGATGCAGCTGCTGCACGAAAAATAAAAGAAAAAACAGGGCTGACTCATCTTTACATTGAACAGCTCAAAACATACGGCGATGTGGACAGAGACCCCAGAACACGGGTTATAACAACCGCATACTATTCTTTGCTCAACCGGTCATTGATTGATCTTGAAAACTTGAAATCAATTGAAAATTCAGAAGAAACCCGATGGTTCCCCCTGCAATATGTGGAAAAGGACTCGGTTTCCCGAAATGAAAAACTTGCATTTGATCATGGGCAGATCCTAAGCGATCTTAAAAAAAGACTTCAGGGTAAAATTTCCCATACCCCCATAGCTTTTGAGTTTCTTGATAAATCATTCACATGGTCGGATTTACGTTCCGTTTATGAAGCTGTTTTGGAAAAAAAACTCGACCCGGCGAACTTTAAAAAGAAAATCAAGTCGCAATACAAGATAAAGGAACTCAAAACCAGAAAGCACAACCCGTCTGCCGGACGTCCTCCTGCATATATCAGTTTTGAAGGAGTTAAAGATCAGTACATCTGAAAATTACTCCATGACCACAGTTTTTTCTGATTTGTCAGAGGATGATGCAGACACTGTGACTCTTGTACTCGCCTCCGAAGGGATTGATTTCAAATTCACCCATGTTTCCCTGAACTTAATCGACATTACAGTTGAAGACATTGACAAAGAAAGGGCTTTACGTGCCGTGTCTCTTTATTTGGAAGAGAATGAACCGGCAGACCTCCCGGAACCTTTCATGGAAAAATTCAACAGAACAACAAGCGGTCTTTTTGTTTCAATCCTTCTGTTACTTGTTCACTTCAAGATCGACAATCCGGCATATCATCAAATCGTCGTTGAGAAATATGGTGCTTCAGCAGAACTCATCCTCAAAGGTGAGGTATACCGCTGCACCACAGCGCTGTTTCTCCATGGTGACCACATGCATCTTCTGGGAAATATGGCGGGCATCGCTTTCTTTTGCACCGCTGTTATAAGTATCATGGGAATCGGTTTAGGCTGGTTGATGATCGTATGCTCAGGAATATCAGGCAATGCAATAAATGCCCTGTTCTATCAAAGCCAACATGTTTCCATCGGCTCATCAACGGCGATTTTCGGATCGATTGGTATTCTCGCGGCTTACCGCTGTACTCGTCTTCTCAAAGAAAAAGGCTTTCATATAAATATGAAAGCCTTGCTTCCCATGGTGGCCGGATTCGCTCTTCTTGGTTTGCTCGGTTCAAGCGAACACTCTGATGTCACAGCCCATCTTTTCGGTTATCTTTCAGGATCATTGTTTGGATTTTTGTATTCACTTATCGTGAAACATCAACTTCCCGAATGGCTTCAATCTCTATGCCTTTTCATAACGGTATTGATTCTCGCCATGTCCTGGTATTATCCCGGAATCAGAACGGGACACTGAATGATATGGTGTACTCCATGTTTATATCCTTATCAATTCCATTGTCCCTATTACTATCCGTTACACTTGATTGAATACCAATCCATGTCACCTGCCAGATTTTGGAGTATTCCGGTGGAAGCATATATGCCACAAGTGCATGGGTTAAAGCACAGGCGGCAAAATACGTATGAACTTTACTTTCATCGGGATGTTCTCCAAGAATGGGATTAGTCTCACTGAATTTATCAGGATTCTTCGCAATTTCAAGCGTCTGTTTCCAATCAGTTGATAATGAAAATAAGAAGCAAAGTTCTCGTGCCGTTGTTTCCTGATTCCATGAACCAAAGGAATAGGATGATGATGGCGTTAACAAAGACATAGTTATTATAAACAGGAATAAATAAATAATCGATGTGCATTTATCAAAACTCTTTCTTTCTTTCTGCAACGTATTTTTTTCCATGGCTCCCCCTCACTTATGTTTTTGAACATGCTAATAATCAAGATGCATGCCATGAATAAAAAAATATAATATCAATCAATATCAGTAGATTAAATATATTATCATCAAAAGTGACGATAGAGTGCTTAG
>Ga0208371_1000281_pt1 | contig 13905 bp, 15 predicted proteins | sample SubbioCR12Aug_1A_FD_184827 | JGI IMG/M metagenome (GOLD analysis project Ga0208371, IMG submission 184827) | Serpentinite rock and fluid subsurface biosphere microbial communities from McLaughlin Reserve, California, USA - CR12Aug_1A (SPAdes) | ecosystem: Environmental > Terrestrial > Deep... | reverse complement strand
GCCTCAGAGAGGCTGGCATAGCGATTCTGTAAGTCAAACAGGCTGTTTTGCATGGCGTGGTCACGGGTGGCTGTACCGATAATTCAGATTATCCAGAAAGGCGGGAATTTATAGAAGTGCCCTTAAACAGCGGGAGGGGGCATGTTGGAAATCTTTTCACTGGACAAACAATGCTGTAGCACTTGCGAACACTGGGACGGCACACGACTTTTAAGCGAATGCCGCCACGTCTACGTGATGAGCGACACCCAGGGGAATTGCCCAACCAATCTCCACTGGTCGAAATTTTCCGATTCCTGCAAGGGATGGAAATTGATGCAACTCGCCGCGCCGCCCGACCGCCCCGACGACTGGACTCCCGGCTGCGTGCGCAGCCTGAGAAACATCGCCCATTCCGCCTAGCGCAACTCGGCGGCAAAAGCGATGAGCGGGAGATTTTCACGACAGGCAAGACAATATGGAAAATTCGGCGATTTCAGCATAACCAGCCATGGCCGGCACCCCGCTCCCCACCGCCAGCGCTTGAAGACGCGACGCAGACCGGGCAACGACACAACGCAATATCGGGAAATTTTCATGAGCACCTTGACTCGCCTGTTATTACTGATCGCCCTATCGGTGCTTCTGGTCTGGAGCAACCGGACCTTTGCCGATAACGAGGCCGCCGCCGCGAACGGATCAAGACCCCGCCTGATTAACAAGAATCGTCAGCCAATGACCGTTCACCCTTCGACAGGTTTAAGGCAAACGGTTATTGGCTACGTTTCGGGTGATTTTCCGTTCGTGGTGAGCCCTTCGACTTTGCTCAGGAAAGCACTGTCGAACCATGGACGGAAAATCAGGCTGGGGATTCTTGCAAATCAGGACGGGAAATGATCGACAAGAACATGAAATTCCTGGTGGTGGACGATTTCTCCACGATGCGGCGCATCGTCCGCAACCTCCTCAAGGAACTCGATTTCAGCCACTTCGAGGAAGCCGAGGATGGCGCGGCTGCCCTCGGCAAACTCAAGAGCGGCAAATACGATTTCGTTCTTACCGACTGGAACATGCCCAACATGACCGGCATCGAGTTGCTGCGCGCGATTCGCCAGGATACGGCGCTCAAGCATTTGCCGGTGCTGATGATTACCGCCGAGGCAAAAAAGGAAAACATCATCGAGGCGGCACGCGCCGGCGCCAGCGGCTATGTCGTCAAGCCTTTCACCAGCGCCGTGCTGGAAGAAAAGCTGAACAAGATCTTCAAGACCTTGGGCATGCTTTAGGAGAAATGGAAATGCTCACCGACAACGACTCCGCGGAACTGGAAGCGCTCTTCGACAGCATCGCCTTGCCATCTCCGCGCAAGAGCGTGCCGCCTTTACCTGCGGAAGCAGGCGCGGCGGCCAGTTCCGGCGAGGTGTATTCGCGGGTCGGGCAACTGACCCGCCAGCTCTACGACACTTTGCGCCAACTCGGCTACGACGGTTCCTTGCAAGCGGTGGTGCAAAAAGACATCCCCGACACCCGCGAGCGCCTGGCCTACATCGCCAACCTCTCGGAGCAGGCGGCGACGCGCACCCTCAACGCCCTGGAAAAAATTCGCCCGCTTCAGGATTCCCTCGAAGACCAGGCGAGGATGCTCGACCGACGCTGGGCACTGCTCTACGCCAACCGCCTCGACGTCGGGGAATTCCGCCAACTGGCCGGGGACACGCACGAGTTCATGCGGGAAATCCCGCAACGGGCGCGGAAGAGCCATGCCCATTTGCACGAAATCATGATGGCCCAGGAGTTTCAGGATTTGACCGGGCAGGTCATCAACAAGGTCGTCGCGCTGGCGCAGAAGATGGAGCAGGAGATGCTGCAACTGCTGGTGACGGCGATCCCCGCCGAAATCAGGGTGGGCGGCGCCGGCGACCTGCTCGACGGCCCGGTGATCGACCCCGCCCGCCGCGACGATGTGGCGGCAACCCAGGAACAAGTAGACCGTCTCCTGGAAAGCCTGGGATTTTAAAATGCTGCGAGAACACGCCACCATGCCGTTAGCCGTTACGGACACCCAATCGGAAATGCCGCCGCACGATCGTGCCTACATCGGCCGCCAACCGATCCTCGACATGAAGCGCCGGGTAGTGGGCCACGAACTGCTCTACCGCCACGACGAGAACGCCAGTTCGGCGCGCATCACCAACGAATTCGAGGCCTGCGTCAAGGTCGTCAACAACACCCTCACCAACATGAATGCCGACTGGCTGCTGGGCGACAGCGCCGCGTTCATCAACATCACCCCGGAACTGCTGGATGCCGATCCGCTCGATCTGCTGCCGAGCCAGCGGGTGGTCCTGGAATTCAGCGTGGAGCAGCGCAACCTCGCCACCTTGCCGGCCCAGATCGAACACACCCGCGACCTGGGCTTCCGCATCGCTCTGGAAGACCTGTTGCCGAGAAAGCATACCCAGCGGCTCGTGGAGGCCGCCGATTACATCAAGCTCGACGTGCAGCGCTTCGATACCCGGACGCTCGCCAAGGCCGTCGAGCACTTCCGCCGTTATCCGGCGCTCAAGCTGATCGCCAAGAAAATCGAAACCATGCAGGAATACCTGGCCTGCGCGGAACTGGGTTTCGATTATTTCCAAGGCTATTACCTCGCCCATCCCGAAACGCTGTCGGTCAAGGTCATCAACCCCACTTGCACCACCGTGCTCGAACTGCTCAACAAGGTAAACGCCAACAGCGACGTCGGCGAACTGGAGACCTGCTTCAAGCAGAACATGGCGCTGTCCTTCAAGCTCCTGCGCTACATCAATTGCGCGGGGTTCGGAAACGGACAGGTCCAATCGATCCGCCACGCCCTGGCCATCCTCGGCTACCGGCAACTCTACCGTTGGCTGTCGCTGCTGCTGATTACCAGCGTCAGCGCGACCCGCGCGCCGGCCTTGATCCAGATGGCGATTGCGCGCGGACGTTTCGCCGAACTGGTGGGACAACCCTTCCTGGCCAGCCGCGAGCGCGACAACCTGTTCATCGTGGGGATGTTTTCGATGCTCGACGTGGTGCTCGAAACGCCGCTCGACAGCCTGGTGGAAAACCTCAACCTGCCGCAAAACATCGGCGACGCGCTGCGCTACCGGACGGGCATTTACGCGCCCTTCCTCAACCTCGTCGAAGCCAGCGAGAACATGGACTGGAAGCAGGTCGAAAGCTTGTCGCAAGCCCTGCACCTGCCGGCGGAAAACATCAATCAAGCCCACTTCGAAGCGCTGGTGTGGGCCGAGCAAATGGTTGCTCGGCAATAAGAGGCTAGGGATGAAACTGTGTGATCTGAAATTCGTAAAGCTTTGCGACCTGAAAATCTGGATACGCCTGGTGGTGGGCATCTCCCTCCTGCTGGCGCTCGCCTGGAGCGGAATGATCTGGTGGGCGACCTTGGAGCAACGCGAGACGGCGATCGGCCAAGCGCGCAATTTTTCGCAAAGCGTCTACCGCATGACCATGGCCAGCCTGACCGGCATGATGATTACCGGCACCATCGCCCAGCGCGCGGTATATCTCGATCAGATCAGGCAATCCGAGGACATCCGGGAATTGCGGATGGTACGCGGCGACCAGGTAAGCCAGCAGTTCGGCGCGGGGACGCCGGACGAACAAGCCCGCGACGACGTCGAGCGGCAGGTGCTGCAAAGCGCCCAGGCGTATTTTCAGGTGATCGACGGCCCGGACGGCGAGAGCCTGCGCGCCGTGATTCCGGCGGTTGCCCGGAAAAACTATCTCGGCAAGGATTGCCTGATGTGCCACACGGTCCCGGAAGGCACGGTACTGGGCGCGGTCAGCATGCGCATCTCGCTCGCCGAGGTGAACGCCACGGTGCGCGACTTCTGCCTGGAAATCGTCCTGGTGGCATTGGGGTTGATGATCCCGGTGATCCTCTTCATCTATTTGTTCATCAACCGCTCGGTGACCCTCCCCCTCGCCGCGGTGCGCGCCGGGCTGCACGACATCGCGGCCGGCGAGGGCGACCTGACCCGCCGCCTGGCGGCGACCGGCAAGGACGAGGTCAGCGAAATATCCAGAACTTTCAATACCTTCATGGACAAACTGCAGACCATCGTCCACGAGGTCAAGGGCTGCGCCGAACAGGTGCTGGCGACCACCACCGATCTGGCCCGGGTGTCCGCCCAGGTGGCCGCCAACTCCCAGGCGCAAAGCACGCAAGCCTATTCGATGGCGGCCCAGGTCGAGATCATGACCTACAACATCGACGGCGTGGCCGGGGAGGCAGAGCAAGTCCAGGAAGTCTCCACCCAATCGAGCGCACTTTCCGCTCAGGGCGGCGACATCATCCACCAGGCCGCCACCGAAATGAGCCAGATCACCGAGACGGTCAACGAGTCGGCGGCGATCATCCAGGATCTCGGCCGGCAAACCGACCAGATCTCGGCGATCGTCAGCGTCATCAAGGAAATCGCCGACCAGACCAACCTGCTCGCCCTCAATGCCGCCATCGAAGCGGCACGGGCCGGCGCCCAGGGGCGCGGCTTCGCGGTGGTCGCCGACGAAGTCAGGAAACTCGCCGAGCGCACCGCCAACTCGACCCATGAAATCGCCGCGATGATCGAAAAAATCCAGGGCGGCGCCAAACTGGCGATCACCAGCATGGTTTCCGGGGTGGCGCGGGTCAGCGCCGGAACCGACCTGGCGGACCAGGCCGGCGAGGCAATCAATCAGATCAAATCGGGCGTCCAGCAGGTGGTCGAAGCGGTCAGCGGGATTACCGCCTCGCTCCGGGAACAAAGCCAGACCAACAGCGAGAACGCCCACAAGGTGGAAAACATCGCCCGCCTTTCCGAAGAAAACAGCCAAGCGTTCCAGCAAACCGCCAACACCATCCACGACCTGGAAACCTTGGCGGGGCGCCTGCAAAACCTGGCGGGTCGCTTCAGAACCTGATTTTTCGCGAGTATTTCAAAGGGGAACCAGAACCATGAACTTCGACAACGCGGTTGCAGGGAAAAGCAAATGGAAAAAGCCGCCCGCCTCGGTATTTCGAGAGCGATGCGCCACCCCATAACCGGACTTCCGCGCCCCGGAACGAATCGATCCGGCGGGCGCATACCCGCAATTGCCGCAGCTTGAAAGCCAGTGGCAACCCGTTGAAAGGAGGCAACCATGGAATCATTACGCTGGATGTTGCAAGGCGAGCGCCGCGTCGGCGCGTGCCGCACCGGAAATACCGTTACCCCGCCGCCACCGGCACCTTCCCCTCTGCGTATGCTGGTGGTGGACGACGTGGATATTCATCGCTCGCTGTTGTCGGCGATGCTTGCGCTGTTATTCCCGGAGGCCACGGTGGACGAAGCCGGCGATGGCCGGGAAGCCCAGCGCAAGCTCAGGGAACGGCGCTACGACATCGTCCTGAGCGACTGGATGATGCCCAACATGGATGGGGTGGCGTTGGCGACCTGGCTCAACGCCAGCGATGCACCGCCGCCATTCGTTTTGATTTCCGCCCACGACGAATGCGAGCGGATCGCCGCGTTGTTCTCCTCCCCGGGCATCGACGGTTACCTGATCAAGCCGCACGACCACACTGCCATGAAGGAAGTCGTCGACAGCGTGCTGGGCGCCCCGGCGCCGCACACCGCCTAGCCGACTCCGCCAATGAAACGGCTTGTCCCGGCCGACGTCCGGCTCGGCATGCCCCTGCCCTTTTCGGTCTTCGACAAGGACGGGCGGCTGTTGCTGCGCAAGGGGGTGGTCATTTCCTACCAGCACCAGCTTGAGCGGCTGGTCGCCAACGGCTTGTTCGCGGCGGAGGGCGCGGCGGCATCGACGGCCCCGGCTCATCCGGTGGTAGGCCAGCCGCAGCCGGTTTTCGACGAAATCGGCTCACTGACCCTGCGCCTCAAAACGCTATTCACCGATCTGCTGGGGGCCGCGCCCAGCGACGATACCCGCGAGCGGGTGATTGCTATGGCACGGGAGATCCACGCCGCTTGCGCGCGCGACGCGGAAGGCGCGATTGCCGCCATACACCTGGACTTTCATAATCCCTATCTGCTTTCCCACCACGTCCATGCGGCGGTGCTTTGCGCATTGCTCGGCGAGCGCCTGGGGATGGCCGACGCCGAACTGACGCCGCTGATGTGCGCGGCCCTGACCTTCGATATCGGCCTGGTGGACATGCTGCATTTGGAAAAACAGCCGGACGCCCTCAGCGAGGAGCAGAACGAGACGATGCGGCGCCACCCGCAAACCAGCGTGACGCGCCTGAAACGCGCCGGGGTGGACAACGAGATTTGGCTTGCCGCGGTCTCCAGCCATCACGAGCGTATCAACGGCAGCGGCTACCCGCACGGACTGCACCGCGACGAACTGCCGCCCGGCGCACGCCTGCTGGGGCTGGTGGATATCTATACGGCGATGATCAAGGGACGGTCTTATCGGGCGGCCAAGGTGCCGCTCAAGGCAATCGCGGAAATCATGCAAGGCAAGGAAACCCAATTCGATGCATCATCCTGCGATACGCTGGTGAAAGAACTGGGCATGTACCCGCCCGGCGCCCTGGTCCGTCTCGCCAACGGCGAAGTGGCGGTAGTCAAGGAACGCGGGGCGAAAATCCATGAACCCCAGGTGCACAGCGTTTACGACAAGGCGGGCATGCCCCTCATGTCGCCGCGCCAGCGCGATTCGCGGCTCGAAGAATTTGCCGTGAAGGCGCCGGTGGCGCATTCGGAATGCCGCGCCGTGGCCCTGATTATCCGGCGCCTGTGGACGAAATAGCCGTTTTGAATTCAAAGGAAGCAAATATGAAGCACAACACTCCGCTCTCCCGGCGGGAACGACAGGTTCCCCCCGGCGAGATATTGGTATCCAAAACCGACTTGCACGGCGTCATCACCTTCGCCAACAGCGTCTTCGCCGAGGTGAGCGGTTACGCCTTGGATGAACTGGTGGGGCAAAGCCACAACCTGGTGCGCCATCCCGACACCCCGCCGCAACTGTTTGCCGAACTGTGGGAAACCCTGAAAAAGGGCATGCCGTGGCGCGGCGTCCTGAAAAACCGCACCAAGAGCGGCGACTACTACTGGGTAGATTGTTTCGTCATGCCGATCATGGACGGCGGCCACATCGTCGGCTACCAGTCGGTGCGGCGCCGCGCCGCGGCGGAGGACATCGCCGCCGCGGAAAAACTTTACCAGGCCCTTCCAGCCGGCACCGCTGCGGCGTGCGCCGCGGGATTCCGCCTCGACCGGCTGCTGTCGATTCGCGGCGGGATTACCCTCGGCATCGTCTACGTAGCGCTGATCTTGACGGTGGGCGCGCTGCTCGGCATGGGCATCATGCGCGAGGCCGAAGCCGAGTTGCGCGCAATGTACCAGAACAAGGTGCAGGCCGGCGATGCGCTGGCGCGCATCAAATTCCTGATGGCGGACAATCGCGCCCAGGTTCTGCTTGCCCTGATGCACGACCCCGCCAATCCGCTGTCCGGCAGCCACGATCACCCCCTATCCCAACACACCGAAGCGCTAAACCGGAGCCGCGGTGAAATCGAGCAATTGTGGAGCACCTTCCGCAAACGAGAAATCGGCCCGGTCACCGCACCACTCGCCGACCGCTACTGGGCCGCGCGCCTGCGCTACGTGGAGGAGGGGCTGGCGCCGGCGCTGCAAGAACTGGATAGCGGAAAATTCCGGGAAGCCAACCAACTGGTCGGCACCCGCGTCAATCGCTTGTACGACCAGGCCAATGCGCTGGCCGACCAGCTCATGCAGGCACTGCTCAACGAAGCGGAAGCCGGTTACGCCCAGGAACTGGCCCGCCATGCCCTGATCCAGCGCGTCATGCTGGCCGGCATGGTGATTGCGCTGTTGATCCTGGCCGTCAGCGGCCTGCTGTTTTTCCGCGGCATCATGGTGCCGCTCGAACAGGGGATCGCCAACCTCGACCAGATCGTTCAGGGCGACTTGAGTTGTCACGTGGATATCTGCGGAGGCGGGGAAATCGGGCGCTTCAACCGCGCCCTCGCGATGACCCAGGCCCAGTTACAGATCATGAACGAGGAGACCGCCAACGGAGTCACCCAGGTCTGCACCGAATGCAACCTGCTGAACAGCACGGTACGCCGCATCAGCGACGGCATCGACGTGGCGCACGAGCGCATCTACCAGGTCGTCGACCGCCTCACCGAATCGACCGAAGCCATGGCGCGCCTGTCCAAGCAGACCGAGGTGGTCTCCCTGTTCGCCGAACGTTCGGTCACCATGGCGCAGACCGCCGGCAAGGAATTCTCTACCTTGTTGATGCGCCTGCTGGAGGTTGCCGACGCGGTATTGCATTTCCGCGAGCAGTTGGAGAGCGTGGAAAGCCAGCTTGCCGGCTACCTGGCCGTGCCGCACACGGATAACCCGCCCTCGCCGCTGGCCCTGGAAAAAGCCGTCGACGCGGCCAGCGAAATACGCAAGGTAATCGCCTCCCTGTCTTCCCTGGGGGTCACCTTCGAAAAGGAAAAGCCCTGGGAAATGGTGCAATGCTCGGCGCAGCGGGTGGTGGAGGAACTGGGCGGCGAAATGGCCGCGATGGCCCGCGAACTGGCCACGGAAACCCGTATCCAGTCGTTTTCCAGCGAAGACGCCCAGCTCGAAATGGGCAAGATCGCCCTGTTCCTGGTGGAAACCCGCGAAGCCATGCACGCCCTGTGGAATGCCTCGTCGAACCTGTCCGACCTAGCCGCCAGCCTGGAAAACTCCTCGGCAAGATTCAAGATGGACGGACGATCCACCTGAATCCCCCCCCATAAAACCCCGCCCCCTACCGAAATAATGAACCATTTCGGGATAAGCCGGTCTTGATGATAACGGGAGCGCGCCGTTTCCTGAAAACCTTGGGAAAGGCTATACTTGCCCGGTTTTGTTCGGAATAGAAGCCAAACTGGGATGAGTGATAGGGAAATCGACCAACAACTGGTCGAACGCGCGCAAAGCGGCGACAAACGGGCCTTCGAGATGCTGGTGGCAAAATACCAGCGCAAGTTGGCGCGTCTGTTATCGCGCTTTATCCGCGACCCGGCGGAAATCGAGGACGTGTCCCAGGAAGCTTTCATCAAGGCCTATCGCGCCTTGCCTTCCTTCCGTGGCGACAGCGCTTTTTATACCTGGCTGTACCGGATCGGCATCAATACCGCCAAGAACTTTCTGGTCGCCCAGGGCCGGCGCGCACCGACATCCACCGATTTCAACGCGGAAGAGGCGGAGACTTTCGACGATGCGGACCAGTTGCGCGACATCAATACACCGGAAAACGTATTGATGAGCAAGCAAATCGGCGAAACGGTGAACCGCGCGATGGACACGCTGCCGGAAGAATTGCGCATGGCCCTGACCCTGCGCGAAATCGAAGGCATGAGCTATGAAGACATCGCCGGCATCATGAATTGTCCCATCGGGACGGTCAGATCGAGAATTTTCCGGGCACGCGAGGCGGTTGCCGAACGTTTGCGCCCACTCCTAGGAACCAGCAAGGATAAAAGGTGGTAACCATGAAAGAGCAACTATCCGCTTTGATGGACGGGGAACTGGATGGCGATGATGCGCGTATCGTATTCGGCAAGCTGAAACAGACCGAAACGTTGCGTGAGGATTGGGAGATCTATCATCTGATCGGCGACGGACTGCGTCAGACGCCGCTGCTCGACAGCGGATTTTCCGCGCGCTTCGCCGAGCGCCTGGCAGCCGAGCCGACGATACTCGCCCCGCAACTCCGCAAACCCCGCGCATTCAGCCCCAAAGTCGCTCTGTCGATGGCCGCTTCGCTCGCCGCGGTATCGGTGGTGGCTTGGACGGCATTCCAGTTGAACCTGCCGGACGCTCCGAAACTCGCCATGAATCAGGAAGCCGTGCACCTCTCGTCAGCCAGTGTCAGCGGCTACGTCAACGCCCACCAAGAATATTCGACCTCGGCCTATTACGGCGCGTCACCCTATTCGCGCGCCTCTGTCGATGTGCGTCGGGGCGACCAATGAGAGTAGCAACGTCGCTCGCCGTAGCCGCGGTGCTGTGCAGCGCCACGGCGCAGGCCAACCAACTGGATGCCCTGGCCTGGCTGGGTAAAATCGTAACGGCGGCACATCAGCAGAGCTATGCGGGAACCTATATCCACCAGGTCGGCAACCGCGTCGAAACCTTCAAGGTCGTGCATACCCGCGACGAGTGGGGCGAACACGAAAAACTCGAAATGCTCGACGGAATGCCGCGCGAAGTGGTGCGCAACAACGACGAAGTCCTGTGTTTCGAAAGCGACGACAAAAACGTAGTGGTGGAAAAACGCAAGCCGAGGAACACCTTTCCCACCCTGTTTTCCGGCAATGCCGCGCCGATCACCGAAAACTACACGGTCAAGCTCGGCGATACCGGACGGGTAAGCGGTATCCTCTGCCAGAACGTCCTGCTCGACCCCAAGGACAATTACCGCTACCGCCACAAACTGTGCGCGGACAGCAGCAGCGGCATCCTCCTGCGTATCAGTACGCTCAACGACAACGGCGACGTAGTGGCGCAAACCGCCTTCACCCAGGTCACCATCGGCGGCAAGATCGACAAGGAACAACTCAAGCCCAAACTCACCGGCAAGAAAGTGGTGATCGCCACCGACCGCCCCACGCTGTCGAATATCCAGAACGTCGATCCGAACTGGAACGTCACCGCCCTCCCCCCCGGCTTCACCCGCACCATGGCCTTCAAGCGCAACCTACCGGGCAAGGAACAGCCGGTCAGCCAACTGGTGTTTTCCGACGGCATGGCCTCGGTTTCGGTGTTCATCGAACCGCTTTCCGGGAACGCCAAGCCCATGCAGGGCCTGTCCAGCCAAGGCGGCATCAACGTCTTTGCCAAACCCGTGGAAAACCACCAGGTCACGGTGCTCGGCGAGGTTCCCAGCGCAACCGTGACGCTGATCGGCAATGCCGTCGTCTACAACAAGGGCAAACCCTGATTTCCAACTTGAAACCCGGTCATCCTGCCCCCACCTGATTCTCCGCATTCTTCCAGAAAGTCCCCGTCCGTGAACGAAACCGAAGGACTGGTTGTCAGAGTGGAAGGCGCCAGCGCACTGATCCAGGCTAACCGCCAATCCAGTTGCAGCGGCTGTTCCAAGGGCAGCAGCAGTTGCGGCACCGCTTCGCTGCTGGGTTTTTTCGAGCGCCAGGCGCCCCTCTACAAGGTGCGCAACGACATCGGCGCGCAGCCCGGCGAACGGGTACGCATCGGCCTGCCGGACAACGCCCTGCTGAAAGGCGCTACGGCGATTTATCTGCCGGCGGTGACGCTGCTGTTGGGCGGCGCCATCGCCGGCCACCTGCTCGGCACCACGGCGGCGGCGAGCGAAGCCTATTCGGTAGGCGGCGCGGTGCTGGGCCTGGTACTAGGATTTTTCTGGTCGCGGCGCCAGTCGGCGCGAATGAATGCCGGCGGCACCTGCCACGCGGTAGTGCTGAGCCGCATAAACCCGCAATCTGTCGTCAACTTTTATGGAGATCATCAATGAAGCTACTGAAAAATCTGCTAATTGCCGCGACCATGGTTTTCATTACGGCATCCGTTTCCGCCAAGGACTTGCCCGACTTCACCCAGTTGGTGGAAAAGCAGGGACCGGCGGTGGTCAACATCAGCATCACCCAGACCCGCGAGGGAATGGCCCAGGTTCCCGGATTTCCTGGGCTATCCGAGGATGATCCGTTCTTCGAATTCTTCCGGCGCTTCCAGCCGCAAATGCCGCGCAAGGGCCAGCCGCGCGAATACAAGTCCCAATCGCTGGGGTCCGGTTTCATCATCAGCAGCGACGGCTACATCCTCACCAACGCCCACGTCGTCGAAAACGCCGACGAAGTGCTGGTACGCCTTACCGACAAGCAGGAACTCAAGGCCAAGGTGATCGGCTTCGACCGGCGCACCGACATCGCCCTGCTCAAGATCGACGCAACCAACCTGCCCAAAGTCGCCATCGGCAACCCCGAGCAACTCAAGGTGGGCGAATGGGTGGCCGCCATCGGCTCGCCGTTCGGCTTCGAAAGCAGCGTCACCGCCGGCATCGTCAGCGCCAAGGGCCGCTCGCTGCCCCAGGAAAACTACGTGCCCTTCATCCAGACCGACGCCGCGATCAACCCCGGCAACTCGGGCGGCCCGCTGTTCAACCTGAAAGGCGAAGTGGTCGGCGTCAACTCGCAGATTTACAGCCGCTCCGGCGGCTATATGGGACTGGCCTTCGCGATCCCCATCGACGTGGCAATGAGCATCGCCGACCAGTTGAAGAGCGGCGGCAAGGTCACGCGCGGCTGGCTGGGGGTGATGATCCAGGAAATGACCAAGGAACTCGCCGAATCGTTCGGGCTATCCAAAGCCCAAGGCGCCTTGATCGCCAACGTCGAGAAAAACAGCCCCGCCGAAAAAGGCGGCCTGGAAGTCAGCGACGTGGTGCTGAAATTCGACGGCAAGCCGGTGGAAAGCTCCGCCGACCTGCCGCGCCTGGTCGGCGCAGTCAAACCCGGCAAGAAAATCGCCGTACAAGTGTGGCGCAAGGGTGAAACCAAGGACTTGACCATCGCCGTCGGCGAAGCCCCCGCCGAAAAAAGCGCCCCCAGCGGCAAGGCCGGCAAGAACGGCAAAACCGCCAACCGCATCGGCCTCACCCTCAGCGAAGCCGGCGAAGCCCAACTCAAGGAATTCAAGGTCAGTCACGGCTTGTTCGTCGAAGAAGCCGACGGCCAAGCCGCCAAGGTCGGCATCCAGCGTGGCGACCTCATCCTGTCGATCAACAACCGCGACGTGAAGAGCGTCGAGCAGTTCAACCAAATCCTCTCCCAGTTCAAGACCGGCAGCACCATCGCCCTACTGGTACGGCGCGGTACCAGCTCGATGTTCGTCGCGCTGCGCATCGAGTAACGGTGCGCCTCACCGTCTACAGCCGGGAGTATTGCTCCCTGTGCCACGCCATGGTTGCAGCGCTGGAAGCGCTGCAACCCGAACACGGTTTCCACCTGGAAATCCTCGACGTGGACGAAGACGATGCCCTCGAAACGCGCTTCGGTAGCAAGGTACCGGTCTTGATCGGCGAGGACGGCAAAGAGATTTGCCACTACCATCTGGACCGGGCCGCGCTGGAGGTTGTTTTGGCGGGTGCGGGGGGTTGATGAAAACTGGAAGAATAAAAAACTAGGCCCGCATTGTTGCGGGCCTTTGTTTTTATTGCCAGTTCGGACAAATTGGTAGCTTATTCAGACACCTTTGGATGGCACGCCCCAAAGATGAGCAGGATCACCTTTTCGCCAACGTGCGCGAATACCCGCGATTCCTCTCAATGCAGCGCTCTCAGTGCCGCAGCGGGTTCCTTCTCTACAATAGTCAACAATGCAGCGGCGGCGCCAGTCGGGGTACGCCGATGTTGCTCCCAGTTTCTCAAGGTGGCGACCTTAACCCCGATCAATTGGGCAAACTCGCTTTGGCTCAACCCGATTTTGGCGCGAATCGCTTTGGCATCAGGGGCATGAATTTCCGTCACACGGCTTGGAGCGAGTTCGTTGCGGCGAATTGCCGCGGCTTCTTTGAGGCTTTGCGTCAGGTCATCAAAAAGCGTCTTGTCCATAGTTACAACTCCTTTACCAGTTTGCGCAACACGGCAGTTTCCTTGTCCGTAAGGCTATCTTTGGTATTTTTTGAATAGGCCACCAACATCAATATCTAGCCGTCTTCAGTAAGCCAATAATAAATCACTCGAATGCCGCCACTCTTGCCGATGCCCGGATTATCGCGGGCCGTAACTACTCAGACCAACGAAAAATGCCCCCGATAGCCCCTCTCCCGTACGCGGGAGAGGGGTTGGGGAGAGGGTGGTTTGCACATCGGCAAAGCTTGTCGAAGCCCAACCAACCCCCTC
>Ga0208371_1000280_pt1 | contig 13909 bp, 14 predicted proteins | sample SubbioCR12Aug_1A_FD_184827 | JGI IMG/M metagenome (GOLD analysis project Ga0208371, IMG submission 184827) | Serpentinite rock and fluid subsurface biosphere microbial communities from McLaughlin Reserve, California, USA - CR12Aug_1A (SPAdes) | ecosystem: Environmental > Terrestrial > Deep... | reverse complement strand
CGATGGAACGCACGCATGAGACATCTCGGTATGGCCCTGCTTTGGTTGCTCTGGCGGGTGTTGTCTGCCCGTGCGCTGGGGCGGGTGGGGGCCGCGCTGGGCGGGGTGCTCTATTACGTGGCGCGTGAACGTCGTCATATTGCCCAGACCAATTTGCGCCTGTGTTTTCCAGAATGGGATGCGGCACAACGACAGCGTGTACTCAAAGCGCATTTTCGTGCGGTGGGGCAGGCAAGCCTGCAGGAAACCATCTCCTGGTGGGGGAGCCATGGAGATGTCGAAATGCTGACCCGCTTTGAGGGGCTGGAGCATTTGACCCCGCATCTTGGCAAGCCCCTGATCTGTCTGGCACCGCATTTCGTGGGAGTGACTCTTGCCGGAATCCGTTTCAGTGCGGCCTTTGCGCCGGTGGTGACCCTGAATTCGCGTATCAAGAATCCGCTCATCAATCGTCTGGTGTTTCGTTCGCGCGCCCGTTTCAGTCGCGCCGATCAGCCTTCTGAAATCTACAGTCGCCAGGATGGCATCAAGCCGGTGTTGCGGGCCATCAAACGGGGTTTACCGTTTTACTACCCGCCGGACATGGATTTTGGCCGTAAGGATGCGGTGTTCGTGCCCTTCTTTCACACCCCGGCGGCCACGGTTTCTGCCTTGCCGCGCCTGTGCAAGACAACGGGTGCGGTGGTGGTGCCCGCCATCGTTCGCCAGGATCGGGGGGGCTATGTGCTGCGTTTCTACCCGGCCTGGCAAGATTATCCCGGCGGAGATCTGGAAAGCGATGTCAGCAAGATGAATGCCTTTATCGAGGCGCGCATCCGCGAGATGCCGGAGCAATATTTCTGGCTGCACAAGCGTTTCAAAACCCGCCCTCCGGGCATGCCTGGGGTTTATGAGCGTTCCCAGGGGTTGCCTCCCGAGGGGGGGCAGTAAACTCGGGGTGCCCCTTCATTGACTTGAGCGCCATGAATTTCCAATCCACGCATTTTGAAAACCCGCCACAGGACGAAATCCGTGCCCTGCTGACACGCGTCAAGACCATCGCCGTCGTCGGCCTGTCGCCGAAACCTGACCGTCCGAGTTATGGCGTGTCACGCGCCATGCAGCAGTTCGGTTATCGCATCGTGCCTGTGCGTCCGGCGGTCAGCGAGGTGCTGGGCGAATGCGCTTATGCCTCTCTTGCCGATATCCCTTTTCCTGTCGATCTGGTCAATGTCTTCCGTGAAGCAGCGGCCATTCCCGGTATCGTCGAGGCATCTCTGGCGATAGGTGCTCCCGCAATCTGGATTCAACAAGGCATCGTTCATGAAGTGGCTGCACAGGCTGCCCGCCAAGCCGGGATGCGGGTGGTGATGGATCGTTGCATCTGGAAGGAATACATGGCATTGATGGCATGATGAAACTCAAATTCACAAAAATGCAGGGCACAGGCAACGATTTCGTGGTGTTTGACGGCATTCGTCAGCAGCTCGATCTGACACCGGACTATTGCCGGGCCTTGGCCGACCGTCATTTCGGGGTGGGATGCGATCAGATCTTGCTGGTCGAAACACCCACCCGGCCCGATTGCGACTTTCGCTATCGCATCTTCAATGCCGATGGTGGCGAAGTACAGCAGTGCGGCAACGGTGCACGCTGCTTCGTCCGTTTTGTGCATGAGCAGGGGCTGACACCGAAACGCGAGATCCGTGTGGAAACCGCCTCGGGCGTCATCGTGCCGCGCCTCGAAGACGATGGCCGTGTGACCGTGGACATGGGGCCGCCGCGATTTGCGCCCACCGAGATTCCCTTTCTCGCCGATGGCGAGGCACTCACCTATGTTGTGGAGGTCGAGGGTGAACCCATCGAGGTTTCGGTGTTGTCGATGGGCAACCCGCATGCCGTGCGGGTGGTGTGCAATCTGGACGAGGCCCCCGTGCAGACATTGGGGGCGAAGCTTGAACGGCACCCGCGTTTTCCTGAGCGGGTGAACGTGGGTTTCATGCAGGTGTTGCATCGTCGTGAAGTGCGTTTACGCGTGTTTGAGCGGGGCAGCGGCGAGACCCTGGCCTGCGGCACGGGCGCGTGCGCGGCCGTCGTGGCCGGTATCACCCGTGGCCTGCTGGATGACGCCGTCAGTGTGCATACACGCGGTGGCGATCTTTCCATTCACTGGGCCGGGGGCGAGGCTTCCGTTTTTCTTACCGGCCCGGCTGTCACTGTTTTTCAAGGCGAAATCGAGTCATGACCATCACTCCCGAACAGCTCAGCGAGTTTTTGAAGCTCAACCCCGATTTTTTTACGGCGCATGGTGCGCTGCTGGCCGATATCCGTGTTGCCCATCCGCACAGCAACCAGGCCATCTCTCTTGGCGAGCGCCAGGTTCAGGTGCTGCGCGACAAGGTGCAGTCACTGGAACTGAAAATGCGCGAATTCATTGAATTTGCAGAAGAAAACGATGCTTTGGCGGACAAGCTGCATAAGCTCAGTCTGGGCCTGATGCGTGCGCGCAGCCTTGAGGCCGTGTTTGCATCGCTGTACATGCATCTTGGCGAGCACTTCAACATTCCCCATGTGCAGGTTCGGATCTGGGCAGACGAGGCCCCCGATTTGCCAGAGTGTGCGGCAGTCAGTGCCGATATTCGTGTGCTGATGACCGGGCTTGTGCAGGCGCAGTGCGGGCACAGCGCGCCTGACGAAGTACGAGCCTGGTTTGGCGCGGCGGGGCCGCATCAGCAATCCTTCGCCATGGCACCGCTACGTGATGACAGTTTCAGCGGTCTGCTGGTGCTGGCTTCGGAAGACAGGGCGCGCTTCTACCCGGAAATGGGCACCTTGTACGTGACCTATGTGGCCGAGTTGGTCGCTGCGGCCATTGCCCGGTTTCTGTAACAGACCATGGCTGAAAGTGCCCTCGCTGTCGCCATGGACGCTTTTATGCGGCATTTGCGGGCCAACGGCTACAGCCCGGCCACGGTCGATACCTATGCGTTCGACCTGCGTCACTTGCACGATCAGGTGGGTGAGGCCCCCCCCGCCAGCCTGACCAGCCCCATGATCCGTCGTGCGTTGGCCAGTCTGCGTGCCCAGGGAATCCATCCCAAGACCTTGGCACGCACCCTGTCGGTGTGGCGCAGTTTCTTCAATTATCTGGCGCGTCAGGATCAGATCAGCGCCAACCCCTGCCTCGGTTTGCGGCCACCCAAAGGCGAAAAACACCTGCCCAACACCTTGTCGGTCGACCAACTGGCGAAATTGTTGCTCCCGCTGGCGGTGGACGCGGAAGAGCCTGTCTGGATGTGTCGTGATCTCGCCATGTTTGAACTCATGTATTCCTCCGGCCTGCGCCGTGCGGAATTGATTGCGCTGGATCTCGGTCAGGTTGATCCGGGCGAAGGCGAGGTGCGTGTCACCGGCAAGGGCAGCAAGACCCGAATCGTGCCGGTGGGTAAGCGTGCCCTGGTGGCGTTGCAGGCTTGGCTGGCAGTGCGCGAAGAGGTTGCCAAAAATACGCCAGCCCTGTTCGTTGGTGTGCGTGGCGCTCGTATTTCCGCCACGATGCTGACCCATGCCCTGAAGGCGCTGGCCGTGCGCCAAGGGGTGAGTGCTCACGTACACCCGCATGCCCTGCGGCATTCCTTCGCAAGCCATGTGCTGCAATCTTCGGGCGATTTGCGTGCCGTGCAGGAAATGCTCGGGCATGCCAGCCTGTCGACCACGCAGGTGTATACCCATCTCGATTTCCAATATCTCACCAAGGTCTACGACCAGGCACACCCCAGAGCCAGGAAAAAGTAGTCGCAGCCCCGGTCAGGCGTAACAGGCAATGTCACGTGCCGTCTGTTACAGAGGGTCTTCAGAGTTTGTAACCCACGTGCAGGGCAACCACGCCCGCTGACAGGTTGAAGTAATCCACACGCACGAATCCAGCCTCTTCCATCATCCCTTTCAGGGTTTCCTGGTCGGGGTGCATGCGAATGGATTCAGCCAGATAACGATAGCTTTCCGAATCCTTGGCGACGAATTCACCCATGCGCGGCAGGATCTGGAAGGAATACAGGTCATATAGCGGTGCCAGCGGTTTCCACACTTTGGAAAACTCCAGCACCATGAGCTTGCCACCGGGTTTGATGACACGGCGCATCTCTTTCAGTGCTTCATCCTTGTGGGTCATGTTGCGCAGACCGAAAGCGACGGTCACGAGATCGAAATAATCGTCGGGGAAAGGCAACTTTTCGGCATCGCACTGGGCAACCGGCAAGAGCAGGCCTTCGTCGAGCATGCGGTCACGCCCCACGCCCAGCATCGAGCCATTGATATCCGTGAGCCAGACTTCGCCGGTGGGCCCGACCTCACGCGACAGGAGGCGGGCAATATCGCCGGTGCCCCCGGCGATATCCAGCACCTTGCCGCCCGGACGCAGACGGGCCTGACCGGTGAGAAAGTGCTTCCAGACGCGATGCAGCCCTGCCGACATGAGGTCGTTCATGACGTCGTAGCGGTTGGCGACAGAGTGGAAGACTTCTGCCACCTTGCGGGCTTTTTCACCCTCGGCCACGGTCTTGAAGCCGAAATGGGTTTGTTTGTCGGACATGATGTTCCTTACTGAAAGAGGCCGTTCAACCCGGATGGTCTGTTTTTATCCGGGTTCAGTGCGGGCGAAAGCCCTCGGGAGCCCCCACGCCTTCACCGAAGAAGTATTTCTCTGCCTGTTCCATCAGATATTTGCGGTGTTGCGGGTCAGCCAGATTCAGGCGGTTTTCGTTGATGATCATGGTCTGCAGCCTGACCCAGCCTTGCCAGGCTTCTTTGGACACGTTTTCGAATACCCGCTTGCCCAGATCGCCGGGCAGGGTGGGGAAATCCAGACCTTCGGCCTCGCGGCCCAGTTTGATGCAGTTGACCATGCGTGCCATGGCAGTACTCCTGTGTGTTTTGAATGACGAAAAATTGCGGGGATGGTAGCCCATGCCCATGGGGGCTGCCATTGACTTGGTGCCGATTTCGGCAGGGATCATGGCGCGTTTCCCATGAGCTTCTCCAATCGCCGGGCGAAGACCTGCATCTCCTTGACGGCCTGGAGGTCTCCCTTGGCTTCGGCGGCCGCGATGCCTTGCCGGTAAGTCGCCAGTGCCGCCCCGGTTTCACCGTTTTCTGCCAGCGTCTTGCCGAGCATTTTCCAGGCGGCGGAATAGCGCGGGTCGAAATCCAGCGCAGCACGCAGATGGGTGATGGCTTCCGGCAGGCGTCCCGCCTTGTGGTACTCATTGCCCAGGGAGAAGCGCAGCAAGGCGTTGTCTTTGCCTTGGCTCAGCATCTTTTCAAAGGTTTCCAGCGTGCTCATGGCAACCACCTCACCACGTGGGGGAAAAATACCGAGATGGGGGCCAATCAGGCAAAGGCAAGCTGTGCCAGGCCCCATACGCCGAGTCCGGCGACCAGACTGCCGGCAAGACGCCGCATCCACGGGTTGTGCGTGAGGCTGCGCAGGTTTTCTGCTGCCCAGCCCATGAGCAGCAGGCTGGGCAGCGTACCCAGGCCGAATGCCAGCAACAGCAGTGCACCTTGCGTCATCGAACCTGCGGCCAGTGCCGAGACCAGCACGCTGTACACCAGTCCGCAGGGTAGCCAGCCCCATAGGGCTCCGGCGAGCAGCGCCTGGCCGGGATGGCGGATGGGGAGGAGGGGGCCCAGCCAGGGTTGTAACCGTCGCCAGATGCCGCCACCGATTTTTTCCAGCTTGAGGATGGCCTGACTCAGCCCCGCGAGATACAGCCCCAGCAGAATCAATACGATCTGGGCGGTGATATACAGCCCCCTTTGCACCGGAAACAGGGTGCCAGAGAGGAATGCGGCAGACCCGAGCAACCCCGCCAGTGCCCCGGCGGCGGTATAGCTGGCGATGCGTCCGGTGTTGTAGGCGAGCAGAAAGCGGAAGGGCAGGCGACGGCGGGCAGGCGCACCTGGCTGAAACGACATCGCTGCGACAATGCCGCCGCACATGCCCACGCAATGCACCACACCCAAAAGACCGGTGAGAAAGGCTGCCAGCAGAGAAAGCTCAGGGACGTTCATGACCGAAACCGCAGTTCAGCCCACGTTTTCCTCGATTTTCTGAGGAAAGATGTCCAGATAGGCCGCGTAGGTGGAAGTCAGTGTCCAGGGAATGAACACCAGCAGCCCCAGGCCAAAGGGCAGGATCAAGGCGGCAACCCCCAGAAAGCCGAGTGCGAAAGAGTAGGTCAGCAGTGGCCGCCAGTTCACCCAGCAAGCCCAGAAGCTCCACCAGAGCGCCTTGCCGGGGGGGTAGCCCTCGAAATGCACCAGTGCGGGCGAGAACCAGGTGGCCATGAGCAGCGGTGCCATGAGAACAGTACCCAAAGTGAGCGTGGGCAGAATGCCCTGCATGACGGTATCGAGTTCTTCAGGCGAGAGCGTATGGGGGTGTTCCACCTGCGACATCAGTGTCGCCATGTCGCCGCCGGTCAGCCAGGAGACCAGACGAAAGACCAGCAGGGTTGCCAGCATGTAGATCAGACCAATGATGAACAGATTGCGTCGCCCTTGCTGGAAGCCTGCGCCCAGGAAGACGAAGGAAATGGGCTGGCCCTGTTGGCCGCCCCGGCTGGCAGCGAGAAAACCGGCAACGATGAAGGGCGAAAGCACATGCACGATGACGCCACCGATATAGGGCAACGCCCCCACCAGCATGAGCACCATGAACACCAAAGCCGTCATGCCCGCCCAGGGGACGGGTGCGAGTTTGAACAGATCCCAGCCTTGTCTGATCCAGGCAAGGCCGCGCGCGGCGGGGGGGTGAGTAATGGTCAGGTGAGACATGCGGGTATCGGCGTGCGCGGCAACAATCGGAAAAAACGCTCAAGCAAACTCGGGGGAGCGGGCTGGGCATAGCCCAACCCCGGGGGGGTCAGAAGGCGAAAATCAGCCACATGGGTACCATGAAATGGGGGGAAAGGTCGTCGTAGCGACGCAATTGGCCGTCACCGCGATGATCGATCAGGTAATACGATTTACCGTGCGAGGGGGTCACCCTGATCATGTAGAGGCGGCCACGAATGCGGAATTCTTCTACCCGGTCTTCCCCTTTTTGCGTGATGGTGACCTGCGGCTCCAGCGCCGGGTCGACCATGCCGGGGGGGGGAGGAATGTCGGGCAGGGGTTCCAGTTTCGGTTTTTGCTCCGCCCAGGCGGGCAGAGTGGCAAGGTAGAGGGCACAAACGAGGGGAATCAGGCGCATGGCGGGGCTCTTCGCAGGCGGGGGGGTATTTTAGAGCCTATTTCAGGAGGGATTGGGCTCATCACAGGTTCAGCAAAATCTCGCGTTCGCGTGGCGAGGGCTCGAAACCGCGTGTTTCGTAATGGCGGAAAATGGCGGCCACCACGGCATCGGGGTCATCAATCACCTCGATCAGATTCATGTCATCGGCGCTGATCATGCCCTCTTCGACCAAGCGTGCACGGAACCAGTCCACCAACCCGGACCAGAATGCCGACGCCACCAGAATGATGGGAATGCGTCGGGTTTTGCCGGTCTGGATCAGGGTCAAGGCTTCCATCAACTCATCCAGCGTGCCGAACCCGCCCGGCATGACCACGTAGGCGCTGGCAAATTTCACAAACATGACCTTGCGGGCAAAGAAATGCCGGAAAGTTTGGGAAATGTCCTGATATGTATTGGCGTGCTGTTCGTGGGGTAACTGGATATTCAGGCCGACACTAGGCGATTTGCCGAAATAAGCCCCTTTGTTGGCGGCTTCCATGACGCCCGGGCCGCCGCCGGAAATGACCGCGAACCCGGCATCGGAGAGTTTTCGGGCAATGCTCTCGGTGAGGGTGTAATAGGCCGAGTCGGCGGCGATGCGGGCGCTGCCGAAAATGCTGACGGCCGGACGGATTGGTGCAAGCCGTTCGGTGGCCTCGACGAATTCCGCCATGATTTCAAACATGCGCCACGACTCGCGTGCAGACAGATTGGCTTCGTGGCTGCCACCAGGGTCGGACATTTCGGGGAGTTTGGGCTTGTTCATGTCATGGCGCGTGGAAGGAACGTGCCCATTTTAGAGCCTGTTTCAGTAGGGATCATGCCCGTGCTCGGGTTACCCTATGGGCAGGTCACTCTCGCCGCCAGCCATGCCCAAGACCAACGCCTCACATCACCTTCAGGTTCTCTACGCCATGTTGCGCATGGGGATGGAAGACCTGTCGCTGGAAGATCTGCTCGACCGTCTGCTGGGGGAAATCCTCAATACCCCGTGGATGCGGTTGGTGCCCAAGGGGGGCATCTTTCTGGTGGAAGACGAAACACCCACCCTGCACCTCAAGGTGCAACGTAATCTGGCCACCCCCCTGTTGGGTTTGTGTGCGCACGTCGAATTTGGTCATTGCTTGTGTGGGCGTGCGGCCCAGGGCAGTGAGATCGTCTATGCCGCCGAGGTCGATCACCGTCATGAAACCCGCTACGACGGGATCTTGCCGCACGGCCATTACGTTGCCCCGATTCATGCCAGTTCAGGCGAACTGTTGGGGGTGTTGGTGCTGTACCTGGAAGCCGGACATGTGCGTGACGAAGAAGAACTCTCCTTTCTTCAGGCCATCACCAGCACCCTGGCCAGCATCATCGAGCGCAAGCGCAATGAAGAAACCCTGCGCGGTTACCACGCCGATCTGGAGTTGCAGGTATCCGCGCGTACCGCCGAGCTGCGCGCCGAGATTGCAGAACACACCAAGACCCAGGCGTCACTTCAGGAAAGTGAGACCCGCATCCGCCACATCATCGACTCCGCCATGGATGCCGTCATCGCCATGGACGTGCAGGGACGGGTAACAGAGTGGAATCCCACGGCGGAACGTCTGTTCGGCTGGTCGCGGGTAGAGATGCTCGGGCAGGATCTGGCCGTACACATCATTCCGGTCGAGTTCCGCCAGGCCCATCACCACGGCCTGCGCCGCTATTTCGACGAAGGCAGCTCCAGGGTGTTGCACCGGCGCATCGAAGTGACCGCGCTGCGGCGTGATGGCAGTCAGTTTCCGGCTGAAGCCTCGGTATCGCCTTTTCTCACGGCCTCGGGCGAAACCCAGTTTTCTGCATTTTTGCGTGACATTACCGAGCGCAAACGCATGGAGCGCCTCAAGGACGAATTCGTCTCCACGGTCAGCCATGAACTGCGCACGCCATTGACCTCCATTCGTGGTGCGTTGGGTCTGGTGCATGGCAGCATGAGCCATGTTTTGCCCGAGAAAGCACGGCAGATGATCGGCATTGCGCATAAAAACAGTGAACGTCTGGTCTTGCTCATCAACGACCTGCTCGACATCCAGAAAATCGAAACCGGGCGCATGGAGTTCAAGGCTGCCCCCACGCCGCTGGTCGGCGTCGTGGAACAGGCCATCGAGGCCAATCGCGATTACGCCCGGCAGTTTGGTGTGGTGCTGACACTTGAAAACACCTGCGATGAAGACGTCAGTCTGCATGTCGATGCCAACCGTTTCATGCAGGTCATGGCCAATATTCTCTCCAATGCCGCCAAGTTTTCTCCACCCAACGGCGAAGTCCGCGTCACGCTCTCGGTGCGTGACGACCGGGTGAGCATCGCTGTGCAAGACAGTGGGCCCGGTATTCCAGAGAGTTTTCATGGCCACATCTTTGAAAAATTCAGTCAGGCCGACGCCACCACGACCCGTTTGAAGGGGGGCACCGGTCTGGGGTTGTCGATCAGCAAGGCGCTGGTCGAGCGTATGGGTGGAAGCATCGCTTTTTCCTGCCCGCCAGCAGGCGGCACGATCTTCACGGTGGAATTGCCGTGCTATCAACCTGAAAGCGCCTTACCCGAAACCCACGACCACGGCATTCCCCTGCTGATTGTTGAAGACGACCCGGATATCGCCGTCGTTCTCAAGAGCCTGCTGAAAAACCATGGGTATGCCGCACACATTGCCGTTTCGGCTGAAGAAGCACTGGCCCGCCTGGACGAGCGGCCCTATGCCGCCATGCTGCTCGACATCATGCTGCCGGGGCAGGATGGTTTCGCCTTGCTGCATCGTTTGCGCGCCGATGCACGCTTCTGGCAATTGCCGGTGGTGGTGGTGTCTGCCCTGCCAGAAGACCACGACCGTTTGGATGAATTCGGGAGCACCGCCCTGGTGGACTGGATCACCAAGCCGATTGATGCGCCCCGCCTGCTTGCGGCGGTATCGACCGGAACACGCGCCTGGAATCGTGCTCGTCCACATATCCTGCATGTCGAAGATGACCCGGATGTACGTCATGTCGTGCGCAGCGTGCTCGAATCGCAGGCAGAAGTCGTGAATGCCGTCAGCCTGGCCGAGGCTCGAGCCCTGCTGGCCGAAGAACACTTCGATCTGCTGCTGCTGGATCTGGCCTTGCCCGATGGTCCAGGGTACCTGTTGCTCCAGGAGCTGGATCGGTACCAGGCCCGTCCGCCGGTACTGCTTTTCTCTGGCCATGAGCCTCCGGCGGGCATGCGTGCACTGTTCACACAGGTACTCAGCAAATCGCGCACGTCCAACCAGCAACTCATTGATACCGTGCGGGCGCTTACTACGTGTGCCGCCTCACAGGCGCGGCCATGAATACGTTGCAGCGCATCCTGTACGTTGAAGATGACCCGGATATCCAGGCCATTGCTCAGTGGGTGCTGGAAGATATGGGCGGATTCAACGTGCGCATCTGTAGTTCGGGCGAAGAAGCCCTGACGGTCGCACCGGTTTTTGTACCGCACCTCATCCTGCTCGACGTGATGATGCCCGGCATGGATGGTCTGGCCACTTTCAGGGCTTTGCGCACACTGCCCGGTTTGCAGGGTGTGCCGGTGGTGTTCATGACGGCCCGGGTGCAATCTCATGAAGTGGATGACTATCGCCAGCAGGGGGCGACGGGCGTCATCAGCAAACCCTTCGACCCCATGACGCTGGCCGATCAGGTGCGGATGTTGTGGAAGGAGCATTGCCATGTTTGAAGCCGATAAGTCTGAAGTCGATAAGCCTGAAGCTGGCCAGCAGCCGATTCCGGCGCAGCTCCAGCGGTTGCGCAACACCTTCGCCGGACGTCTGTGCGATCGTCTGAGCGAACTCGAACACGCTTGGGACAAAGTGCGCGGCAGCCATTGGCAGCAAGAGGCGCTGGCGCATTTTCGTCTGCTTGCCCATTCTCTGGCGGGTGCCGCAGCGACATTCGGCTTCCAGTCGCTGGGTGAAATCGCCCGCACGCTTGATCTTTCCCTGCAGGCCGTGCTCGACAACGGGGCAGAGCACACGCTCGATGAAGCTGCGCGCCAGCGTGTAGGCTCGCATTTTTCCAGGCTGCGCCAGGCAGCGCAGAGCATTGCCACTGCAGGCTGTGCCGATGCCGCAGCAGAGCGTGCGCTCGATACCGCCAGCGATCTGGTCACCCGCTTTCATAACCGCGTGTTCATCGTCGATGACGATGAACAGGTAGCGCACGAGTTGGCGCGGCAAATCGGCTTTTTTGGTTATGACGTCACCGTTTTCATCGATCTGAATGGTTTTCAGGCGGCCATGGCATCGGCGCATCCCGCCGCCATCATCATGGACATCCGTTTCCCGGATGGCCCCTTTGCCGGCTGTGAGGTCATGGAAGCCATTCGCAGTCAGCGTGGTTTCGATGTGCCGGTCATCTTCATTTCCGAACACAGCGGCCTGGAAGCCCGGGTCAAGGCCGTGCGTGCCGGTGGCGAGGCCTACTTCAACAAGCCGCTCGATCTGCCGCGTCTGGTCTATCTGCTCGACACGTTTACCTCTCGCCGTCGGCAGCAGCCCTATCACGTATTGATCGTTGACGATGACCCGCTGGTGGCCGAACACCACGCCACCATTCTCGAAGGGGCCGGTTTCACCACGCTGGTGGTCAATGACCCCACGGCCGTCACCCTGGCGCTGGAAGATTTCTACCCGGAAATCATCCTCATGGATCTGTACATGCCCGGTATCAGTGGCCCGGAGCTGGCCAAGGTGATTCATCAGCAGGAAATGTATGTGAGCGTGCCGATCATCTTTCTTTCCATGGAAGACGACCGCGACCGGCAACTCGCCACCATTCGCGTGGCCGGGGACGATTTCCTTACCAAACCCATCCAGCCGGAACATCTTGTGTCGGTGGTGAGCAGTCGTGCCCAGCGTTATCGCACCCTGCGCTACTACATGGAGCGCGATGGCCTGACCGGGGCGCTCAATCACACGCGCGTGCTGGATCGTCTGGCCAGCGAGGTGGCTCGTGCACAACGCGATGGCACGTCGCTGGTGTTTGCCATGCTCGATCTCGACCATTTCAAGCAGGTCAACGACAGCTGGGGACACCATGCGGGCGATAACGTGCTGCAAAGCCTGGCGCGCATGCTCAAACAACGTCTGCGCAAAAGCGATGTCATTGGCCGTTATGGGGGAGAGGAATTTGCACTGATTCTGCCTAACACCGAGGTCGAAGCAGCTTTTGCTGTACTGGATGACATTCGCCGCAGTTTTGCCGAGGTGCGTTTTCGTCATGACGAAAGTTGTTTTCAGGTGACGTTCAGTTGTGGGCTGGTGGCCCTGGACGATTTTCCCGATGCCGGGAGATTGGCCATGTCTGCCGATGAGGCTTTGTATGAAGCCAAGCAGGCTGGCCGTAATCGTGTTGTCAGGATTCGCTCGCGATGAATACGGTTTTGGGTGTATCCCCGGCTGAAACGGCCCGCCGCCCCTTGTTGTTATTGGTGGATGGTTCTTCCTACCTCTACCGCGCCTTCCACGCCCTGCCCGATTTGCGCACCCCCGACGGCACGCCCACCGGGGCGCTGTATGGCGTCATCAACATGCTCAGAAAGCTGCGCCGCGATTACCCCAGCGCCCATGCCGCCTGCGTGTTCGATGCCAAGGGCAAAACCTTTCGCGACGACTGGTATCCGCAATACAAGGCGCATCGCCCGCCCATGCCTGACGACCTCGTCTGCCAGATTGAACCGTTGCATGACGCGGTGCGCGCCCTGGGCTGGCCATTGCTCATGATCGAAGGGGTGGAAGCCGACGACGTCATCGGCACGCTGGCGCGTCAGGCCGAGACGGCGGGGTTGGATACGCTCATTTCCACCGGCGACAAGGATTTGGCGCAACTGGTCACCCCTCACGTGCGCCTCGTCAATACCATGACCAACGAAGTGCTCGACGAAGCGGGTGTGCGGGCGAAATTCGGCGTGCTGCCCGCGCGTATCGTCGATTATCTGACCCTGATGGGCGATGCCGTCGACAACGTGCCCGGCGTGGACAAGGTCGGACCGAAAACGGCGGTGAAGTGGCTGAGCGAATACGGCGATCTGGACACGCTCATGGCCCGCGCCGCTGACGTGAAAGGCGTGGTGGGCGAGAACTTGCGCCGCACCCTCGATTGGTTGCCCACGGGACGTCGACTGGTGACGGTGAAAACCGACGTGACCTTGTCCGACTCCCCGCAACACCTGCGCTGGCGCGAAGAAGACCGCGACACGCTGGCGACATTGTTTGCGCGCTACCACTTCCGCACCTGGCTGGCTGAGCTCTCTGCCCCTCACTTGACGGGGGAAGCCCTGCCCGCAGGAGGCGAGGCCGAGGCCTCGCCTCCCAGCACCGGAGACGCTCCCACTCGCCTGCCGCGCCATTACGAGACGATTCTCGACGAAGCCGCGCTCACCCGCTGGCTGGAGACCCTGGCCGCTGCCGAACAGGTGTGCCTCGATACTGAAACCACCAGTCTTGACCCGATGCGTGCGCAACTCGTGGGCCTGTCGTTCAGCGTCGAACCGGGGCGGGCAGCCTATCTGCCGCTGGCCCATGTCTACGCCGGTGCCCCCGCCCAACTCGACCGCAACACCGTGCTTGCCCGCCTCAAGCCGTGGCTCGAAGACCCGTTGCGCGCCAAGGTGGG
>Ga0208371_1000278_pt1 | contig 13976 bp, 15 predicted proteins | sample SubbioCR12Aug_1A_FD_184827 | JGI IMG/M metagenome (GOLD analysis project Ga0208371, IMG submission 184827) | Serpentinite rock and fluid subsurface biosphere microbial communities from McLaughlin Reserve, California, USA - CR12Aug_1A (SPAdes) | ecosystem: Environmental > Terrestrial > Deep... | reverse complement strand
ACCACCGGGGCCGACTCGCCGGTGACCGCCGACTCGTTTACCAGTGCCGCACCCGCCACCACGTCGCCGTCGCCGGCGATCACCTCGTTTGCCTCCACCAGGATCAGGTCACCCTTTCGCAACTGTCCGGCGCCCACCGTCGTAACGGAGGTGCCGAATTCCGGCTTGGCAAGGAGCTTTGCGGTCACGTCGGCTCGCGAACTCCGCAGCGACGCGGCCCGTGCCTTGCCGCGCCCCTCGGCCAGTGCCTCGGCAAAGGTGGAAAAGATCACGGTAAGCCAGAGCCAGAGGGAAACGGTGCCGGTGAACCATGCCGGCTCGCGGTTGGCGCCGGCAAGGGACATGATGAAGGTCACCACGGTGATAACGCTGGCGATCTCCACGCAGAACATGACCGGGTTGCGCCAGAGCGAACGCGGATCGAGCTTCTTCAGGGATTGGACGAACGCGGGGCCCAGGATCCGTGCGTCAAAGATCGATATCGGTTCGGGGGGATGTATGGACATGTTAATCCTCGCTGTTTTATGTTCTTAACCCCTCCCAGCCTCCCCTTAGCTTAAGGGGAGGGGCACGTTCCCCCTCTTGAATCAAGAGGGGGACAGGGGGAGTTAACCCTACCCGACCATGATCAGGTGCTCGACAATCGGCCCCAGTGCCAGGGCCGGGAAAAAGGTCAACGCCCCGACGATCAGGATGACCAGGGTCAGCCAGAGGGCAAAGGGGAGCTTGTCGGTCGGCAGGGTTCCGAGACTCGGCGGGACATACTTCTTTTCCGCCAGCGACCCGGCCATGGCCAGGATGGCGATTGCCGGGACATAGCGCCCCAGCAGCATGGCCAGGGAGCCGAGGATGGTATAGAAGCCGGTAGAAGCATTGAGTCCGGCAAAGGCGCTTCCGTTGTTGTTTGCCATGGAGGCAAAGGCATAGAGCACCTCCGAGAGGCCATGAGCTCCCGGGTTGGCCATGGAAGCCACAGCAGAAGGGGTAATCATGGCAATACCCGACATGACCAGCACCGTGACCCCGGCCGTCAGGATCGTCAGGATCGACATCCACATCTCCCGCACCTCGATCTTTTTCCCCAGGTACTCCGGGGTCCGGCCGATCATCAGGCCGGAGACGAAGACCGCTATCACGGCAAAGGCGAGCATGGTATAGAGCCCGGACCCGACGCCGCCGAAGACGATCTCTCCCAGGAGGATCAGGCCGAGGGGGATCAGGCCGCCAAGCGGGGTGAGGGAGTCGTGCATGGCGTTCACCGCGCCGCAGGAGGTGGCAGTGGTGGCGACGCTGAACAGGGCGCTGCCGGAAATCCCGAAACGGACCTCCTTCCCTTCCATGTTTCCACCCTGCACGCCCAAGGTGGAAGCCAGTGAAGTGCCGGCAGTTTCGGCCCAGAACAGGACCCCGAAGGAGAGCACCAGCAGGAAGAGCATGACCCCGAAGAGCGCCCGCCCCTGGGCGATGTTCCCGACCATCAGGCCGAAGGTCACCGTGAGTCCGGCCGGGATCAGCAGGATCAGGAGGATCTCCACGAAATTGGTGAGCGGTGTCGGATTCTCGTAGGGGTGGGCCGAATTGGCGTTGAAGAAGCCGCCGCCGTTGGTTCCCAGCTCCTTGATCGCCTCCTGGGAGGCCACCGGACCCATGGGAATCAGGGCATCCATGACCGTCACGGTTTCCATGACCGGCCTGCCGGCTGCATCCTTGAGCGTGTAGCCATGTTCATCAGTCTTCGGTTTTTCAAGGCTTGCGGGCTGGACCAGCGGCACGTTCCGGTAGGCGCCGAAATTCTGGATCACCCCCTGGGAGACCAGGAACAGCGCGGCTATGAGGGAGAAAGGGAGCAGGATATACAGGGTGCCGCGGGTCATATCCACCCAGAAGTTGCCGATGGCAGAGGTCTTTCTCCGTGCGAAGCCGCGGATCAGGGCAATGGCGACCGCCATGCCGGTGGCGGCAGAGACGAAGTTGTGCACGGTGAGCCCCACCATCTGGGTGAAGTAGCTGGCAGCCTGCTCGCCGCTGTACGCCTGCCAGTTGGTGTTGGTGACGAAACTGACTGCCGTGTTGAGCGCCAGCTGCCAGGGAAATCCGGGCATCCGCTGGGGATTGAGCGGCAACAGGTGCTGCAGCAGCAGCATGGCAAAGAGCGTCACGCCGAGCACCAGGTTGAACAGGACCATGGACCGGGCATACCGCTGCCAGGTCATCTCTTCGTCCGGGTCGACCCCGCAGAGCCGATAGAGGAGCCGTTCGCAGGGGCCGATCAGGGGGGTCAGCAACGTCCTCTCCCCCTGATAGACCTTCTTCATGAAGCCGCCCATGGGCCGGACCAGCACAACGAGCAGCGCCAGGAGCACGAAGAACTGGATGAGATCAGCAGAGAGAGACATGACTTCTCGCTTTCAAACAGAGGGACATGGAGCTATTGTAGCTCATTTCCTATCGCTTACGAGTGGCGTCGGGCAGGTTTTGGCCATGGTTCTCTTCGGAGAGCCGCGTCTGCCGGGAAACCTCTGCAACGCTCCTGATGACCCACTCCCGTGCTGCCGGATCGAACACCGGGATCTCACCTTTCTGCCATGAGGGAGGTGCCACGGTCGTTGCCTCGTCAATGTCGGGAATGAGCGCATCATTCTCGAACTCCTCGCCCTGGTACAAGCCGCTGTCCCGGTCGAAATAGTAGATTTTCATGACGTGAAACCTCCGTTCCTGATCTGATGCTTTTTCTCTAACTTCAAGATATGACATTCGATATAAATTCGGTTTCAAGATTGCTCCTGATCACATCAAGAACCCATCAAGGTCGCCGGACCGCCGGCCACTGCCGACCAGATGAAACGAGCACTTTACAACTCGGATATTTCAGGCTATTGAGCAGATGGACGCTTCGCTGGTGAACGGGATTCTTCGCATCGAAACATCCGTTGGGAAACCTCATTCAGAGCACGAGGGGCTTATGGACCGCAAACTCTATGTGACATTGTTCGTCCTCTTCATGACCTGTCTGTTCCTCTATCTCGTCTATGTCATTCTCGCGCCGTTTCTGAATGCACTGGGGTGGGCAGGGGTCATCTGGACCGTCACCATCCCGCTTCACGCCAGGCTGCTCAAGCGCTGCAACGGCCGGGAAATAACCGCAGCGGCGCTGATGACCACGGCGGTTGTCCTGGCACTGATCATCCCCATCATGATTCTGGGCATCTCCCTGACCCAGGAGGCAGCGGCAGCCTATACGTATCTTGAAAGCGCTGCCCAGGGTACTCGCCTGCTCGAATTTCAGGACCTGCTGGACCACCCGGTGATCGCCCCCTGGCTGGACAGGATCAAACCGATGATCCAGCCGGTCAGCCAGGAGATGGACGCCATGCTGCTGGATGCCGTGAAACGGGGCGTTTCCTCCCTTCTCAACTACTCCACCGGCATCCTGAAGAACTTTTTCGGTTTTTTCATCAACATGGTCCTGATGGTGGTCACGCTGTTTTTCCTCTACAAGGACGGTCGGCGAATGCAGGAGGGATTCTGGCGGGTTGTTGCCATCAGCGAGAACAACCGCCAGATCATTATCGCCACGGTCAAGCGCGTCGTGAGTGCCGTGATGTACGGCATCTTCCTCACCTGCCTGGTACAGGGTGCGCTGGGGGGGCTCGGCTTCTGGGTCGCCGGGCTGCCGTCGCCGTTTCTCTTCGGCGCATTGATGGCGATCTGCGCCCTGGTCCCCCTGGTCGGAACAGCCCTGGTCTGGCTGCCCGGTGCCGGCTACCTGCTGCTCCACGGCGAAATCCTGAAGGGGGTGCTCCTGATCGCCTGGGGGGTTCTGGCGGTCGGTTCCATCGACAACCTCATCCGTCCGCTCTTCATCAGCGGCAAGGCCCGGCTCCCCATCCTGGTGATAGCCCTCGGCGCCCTGGGCGGTCTCCTGGCATTCGGGCTTCTGGGGGTGATGATCGGACCGATCATCCTGGCCCTGATCATCGTCTTCTTCGACCTGTACCAGGATGAAGGCCCGCTCCGCAGGGGGAGCGAAAGCGGCTGACGTCTGTGGAGCGCCTGTATACGCAGGGCTGGACGACCATACCCCGGCACAATGTCGGCAGTGCCGGACTATATCGGGGAGCGGGATAAAAAATTGCCTTGACAACCAACCCGATGATTATTATTGTTTCGATATCGTAAAGGGGAGTAGTTATCGGCCACCGACAAGGCCGACCCGGATTCCGTCAAGACGGCCGCAAGGCCCGGAACCGGGGCAGAATTCTGCCAACAAGACCTTTATCCAGGCAACAGTGCCGCGGGTAAAGGTCTTTTTTATTACCCCGGCGACAACCAGATCGTTGGAGGTAGACACATGAATCATCTCAAGACAACCCTTCTCCTCTCACTGCTCACCGTGCTGATGGTCCTGATGGGAAGCGCCATCGGCGGCAAGACCGGCATGGTCTTCGCCTTCTGCATGGCACTCGGCATGAACTTCTTCTCCTACTGGTTCTCCGACAAGATCGTCCTGAAGATGTACGGCGCCCGGGAGATCGGCGAAAACGACCATCCCGCATTCTACGGCATGGTTCGCCGCCTGGCGCTGCAGGCAGGTCTCCCCGTGCCGAAGGTCTATATCATCCCGTCGGAGAGCCCCAACGCCTTTGCCACCGGCCGCAACCCCGAACACGCCGCGGTCGCCGCCACCGAGGGGATCCTGCGCATCCTCTCCCCGGAGGAGCTGGAAGGGGTCATGGCCCATGAGCTGGCCCACGTCAAGAACCGCGACATCCTCGTCTCCACCATTGCCGCCACCTTTGCCGGCGCCATCTCCATGCTCGGCAACATGCTGCAGTGGGGGGCGATGTTCGGTGCCGGCCGGAGCGACGAGGATGGCGAGGGGGCAGGCGGCCTGATCGGTTCGCTGGCCATGGCGATCATTGCCCCGATTGCCGCCATACTGATCCAGATGGCGGTCTCCCGCTCCCGCGAATACCTGGCCGACGAGAGCGGCGCCCGCATCTGCGGCCGGCCGCTGGCCCTGGCAAATGCCCTGCGCAAGCTCCACTCGGCCTCGCAGATGATCCCGATGCAGGAGGCGCGGCCCGCATCGGCGCACCTTTTCATCGTCAACCCGCTCACCGGCGGCAGCATGATGTCCCTCTTCTCTACCCATCCCCCCATGGAAGAGCGTATCGCCCGGCTGGAGGGGATGGCGGTACGAGGTCGATAGTCTGCCGGCTGCTGCAGGAACTGACACACTAACTCGTGTCCATCCGGAAACTCCGGATGAGACACTGCCGTTTCCGGATCGGAAACGAGGGATTTTTTGTCCTGGCAAGGAATCCCGAAGATTGACACCGCCAGGGCGAAAAAGAACCGTTTCCGGCTGGAAACTAACTTACAGGACAAGGAGTCTCACATCATGGAGTGGTTGACCGACCCGCAGGTCTGGCTGGCGCTGGCGACATTGACGGCGCTGGAGATCGTTCTCGGCATTGACAACATCATCTTTATTTCCATCCTTGCCGGGAAGCTTCCAGCCCACCAGCAGGAAAAGGCCCGCCTGACCGGTCTCGGACTGGCGATGTTCATCCGGATAGCGCTGCTCTTTTCCCTTACCTGGCTGATGGGGCTCACCGCTCCGCTCTTCACGGTGATCGGCAACGAGATCTCGGGAAGGGACCTCATCCTTCTCTCCGGCGGGCTCTTTCTCCTGGGGAAAAGCACCATGGAGATCCACGAAAAGCTGGAGGGAAAGGAAGGACACTCCAGTACCCGGGCAGGGGCAAACTTTGCCGCGGTCATCGTCCAGATCCTTCTCCTGGATATCGTCTTTTCACTCGACTCCATCATCACCGCCCTGGGGATGGCCAGCAAGGTCGGGGTGATGGTCGCAGCGGTGGTCCTGGCGGTCGGCTTCATGATGCTCTTCTCCGGCAGGATCAGCGCTTTCGTGGACCGGCACCCGACCATCAAGATGCTGGCCCTTTCCTTTCTCATCCTGATCGGGGTCGCACTGATCGGTGACGGTCTGGACCGGCACCTCCCCAAGGGATACATCTATTTCGCCATGGCCTTTTCCGTCATGGTCGAGATGCTTAACCTCCGCCTTCGTCAGACCGGGACGCCGGTCAAACTCCACCAGCCTTTTACCGAAGAAGAGGAAAATGCGGCACTTGAAAAAAACCGTTGAAATCAACCAAGGAGGATGCAGATGAAATGTCCCGTCTGTGACAACGTGGATCTTTTGATGTCCGAACGCCAGGGGGTAGAGATCGATTACTGCCCCCGCTGCCGCGGGGTCTGGCTCGACCGCGGGGAACTCGACAAGATCATCGAGCGGTCCGAAGCGGATGAACCGACACCTTCGCGGCAGCCACAGCGCGCGCCAGAACCGGCACCCGCCCATGTCCACTACCAGCACGGCATGCCAGGCCACCACCAGGGAGGCTACAAACCGCACAAAAAGAAGTCGCTGCTTTCGGAACTGTTCGATTTCGATTGAATCAACCGAGACAGGCAGCCGTTTCATCGCAGAAACAGACCGATCATATATCACAACAGGAGGAGAGGAGATGCGCTATTACAGAAAAAGACCCCAGGATGAATCGCCAAAGGCACAAAAACGGAGACGTGACGACAGTGCGCTGAAGAATGTCGTTTCGCTGCGGATCAGCGATAAAGAAAAGAAGACGCTCGAACGGATAACCAAGTCGAGTTCAAAGAATGTGTCGGAGGTGATCCGCGAGGCGCTGGATCTCTGGATGGCACAGAGGCAGAGACTCTGTCTCGATGTGTAACCAGGCAGCACCCTGATCTGACAGGTTCCCTGCAGGGGCCGGAGACCATGCCGACCCCTGCAGGTTCAAGGAAGCCCACCGGAATATTCCCATCCTTCGATTGCCCTTCAGCCAATTCCAGTAAAAAAGATGTGTTTCTCTTTGCTCTTGATTCCGGGCATGGTACACATATGGTATGCTCTTTCAGGGTTGAACCTGTTCGTGCTCACAGTCAATCAGCAAACCCGGAACCAGAGGATATCCCATGTGCAGCCGTTTTACCCTACAACTGAGCGCGACACAGCTTGCCGACATCTTCAGGCTTGCGGGCATGCCTGACCTGCTGCCCCGTTTCAATATCGCACCGAGCCAGCAGATTGCCGTCATCAGGAGTCTCGGCGGCGAAAACCGGCTCGATCTCATGAAATGGGGCCTTGTCCCGTCATGGGCAGACGACCCCGCCATCGGCTACCGGTTGCTCAATGCCAGGGCGGAAACCGTCTTTGAAAAGCGTACCTTCCGTCAGGCGGTCCGCACCCGCCGCTGCCTGATCCCTGCCACGGGCTTCTACGAATGGCGCCAGCTCGACACGGAGAAATCCCCCTACTATATCGGTATGGCCGATGGTTCTCCCATGGGGTTTGCCGGCATCTGGGAACACTGGAAAACCCCTGAAGGCGCCATCCTCGAATCCTGCGCCATCCTGACGACCAGCGCCAACAAGCTCATGGAAAAGATCCATGACCGGATGCCGGTCATTCTGCATCCTGCCGAGTATTCTCTCTGGCTGGACCGCGAGGTATCCGAACCCGAGAGGCTGCTCCCCCTCTGCAAGCCCTACCCTCCCGGTGTCATGACGACCTATCCTGTTTCACACCTCGTCAACAACCCGCGAAACGATACACCCGACTGCATCCTCCCCCTGGGAGCGACCGATGCAACCTCCAGCCCTGAACAGACGCCGCTCCTGATCGACTGACCGAACCGCCCTGACACTCACCGTTTCTTGACGAACGTCCCCTTTTCGAATTCCTCGAAGGCGATTCGCAGTTCCTCCTGGGTGTTCATGACAATGGGACCGTACCAGGCAACCGGTTCGTGCAGCGGTTTGCCGGCGATGAAGAGAAACCGGACCCCCGCTTCCCCGGCGGTAACGCAGATCTCCGCCCCTTCCCGCTCATAGAGGACAACCGTCTCCGGTCCGCAGATGCAGCGCCTGGCGACATCCGTCCAGCCGGCTCCCATCATTTCATAGGCAAAGGCGTCACGACGATCGTCGAAATACCCCTCGCCGGCCAACAGATAGGCAATGGCCGTATGCCCTTCCTTGACCGGATGGCGGAACTCCGTACCGGCTGGAACGCTGATGTCGAGCATCTCCGGGTCGATGACGATGTCCCGCACCGGCCCGTCGGTGCCGTTCACGCGGCCGCTGACGACCTTGATCCTGACCCCGGAATCCATGACGACTTCGGGGATATCGGCTGCCTTCACGTCCCGGTAGCGCGGGTCCATCATCTTTTGCGCAGCCGGCAGGTTGGCCCAGAACTGGAACCCCCACATGGTGCCGGTCGGGCTCATCTGCGGCATCTCCTGGTGGATGATGCCGCTGCCTGCCGTCATCCACTGCACGTCGCCCGCCCCGATCACCCCTTTGTTCCCCATGCTGTCGCCATGTTCGACCAGCCCCTCAAGCACGTAGGTGATGGTTTCTATGCCGCGGTGGGGGTGCCAGGGGAAACCGGGCAGGTATTCGGCCGGATTGGAGGTATGGAAATCGTCCAGCATGAGGAACGGGTCGAAGAGCGGCACCTGGGAATAGCCGAATGCCCGCTTGAGATGAACGCCGGCCCCCTCGATGGTGGGCCGGCTCTTCAGGATCCTGCCGATTTTTCGCCTGGTCATGGTTCCCTCCTGCTTATGATCATGTGATAGCTGCCTTCCATCAGCTCAAGTGTATCAGAAGGCAAAGCAGTCGCAGCCGAGCCCCCGCCACTTTCTGCCGGAGATCAGGCGGGAATGCCGGTGCAACGGGACACGACCGCGGGCTGAAACTTCCGGCAGTTTTGCGGCCTCCACCATGCCAACAGGGCGGTATGCACCACCGTACGCCTTTGTTGGCGACCAGTCGGGGCTTGCCGGCGGCAATGGCGGCGCGAGCGGGGCGAAATCGCCGCTGGCGTGCACGATCTTCCCTCCCATGATGGTCAGCACCGCCTCGATATTCCTGATCTCCTGTTCGGGAACGGTGAAATAGTCGGCCGACAGCACCGCCAGGTCGGCCAGCTGCCCCACCGCGATCTTCCCTTTTTGCCCCTCGTCACCGGAGAACCAGGAACTCCCTTCGGTGTAGAGCCTGAGCGCCGCGGTGCGGCTGAGGCGGTTCTTCTCGTCATAGAGCGCAAGCCCCCCCACTGTTTTGCCGCTGACCAGCCACTGGAGGGAAACCCAGGGGTTGTAGCTGGATACGCGGGTGGCATCGGTCCCGGCACCGACCGGAATGCCGAGGTCCAGCATCCTGGCGATGGGAGGGGTCCGCAATGCCTGTCCGGCGCCGTAGCGAGACACGAAATATTCGCCCTGGAAGGCCATCCGGTCCTGGATGGCTATGCCGCCGCCAAGGCGTTTCACCCGCTCCAGGTTCCGGTCCGAGATGGTTTCGGCATGGTCGAAGAACCAGCGCAGCCCGTTGAACGGGATCTCCCGGTCGATCGACTCGAACAGGTCGAGAAAGCGGGAGATGGACTCGTCGTAGGTGGCATGCAGGCGAAACGGCCAGCGATTCTCCACCAACAGGCCGACCACCTTCTCCAACTCCGCCTCCATGCCCGGATCGAGGTCGGGACGAGGCTCCAGGAAGTCCTCGAAGTCGGCGGCGGAGAAGACCAGCATCTCGCCGGCGCCGTTTACCTTGTAGAGATCGCTCCCTCTTCCCGGCTCGGTGATGCCGATCCAGCGGGCAAAGTCGTCGTACTCCTCGTGCGGCCGCTGGGTGAAGAGGTTGTAGGCGATCCGCAGGGTCAGTTCATCCTTTCCGGCCAGATGCTCGACGACCCGGTAATCATCGGGATAGTTCTGGAAACCGCCGCCGGCATCGATGCAGCTGGTGATCCCCAGCCGGTTCAGCTCTCGCATGAAATGGCGAGTCGAATTGACCTGGTCCGCGAATTCGAGTTTCGGCCCCCTGGCCAGACTGGCATAGAGGATCAGGGCATTGGGCCTGGCGATTAAGAGCCCGGTCGGATTGCCGGCTGTGTCGCGCTGGATCTCACCACCCGGCGGGTTGGGTGTCTCCTTCGTGTACCCCAGCACCCGCAGCCCGGCTCGGTTGACGAATGCCCGGTCGTACAGGTGCAGGACAAAGACCGGGGTCTCGGGGGATACCGCATTGATCTCATCCAGGGTCGGCATCCGCCCCTCGGCGAACTGGAATTCCGTCCAGCCGCCGATGACCCGCACCCACTGGGGGGGCGGCGTGCGCCGGGCCTGCTCGCGCAGCATTTCCAGCGCCATGGCCAGCGATGGGACACCGTCCCAGCGCAGCTCCATGTTGAAATTGAGCCCGCCCCGGATCACGTGAATATGGGAGTCATTGAGGCCGGGAATGACACGCCGCCCCTTGAGGTTTATCCGTTGGGTCGTGTCCGTTGCACTGGCAAGCAGTTCTTCGCCACCGGTGGCGGTAATCCGTCCGCCGGCCATGGCAACCGCCGAAACCTGGTTATGGTTATCATCGTGGAGGTCAATGGCTCCGTTATACAGAATCAGTTCTGGTCTGCTCATATCTCTACCTCATTAAGAACGTACAGTGCCTGCTTTAATTAAACTCTAGCGCACCTCAGACAGTCCTGCCCCATACTCTTTTTCATTGCCAGGTATGTCTTTTTGTTATAGCTTTACCCCATGGAACTTCGCCATATCAGATACTTCGTCGCTGCTGCGGAAGAGCTCAACATCAGCAGGGCATCGCGACGGCTGAACGTCTCCCAGCCAGCCATGAGCCGGCTGATCCGCGACCTTGAAGGCGAACTGGGGACACAGCTGTTCATCCGGGAGCGATTTGGTCTGAGTTTGACTACTGCGGGTGAAAAGCTGCTGGCGTATGGCCGCCGGATTCTGGATATCTGCAACGAGGCACAAAGGGTCATCGGCAATATGCCCGAGGCGGGAACCGCGTTGAACATCGGCTTCATGGCCTCGTCATTGGACCCGTTCCTGGGAGAGGCGCTCCGATCATTTCGCGAGTTGTACCCGGAAATGCAGGTGAGGATTCATGAATATCGCCGGCAGAACAGGCTCACGCCTTGAGAAAACGGCTGATCGATGTGGCTCTGCTCGGGAATCCCTGCGGGGCGGTACGGGATGAGTTCGAGGTGAGAAACCTGTTCACGCTGGAGGAGCAGGCAGTCATACCTGCACAGCATCCCCTGGCAGGCAGGAAGTTCGTCAGGGTGGAAGAACTGGCCGGAGAAGATTTCATCGGCTACAACGAGCAGAGCTTCCCCGGCAGAAACCAGACCATCATCGACGCCTGCATGGTCGGGGGATTCAAGCCCGGTTTCCGCTACAAGGCGGACAGCCTGGTTGAGGTGCTGGCGATGATCGGTTCCGGAGCCGGGGTATGCCTGATGCCGGCAGACGTTGCAAGCCTTCCCCACCCCCACGCGGTCTTTATCCCGGTGCAGGAAAAGCTCGAACCGATCCAGTTTGCGGCTGCCTGGCGGCGCGACGATGAGCGGATTCCCCTCAGGCATCTCTTGGACTGCATCGAGAAACCCACCCTGCACCGCTGACCCGAACCTATCATTTTATCGGATATGCGAAAGTATGGTGGTCTGGTAGGTCTGCTCGTCGGACACAAGATAGAGGATGTCTTCGGTGATGGTGATCGACCAGGTAATGGAGCGTTGCAGCTGTGCCGCGAGGATGGAGATGAATGCCTGATCAAGGCTGACGATGGTCAGGTTGGCCAGTTTCTCCAGTTTGGGGAGGTGCTGTTGATTCCAGTTGTGCAGAGACCTGCCGCACGCCAGCAAAGCGACGCGGTCGGAGTGACGGCTTGCCTTGATGATCCGGTCAGAATCGGGGAGTCCGACTTCTCCCCAGAGCTGTACTCGATCATCGGCACCTTTGCCCCAGAAGTCAGGCTCGTCGGTTGCGCTCAACCCCTTCGTGAAGGTCAGTCCCGGCTGGTAAAAGATGGCCAGAGCCAGCAGTCTGGCCACCAGTCGCTCTTCGGTTTCCGACGGATGTTGGGCAACGGTCGTCTGCACTGATTCGTAGATGCCGCGATCAACATCCGATAGATGGAGTGCTACCCGATAGATAGTTGATGGTAGGGCCATGGTTAGGTCGATATCTTCTTGGGGAGTTTTCGCGCCGAGTACGAAAAAAGCACTTAGAACTTAATCTAAGTGCTAATAATTATGGAGGCGGCGAGCGGATTTGAACCGCTGAATAAAGGTTTTGCAGACCTCTGCCTTACCACTTGGCTACGCCGCCGCTGCTGCAGGGGTTTCACCCCGGAGCGGATTTTCTTTGTAGCCTTTTTCAGCGGCTTTGTCAACTCTAAATCAGTTTTCCCCTTATACGTTAAAGTATTACCATCTATTGACGATAATGAATACTGTGATATTTAATGAAGTTACGGAGGTCATCATGCTCGTCCTGGTCCGTTACTGCGACAATGACTACGATATCGTCGAAGATTACTGCCTCGAATATCTCATCGTGACCGGCAAGATCGTGGAGTTTTCACGATCCGATGAGTGGGTAAAGGTGGGCTCTGAACCGACCAGGGAAGTGCCTGTCAAAACTCCCTCGATGGAGCGAGCTGCCTATTTCGGCCACGACCGAAGGAAAACTCCAGCTGTACCGTTTCCAGTCCCGGCACCGCATGCCTCTAACTGATACGGATCTGTTGATTTCTCGCAGATCCACAACCCCAGAGCATCTTCAGCATTCCATTCTTTCCAGCGTCATATTCCGTCCGCTATTACCCGCTGCCTGATACCTATCAAGTCCAATACCCACGACACTATGGAACCATGACATTCGGCTCACCTGATGAGCTTACTCGAAGTCAACGCCCTCGATAAAAAAAGCCCGGCACACTAGGTGTGTCGGGCTCTCATGGCAGCGGGACGATTTGACCTAGGCCTTGGCGGCCATGGCCTTATCGAAGCCGATATTGAATGCCTTCTTGTTCAGTTCGAGGAATGCCTCGGGAACGCGGGCCAAAACGGCCTTTTCAGCATTCTCTTTCGAGACGACGCCGGTCAGTGCCACCATGGCGCCAAGGGCAACGATGTTGGTAACGATCTCGCGACCTACCTCGTTCTTTGCCGTATTGGTGATGTTGAACTTGGTTACCTTGAAATTCCCTTCCGGTTGCCTCAGAACGAGGTCGGAGTCAATCAGGAGTACCCCGCCTTCCTTGAGATCGTGGGAATATTTGTCGCAAGCCTCCTGTGTCAGAGCGAGGAGAGCATCACATTTGGTCACCTTCGGGTAGTCGATAGCAGTGTCGGAGATGATGACCTCGGACTTGGAGGCACCACCACGGGCTTCCGGACCATAGCTCTGGGACTGAACGGCCTGGATCCCTTGATAGATTGAAGCGGCCTCGGCCATAATGACACCGGCCAGGATCAGCCCCTGCCCACCGGCGCCGGAAAAGCGAATCTCATATCTTCCAGCCATTATTGTTTCTCCTTTAGTGCAAGTGGATTACTTGGCAGCGCCCTGGGCCCGCTCGATGACCTTCTGGTACTGTTCGCAGTACTCGGGCTTGTCCTCTTTGAAGAGAACACCGGTAAGGACTTTCCCCTTCAGCTGCTCGGGGTCCATCTTCTCGGCGGCCTTGACCGGAACGGCAATTTCCTTCAGTTTGTTCATCATTTCGATGACGGACTTGTACTTGTTGCGGCGACCATAGGTGGTCGGGCAGTCGTCAAGGATTTCAACAACAGAGAAGCCTTTGTGCTGAATGGCCTCTGCGATCAGTTTGTCGATCTGGTTCGCATGGAAGGCGGTTCCACGAGCAACAAACGAAGCACCGGCGCCGATGGCAAGCTTGGCGATGTCGAAGCCCGGATCGGGGTTGCCGTACGGAGTGGTGGAAGCCTTGTCGCCGGTCGGGGTACAGGGGGAGAACTGTCCACCGGTCATGCCGTAGATCTTGTTGTTCAGGATGATGTAAGTCATGTCGATGTT
>Ga0208371_1000277_pt1 | contig 13991 bp, 16 predicted proteins | sample SubbioCR12Aug_1A_FD_184827 | JGI IMG/M metagenome (GOLD analysis project Ga0208371, IMG submission 184827) | Serpentinite rock and fluid subsurface biosphere microbial communities from McLaughlin Reserve, California, USA - CR12Aug_1A (SPAdes) | ecosystem: Environmental > Terrestrial > Deep... | reverse complement strand
CGCATGGAGCGCCAGTGTTCCAATATTTAGTTTTTCTTTAGACATACATACCTCTCTGGTGCGGCCGCTTATTTATACACTGTTTTGATCAAGTTCACTAGCGTGACTGTATAGAAGCCCGACAGAATCTGTCAACCTTTTTCCAGGAGAACACTATGGGCACCTCGCATAGCACTCGGTCAACTCTCTGAGACGGATCGCGGAGTCCTCGGTAAGATCCTGCGATGCAAACCGCCATCTCCAGTTCTCTCCGACCGTACCGGGAGTGTTCATACGTGCGGCACCCGGCACCCCCAGGATATCCTGCAACGGAATGATCGCGATTGCGGCAACAGATGAGAGCGCCAGCCGGATCATCTCCCAAACGACTTCCTCTGGGGTACAGCGAAGATAGCGGCAGACGCGACGCTGCTCTTCACCGTTCAACGTGTCAAACCACCCTTGCGTCGTATCGTTATCGTGAGTTCCCGTGTAGACAACACAATTCGGCACATAGTTATGGGGGAGGTAGCCGTTTCGCGGCCCCCCATCAAATGCAAACTGGAGCACCTTCATTCCTGGCATGCCGAAACGGTCTCGCAGGCTGAGCACTTCCGGAGTAATGAGCCCGAGGTCCTCGGCAATGAGCGGCAATTTGCCCATAGCAGCCTGGAATGAGCTGAAGAGCGCCTCTCCCGGCCCTTTGACCCATTGCCCTTTTATTGCGGTCTTTTCCTTTGCCGGGATCTCCCAATACGCCTCAAACCCCCTGAAATGATCGAGTCGGACAACATCATACAGTGAAAGATCATTTTTCAAGCGGGCGATCCACCAGCCAAATCCATCTGCGGCAAGCTTCTCCCAATCATAGACGGGATTTCCCCACCGTTGGCCGGTCTTGCTGAAATAGTCTGGGGGCACGCCGGCTACCGATTCCGGCAGACAGTGACTGTCCAACTTGAACAGGTGCTGATTGCACCATACGTCGACCGAATCATAGGCAACAAATATGGGGGTATCGCCTATAATCGTGATCTCCCGCTCATTGGCATACTGCTTGAGCGCCTTCCATTGCCGATAGAACTGCCATTGCATGTACTTCTGGAATCCCACCTCATGCCCGAGGCGATGCGAATATTCTTCGCATCCCTCGCGATTGCGCTGCACAAGCTCTTTTGGCCAACGGTTCCAGCACTTTCCTTTGAACAGATCTTTCAGAGCCATAAACAGGGCGAAATCATGGAGCCAGAATGCAGTATCACAGAAATGCCAGAAGTCGTGCTTGCGCCGCGGATCAGTGCCGGCAAAAAAACGATCTGCTGCCTTGCGCAGTAAGCTGAATTTATATGCAGCAACACCGGCAAAATTGATCCGCTCTTCTGGCACGTCCAGAGGGATTTCATCCTCTCGCAGATCACCGTCTGTTACGACCGTGGCAAGGTCGATCAACAATGGGTTGCCTGCAAACGCTGAATAGCAGGAATAGGGAGAGTTCCCGTAACCGGGAGGTCCCAAGGGGAGGATTTGCCAGAGGGTCTGCCCGGCAACTTGCAGGAAATCAACGAATCGTCGCGACTCACTGCCAAAAGTGCCAATACCCCCATATCCAGGGAGCGAAGTGGGATGGAGCAGTATGCCGCTCTTGCGTTGAACGTTCATGAAACCTCCCGTTGATGGATTCAGTATGCCACAGCAGGAAGGCAATGCAATGTGATGAGGACTTTACGGCAGGGTAGCAATCATGCTAGAAAGGAGTCGATAAGGAGGTGCAACCATGGTGAAGACTGCCCTTTTTGAAACGCTCATCGAAAGTGTCGTCGACAATGGCGATGGAACTTCCACGTTTACGCTTGAAGGGAAATCATATCTGATCCGCGATACCCTGGAGATCTCAAAGATCGCCCAGGATCACGGTTATATACTCATCTATTAACTCCTTGTTGACAATAGCGGGTACCGGACAGCACTTTTCATTCCCTGAGAAGATATCGCCCCATGCCATAGACCGCACCCTTTCCCAAGTGGAAATATTCTCCGAACTGGAGGAATGGGTACAGGTCTGCTGACAGTGCGCTGAAACGCACCTCACCCGTCAACCCACCCTGCAAGCCAGGCCATTCTTCCCATTGCACGGCTGAATATCCAACCCGCACGTCCCCGGATTCCTCTGCCAACCATTTATAATCCGCATCCGACTCAAACCCGCAATAATAATAGGCGAGAGACGAATATCTGCGCATGAGCGGCCGGACAAAATCGCCGAAAGTCAACCTGCGGACGGGTCGACCTTCACGAAGCAGGCGCAGTGGCGTCAGCAGGACAACTGTCACATCGCTAAGCCCGTCAACTGAAACAGGGCACGGAAACGAATCGGGAGATAGCAATGTAAGTCCATCGGTCAGCAAGCACCCGTCAGAATCCAAAAGACTTGCGACAGTGCCATTCACCCCACAGGAAAGGATCTGCCGGAGGGTAATGCGAGTGTGAGCGATTGCTTCACATCGTGCAAGGGTGCTGCGTACCGCGGCGATGAACAGTGAAAGGCTATTGACGGCCGAACCGGCCAACATAAGGGAAATGTCGGCATCATTGCCGAAAACGTGTGCTGAAGAAAGGAGGGGGAAGTCAAAAACAAATGGCAAGGGCGGTTTCTGAAATCGTCTGACTGCTGCAGGGTCCGGACTTAGTGCCTGGCCGAACAACTGTTCATAGGTCAGTTGCTCCCCCCGCTCATTGCAGATCTGCATGAATTCATCCTTGAAAAAGCGCCTGAATGAAAACAGCAGATACTGATCATACGTCCCTGCCAGCGTTACGCGAAAGATGAGCTTGGCAAAGCTGAACATACTCACACCTTGCACGAAAAAAGGGGCAGGGAGATGCTCCCCGCCCCTATCGAATCCTACATATTTCGCTTACGCGAACAGCGACTTGAGGTATTCGCGGTTCATCCTGGCGATAAATTTGACATCAATGCCTTTGGGACATGCAGCCTGGCACTCGTAATGGTTGGTACAGTTGCCAAATCCGCAATCCTTCATGGCCTGGATCATGTTGGTTACACGTTGTGCAGCCTCTGGCCTGCCCTGAGGAAGAAGCGCAAGCTGTGAAACCTTGGCACCCGTAAAGAGCATCGCTGCGCTGTTGGGGCACCCAGCCACGCAGGCGCCGCAACCGATGCATTCGGCAGCATCAGTGGCCTCTTCTGCTATCGGCTTCGGAATCATGATAGTGTTAGCATCGGGCACACCGCCAGTATGACAGGATGTGTAGCCGCCAGCCTGAATAATCGTATCAAGCGCAGAGCGATCTACAACCAAGTCTTTCACGATCGGGAAGGCACGGGCGCGCCACGGTTCAATATAGATCGTGTCGCCATCCTTGAATTTCCGCATGTGCAACTGGCACAGGGTAGTGCGCTCTTGCCCACCGTGCGGCATACCGTTGACAACCTGTGAGCACATGCCACAGATCCCTTCACGGCAGTCGTGATCGAACACGATCGGTTCCTTACCAGCATTAATCAGGTCTTCGTTGACGACGTCCAGCATCTCCAGGAAGGAGTGGTGCTCCGTGATGTCCTTGGCAGTGTATGTTTCAAATTTTCCGGAATCGTTGGCGTTCTTCTGGCGCCACACGATCAGTGTCAATGTCATGGTCTTGTGATCGCTCATTATTTGTAACTCCTTACAGCGAGATGAATAGTCTCGAATTTCAGGGGTTCCTTATGGAGTTCAGGTTCCTTGTCGAGACCCTTGAATTCCCATGCCCCTACATACGAGAAATCGGCGTCATTACGCTTTGCTTCCCCATCAGGGAGTTGATGTTCAACCCTGAAATGGCCGCCGCAGGATTCTTCACGATGGAGTGAATCGCGTGCCATCAACTCGCCGAATTCAAGGAAGTCAGCCACGCGACCGGCATTTTCCAGTTGCTGGTTGAGCTCTGCACCGGTCCCAGTGACCTTGACATTTTTCCAGAATTCTTCACGAAGCTTGGGAATCTGCTGGATCGCTTCGGTAAGGCTCTCTTTGGAACGGGCCATCCCGACGTTGTTCCACATGATCTTGCCCAGATCACGGTGGAACTCGGTAACGGTCCGCTTGCCGTTGATGGAGAGCAGTTTCTTGGTCGTGGCATTGACTTCATCGGCCGATTTCTTGAACTCGGCATTGTCTGTCTTGGTCCCACCAGGCTTGACAGATGCCAGATACCCGCCGATGGTGTAAGGAATAACGAAATAGCCGTCTGAAAGGCCCTGCATGAGGGCAGAGGCACCCAGACGGTTTGCGCCGTGCACCGAGAAGTTGGCTTCGCCAAGAACGAACAGGCCGGGGATATTGCTCATCAGGTTGTAATCGACCCACAGGCCGCCCATGGCGTAGTGCGGCGCCGGGTAGATGCGCATCGGTGTCTTGTAGGCGTTGTCGTCGGTGATCCGCTCGTACATCTCGAACAGGTTGCCGTAGCGCTCGCAGATGATTTTTTCGCTGAGACGCTTGATCGAATCGGCATAATCGAGGTAAACACCTCGACCACCGGGGCCGACACCGCGCCCTTCGTCGCACTGCTCCTTGGCGGAACGGGATGAGATATCGCGAGGAGCCAGGTTTCCGAATGAAGGATACTTGCGCTCGAGATAATAATCGCGGTCCTCTTCGGGAATCTGCTCAGGCCGCTTGTTGACATCTTCCTTCTTCTTGGGAACCCAGATGCGGCCGTCGTTACGCAGTGACTCCGACATCAGCGTCAGCTTGGACTGGTATTCACCTGCCTGGGGTATACAGGTCGGATGAATCTGCGTGTAGCAGGGGTTGGCAAAGAAGGCGCCCTTCTTTGCTGCCTTCCAGCTGGCAGTAACCGAGCATCCTTTGGCATTGGTTGAAAGATAAAACACGTTGACATAACCGCCGGTACAGAGACAAACGGCATCGGCAGCATAGCTTTCAATCTCGCCGGAAATCAGGTTGCGACAGGTAATACCGCGGGCAACCCCATCAACCACTACCAGGTCCAGCATCTCGCGGCGGTTGTACATCTTGACCGTGCCGAGTTTAATCTGGCGGGAAAGGGCCGAGTAGGCGCCCAGAAGCAGCTGCTGGCCTGTTTCACCGCGTGAATAGAAGGTACGGGAAACCTGAGCACCACCGAAGGAGCGGTTGTCGAGATAGCCGGCGTAATCGCGTCCAAAAGGTACGCCCTGAGCCACACACTGGTCGATGATGTTGTTGGAAACCTGGGCGAGACGCCAGACGTCGGCCTCACGTGCGCGGAAGTCGCCACCTTTGATGGTGTCGTACATCAGTCGCAGGATGGAATCGCCGTCACTCGGGTAGTTTTTTGCGGCGTTAATGCCGCCCTGTGCAGCAATTGAGTGGGCGCGACGCGGGCTGTCCTGATAACAGAATGCCTGGACGTTGTAACCGAGTTCTCCCAAAGAAGCGGCAGCAGCGCCACCGGCCAAACCGGTGCCCACGACGATGATGTTATATTTGCGCTTGTTGGCGGGGTTCACCAGCTTCAGATCGAAGCGGTGCTTGTCCCAGGTTTTTTCAATTGGTCCGGTTGGACATTTTCCGTCGAGTATCACTATGAACCCCCTATTATTTGCTCAGAATGCCGGTAAGTATAAAGACTGGAATTGAACTGTAGCCAACCAGGAAGACAACGGCCACAACCTTGGCCAGCTTGCTGATAACCGGCAGTGTCTTGTCGTTATTCCAACCCACGGTCTGGAAAAAGCTCTGGATGCCGTGGCTCAGGTGCAGGAAGAGAACAACCATCGCTGCCACATAGATGAAGGCAATCCCGCCCTTTTGGAAGCTGGTGAGAACCATGGTGAAGACATCGTATCTTCCCGCGGCATCAACCCCCTGCACGATATCCGGTGTAACCCTCGCCGTGAATTGCATGAGGTGATACACAAGGAACACCAGGATCAGAAGGCCGGTCCAGATCATGTTGTCGCTGGCGAACGTTGCCTTGCGATAATTCTTTACTGCATAGGCCTGAGGGGATGCGGCACTGTTTTCCAGCGTCAGCTGAATGCCAAAAAGGACATGGACGGAGAGTAAACTCAACATTGCAAGGCGGAATACCCAGACCAACGGTCCCAGGTCGTGGAGATGCTTGGCATAGGCGTTGATGCCGTCTGCCCCGATGAAGATCGAGGAATTGCCGAGCAGATGCACGACAACGAAAAGGACCATCAACTGGCCGGTGATCGCCATCAGAATCTTTCTGCCCACTGAACTTGTAAGTATCTGCATATTGGTATCCTTTTACCTTGAGATTTCTCGTATTGCACGTACAGAAGATAGTGTGGAACGTCCGATACGCCGGAAGACGAAATAGCCGCTGCTATCCCGTTAAGAACGGCTCAGAAGTACATCGAGGGGGCGCTCGCCATTCGTTGATCGTGCACATACGTACCTCCTTGACCATTAAATTTTACGAATTGGAGTTCTTCCCACTTCATTAACACCAATTAATATGCGTCGTGTATACTGTATACTAAACGTCGTTTTAGCAAAATGCAACAAAAAAACCGCACAAATCCACGTCTGGCATGCTGTTGCATTTTTTACTTCGATCTGCTAATAAGATTAATTTGCTGGTTCTTTTGCTCAGCATTAGCCTATCTTATGAATGGGATAATTAATGCATTTTATAGAAAAAGGCAACTTCCATTTTACCCTTGTGGCCAAGGATTTTTCTTCAGCTGCCAGACGTGGGCGGATCACAACCCCGCACGGAGCTATTGAAACTCCCATCTTCATGCCTGTCGGCACCCATGCTGCCATGAAAGCAATGACTCCCGAACAGGTCACTGCTACCGGGGCACAGATCATTCTCGCAAATACCTACCACTTACATCTGCGGCCGGGAGAAACCCTCATTGAAAAAGCCGGCGGGCTCCATACGTTTATGTCTTGGGACAAACCGATTCTTACCGATTCAGGAGGTTTTCAGGTTTTTTCTCTTCCCAATAAGCGCATTACTGATGATGGTGCCTATTTCAGACACGAAATCACCGGCGAAGAGATCTATCTCGACCCGGCCAAGGCAATAGCCATTCAGGAATCACTTGGTGCAGACATTATTATGGCTTTCGACGAATGCATCCCCTATCCTTGCGATCGCAAGTATGCAGCAACATCAACACTCAAAACCCTTCGCTGGGCAGAGATATGCAAAAAATCCCAGCGGCGCACGGATCAAGCCCTATTCGGCATCGTACAAGGGAGCGTCTTTCCAGATCTTCGCACCATGTGTGCGAAAGAACTGGTAGCAATGGACTTTCCCGGATATGCCATTGGCGGCGTGAGTGTCGGCGAAGGGCTGGAACTGTTGAAACAGGTTGTCGAAGTAACGGCTCCCCATCTACCTGAGGACAAACCACGCTATCTCATGGGGGTAGGTCTCCCGGAAGACATCTTGGAAAGTGTCGAGCGGGGGGTTGACATGTTCGATTGTGTCATCCCCACTCGCTATGCACGCAGTGCAACACTATTCACCAATCGCGGAAAAATCAGGCTTACAAACAAGAATTACCGCCGCGATTTCTACCCTGTTGAACCCAATTGCACCTGTTACACCTGTAAGAATTTCACTCGTGCGTACCTGCACCACCTTTTCAATGCGAATGAAGTCCTTTCGGCGGTTCTTGCCAGTATCCACAACGTACACTTCTACCTGAACATGATGGCAGATATCCGTATGGCAATCGAACAGCAACGTTTCCGTGACTATAAACAGGAATTTCTTTCAACTTACCTGGGAAAAGCAAAAAAAGGATAGTCATCATGAGTGAAACCGGTTTTGACCGTCTCATGGCCATCATGAAACGGTTGCGAGGCCCCGCAGGCTGCCCATGGGATGCAGAACAAAACCACGAATCCCTCAAGCGGTACCTCCTGGAAGAGTGCTACGAAGTGTTTGAGGCGATCGATGCCAATGACGACGAGCTTCTCAAGGAAGAGTTGGGAGACTTGCTGCTGCAACCGGTTTTCCATGCCACAATCGCCGAAGAGCGTGGCGCTTTTACAATTGACGACATATTGACTTCAATCTGTGACAAACTTGTTCGACGCCACCCCCATGTTTTTGGCGAAGACATCATCAAGACAAGTGACGAGCAAGTTGCAAACTGGGAAAAGATTAAACAGCAAGAGAAGGGAACTGAACGACTTTCGGCCCTTTCTGGAATACCTCCTCACCTTCCAGCCCTGCTCAAAGCACAGAAAATTACTGAGAAGGCCTCAAGGGTCGGTTTTGATTGGGAAGACAGTGATCAGGTATTTGCTAAAGTGCTAGAGGAATTACGAGAGTTCGAGGAAAGTGTTATCAGTGGCAATCGGGAGGAAATGGAAGCAGAACTTGGAGATCTTCTTTTTGCAATTGTCAATCTAGGGCGCTTTCTGTCATTAACCCCAGAAGAGGCACTTCGCAAAACAATTGATCGTTTTACATCGCGATTTTCCTACGTTGAACAGACCCTTCAGGAGCAAAACATCTCCATGAAGGATGCCTCCCTTGATGCAATGGAGGTACTTTGGCAGGAAGCAAAAAATTTGGAACGTAAACGCTGATTTCCCTGTATCATTCAAATGCCTGTCATATTTCGGCAGAACTTATCCACCCCCTATGTTGATGAACTGTGGAAAAGGTTGTTGACAACAAGGAATTCCCTTGTTAACCGCCCTCTTTATGCAGAATGCCCACAAATTACCCACACACTTTCCTTAACGTTTTAGCACACTTATAGCTCTGCCTAAGATTTATAACCATTTACGCCTCCAGTAACAACTGCATTCCAAATATGCCGAACAGAATACAGAAAAGGGCGCTGAATGAAGTATCAGCGCCCTTTTCTCATTGAAATATCGTCGCGTCAGCGTCAGTCAGCCTTCGCCTCACAGGCATCTTCTCCCTGTACCGTGCTCACAGGTGCAGCTTCGCTGGCTTCAGTCGAAGCGGCGTCTACCGCAGTCGCTTCGGTTTCAGCGAGCTGCGCTACAGCAGGTTGAACAGGTGCAATAACCGCGGGCTCTACCTTCACCGGGGTCTTTTTTACCGTTGCCTTTTTAGTTGGCTTTTTCTCAACAAACTCCTCTACGAGCTCAATCTGAGAAAGCAAGGCGTTATCACCAGCTCGTTGCCCCAGCTTGATGATGCGGGTATACCCGCCATCGCGTTCCTTATAGCGCGGTGCTATGGCACTAAAAAGCTTCGTCACCACTGCTTTGTCGCGAATATACGCAGATGCAAGCCGGATCGCGTGAAGATCCCCTCGCTTACCGAGGGTGATCATCTTCTCGGCAATTGAGCGCAGCTCCTTTGCCTTTGCATCTGTCGTCGTGATCTTTTCATGCTGCAAGAATGAGGTCACCATGTTTCTGAACATGGCGATTCTGTGGCTTGTTGTTCTTCCCAGTCTTCTTCCGGCCTTAGCGTGACGCATGACTACAGATTCCTTTCTCTATTCCAATCTTGCAGGCTACTCTTCGTCTTTGCGCTCGCCACGGAGCCTGCGCATGACTTCCTCATCTGGGAAGTTGTCAAGTTTCATTCCGAGGGACAACCCCATATCAGCGAGAACGTCCTTGATCTCATTGAGAGACTTGCGGCCGAAATTCTGCGTTTTGAGCATCTCGGCTTCAGTCCTGATAACCAGTTCACCGATGAGTTTTATGCCAGCATTCTTGAGACAATTGGCAGATCTTACCGAAAGCTCAAGCTCATCGACTGAACGATACAGATTCTCGTTGATCCTCTCAGAATCCTCTTCGTGCTCGATCTCTTCCGGCTGCTCAACCTCTTCATCAAAATTGATAAAGATAGTCAGCTGTTCCTTGAGAATCTTGGCAGCATATGCAATGGCATCATCAGGCTTTACACTTCCATCGGTCCATACTTCAACAGTGAGCTTGTCATAATCTGTTATCTGACCGACACGAGCATTTGTAACCTGAAAATTGACCTTCGAAATAGGAGAAAAAATCGAATCTATCGGCATGGTGCCGACAGATGCCTTTTCGTCACGGTTTCTGTCCGCAGGGACATAACCCTTCCCCATCCTGACAACCATTTCCATTTCCAGATTGGCGTCCTTGGAGCAGGTGGCAATATGGTGACCCGGGTTCAGAATTTCAATATTGGGGTCGGTAACGATGTCGCCGGCCTTAATGATACCTTCGCCGCGATGTATAACCCGAATGGTGCGAGACTCATGACCATGCATCTTGAGACGCACACCCTTGAGATTAAGGATAATGTCAGTCGCGTCTTCCGTTACTCCGGGGATTGCGGAAAATTCATGCAAAACCCCTTTAATCTTCACAGACGTTATGGCAGCTCCCTGCAATGAAGAAAGGAGCACTCTCCTCAGCGAATTTCCCAGTGTCGTTCCAAAGCCACGTTCAAAAGGCTCGGCATAAAACTTACCATATGTAAGCGAAAGAGTCTCCGATTCAACCTGGATCTTCTTTGGGCGTATCAGATCACGCCAGTTCTTATACATGAATTCCTCCCTGTCGCGGATTGCGTAGCCGTTACTTGGAGTAGAGCTCGACGATCAATTGCTCTTGTATAGGCATAGTGATGTCTTCTCTAACAGGAAGGGACTTGAGCACGCCCCGATATGCGTCCTTGTCCAGCTCCAACCATTGCGAAATACCACGCCGCACGACGCTATCCAGTGCATCGTTCACGCGGGTGATCTTCCGACTCTTCTCCCTCAACTCGATGGTATCGCCAATCTTGACAAGAATCGACGGGATGTTGACCTTTCTACCATTGAGAGTGAAGTGCCCGTGCTTTACGAGCTGTCGTGCTTCTATACGTGAAGAGGCAAACCCGAGACGATACACGAGATTGTCAAGTCTGCGCTCAAGGAGCACAAGCAGATTCTCACCGGTAACACCCTTCATCCGCTCAGCCTTCTCGAAATAGGATCTGAACTGCTTTTCGAGAATGCCATAGATCCGACGGACTTTCTGCTTTTCGCGCAACTGAACGCCATAATCAGAAACTTTTGCACGCCCTTGGCCATGCTGGCCCGGCGGGTAGTTTCTACGCTTTATTGCACACTTATCCGTATAGCAGCGCTCTCCCTTAAGGAAAAGCTCCATATTTTGCCTCCTGCAGAGTCTGCAGGATGGACCCGTATATCTAGCCAATCAAAACCTCCTTAGCCGAATTTGCAGCGAAATTAGACTCTTCTCCGTTTTGGCGGACGACAACCATTATGGGGAATGGGTGTAACATCCTTGATGAAACTCACATGCAGCCCTGCAGCCTGCAGTGCACGAAGCGCTGATTCACGTCCGGAGCCCGGTCCCTTTACATAAACTTCAAGGGAACGCATACCATGCTCCTGAACCTTCTTGGCGCAATCTTCTGCAGCGATCTGGGCAGCAAACGGGGTGCTCTTGCGCGAACCCTTGAAGCCCTTGCACCCTGCAGTCGACCATGCGATAACATTACCAACCTGATCAGTAATGGTGATCATGGTATTGTTAAAAGTAGCCTGGATATGGGCTACGCCATTTGGAATATTCTTTTTTTCTTTCTTCTTCTTAACAACGCGTTTTGCTGGGCTTGCCATTATCCCTCCACTCTCACGTATGACGTTTCCTATTTCTTCTTGCCTGCAACTGTCCTGGCAGGCCCTTTACGCGTCCTGGCATTGGTCTTGGTACGCTGCCCCCGCACAGGGAGGCCTTTTCTGTGCCTGAGACCGCGGTAGCATCCGAGGTCCATCAGGCGCTTGATATTCATCGACACGTCCCTGCGCAGATCGCCCTCGACCTTGATGTTCTTATCGATATACTCACGTATCCGCGCGACTTCAGCCTCTGTAAGCCCGTCGGTGCGAGTATTGAAATCAATTCCGCTTCCAGACAATATCTGCTGTGCTGTCGAGCGCCCGATGCCGTAGATATATGTCAGAGCAATCTCAATACGCTTATTTTTCGGAAGGTCAATTCCTGCAATGCGTGCCAATGTAAATCCTCCTCTAAAGGCTGTTAGCCTTGACGCTGCGAATGTTTAGGGATATCACAGATCACTCGCACAACACCCTTGCGCTTGATGATCTTGCACTTATCACAGATTCGTTTTACTGATGCCCGTACTTTCATCCGTTGGTATCCTTTCAGAAACAAGGTCATACCCTTGTCAGTATTTCAGGTCCATTGTCCGTTATGGCAACGGTATGTTCAAAATGCGCTGAGAGACCGCCATCACAGGTCACTGCAGTCCAGCCATCATCAAGAACCTCAACCTCGTAGCCCTTTTCGTTAATCATTGGCTCTATGGCCAGAACCATCCCGGGTTTAAGCTTTACGCCCTTGCCGGGTTGGCCATAATTCGGAATCTGAGGACTTTCATGCAGGTTCCGGCCTATACCATGTCCGACAAAATCCCGCACAACGCTGAATCCCCGCACCTCGACATAACTCTGAACCGCGTGCGAGATATCTGACAGCCGCCCCATGGGCCGTGCTGCCGCTATGCCGGCATACAGTGATTCTTCTGTTGCCAGCAAAAGCTCCTGGGCAATAGGGGATATCTCTCCAACGGGAACCGTTATGGCAGCATCCCCGTAAAAACCGTCAACTACCACACCGAAATCAAGACTCAGAATGTCGCCGGACACCAGGACTCGCGAGCTGGGCATCCCATGAACCACCTGCTCATTCAGAGAACAGCAAAGAGAGTACCTGTAACCACTGTAACCCTTGAACGCCGGCACCGCTTTCCGCTTTGCCGACTCTCGCTCTGCAATCTTATTGAGTGCTGCAGTCGTTACACCCGGGACAACATTCTCAGACAATATACCGAGAATTTCGGCAACAATCCTACAGGAGACCCTCATCCGGGCAATTTCCTGAGGAGATTTAAGAATTATCACCCAGCAGCACCCTGAACGATGGAAAGTATTTGATGCTGTATTGACTCTATGCTTCCTACCCCACGGACATCACGGAGCAATGTTGCGTTTCGATAATAGTCTATCAATGGGGCTGTCTGCTGGTCATACACCTCAAGACGCTTCCGCATTGTCTCCTCGCGGTCATCATCACGCTGAAAGAGCTCTCCACCGCACTCATCACATATGCCAGGCACCCGAGGCGCATCAAAGCTCACGTGATAACCCCGGCCACACCCCTTGCATGTCCTGCGACCGGTAATCCTACCAAGCAGCTCTTCATTATCTACGGATATGGAGATCACATGCTCAATTGCCCTATACTGCCCATCAAGCATGCATCGCAACGAATCAGCCTGGCCCACGGTACGGGGGAACCCGTCCAGAATAAACCCGGCACTACAGTCAGGCTTTGCCAAACGCTCTTCTACAATCCCCACCACAACTTCATCCGGAACCAGCAGGCCACCGTCCATGAATGCCTTTGCCTTGACCCCCATAGGGGTCTGCTCCTTGACAGCTGCACGCAATATATCACCAGTCGAAATCTGGGGGATTGACAGTGTCTTGACCAGAAGCTTTGCCTGCGTCCCCTTACCTGCACCAGGAGGGCCGAGAAGTACGAGATTCATATTGACCTTGACCTACTTCCTACCCTTGATCTTGACACCCTTCATGAACCCCTCATAACTCCTTGTTATCAGGTGCGACTCAATCTGGGCAACCGTGTCCATACCCACACCAACTGCAATCAATAGAGCTGTCCCTCCGAAATAAAACGGCAAATTGAACTTACCGATCAGTATCGACGGGAGCACACAGACCAACGAAATATAGACCGCCCCGGCAAATGTAAGCTTTGTCAGGACCTTATCTATATAGTCAGACGTCTCTTTGCCGGGACGGATACCAGGGATATATCCGCCATGCTTTTTCACATTTTCCGCCACATCGACAGGGTTAAATGTGACAGCCGTGTAGAAGTAGCAGAAAAAGACTATAAATGCAACATAAAATATATTATAGGCCCAGTTGCCGGGAGTCAGACTCTTGGCTGCCTGCTGGACCCAGGGGATAT
>Ga0208371_1000276_pt1 | contig 14014 bp, 24 predicted proteins | sample SubbioCR12Aug_1A_FD_184827 | JGI IMG/M metagenome (GOLD analysis project Ga0208371, IMG submission 184827) | Serpentinite rock and fluid subsurface biosphere microbial communities from McLaughlin Reserve, California, USA - CR12Aug_1A (SPAdes) | ecosystem: Environmental > Terrestrial > Deep... | reverse complement strand
ACCGTCTATTGATCCTATTTTATAATTGATCTGGTTCAATTCATCCGTTTTGGACTGGATGTCATCATCAAGGCCGTCAACATTTCCCTGCGGGGGGAAATAGGAAAAGATTGTGTCAATCTTCTTTTGGTCAGAAAGATCCATAAACGCACCAAGATCAAATATGGTTGGGTTTCCATGGAGGGCCAAGTCACGGGCGAACTCGTCTTTGTCTGATTTGCGTTTGGCGATCCTGAATTTTTGGGAGGATTTCCCGTCAAGTCCGAGAAAGAATTTACGTTCAAACTCCACGCCCTTTATGGTTACGGCAACCGTGATGCTTTTTCCGTTTCCATACGCTTCAACGATATCAGCCGGTTTCTTTTTCGGCTTACTTGCCCATGGTACATAGCCCATTACTGCAAGGGCTATGGCCTGGGCGCGTTCTGATTTGCCGGACCCATTCGGCCCGATATAGATATTTTTCATGGCCACGGGTTCGTCGATATCATGGCCTTTAAATCCTGTTGTTTTGATATGTGTGATCATTATGCCTCCATCTGCGAATCAATGATTTCATTGACTGCTTTCATGATTGCCCTTGCGTTTTCTCCGGTGTCTGGTGACAGTTTGAGTTTTTTGCAAGCTGCTTGGAATTCGTCCGGGAAATTATCCCTGGTCAACATTGCGTTGTTGATTGCCTTGATATCGTCTGGTGAAAGTTTCTTTTCTTCGGGTTCCGGCGTGACATTTATTACGGTTTCAGTTTCCGGGGCATCTTCGGGGTCAACCTCTGCCTCAAGCCCTTTGTGATTATCGTCGTCAGAAACACACTCAACCCCTTTCTTGACTTCGATTTGTGCCTGAAAAGATCCGGTGTCACCCTGGATCATGGAAACAACACGATCTTGAAGGTTTGAATATTCGGTTGCATCCCACTTAATGATGCTTCCGTTTGTTGGACGCCAGCATATTACAGGGACAACCCAATGTGGCGCACCGTCCGGGGCTTTCTGGATTCCTGAAAGGTGTTTCATGGCGTTTCTTTTCGCAAACGTCTGAGCAAAGTCCATTGCCTTTTTTTCACGGTTCAGGATTTGGGCGTACCATGTCATGGCTTCCGGGTGAGAAGTGTTGACGAAAAGATTCGCTGATTCATCAAAAATGTATTTCGCCCATGTGCCTTCAGATTCCGGTTCTTGGCCTGCCGGAAGAAGCCGGAAAGCTTGGGGAAGTTTTTTTGCTTTTCCAAGGAGATCAATGAGGCGGTATGCCGGTGTGTCAAAGATTGTGGTCCAGTCTGACACCTGGGGGATTCCCTTTGATGAAAAGCGGAACGCAATCGCCCTTGCATGGACTGCGACAAGTCTTTTGTTCTCGTCTTTCTCTGCGTATGGGTTTGGCTTCCATTCGCCGCCAACAAGAACTTCCTTGGGGAAAATACATGATGCGCCTGCTGCTTCTGCCCATATCTCATAGCCCTGGGCTGAAACTACATGGGGGCCACCTGGGACGGGAGCGATTAAACCGCCGTTGTGTGCAGATAGCGTTACGGCCTGTTTAAATGCTACGATATTCCCGGACTCGTTTCTAAGCGCGAAAGCTTCATCAGTTCCGAGGCACAACACGTTTTTGTGGTGCAGATCCCGGATGTAGTTGTAAATTAAATCCGCTGCTTCCGGATTCTGCTCTTTATAAATTGTAAGTGCATTTTCGACGTTCATTCCCACTCCTTACATTTGACCTTTGAAAGATCTTTTTCGTATTTAAGCCATGTTTCGTGTTTTAGACAGTATGCGTGTCCAGGTTCGGGCCTGGGCTTCCATGTCCGATAGATGCAGTTGAAACAACTCGGATCGGTCTTCGGGACCTTCACCCTGCTTTTCTCCTGGGCATGTTTTCAGCGATAAAGCGTTGAAGTTTTCTTGTCTCAACGATTGACTTCATAATGGGTAGGTCAATTCTGAGATTGCCGGTTGGTCGCCAGTATTTTTTCAGTTCAAGTGTTTTCATGATCCACCTCTATGTTTTGATTGTCGTTATGGTTTGATTTCTGGCATGTCCCCACACCCCATTAACCTACCTGTTTTATTTGCCTGTCATCTTCAAGAGCCAGTGGGCAAGTTCTGACTGACCGGAACGGGTCCGGTTTCGACTTATGCGGCTTTCTTCATCATGCCAGTCAGTTTGGTGATACCCTTCGGAGTGACAAGAACGTTTTCAATGATGCGTTCTTTTCCGGTATGAACGTCCGTAACGGTGGTGACTTTGTGGGTTAATAATCCCTGCTGAATCTTGTCCTGATAGGCAACCCAACCTTTTCCACCGACTCTGCGGTATATCCAACGGTGAGCGTTCATGAGCTGGAAGAGATCTTTGGGACGGATTTGGAGAATTTTAGCGGTGTCCGTGATGCAGTTCAGATCATCCGCGTTTGCGATGCGGTCGAAGCCTTCTACCTTGGGGGACATGACTTTCTTTTCTTCTTCCAGGGCGAGAACTTTTTCGGTGTAGGACAAGAGGATTCCGCGCATTGCAGCCGGATCATTTAGATAGGCCATGGGGTCCATTGGTTTTTGTTTGGCTATTTTTTCGCATTCGATAAAATATTGACGGGCCTGTTTTCCTTTTTCGTTTCGCTCTACCATAGATAGTTCTTTTGCCATGTCGAGGGAAATTACGTAATCAGTGCGAGGACGCCCGCCGTTTGGGGTTTTCCACTGAACGGGGGAAAAGTCCTTTCCTTCTTCGAAGTCATATTCTTCTATTCTTGCCTTGAGCCATGTTGAAAAATCCTTACCCACTTCCAAGAATTCATGAAGCCCACGGGCATCAACTGAATTTATTTCCGCGCCTCCGATTGTCTGATTTGAAACTTTGATAAGCTGGTTCATCTATTCACCTATGACCTTTTTAATAATGTTCTGGACCATATTCAGGATTGCCGTGATACAACTGAAATCCTTCATGTCTTTGATCTGCTTCAATTCACTGATGTCTTTTGGGGTGAGAAGCACACAACCGCAATCAGACGCCAATGTTTCAAGCAAGAGATAATTTCCTGATTCTTTTGTCGCCTTCACTGCCCATTCAACCGGGCAACAAAACGAATTCCCGCTGCTTGTCTGTTTGTTAGGATTTATGACGTTATAATAATGACCTTTGAGTATCCCAAGTCTTCGGAACACATCACCACGGTCATGTGTTCTGCACATGTCATCAACAACAACTTCCAGGATTTCTCCGTATGTTTCGCCGCCCATTAATTTACCTTTCGTGTTTTTCATGGTTTCACCCGTGCTTAAAACGTAAGAATAAAAAGTAACTTATTATGCTTGATAACAGTGTTTGCGTTGATTAAAGGTTGTTGATAAAATGGTGTTAAATAAGTGACAGTGCCTTAAAAATTGTTGCACCTTAAAAGGAACTGAGTTATGGAAAGATTGATTCATTTTATAAACCCCTTTGAAAGAGCGCGTGTCTTTCTTCGGTCAATAGGTTGTTCAGCGTACAGCTCAGGCCATATAATTTCTTTTGTGAGATGAAGGTTATTCGCGATGTGATCATGAAGATCAGCAGATTTTAATTTTCCGTAAATCGCCAAATGAACGGCGTTGTCGGATACGTTCTTTTCTCTGGCAATTCCCGCTTGCGTTACGTTTCGCACTGCAAGCATGGCTTGAATGTTTTCTGGTGGCATATTTTTTTGTGTCATGGAAAACCTTGTCTAAAAATTAAAGTTGAATTTGTTTAGGTTGAAAACGACAATATAATCCAAAAGGATACCTGTCAATAAAAAAAGTATCCAAAAGTGATATTTATGGAATTTAAAGATAGATTAAATAAAGTTATCAAGCGAACAGGTTTGAAAAACAAAGACTTTTCAGCTGTTTGCGGATTAACAAAGGGCCAAATACAAAAGTATCTAAATGGATCACAAGAACCAAAGATGATATTCTTTAATCGTATTTCTGAAAATTTCCCATTTATAAACATTGAATGGCTGATTACTGGAACGGGAATTATTGAAAAAAACATAGAGCAGGGAGAAGGTGGTCAAATCGTAAAATTAAAACCAGTGGTCGAAAAACATATAGACGTAGTAAAACAGTTCGACGATCATGAAGCGGCTGTTGATATGAACCAAGATTTAGTGTTCATCGAAAAAAAATCAAAGACAAAGTTTGAGAAGGTTCGGAGTTATATTAAAGGGATGAGAGAGGGGCTTGAAGATGATGTTGAAGTTGGGCACAAAAAAAAACAATTGGATCGGAGAAAAAACAATACGCCATTCGACCACCCGGAGCGCAGGAAGAAAGCGGGGTAGGTGAAACAAGAATGGCCCAGATTATCAACTTCGCAAAAAAGGCTGAAAAAGATCTTGATGTAATTTTGAAGTCTGTTTTTGATATGGATTTATGAACAACACTTATATTTTAAGGGGGATGAAATGAAGAAAATTGTGTTTTTTATGTGTTTAGTCTTGTCAACAATTGGCTGTGGAAGTGATAGTGGTTCAACCGCGCCAGTGGTATCAGAAGCCGAGGGCCTTTACCATGGGCACACCAATACAAACAGGGAAACATCAGGTATTATTTTAGAGGATGGCACATTCTATATTGTGTATTCGGTCGAAAACAACCCAGACTTAATAGCTGGAGTTTTGCAAGGGAATTGTACAACTAATTCTGGCAATCTGACATCAAGCAACGCAAAAGATTTCAATATTGAGGCATCTGGAATTTATCCGGCAACAATTACGGCATCATATTCAGAAACATCACTTAACGGAACGGTTTCTTATAATAATGGGACATCATCAACATTTTTAACAACATATGATTCAACGTATGAAAATACACCCTACCTCTCTGATTTGGCTGGAACATTTAATGGAGCTGTCGCATTTTCTCTCGGAACTGAGGACGCAATATTAACTATTTTACCAAACGGAACGCTTTCAGGGGTCGGTGAAAGCGGATGCGAAATAACCGGAACAATAACACCTCGTTCAAGCGGCGATGTTTATAATGTTTCAATTTCTTTCGGAGATGACCCGTGTTATTACAAAAATAAAACCATTACAGGGATAGGGTATTACGACATAAATACAGGTCGCTTATGGTTAGCGGCACTGACCAGTAACAGATCTGACTGTGTTATTTTTGTTGGGACAAAACCCCAATAATATTAAAAAATAAATAGACACAAACCCAAACATATCCTATATTTGTGCATATTCTTTAATTAACCACAACATATAGGATATTTTATTATGCCAGGTTTAGTAATCCCAGGTTTAGAAGATTCGATGTTTACACCCAAATCCACAGGACTCGACAAGGCCATGGGCCTCATAAGTAAAAGCCGATCAACTCTTGCCGGTACACAACCCAATATTCCACAGCCAGGGAAAACAATAGGCGGTGGTTTGACATCTGGTCTCGCTGGTGCTGGTGCTGGTGCTGCAATCGGTGGAGCCATGGCCGGAGCCGGTGGAGCTGCGGCAGCAGGCGCGGCAGCCGGATCAATCGCACCGGGTGTAGGGACTGCCATAGGTGGAATTGTCGGTTTAGCTGGATATTATTTGTCATAAAAAAACCCTTGACAAACAATAATCCCATAAAGTAAAACGAATCACCCCACACCGATCCACCCCATAAGACAAAAAAACTTATGGGTCCATTAACCGCCAATCTCAATCATTGAGAATTGGCTTTTTGTGTTTCTGCACAACCTACCTGTTTTATTTAATTCAAAAAAAATAAACAGGTAATAATGAAAAATCCTATCCCAAAATTTTACGGCTTATCAAAATCAGGAAACGTTCAATTCGAACGATGGCCTGACGTTTCCCGTTATTTAACAACAATGGACGGGAAACGTGTTGAGATCGTCATAAAGCCGTACAAACCAAGGCGAAGCAATCCCCAAAATCGTTATTACCACGGCGTTATCATCCCAATTCTGGCAGACCACTTCGGGTACACTCACGACGAAATGCACGATGCTATTAAATGGGAGTTTTTAAAAAAAGAAGAGGATGAAGAATCCGAAGAAATAAAGCCCCCGACAGTCGGAAGTACTGCAAAGCTGAAAACAGATCAATTTAATCAATTATTAGAAGAAATTAAACAATGGGCGGCAAGTGAATACAAAGTGTTTATTCCTGACCCTATGGATGTTGAATACTCATGAAAATATTCCGCAGAGATTTCAAGTCAAAACCACAAAAACAGATTGTGAACACTCCGCGCTATGTGATCGGGAATCTCGTTTCAGACGACGAAATGAAGGTTATTTCTGCAATCGCTCTGGCCCATGCCGTTCACATCAATCTGAGGGTTTGGTTTGCGAAAAGTCAGGCACAACAAAAGAAGATAAGCGCCTACGAAAAACTCACCATGGATCTTTTGAAGAAAACAGAACCGCTCGGAAAAACGGACCTGGAACGGATCGGAAACAAGATCAACAAGCTCGATGAAGACATGAATTTCACTGAGCAGGATTCACCTATCGGGCATATTAATTTTGTCCTCGAAACAATGAACGGATGCCATGGAATACTCGAAAAAACATCACTGAAAGACAACCGTGATGAAATACACCAGATCGAAAGAGCGTTGTACGGATTCTACAATTATGCGTCAAGGGAATGGCCTGATAAAGCCAATGACGAAGCACTTAAAGCAACTCAAACTTTTAACTTTTGGGAGGGGTTGTTTAAATGAACAATATAATTTCCCTATCAGGCGGTAAAGACTCAACCGCAATGCTCCACATGATGCTTGATCGTGGTGAAAAAATAGATGCCGTTGTGTTCTTCGACACTGGATGGGAATTCCATGAAATGTACGATCACATCAAACTCATTGAGAAAAAAACGGGGTTGAATATATGGGTTCTTCATCCACGGCTTCCGTTTGACTATTTGATGTATCACAAGCCTGTAAAATCAACGAAAGAGCGTGTTGGATGGGGATGGCCTTCACCAATGAGAAGGTGGTGTACTCGTGAAAAAGTAAGCCAGATTGAACACTTTTCTAAAGATATCGAAAGCCCAATTCATTGCATTGGATTTGCGTCTGATGAGGCTCACAGGGCAAAAGAAAACACAAAAACAGTGAAGCGCTATCCGCTTATTGAGTGGGGAATAACCGAAAAAGAGGCATTGGATTACTGTTTTAAACTTGGATATCACTGGGGGGGGCTATACGACCATTTCAGCCGAGTTTCTTGTTATTGTTGCCCTCTTCAAAAAATCGGTGATCTTCGGAAGCTTCGGACGTTCTATCCGGATCTGTGGGCCGAAATGCTGAAAAAAGACAAGCTTCAACCTGATTACGTTCCAGGATTCAAGGACGATAAATCAGTACATCACTTTGAAAAACGATTCGCCATGGAAGACAGGCAAATTGAGATTGATTTCACACAACATATAAACTCTTAACTATTGGAAGGATTATTCAAATGAACTTCGGAGAAAAACTACAAAAATGGATGGAAGAAAATAACGTAACCGTAAAAGAACTTGCCGAAAAATGCGATGTCACACGGCAATCTGTAAAAAAGTGGATTAACGGCGGGAACATGTTCAATAAGTACAGGATTAAGATCAAGGATATCACGGGTATTGATGATTGCCCTGAAACCCCTGTTGTTGACGAGCCTGTTTATGTTCCGTTTGTTATGCGGGAGATTGTGGCTGTTAAACAAGAAGGGTGTGTTGGATGCTTATTTGATAGTTTGAGTGTGAGTGATGAAGAATCCGCATGTACATTCATAGCAAACAAAATAACCGGCCTGATGTGCTCAAAAGACAATGTAATTTTCAAATTCAAAGAACAGTGGAAACCCTGCCCGATAACAGTAAAAGAAGGCGAAACCGTCCGTCACATCACCAGTAAACTGATGTTCACCGTAATTTCCCCACCATTGAACAACGGCACAAGATTCAAAAACAAGATGGTCATCAAAGGACCCGATGACGAATTAATGGTAGACTACACGAACTTTGAAGTGGAGGCGTAATGCCTACACCTGTTTCGATTGTCACAACGTATTTTAAAGAGAAAACAACGCGTTCAGAGAGTTATAAAAAGTTCATCCGTTCGCAAAGGTGTTTAGTCTGCGGTTCAGTAGAATCACAACATCACCATGAGCCGTTAAACGGGCGCGGAATCGGTTTGAAAGGGCCAGATGATGAGTCATTGCCGCTTTGTCACAAATGCCACACAGAGAGGCATATTAAGGGTCGTGAAACGTTTTATGTCGAACATGGGATTGACTGGAAGTTATCAGTCAAAGAATTCCAATTAATATATGGGGCTATGAATAATGTATAAAATCCTTGATCCATGTTCAGGAAGCAGGATGTTTTACTTTGATAAAAACAGTCAGTCAGTACTGTATGGAGATATAAGGAAAGAACGCCATAAATTATGTGATGGAAGGAACTTAGAAATACTTCCAGATATTGTTTTCGACTACAAAAATCTCCCATTTAAAAACAATACATTTAAATTAGTAGTATTGGACCCGCCACATCTAATAAAATGTGGTGATAAATCATGGCTTTATAAAAAATATGGGCGTCTTGGCTTCGATTGGAAAAATGACATAAGAAAGTGTTTTTCTGAATGTTTTAGGGTGCTTGAAAACAATGGTGTTTTGATTTTTAAGTGGAGTGAAAGGCAGATTAAAACACAAGATATCCTAAATCTTATTCAACAAAAACCCATATTTGGTCACACATCAGGACGTCATTCATACAATCATTGGATGTGTTTTATGAAAAATACATAAGGGAAATTAAATGAAATTTTCAATGAACGGATTCAGAAGAAACCTGAGTAATAACGTGGAAGAATTAAGGGATATTGTTGAGAAAGCTTTATCTGATGATTTGGATTCATTTGAAAAAGAAGAATTAAAACGCTGCATGAACGAAGTGATTTCAAACAGCAATGTCTTGAACTGCGTTTTTGTTACAGATGACCCTGAATTCTTGGATATGTCACATCTTGAAGTTCCTTTTTTGGATGGTGATGACGAGGACGAATAACAATGCCAATAACAAAAAGATACGGAAAAGATGTTGTATCAGACGACCCGAATTATGACGCCGTTTCCCATTCCATCGTTATTGATGTTCTCGACGGTCTTTCATACGTCCAGGCTGGGGAAAAATACGGCATGTCTGGACCTGCTGCATTTAAGCGTTTTTGGTTAATGCGCGTTAACCGACCTTTCAAAAGCATTTTACCTGAATCAGCTAAAAATATCAAAGACTTGCGGAAAATTTGGAATGATTTTCACCGGTCAAATTTTGATGAAATAGAGTGAAATATGGAACTTGTGTACGCTATGGTAATGCTGATCGTATTTGCTCTTAGCATCGCCGGGATATGCCAGATTGTTGAGTGGATTATGGGATGGTATGACAACCGGAAAAATGAAAACAAGTGGATTGAATAGTATGAAGCGTGGATATCTCGCCCTGTGGCGCAAAATTCAAGACCATGATTTTTATAAAGAGAAGCGTGTCTACTCAAAATATGAGGCGTGGCTTGATCTAATTATGGAGGTTCAACACAAAGAGGAACCCCAACAGGTCGTTATAGGTATGAAGGTTTATGTATGTAACTATGGGGAATCATTAAAGTCTCATTTGACCTGGGGCAAAAGATGGGGATGGTCAGAAAGCAAGGTGAGACGGTACTTTAAATTGTTAAAAAACATGGGACAAATCGTTGAGAAAAGCGAAGTCAAAACGACGAGGATATCATTAATAAATTACCATACTTACGACCCAAGGCGACGGGCAAATGACGACGAAGCGACGAGCAAGCGACGAGCAAGCGACGACGAAGCGACGACAGACAAGAATGATAATAATGTTAAGAATGAAAAGAAAAGAACTAAGGAAAATTTCATTTTCCCGGAATCGTATTCAGAAGCCTTGAAATCAAAATTCAATGACTTTATCGACAACCGTAAAGAATTAAAAAAACCGGTAACGAAAAAAGCTTTCACCGCTCTTGTTGAAAAACTCAATTCGTTATCCGCTGGTAACGAGTCCATAGCCATACAGATCTTGAACAACTCAATCGAATCAGGATGGAGTGGGCTTTTCCAGATCAAAAACAGCAAAGGAAAAATTAACGATGACAGAACCGATCACACCAGATTCACAAAGCCAGGATATTACGAGCAAGACAACCAGGGAACCCCAAATGATATATTCTGAAAAAACGTGCGATATCCATGGATCATATCAATCATCGGGTCATGAGATTTTTGGTAAAATAATGTGGGCTGGTTGTCCTGTGTGCATCGACGCACTGAAAAACAAAGACGTTGAAAAAGCTGAAAAAATACCATGGATGTCAAAAAGGCGTGAAAACATGAGGATTGAAAACTATTACGTCCAGAACGACAAACAAAAGACGATCAAGGAAAGAGTGTTGAAATACATAGATAATTTTCAACGGGTCCGTGAACTTGGATCGTGTCTTTGCTTTGTCGGATCTCCTGGAACTGGCAAAACCCACCTTGCGACAGGTATCGGGTATTCAGTCGCAAAAAAAGGTTTTTCAGTCGGATATGAAAGGCTTTATGACCTCATGTTGAGAATTAAGAACACTTACAATAGGGCCGTAACAGACACCGAAGCGGGGATTATAAAAGCTTTAACATCGTTCGACCTCTTAATCCTTGATGAAGTTGGCTTAAAATCCCTCACTGAAACCGAAATCGCCCTGACATACCAAGTCATCGACAAGCGGTATGAGGATGTGAGGCCAACGGTGATCGTTTCAAACCTGAATGCAGCAGAGCTTGAGGTATGTCTTGGATCACGGACCATCGACCGGCTTTATTCGAACCATGGGGCATTCTTCACGTTTGATTGGGAAAGCCAGAGGCGCAAAACAAATCTAAATTTGGCAGCATAACAAACGCAAATCAAAAACACACACAAACCCACTCGCAATGGCGAGATAACGCAACACAGACGAAAATAGGAAGGACGGTATGGAAAAAATAATCGAACAAGTATGTGACGAAATTAAAACAATGCTGATTGCAAAAAACAGGAGCTATGGAAATTCGGCAGCGGAACCCGTGAATATTTTTTCACGCACAAATCCACTTGAACAAATCCGGATCAGGATCGACGATAAGCTGAAACGAATCCGTGATGGACATGAGTATGGGACCGATGACACAAAGCTGGATTTGATCTGGTATTTGATCTTGGAAAGATGTGTTGGGATGACTCCAATGGTTGAAAAAGTTAATAGAGAACCAAGTGTTCATGGAATGCTTGATCCAGTCTGTGTTTACGAACAGCCTGGGGATTTATGTAGTGAACAATTCGAAAAACAAATATCCGATGTCGTTATGGGAAGGGTAAAATGATCAAAGCACAAGTCCCAAAAGAAGCCGCAGAACAAGAAGCAGTTTTCAAATGGGCAGATATCCATGAAAAAAGACTACCGGATCTGAAATATCTAAACGGCTCGATGAACGGCGCAAAACGATCAAAGTTCGCAGCAATAAGGGCAAAAAAGCAGGGATTGAAAAAAGGCTTTCCCGATATCTCCCTGCCGGTTCCAAGGTGTGGATACCACGGCCTCTTCATCGAACTTAAACGGGTAAAAGATGGGAGGGTTTCAAAAGAACAGAAAGAAATAATCAAGGGACTATCAGAAAACGGATATTTTGCCTGTGTGTGTCTTGGACATGGACCGGCAATTGAAATCATTGAAAAATATTTAACAGAAACATTGAAAGGATAAACAAATGGCAAGCTTGAACAAAGTACAAATCATTGGAAACCTGGGAAAAGATCCAGAAATAAGCTACACACCATCAGGTATGGCCGTTGCTCGTTTCAGTGTGGCGACAACCGACACATGGACAGACAAAGCCACAGGCCAAAAGAAAGAAAAAACAGAGTGGCACAAGATTGTCGTTTTTCAGAAGATGGCCGAGAATTGCGGTAAATTTCTCACCAAAGGAAGTCCGGTCTATATCGAGGGCAAACTACAGACGAGCAGCTACGAAAAAGACGGTATTACGCGGTACAACACGGATATTCTGGCAAGCGTAATTCAGTTCTTGGGCCAGAAACCATCGGGGCAGAGTCAAGGGACACAGCAGGGATATAAACCTCCTGTGAATAACAATCCGAACACGGGCGGGTTTGGTGGGTCTTATCCGGGCGATGGATTTATGCCACCACCAGACGATGATATTCCATTTTGATCACAAAAAAAGACCCGCAATTATAAGCTGCGGGCCTTTTTTTAATAAACTCGGCGTGCCGAATGAACGTAGAGAGTAATATTCTTATAATACCCACAACCCGCAGTCAATATAAAAAACAAAACAAAATCAAAACAAAATCAATATTCATGTATTTTATACTAAATTTATCCTTGATTTATCCGACAATATAGGTAATTAATACATAATCCTTGTGTTATTTTTAAATCAGAACACCATATATTGAGGTATAAATGGACGAACTTCTCAGAATCACCTCACTAAATACAGATAATATCATGTATATTATTAGTATCATATCAACAATATCCCTAATCGTGTCTGAATATTTAGGCACATCAAAATCAAAAGCAAATTCTATCATTCAATTCGTCCAGTTTGCCTGTGAAGAAATCCTGTTGAAATACAAATATAATAAAATACGCGGTCAGGCCACAAAGAGCCGGACGCCAAAAAATAGGAGCCAGATGAAATAATGTTCGAACACTTTTACGATTCGGCCAAATCATATGGAGTAATCATGGCAGGGTGTTTTTCTACGACAATGAATATTGCATGTGATTTTATTCAACAAGCAACTGTTTTTCTTGTGTTTATTGGCCTTATTGTTCGGCTTATTCATGATGTTCCGAAGGCAAAAGAATCAATTCAGAAGATGATTGATGGGAAAAAATAACCCTGGCTCACAACACATTCTAAGAGTCGATAGAGATATAATATTCATCGAGTGCAAACAGAGTTGTGCGTCAGGGATTTTAAAACTTAAAGTAACACATTAACAAAATTTAAACGTATTGAAAGAATTACGGAAAATGGCAGCGGCTAACGGGAAGAATAAAAACAAATTAACTCCTAAACAACGGATGTTCGTCAAAGAATATCTTGTTGATCTTAATGCAACACAGGCTGCTATCCGGGCTGGATATTCGAAAAGGACAGCGAGTGAGCAAAGTGCGAGACTGTTAGCGAATGTTAAGATTCAAAAACACTTACAGACAGACATTAAGAAACGTGGTGAACGAGTTGAAATAAAGGCCGATAGTGTTCTGAAAGAATTAGGCAACGTTGTTTTTTTTGATCCGAGAAGAATTTACGATGAAAATGGTAACCTGAAACACATCAAGGATATGGATGAGGATGTGGCAAAGGCGATCACATCCCATAAGGTTATAAAAGTTGAGAGCGATGAAAAGGCAACGTACACGACGATTGAAATAAAGTGGGCTGATAAACTAAGGGCCGTTGAGTTGTCTATGAAACACCTGGGGATGCTGAATGAAAAGGTTGATGTGGAACACTCAGGCGATATCGATATCAATGTGACTCTTAAAGGGCTGGATGACGATTAATGTCAATATCGACAAGGATGTTTTCAATAAGACATACCGGCCATTCATCAACTGTGATGTTCGAACACAGATATTTTTCGGCGGGTCTTCTTCCGGGAAGTCATTTTTCTTAGCCCAACGATGCGTAATTGATCTTTTAAAAGGTGGTAGAAATTATCTCATAACTCGAAACGTTTCAAATACGTTACGCGGTTCAACATTCAACGAGATAAAAAAAGCAATCACAGCGATGGGTTGCGGGAAGCTGTTTAAGATCCGTGAAAGCGACATGCTGATCACCTGTATCAACGGGTATCAGATCATGTTCAGAGGGCTGGATGACCCAGAGAAAATAAAGTCAGTGACACCAGCGAAAGGGGTTATCACTGACATATGGGTTGAAGAGGCCACAGAGA
>Ga0208371_1000275_pt1 | contig 14022 bp, 7 predicted proteins | sample SubbioCR12Aug_1A_FD_184827 | JGI IMG/M metagenome (GOLD analysis project Ga0208371, IMG submission 184827) | Serpentinite rock and fluid subsurface biosphere microbial communities from McLaughlin Reserve, California, USA - CR12Aug_1A (SPAdes) | ecosystem: Environmental > Terrestrial > Deep... | reverse complement strand
ATCTACAGTTGCGAAAGGGTGACCTGATCCTGGTGGAGGCAAACGAGGTGATCGCCGGCGACGGCGACGTGGTGGCGGGTGCGGCACTGGTAAACGAGTCGGCGGTCACCGGCGAGTCGGCCCCGGTGGTGCGCGAGTCGGGAGGCGACCGGAGCGCGGTAACCGGGGGGACCACGGTCATTGCCAATGCCATCATCGTCCGGATAACCGCCAATCCGGGCGAGACCTTTCTCGACCGGATGATCGGCCTGATCGAAGGGGCCAAACGGCGCAAGACCCCCAACGAGATCGCCCTGGAGGTGCTGCTGTTCGCCCTGACCCTGGTCTTCCTGCTGGTCTGCATCAATATCAGCCCCCTTTCCATCTACAGCGTCAAGGCTGCCGGGCAGGGGTCTCCCATCTCGCTCACCGTGCTGGTGGCGCTCTTCGTCTGTCTCGCACCCACCACCATCGCCGCGCTCCTGCCCGCCATCGGCATCGCCGGCATGGACCGGCTCTTCCAGAAGAACGTCATCGCCCTGTCCGGCCGGGCCATCGAGGCGGCGGGCGATGTGAACGTGCTCCTCTTGGACAAGACCGGCACCATCACCCATGGCAACCGGGAGGCGGTCGCCTTTGTCCCGGTGGGAGGGCATAACGAACGGGAGGTCGCCGAAGCCGCTCTGATGGCATCGCTGACCGACGAAACCCCGGAGGGGCGCAGCATCGTGTCGCTTGCCGTGCAGCAGTACGGCCTGCAGGCGGAGGCGCTTCCCGCCGATGCCGAACCGATCGTTTTCAGCGCCGATACCCGTCTTTCCGGGCTCAATCTCGGCGGGCGGCAGTACCGCAAGGGTGCGTCCGATTCCCTGGTCGCCTTTGTGAAGCAGCAGGGAGCGCAGTCCATCCCCGACAAACTCGCCGGGATCGTGGACAGGATCGCCCGGGCCGGCGCCACGCCGCTGGTGGTCAGCTGCGACAGGGAGATCCTGGGGGTGGTGAATCTCAAGGACATCGTCAAGGCAGGCATCCAGGAGCGCTTTCTGCAACTGCGCAGCATGGGGATCAGGACCGTGATGATCACCGGCGACAATCCGCTCACCGCAGCGGCCATTGCCGCCGAAGCCCAGGTGGACGACTTCCTGGCCCAGGCAAAGCCGGAGGACAAGCTGCGCCTGATCAGGGACAACCAGGAGGCGGGATTCATGGTGGCCATGACCGGCGACGGCACCAACGACGCCCCGGCCCTGGCCCAGGCAGATGTGGCGGTTGCCATGAATACCGGCACCCAGCCGGCTCGTGAGGCAGCCAACATCATCGATCTGGACTCGAACCCCACGAAGCTCCTGGATATCGTCGAGGTGGGGAAGCAGATCCTCATGACGCGGGGCAACCTGACCACCTTCAGCATCTCCAACGACATCGCCAAATACTTCGCCATCATCCCGGCGGCCCTGCTTTCCATCTATCCGCAGCTGGGAGTGCTCAACGTGATGCACCTGGCGAGCCCCTACAGCGCCATCCTGTCGGCGGTCATCTTCAATGCCGTCATCATACCGCTGCTGGTGCCGCTGGCGCTCAAGGGGACCAGGTTCCGCCCGATGCCGGCCGAGAGGCTCCTGATCCACAACCTCCTCATCTACGGGGTGGGAGGGATCGTCGTGCCGTTCGCGGGGATCAAGGGGATCGACCTGTGCGTGGGGATGCTGATTTGACGACGCGAACGTGGGGGCGATCCTTGTGATCGCCCTATTCACGGGTTAACGCAAGAATCTGGGCGAACGCAAGAATCTGGGCGAATACAAGAATCCGGGCGAATACAAGATTCGCCCCTACGAGAAACCAATGAAAGATCTGAAATCTGCGCTGTTGCTGTTTTTCCTGCTCACCGTCATCTGCGGCGGTCTCTATCCCGCCGTGGTTACCGGGGTCGCCGCCGTTGTCTTCCCGCACCAGGCCCAGGGGAGCTTCATCACCGGCACGGATGGCCGCGCGATCGGTTCCGCACTCATCGGCCAGCCCTTTTCCGATCCGAAATACTTCTGGCCCCGGCCATCGACAACGCCGGATTTCGCCTATAACCCTGCCGGCTCCGGCGGTTCCAACGCCGGTCCCACCAACCCCGCCTACCTGCGGACCGTTGCCGACCGGGTCGCGTCGTTGCGGGAGGCGGGAATCAGGGGCGCGATCCCTGCCGAGATGGTCCAGGCATCCGCCAGCGGCCTCGACCCCCACATTTCACCTGCAGCGGCTCTGGTGCAGATCCCGCGCATCGCCAGGGCCCGCAACCTGAGCGAGGAGACGCTGCAACGCATCGTTGCCGCCCGGACCGAGCCGCGACAGCTCGGTATTTTCGGCGAATCGCGTGTGAATGTGCTTGCAGTCAACGGTGAATTGGATAAGCTGACCCCATGACCGAACAAGGCGACGACAATCGCCCTTCACCCGAAATCCTGCTGAAGCGGGCTCAGGCCGAAGAAGCGGAGCAGGGGAGGGGCAAGCTGAAGATATTCCTCGGCTACGCCGCCGGCGTGGGGAAGACCTATGCCATGCTGGAGGCTGCCGAACAGCGCAAGCTCGAAGGGATGGATGTGGTGGTCGGCTACGTGGAATCCCACGGCCGGTTCGAGACCGATTCGCTCCTGGCGTTGACAGCGCTGGAGATCGTCCCCAAGGCCCGGATCAGCTACCAGGGGGTGTTCCTCTCCGAGCTGGACATCGATGCGGTGCTGGCCCGCAAGCCGCAGATCGTCCTGGTGGACGAACTGGCCCACACCAATGCACCGGGATGCCGCCACGAGAAGCGCTGGCAGGACGTGGAGGAACTGCTGGCCGCCGGCATCGACGTCTACACCACCCTGAATGTCCAGCATTTTGAAAGCCTGAACGACGTGGTCGCCCAGATCACCGGTATCGTCATGCGGGAAACCGTGCCCGACCGGCTCCTGGACGAGGCAGCCGAGATCCGCCTGGTCGATATCTCTCCCGACGACCTGCTGCAGCGCCTGCGCGAGGGAAAGGTCTACATCCCCGAGCAGGCTGCCCGGGCCATGGAGACCTTCTTCCGCCCCGGCAACCTGCTCGCCCTGCGGGAGCTCTCCATGCGGCGGGCTGCCGCCCGCGTCGACGACCAGATGCGGGCCTACATGGAGAGGCAGTCCATCTCCGGGCCCTGGCCGACAGCGGAACGTCTCCTGGTCTGCGTCAGCGGCAGTCCGTACAGCGACACCCTGATCCGCGCCACCCGGCGCCTGGCCGACGAGCTGAAGGCCGGTTGGATGACCCTCTATGTCGAGACACCCGACGGCGGCCGTCATGCCCACGAAAACAGGGAACGGGTCTGGCGGGATCTCCGGCAGGCAGAGAGCCTTGGCGCCGAGGTGGCGACGGTGACGGCCCCTTCGGTGACCGATGCGGTGCTCGATTTCGCCCGGCGGCACAACATCACCAAGATCGTCATGGGCAAGCCACACCGCTCGCGTTGGCGGGAGATTGTCAGTCCGCCGGTGGTGTATCGAATCATCCGCCAGAGCGGACCCATCGACGTGGTGGTGGTCAGCTTTGCTGCAACTGCTTCCAGTGCTGCAAAATCGGCCCTGAAGACGCGCCGTCCGTTCGATCTGACCGGCTATGCCGGCAGTTTCATCCTGGTCGGGGCGGTGACCCTTGTCTGCGAGATGCTCCGTTCCGTTCTGGCGCCCACCAACATGGTCATGTTTTACCTGCTGGCCGTAGTCCTGGCTGCGGTCCGTCTCGGCAGGCGTCCGGCCGTGGCCACCGCCATTTTCGGGGTGCTGGCCTTCGATTTCTTCTTCGTTCCCCCGCACCTGACCTTTGCCGTGGCAGATACCCAGTACCTGATGACCTTCGTGGGTCTGTTCGTGGTCGGTGTGGTCATCAGCTCGCTGGTGGCCCGTTCCCGCGAACGGGCCGAGGTGATCCGGACCCGCGAGTTGCAGACCGCCAGCCTCTACTACCTGAGCCGTGATCTGGCCGCTGCCGGTGACTTGGCAGCAATCTTCGATGCGCTGGTCAGGAACGTGGAAAGCGCCCTGGATGCGCGGATGACCCTTTTCCTGCCAGAGGGGGAGCGGCTGGAGATAGTGGCTTCCAGCCAGGAACTCACGGTAGACCTGAAGGAACAGGCAGTGGCGGACTGGGCGTTTCGCAACCGGCAGCCGGCCGGGCGCGGTACGGAAACCCTTGTCTCGGCAGGGATGATCTATCTGCCGCTCTCGACCCAGGCTGCTGTCCTGGGGGTGCTCGGGGTACGGATGGAGGACGAAACCGACTACCGTTCCACGGAAAACCGCCGCCTGCTGGACGCCTTTGCCATGCAGACGGCCATGGCCATCGAACGGGTCCAGCTGGCCAAGCAGGCAGAGCAGGCCCAGATCCTCCAGGCCAGGGAAAACCTGGAGCGGGCGCTGCTCAATTCCGTCTCCCACGACCTGCGGACCCCGCTGGTTTCCATCACCGGGGTGCTGGCGAGCCTGCGCAAGGAAGACTGCACCCTGGGAGAAGCGGCCCGGCGCGACCTCCTGGATACGGCCTGGGGCGAGGCGGACCGTCTCAACCGGTTTGTCGGCAACCTGCTGGACATGACCCGGCTCGAATCGGGGAATGTCGTCCTGAAGCAGGAGCTGTGCGATATCCAGGATCTGGTAGGCTGCACCCTTGCCGCGCTGGACCAGAGTGTCGGCAGTCGGGCCATCGCGGTAAAACTCCCTGACGATCTTCCGCTGGTGAGCATGGATATGGTGTTGATGACCCAGGTGCTGGTGAACATCCTGGATAATGCCGTGAAGTATGCACCGCCCGCAAGTCCGATCGAGATTGCGGCACGTAGCGACCGGGAATGGTTGACCCTGGAGGTGACGGACCAGGGACGGGGGGTGCCGGAGCATGACCTGAAGAGGATCTTTGACAAGTTTTACCGGATTCCGGTCCCCGAGGGAGCAGGGGGGACCGGTCTGGGTCTCTCCATCTGCAAGGGGATCGTCGAGGCGCACGGGGGAAGGATTCGGGCGGAAAACCTCTCAGGCGGCGGTTTCAGGATCATTGTCCGGCTTCCGCTCAGAACGTGATGATGAAAAGGACCAGAGACCATGTCCAGTGATACGGCCAGCACCAATCTTCCTCGCATTCTGATTGTGGACGATGAGGTGGCGATCCAGCGCTTCCTCCATACCGTTCTTGATACCGGAGAGTTTTCCCTGCATCGGGCAGAGACCGGCCATGCGGCCCTTGCCGCGGCAGCAGCGGTCCGGCCCGACCTGATCCTGCTCGATCTGGGGCTGCCCGATCTCGACGGAGTCGAGGTAATCCGGCGGATCCGGGAATGGTCACCGGTCCCGATCATCGTCCTGTCGGTGCGGGAGCGGGAGGACGACAAGGTGAAGGCCCTGGATGCCGGGGCCGATGATTACCTGACCAAGCCGTTCGGTATCGGCGAACTGCTGGCCCGGATGCGCGCAGCCCTGCGCCGAGCCATCCGGGCCGTGCCCGAGCCGGTCTTCAGGGTCGACGGACTGGAGGTCGACCTGCCGCGCCGCCGTGTCCTTGTCCGGGGTGAAGAGGTCCAGCTTACCCCCACGGAGTATGAACTGCTGAAACTCCTGGTGACCCATGCGGGAAAGGTCCTGACCCATCGCCAGATGCTCCTGCAGATCTGGGGGCCGGCCTATGTGGAGCAGCCACAACTGCTCAGGGTCAATGTCAGCAACCTGCGGCGAAAGATCGAGCCGGACGCCTCACGGCCATGCTACATCCTGACCGAACTGGGTGTGGGGTACCGTTTGAAGGAAGGCTAGTGCCGCACGGCATGGCGAGTTGGTGCCGGGGGCATGTTTTGTTTTACAAGGGTGGCTGATTTTGCTAGATTCCCATACTGCAAATGAGCCACCATACTGAACATACACCCATGATGCGCCAGTATCTGGAGATCAAGTCCCAGTACCCTGACGCCATCCTTTTCTTCCGCCTCGGCGACTTCTACGAGATGTTCCTCGACGATGCCGTCAAGGCTGCCCGCATCCTCGACATCACCCTCACCTCCCGCAACAAGAGCGCCGACGGCACTGACGTGCCGCTTTGCGGCATCCCGTTCCATTCCGCCGGTCCCTATCTGGCCAAGCTGGTCGAGGCCGGGGAAAAGGTCGCCATCTGCGAGCAGGTCGAAGACCCGAAGGGGGCCAAGGGGATCGTCAGGCGCGAGGTGGTCAAGGTCGTCACCCCCGGCCTGGTGGTGGACAGCGACTCCCTCCAGCCCAAGGAGAACAACTATCTGGCCGCGCTCGCCCCCGGTGCGGGCGGGGCATGGGGGCTTGCCTGCCTGGATATCTCCACCGGCGAGTTCCGGGCCACCGAACTCTCCGATACTGCTGCGGCCTCCGCAGAGCTTCTCTGTCTCAATCCCCGCGAAATCCTGCTCCCCGCATCCCTCAGCGCGGCACAGAGCCGTGCCGGGCTTGCCGAGGTGCTGACCGACCGGCTGGTCTCGCCTCTGGACGAGTGGGTGTTCGAATACGATTACGCCCGCCGCCTCCACGAGTCGATCCTCGGCAGTCCGGCCCCGACCGCTGCCGACGGCAGAAACCTGAAGGAAGGGCTTCTTGCGGCAGGGGCGATCCTGCACTACCTGCGCGAAACCCAGAAGGGGAGCGCATCCCACATCAGGCAGCTCCTCCCCTATGCCACCACCCAGCACTTGGTTCTGGACGAGCGGACCCGGCGCAACCTGGAGCTGACCGTTACCCTGCAGGACGGCAAGCGGAAGGGGTCCCTGCTCTGGCTTATGGACCGGACCGTTACGGCCATGGGGGGGAGAAAGCTCAAGCAGTGGATTAATTATCCTCTCGTATCTGTCGAGAAAATAAACGATCGACACGATGCCATCGAGGAATTCGTCGAGAGCCAGCAGTTTCGCCGGGAGGTCAGCGGTCAGCTGGATGGCGTTGCCGACCTGGAGCGCCTGAACGGCCGGATCAGCCTGGCATCCGCATCGGCCAAGGACCTGGCGGCCCTGCGCATCTCGCTGGAGCGGCTGCCGTCCCTGCTCGCGCACCTTGCCGACGTTGCCGCGCCGCTGCTCCGGGAGACGGTCCGCGCCATCGATCCGCTGGACGACCTGGTGGAACTGATCCGCTCCGGCATCGTGGAAAACCCTCCGTTCGTGCTGCGGGAGGGGGGGATCATAGCCACCGGTTTCAACGCCGAACTGGATGAGCTCCGCCTGATCAGCCGGGAGGGAAAGGGGTTCATCGCCCAGCTGGAGGCCCGCGAGAAGGCACGCACCGGCATCTCGTCGCTCAAGGTCCGCTACAACAAGGTCTTTGGCTACTACATCGAGATCACCAAGGCCAACCTGGGCGCGATTCCCGACGATTACCTGCGCAAGCAGACCCTGGTCAATGCCGAGCGCTTCATCACCCCGGAGCTGAAGGAGTACGAAGAAAAGGTCCTGGGGGCGGAGGACCGGATCGCCGAGCTGGAGTATTCCCTGTTCCAGGCGATCCGCGAGCAGGTGGCGGCCCGGGCCGAGCGGATAGCCCGCACCGCCGATGCCGTTGCCACCCTCGACGTGCTCACTGCCCTGGCCGAACTCGCCCACGACCGGGGCTACTGCCGGCCCGGGATGAACGACGGCGACCGGATCGAGATCACTGACGGTCGCCACCCCGTGGTGGAGGCGATGCACCTTTCCGAGCGCTTCGTCCCCAACGATACCCTGCTGGACAACGGGGAAAACCAGCTCCTGATGATCACCGGCCCCAACATGGCCGGCAAGTCGACCTACATGCGCCAGGTCGCCCTCATCACCCTGATGGCGCAGGTCGGGAGTTTCGTCCCGGCGGAAAAGGCGGTCATCGGCCTTGCCGACCGGATCTTCACCCGGATCGGCGCCTCGGACAACCTGGCCAGCGGGCAGTCCACCTTCATGGTGGAGATGGCCGAAACCGCCAACATCCTGCACCATGCCACCCCCAAAAGCCTGGTGCTCCTGGACGAGATCGGCCGGGGGACATCGACCTTCGACGGGGTCTCCATTGCCTGGGCCGTGGCGGAGTATCTCCACGATGCCCGCCAGCACGCGGCCAGGACCCTCTTTGCCACGCACTACCACGAACTGACCGAGCTGAGCGTTACCCGGCCCGGGATCAAAAACTTCAACATCGCGGTCCGGGAATGGAACGAGCAGATCATCTTTCTCCGCAAGATCGTCTCCGGCGGGACCTCCCATTCCTACGGCATCCAGGTTGCCCGGCTCGCCGGACTGCCGATGGATGTGGTGGAGCGGGCAAAAGATATCCTGAAGAACCTGGAGCAGGGAGAATTTACCGAAGGAGGGGAGCCGCGGATCGCCAACCCGAAGGGGAAGAAACGCCCCGCTCCGGTGGCGCAGCTCTCCCTGTTCGGCAACGACGACGAACTGCGGCAACGGCTCAGAGAGCTGGAAGTGGCCCGGCTCACCCCGCTTGAGGCCTTGAATATCCTCGACGAACTGCAAAGGATGGCGTGAAACCATGCAGCATTATATCGTTCGATTGATCGGAGGCGTCTGTCTCGCGCTTATGCTCATGACCGCCCCGGTCAGGGCAGAGGACGAGCAGCCGCGAACCGCGAAAAAACAGGCTGCTGTGAAGAAAAAGATCAAAAAGGGGAAGGTTGCAACGGCCAAAGAGACCAAGGCCGTCAAGGCAACCAAGGGTGCCCGGAAAAAGAGCGCGGCCGCTTCGGCAAAGAAGCCTGTTGTCAAGCCCCGGACGGTTGCGGAGACGCCGGCTCCCGTAAGCAAGCCGATGGCCGTGGTCAAGGAGTTCCGCTCCTGGTCCAATCCGGACTACACCCGGATTGCCGTGACCCTGGATCACGAGGCGCGCTTCGAGTACCACCAGTTGGGCCAGAACCGGGAGGCGGGCATTCCGGGTCGGCTCTATCTCGATATCGGCAATGCGCACCTCGGGCCCGGCGTGAAGGACATCCCCATTGCCGACGGCCTCCTGAAGACCGCCCGGATCGGGCAGTTCCGGCCGGACACGGTGCGGGTGGTGCTGGACATGGAGAGCATCAAGGACTACAAGGTCTTCACCTTTTCCGATCCCTACCGGATCCTGATCGACGTGCGCGGCGAGCGCCGGATGGAGATCTCCTCGCTCAGGGAGCGGATAGAGTCGGCACCGTCACTTCCTCCTCCGAAGGAGCCGGCAGTTGAAAAGCCTTTGCGGCCGACGGTTGCCAAGGCGGCTCCAGCCGCTATCGGCAAGATCCGCCGGGTGGTGGTCGATCCGGGGCATGGAGGGCATGACCCCGGCGCCATCGGCGCGGGTGGCACCAGGGAAAAGGACGTGGTGCTCGCCATCGGTCTGAAGCTCGCCAAAAGGCTCAAGGAAGAGCTCGGCCTGGATGTGGTCATGACCCGCAGCAGCGATGTCTTCCTGGAACTCCAGGAGCGGACGGCCATTGCCAACCAGGTGGGGGCCGACCTCTTCATCTCCGTCCATGCCAATGCGGCCCCCAACCACGCCAGCGCCGGGATCGAGACCTACTACCTCAGCCTGGCCAAGACCGAAAAGGCTGCCCAGCTTGCGGCCAAGGAGAACGGCACCTCCCTGGAAAAGGTGAGCCTGCTCCAGGCGGTTCTGTTCGACCTGATGGTCAATTACAAGATCAACGATTCCGCCCACCTGGCCGAGGTGGTCCAGAAAGAGCTCCATCACAAGGTGGATGCGCGGTATCCGGTCAAGTCGCTGGGGGTGAAACAGGGGCCGTTCTACGTGCTGGTCGGTGCCACCATGCCGAGCATCCTGGTGGAGACCGCCTTTCTCAGCAACGAGAAAGAGGAACAGCGTCTGCGGGATGCCCAGTACCAGGAGATGACAGCCGACGGGATCATGGAAGGCGTCAGGGCGTACATTGCCAGTCAGCATTAGTTTCCGTCCGGAAAGGGTTCTTTTCCGCCCTGGCGGCGTCAATCTTCGGCATTGCTTGTGCGGCGTAGCGCTGCTACGCCTCCGCGCAATCCCTTGATTTCCTTGCCAGGACGAAAAATCCCTCCTTTCCGATCCGGAAACCGGTAGTTTCTCATCCGGAGTTTCCGGATGGAAACAGCACTAGCAGCCGGCCGTTACACAACGGAGTGCCACAGGCGGTTGACCAAAGGGGAGCCGATGGAATTCAGCATCAACAAATATTTCCCGGATGAAACGCATGAAGCGGGCGATGCCGGCAAGGCCTCCTTCGAGGAGAAACGGCCGCTCTATTTCACCGCCAGCAAGCGTTTTCTCGCCCATTACCGGCAGGTCATCATGGAGAAGCACCGTGCTGGCGCCTCCGGCGAAGAGGTGGTGCAGAACATCACCAAAATGACCGACACCATGATCATCAAGCTGTTCCGCTCCATCCTGGAAGACCTGCCTCCGGTCAAGCGGAAGGACGAACAGCTGACCCTGGTTGCCACCGGCGGTTATGGCAGGGGTGAGTTGAATCCCTTTTCCGACATCGACCTGATGTTCCTCTACAAGGGGAAGGACTCGGCCCGGATCGAGGATATCGCCCAGAAGCTCCTCTATTTCCTCTGGGACATGCGTCTCGACGTCGGCTACTCGGTCCGGACCATCCCCGATTGCATCGAGATGGCGGGGAGCGACCTGACGATCAGGACGGCGCTCCTGGACAGCCGCTACCTGGCCGGCGGGCGGCTCTTGTTCAAGGAGTTGCAGAAGGTGATCTTCACCCAGATCCTGACCAGGGGGAGCGATGCCTTCATCCGCGAGAAGCTGGCGGAGATGCGCAAGCGGCGGGAAAAGTACGGCTCGTCGGTCTACCTCCTGGAGCCGAACCTCAAGGAGGGGGAAGGGGGGCTGAGGGACCTGCATACCGCCATCTGGGCCGCCAAGAGCAAATACAAGGTCGCCACCCTGCGCGAACTGATCATCAAGGGGGTGCTGGCCGAAGACGAGCTGGACGAATATTCCCGGGCGCTTGCCTATCTCTGGCGGATCAGGAACGAGCTCCATTACCTGGCCGGCAGGAAGAACGACCAGCTCACCTTCGATGCCCAGAACAGGGTGGCCGAGTTCCTCGGCTACCAGGACAACGGGCGGGTCCTTGCCGTCGAGGAGTTCATGCGGGACTACTACCTGCATGCCAACGATGTGGAGCATTTCTCATCGCTCCTGGTCAACAAGTGCGTCACCCGCGAGGAAGGGGCCTTCAGGATCATCGGCTATTTCATCCGCCGCCCCATCGGCGAGGGGTTTTACGTCCTCAAGGGGGAACTGGTGGTGCCGGACGAGTCGGTGGTGGAAAAGGACCCGGCCCGACTGATGAAGCTGTTCGAGTATGCCCAGAAGCAGGGGGTCAGCCTCAGTCTCAGGGCAAAGGCCCTGATCCGGAGCAGTCTCGACCTGGTGAACGACAAGTTCCGTCGCAGCCGCGAGGTGAATGCCTCGTTCTTCAACATCCTGCGCAGCGACAAGGGGGTGGCCGAGACCCTCAGGCTGATGCATCACCTGCAGTTTCTGAACCGGTTCATCCCCGAATTCGAGCGGACCTACTGCAAGGTCCAGCACGATCTTTATCACATCTACACCGTCGACATTCATTCCCTCTTTGCCGTGGAGGAGATCATCCGGCTCAGGAAGGGAGAGCATGCCGAAGACCTGCCGCTTCTGACCCAGGTCGCCCGTGATGTGGACAAGCGGGAACTCCTTCTGCTGGCGGTCCTGATGCACGATATCGGCAAGGGGGGGGGAGGGCGCCACGCCGAGCTGGGGGCGGAGATGATGCCGACCATTGCCCGCCGCATGGGACTTTCCAAGGAGGACAGCGAGCGGCTGGAGTTCCTGATCCGGCACCATATCCTCCTGGCGCACATTGCCCAGCGCCGCGATCTCAACGACGAGAAAATGATCGTCCAGTTTGCCCGCCAGATGGGAACCAGCGAAAACCTGAAGATGCTCTACCTCTTGACCTATGCCGACATCAAGGCGGTCGGTCCCGATGTCTGGACCGAATGGAAGGGACGGCTGACCCAGGAACTCTACGAGAAGGCGTTCCAGGTCCTGGAGCGGGGCGATTTCCGCATGGAGGCGAGCAGCGAGCGGGTGAAGAAGGTGAAGCGCCAGGTCATCGAACTTCTGGGGGACGAATTCCCGCTTGCCGCGGTGAAGGAGGAGCTGAAGGCCATGGCCATCCGCCACCTCCTGGCCAATCCGCCCAAGGTGCTGGCGGAACATGTGAAGATCCTGCTCTCCCTGGAGGGGAAGACCATCGTTACCCGTGTCGAGCACGACCACGAAGGGGGCTTTTCCAACTGCACCGTCTGCACCCTCGATGTGCCGGGTCTCTTCTCCATGATCACCGGGGTGATGGCGGCCAACGGCATGAACATCCTCGGCGCGCAGATCCACACCGGCACCAATGGCAAGGCCCTGGACGTGCTGCAGGTCAACGCCCCCCAGGGGTTCGTCATTACCGATACCGCCAGGTGGGCGCGGCTGGATGAGGACCTGAGGCAGGTCCTGCAGGGGCAGGTGAACGTCCGTACCCTGGTGGAGAAGCGCCAGCGGGGCACCGTGCTCACCGACCGGCCTCGGCCCCGTTTCCCGACCAGGGTGGAGATCGACAACGAGGTCTCAGCCGATTACACGGTCATCGACATCTATACCCACGACAAGGTCGGCCTGCTCTACAGCATCACCAGCACCCTGACCGAGCTGGGGCTCTATATCGGCATCTCCAAGATATCCACCAAGGTGGACCAGGTCGCCGACGTCTTCTACGTCAAGGATATCTTCGGACACAAGGTGACCAGCGACCGGAAGGTGGAGGAGATCAGGGAGCGTCTCTGCAAGGCCATTGACGGGCTATGAACGAATACCTGGACCTCTTTCTGAGCTATCTCGTGGTGGAGAAGGGGTTGTCCCGCAATACCCTGGAGGCGTACAGCCGGGACGTGGCTGGCTACCTGGAGTATCTGGAGCGGCAGGGGGTGGCAACGGCGACAGATGGCCGGCCGCTGGACATCAGCGGCTACCTGGCGGAACTGAAGGGGGCCGGGCTGGCCCCGCGCAGCCGGGCCAGGGTGCTGTCGGCCATCCGCATGTTTCACAAGTTCCTGGTCATCGAGGGGTATGCGACGGTCAACCCCGCGTCGCTCATCGAGGCGCCCAAGACCCTGCACCGGTTGCCGTCGGTGCTTTCGTCCCGCGAGGTGGAGCTGCTCCTGGCGGCCCCTGTCGGCGACGATCCGGGCGCCATCCGCGACAGGGCAATGCTGGAGCTTCTGTATGCCACCGGCCTCAGGGTTTCCGAGCTGGTGTCGCTCAGGGTCCAGGACATCAACCTGAACGCCGGCTATCTCCTGACCATGGGGAAGGGTTCGAAGGAGCGGGTGGTGCCGATCGGCGATTCAGCCCGGGATCAGTTGATGGACTATCTCGGCCGGGCACGGCCCGAACTGGGGAAGTCGGGCGATTCGGCCCATCTCTTTCTCAGCAGGCTCGGCGACGGCATGAGCCGCCAGGCATTCTGGAACATCATCAAGAAACGCGCGCTGGAGGGGGGGATCATGAAAAACATCTCCCCCCACACCCTGCGCCATTCCTTTGCGACGCACCTTTTGGAAAACGGTGCGGATCTGCGGAGTGTCCAGCTGATGCTCGGCCATGCCGACCTCTCCACGACCCAGATCTATACCCACATTACCCGTGAGAGGCTGAAACGGCTCCATGCGGAGCATCATCCCCGCGGCTGACAACGACGGCAGCGGATAGCCGGCATGGGGAGCTTTTTTCTGTAACTGAACGAACTTTTTGCGGTATAGTGGGTGAACAAACTCTGGACGGAAAGGATTGACATCTTCGTTATGAAATACTTGGTACTCCTTGGCGATGGCATGTCCGATGAAAAACTCCCCCAGCTCGGCGGGAAGACCCCTCTGCAGGCGGCCCATACGCCAAACATGGACTTCATGGCGCGCCGCGGCCGTCTGGGACTGGCCAGAACCGTGCCCAAGGGCTTGCCGCCGGGGAGCGATGT
>Ga0208371_1000274_pt1 | contig 14066 bp, 11 predicted proteins | sample SubbioCR12Aug_1A_FD_184827 | JGI IMG/M metagenome (GOLD analysis project Ga0208371, IMG submission 184827) | Serpentinite rock and fluid subsurface biosphere microbial communities from McLaughlin Reserve, California, USA - CR12Aug_1A (SPAdes) | ecosystem: Environmental > Terrestrial > Deep... | reverse complement strand
CAGGGCGATCTTCCAGCTGCCCGAAGATAATTCCAGCGATACCGCCAACAGTTCTTCGTCTGGCGTAAAATAATTTACTTGGGTCGGTTGCATTTTCGCTCTCCTCAATTTGATGTTCACACTTCAATTTAGGATCGCTTTGCAGCCGACTCAAGCTAATCATAGGTTCTACATGACTATCTGGCCGTCAAATTCCAGGACGCCCAACAAGATTGCCAGCCCCGCACGCTGCGCGCTGATGGAATAGAGTCTGTTACGTCATGGGTACATAGTTATTTTTTTGCTCAAACTAATTATGAAGAAACATTATCGAAAGGTTCAAGCCGCAGTCGGTTTGATAGTTTTGCAATTCATGCCATTCTGGCTATATAGCGGCATGACTGATTCTTTGCAGATACTTTGGTTGCCGACTTACATCGGCTGGGTCACTGGTCTCCTCGGGGGCATTCTTTGGCTTGTCAATGCGTATAGCATGGAAATTGGTTCGATACTTCTTAATCTAACGGACGAGCATTGGGAGCAACTGAGCGGGCGCATGGTCATGGGGGCATTCTCTGGCGCAGTTGTCGATGCACTTTTTTCTCCACTTGTCTTTGCAACGCCTCCGCAGCAAGCAGCTATTGGGCTAATTGCTGGTTTCTCTGGAGCAGCGGTCGCTTTACTTTCCGAGCGCCTGAGGCGTGGGATTGAAGTGAAGGCAAAGAATGCTGCCAGACCAACCGAAGCTGACGTTCAGTCAGACCAATGAGGGGCAGACACAAACAAGGGCGCAGGGTCAGCGGCACGGGGTCAAGCCTAGTAGGGTGGACACAGCTTTTCGTGTCCACGCAGAACATCCCCTCCGAACGGTGGACACGAAGAACCGTGTCCACCCTACGAAACTATCTGCGCGCCTTGCCGCTGACATGGCTGATTTCGATCTTGAAGACTTTCGTCGCCTTGTCCTTTAACTCGATGTATTGCTTGCCCTCTTCCAGGAAAGCGGGGCAATATTTTTCCAGCAACCACAGCAGCGCGTCGTAACGTTCCTGTTCGAATACTTCGGATGCCACGCCGAAGGCCACGGCGCTTTCGTACTCGGTTCCGAATTTTTCCGGCAATACCTTGGTTCTGCCGACCACGCAGAAGGAAACCCTGGGGTTGTCGGCGAGGTTGTCGAGTTTCCGTCCGTCCCGCGCGCAATGGAAATAGATGCAGCCGTTCTTGTGCGCGTAACTCAATGGCACGCCGTAGGGTTGCCCATCCCGGTCGACGGTCGACAAGGTTCCCCACTCGGCGGTATCGAGCAATTTAAGGGCTTCCCGATGGCTGACTTCGCGATCTTTGCGGCGAACGGGTTTCATGTGCTTATACCTGCCCCTGATGCACCTTGCCGTAAGCCTCCAGCAAGCGCTGGTGCATGGCGCAGCCTTCGAGTTGCATCCCCGGTGCGGCGACGCCGAAGAAACGCAGTTCTCCGTCCAGCAGCGCTTGCGCCTGCTTCAAGGTTGCCGCACCGTAGAGCTGCTGGACTGCCGCTTGGAAGTCTCCCGCCTCTTCCAGATTGCGCAGGGCTTCGATGCAGCGATAGGTGCGGCGGCGCGCCTCGTCGAGTTGCCCGAAATGGCGCACCCAATCGAGGCCTTCGGCGATGCCGTCATCATCGCCGCAGGCCAGCGCCAGCAGGGCTTTCAACTCCCCTACCCGGAGGTCTTCCCACAGCGTCCCGGCGTCCGGGGCGAGGCCGATCAGCCCTGCCACCGGGCGTTGGTCGTCTATCCCCAGGTCGTTGAGCAGCCTGAGCAATCCGTTGCATTCGTCCTCGCTCAATTCCGGCAGGCGCAGGATGGCGGGACGCAAGCGGTTGGCGACGCTGGTGTTCTCGTATTCCAGGTCGTCCACCGGGTAGATTTCCGAGATGCCGGGCACCAGGATGCGGCAGGTGTACACGCCGAGATGGGTGAATTCCGCCACGTACACGTCGCAGCCGTCGGCGTGGGCGCGATTCAGCAACCAGTGATAGTCTTCCTCGGTGGTGCTGGTGAAATTCCAGTCATGGAAAGGGAAATCCGCCTCGCTGCCGAGGAAATCCCAACTGATGACGCCGCTCGAATCGACGAAATGAATTTCCAGGTTGGGCGCGCTGGCGATTTCATCGAGGTCGAATCCCGGTTCGGGAAAACCGCCCAACGCATTCAGCCCGCGCCCCTGGAGCAGCTCGGTGAGCGCCCGTTCCAGGGCGATCTCAAAGCGCGGATGGGCGCCGAAGCTGGCGAAGCAGCCCTGGTCGGCGGGATTGAGCAGGGTCACGTTCATCACCGGGTATAACCCGCCCAGCGAGGCGTCCTTGACCAGGATGCCGAAGCCGGCCTCGCGCAGGTCATGGATATCCTGGGCGATGCGCGGATAACGGGCGATCGCCTCGTCGGGCACGTCGGGCAGGCACAGCCCTTCGGCGATCACGCGGAATTTCACATGGCGCTCGTAGATCTCGGCAAGTGCCTGGGTACGGGCTTCGGCGGGGGTGTTGCCGGCGGACATGCCGTTGCTGACGTAGAGGTTGCCGATGATGTTGACCGGGAACCATACCGTCTCGCCATCGCGCTGGCGCACGTAGGGCAAGGCACAGATGCCGCGCTCGGCGTTGCCGGAATTGGCGTCCACCAGCATCCGCGCGGGAATCGCGCCGTCCGGGTTGTAAAACTCGCGCAGTTCGTTGGACAAAAGCCCTTTCGGCCAGGCCTTGCCTTTGCCCACGGGAAACCACTTTTCCTGGGGGAAATGGACGTAGGGACGGTTGGCGATGTCCGCGCCGAGGTAGTAATGCGTCCAGAAATAGTTGGTGCTCATGCGCTCGAAAAACTCCCCGAGCGCGCTCGCCAGGGCGGCCAGACGGCTCGATCCCTTGCCGTTGGTAAAGAGCAGCGGGCAATCGCGGTCGGCGACGTGGACCGACCAGATGTTCGCCACCGGGTTCAGCCAGGAACGCTCCTCGACGCAGAAGCCCAGTGCGGCGAGGCGCGCCTGCATGGTTTCGATGGAGGTTTCCAGCGAAGCGTCCTTGCCGGGAATAAAAGTGTCGGTGTGCATGAGAAAGAAGTCCAAATGGAGAAAGGTTTGGGAAGCTCAGGTCGTCAGCAATTGACCGCCCGGCACCTGGGCCGCGCGCGTGTCGAAAGTCAGCATGGCGGCGCAACCGATGCGCCCGTATCGCGAAATCATCAGGCAATCCGCAAAATCCGCGCTGCTGTTTTCATAAAGGTACAGTGCCTGTTCCAAGACGCCTTCGTCGTCGATCAGCAGATCCCGCGTCTCAAGCAATGCCTTGAAGGTTCTCACGACGGTTTCCTTGCAGAAACGATAGCGGCTGCGCAATACCCATTCGGTTTCAAGTATGGACAACAAGCTGACAACCAGCGGTTGAGCGGCAGCGGCGGCCTTTTCCATAGCGGCCTGCGCGGCGGCAGTTTGCTGCTCGTCGTCGAGCACCAGGAATCGAACCAGAACGTTGGTATCCAGGCCGTACATCATTTGCGCCAAGCGTGCATCTCCTCGACGGAAACGGAAACACCCTCCGGCGCGGACAATATGCCGCGCAACTCGGCGATGCTGCGCTTTTTGGCACGCAAAATCACGGTTCCGTCGGGCAACAACGTGAAATTGATCTGGTCCTTCGGCTGCAAACCCAAACCTTCACGAATATCTTTCGGAATAGTGGTTTGCCCTTTGCTGGTCATAGTAGCGATGGACATGGCCCAATCTCCTTACATTTATACAATATGTAAGGGAATGATAGCACATTCGCCCCAGCCCCTATTTTCGCCTACTCAGCGCCTCGTCGATAAAACGCCGCCACACGTTGTCGGGCTGCCAGACCTCGCGCAGCGGAAAGATCGCAGCCTCATCGGCTTCGTGCAAATGCAGCTTGCGATACAGGTAAACAAATACCGAAACCCGCATGTTCTTGGCGCAATGCACCCAGGTCGGCGTTCCTTGAAACATGTTCATAAGCTGGAAAAACAGGCGCAACTGGTCGTGATCGGGAAATTCCCAGACCACCGGGATTTGGAAGTAATTCATGTCCATCCCGGTGACGATTTCCGCTTCGCGGGGCAAGGCATTCGCCGAGGACGGCAGGGCCAGGTTGATGACCGTCTCAATGCCGAGGCGCGGGAATTGCAGGATATCCGCCTCGGAAGGCTGCCCGGAAGTCCACAGCCAGTCGAATACCTGGTGGGTGTTGATGGCTTCGATCACCCGTCCACCTCCGGATAATTACGCAGATGCGTCGTTACAAACATGACGATGTTCTCCGGAACTTCCCCGGCGAGGGCAAGAAACCGCTCGACCACCTCGCAGCTTTCAAAAATCCCGTCCGACACAAGAACCGGGGTGGAATGAGACAACGGTGAACTCTCCCCGTCGTCAACCCGCAAATGGCTGAATCCCTGCCCGGCTTTCCACCAAATGGCACGCTCATCGCGATATTTGTCGTAGCACAACTGGAAAGACACGATCTCGCTAGCATCCGAATACCACACAATCAAATCCTGTTCGTGGGAAAAGAACCAGCGCCGCCGGAATTCGCCGGGGTGTTGGCGGGTATGGCGAATCTCGCGCAGCATCAAGCTTAACCGGCCTTGAACTGCTCATAATGCCTGGAGAACATCGTCTCCAGATCGTCGATCACCTCCGCAGCCGGCTTGCCTTGCAGGACGTGCTTTTGCATATGGCCGGAGGCTTCGTGAAGGAGTTGATCCATGTTGAGCATGGGATAAGTCTCGCGCAGGCGCTTCAGGGCCTTGACCACCGATTCCTCGGCGGGACGCGGGATAGCCAAGGGGAATTGCGGCACCGCCGGGGTCAGATCCGCTTTGCGCAGGCTGAGGAATTCGACGAAGGCCAGCACGGTATCGCGCTGCTCGTCGGTCAGTTCTCTAAATACTTGCAACAGCTTCTTTTCTGCATTGGTCTTCATTTACATAGCCCTATCGTTTTTTCCGGATTGGCGCGAATCTTCAGCTTCAACTTAATGGGGCGCTTCCCCGTAGGAGCGTGGCTCGCCCGCGACAACAGGTGCCACGAAGAGGCACCGCAATCGCGGCCTAGGCCGTTCCTACGAAGAACCGAACCTTTAGCTGAAGAATAACGCCAACCAATTCGTATTTTATGCTGCCGATTCCGGCAGGCGTGACTATAACCCCGGTACCGTATAAATCGCGGAATACTTGTGGTTGTCGAGCAAATCGCTTTCGCTGAGCCCATACCCGACGTAGAACACCGTCCCGCTCATCCCCATCATGCTGATGCCCGGCCACAGCACGCCGGAATGGTCACCCAGCACGGTTTCGAAAATGTAAGGCAGGCGCTGGCCATCGTATTGCAGCCAACCGCTTGGCGCGAGGAAATACAGGATGCCGCTGGGCAGTTGGTAGGCCACGTAGATTCTACCGGTTTTGCCGCGATCCGCCGCCGCCACCGACAGGCTGGCGCTGATGGTGGGAGCGGTGCTTGGCCCGCTTACCGTGGCGAAAGCGGTGAAACCGCCGCCGAGATTGAACGGCGTGGTGTAATCGCTGTTCAGCGCCATCCCCGCCTTGGTCAAATCGACCGTCTGACCGAGCTTGCCGTCGCTGGAATCGCCCCACGACCAGACTTCGCCGTTCGTCGCGACAGCCAGGACATGATTTTTCCCCACCACCGCCTGGCGGATTCCCGAGACGCCGCTTATCAAGCGCGGCGAAGTCCGGTTGCTGGTATCGGCACCACCCAATAGCCCCGAACCATTGCTCCCCCAGCCCCACACCACCCCGCCGGCGGTCACGCCCAGCGTTTGCCCCCAGTTCCAACTAACGTGCGCCGCGCTGCCTTCGCCACCGCTGGCGGAAAGGCCGGCGAATTGGAGAGGATAGTTCATCAACAGCGGCGTGCTTCGGCTGCCGGTGTCGCCCGTGCCAAGCTGGCCGGAATCGTTCTTGCCCCAGCCGTACCAGTTGCCGTCGGCCCCGCTGGCAAAGGCATGGGCGAAGCCGGCGACGATCCGGGTCGCGCCGTTCAGCGCGACCACCGGCGTGGCACGGGCGGTATTGCTGCCATCGCCGAGTTGCCCGGAATCGTTGCGTCCCCAGGCATACACGGTGCCGCCGTCGGCCAATGCCAGGGTGAATTGACCGCCCGCCGCGATGGCGCGGATGTTGGCAAGGCCGGCGACTGGCAGCGGCACCAAGCTGCCGGCGCTGGAGGGCACCCCGTTCCCCAACTGGGCGAACCAGTTCTGCCCCCACGTCCACACCCTGCCGTCCTGCCCCAGCGCCACCGAATGCGCATCGCCGCAACCGATGGCGATGATGCCGCCGATGCCGGGCACCACAGTTGGCGTATTGCGCTGGGTGGTTGTCCCGTCGCCCAGTTGCCCGCTGCTGTTGGCGCCCCAGGCATACACCTCCCCGGCCCCGGTCAATGCCAGGCTATGCGCCTCGCAGGCGGCCACTGCCACTGCCTTCAAGCCAGCCAAGGCCGCCGGGGTTGCGCTCGAAGTCGTATTGCCGCTGCCCAACTGACCGTAGGCATTGCCGCCCCACGCCCAGATCGTCCCGTCGCTGCTCAGCCCCAGGCTGTGGGTGTGTCCCGCCGCCACCGTCGCCACATTGAGGGCCGAAATCTTCTGGGCGAACGGGCGCACCGCCCCAGTCATGCCGCGCCCCAACTGCCCGCTGCTGTTTTCTCCCCAGGTCCACAAGGCACCGTCCGCGCCGAGCGCGGCGCTGAACCACTGCCCGCCCAGCATCGCGGCGGGATTGGCCGGCGCACCGACAACCGCGACCGGGGTATTGCGTTGGGTTTTGCTGCCATCACCCACCTCCCCGGCAACGTTCTGCCCCCATGCCCGAACGCTGCCGTCCGGCGCCACGCCGAGCGCGTGGTACAAACCGCCAGCCAACTGCCGATAGCCTTGCAGCGCCGCAACGGGCGCGGGAACCAGCCGGTTGGCGGTGGTGCCGTCCCCCAACTCGCCCAGATCGTTGCGCCCCCACGCCCACACGCTGCCGTCGGACAGTTCGGCAAACAGGAATTCCGAGCCGACGCTCAGGCGCGTGACGTTGGCGATGGCGATCCTGGCCGGCTGCGAACGGTTGGTGCGGGTGCCGTCACCAAGCTGGCCGGAACCGTTGTTGCCCCAGGTCCACACGCTGCCGTCGCGCTTCAGCGCCGCCCCGCATCCCGAATAGCTGCGACATGCGGCAATCCCCACCACGTCGGCCAGCCCGGTGATTTGGGTAGGTACGGCCACGTCGCTAGTGGTGCCCAGCCCGAGTTGCCCGTAGATATTGAATCCCCACGCCCATACCGTGCCGTCGCGCTTCAAGGCCAGGTTACTGAAGCCGCCCGCCGCGATGGCGATCACGTCGGACAGCCCCTGCACCTTGGCTGGCGCATCATGGGTAGTCTGGGTGCCGTCGCCCAATTGCCCGTAGGTATTGTTGCCCCACGCCCACACCTCGCCGTTCGCCAGCAACACCAGGTTGTGGATATCCCCGGCGCTCACCGCCACCGCGCCGGCCAGTCCCGCTACTTGGCCGGGAACGGTGCGCAACTTGACGGTGGCATCGCCCAGTTGGTTGGAAGTATTGTCGCCCCACGACCAGACCGTGCCGTCGGAACGCAAGGCCAGCATGTGCGAATAGCCGGCGGCCAGGGCCGGGCGGACGGTAGCCGCGAATACCGGCGGTACCGCGCTTAACCAAACTGCCACGGCAAGCGCCAGCGCTTTCCATAGTGCGACTCGCCTATCCTTGATTCGAAAAAAGTTCATGCGCACCTCCCAAGATGGAGCGCCGGCCTGCCGGCAGGATGCCGGCGCTCCGGTTACTCCCCTGCTCTCGCTATTGCTACTGCCACCACCTTGTATTCCGGCGTCATGGCGTCCTGGTCGAAAATGCCGCTGGTCAGATGGTTGATCGCCGCTTCCGGAAAATGGAAAGTGGTGAACAACACGCCCGGCTGCACTTGTTCGGACAACTCGGCACTCAGATGGGTTTCCCCGCGCCTTGAACGCACCGTCACGCGGTCATCCTGGGCAATGGCGTGGCGCGCGGCATCGTCGGGATGAATCAACAGCACGTCGCGGCTCACCAGTTCGGCATTCGGGGTGCGGCGGGTCATGGTGCCGCAGTTGTAGTGCTCCAGCAGCCGCCCGGTGGTGAGGATGTAGGGATAATCGACATGGCCGTCCGCCAGTTCCGGGGTTTCCACGAAATCCACCGGGATGAAGCGCGCCTTGCCGAGCGGGAAGGATTCGACGTGAAGAATTTGCGTATCGCTGCCGTCGGGGCGCACCGGCCATTGCTTGCCGTTTTCGCCCAGGGTTTCCCAGCTTACCCCGGCGAAGAACGGCACGACTTGGGCGATTTCCGCCAGCAGTTGCGGCGCATCGTAATCCGCTTGGGGATAGCCCATGCGCTGCATGATGCGGGCGATGATCTGGCCGTCGGGCAACGTCCCAGTGCGCGGCTCGACCGCCCGGTTAACCCGCTGGATGCGCCGTTCGCCGTTGGTGAAGGTGCCGTTTTTCTCAAAATGCGAGGAAGCCGGCAGGACCACATGGGCGAGCGCGGCGGTTTCGCTCATGAACAATTCCTGCACCACCAGGAAATCCAGGCGGCTCAACGAGTAGCGCACCTCGCAGGAATTCGGGTCGGTCTGCAACAGATCCTCGCCGACCACCCACAGCGCCTTGAGTTTGCCATCGCGCGCCGCGCCGAACATTTCGGGGATCTTGTAGCCGACCTGGGCCGGGACTTCGCGCCCGTAGATACCCCGGTAATGCTCGCGCACTTTCTCGTCACTGAAATCCAGATAGCCCGCGCCGAGGTTGGGCTGGGCGCCCATGTCGGCGGCGCCCTGTACGTTGTTCTGGCCGCGCAGCGGGTTGATGCCCACGCCGGGCCGCCCGATGTTGCCGGTCATCAGCGCCAGCGCGGCGAGCAGCATCACGGTGCGGCTACCCTGGTAATGCTCGGTGACCCCCAGCCCGTGGAAAGCCATCGCGCGCTCGGCCTGGCCGTAGAGTAACGCGGCCTGCTTGACCAAATCGCGCGGCACCCCGCACAGGCGCGCCTGTTCGTCCGCATCCAGGCTTTCCAGATGGGTGCGGAATTCGCGCCAGCCTTCGGTGCGTTCGTCGATGAAAGCCTCGTCGATCAACCCGGCATCCAGCACTTCGCGCAGCAGCAGGTTGACGAGCGGCACGTTGGTGCCGGGGCGCGGCTGCAAATGCACGCTGGCATAACGGGCCAGTTCGGTACGGCGCGGGTCGACGACGATGAACGGCACGCCCTGCATGGCGCGCTGCTTGAGCTTGGCGCCGGTCACCGGATGGGCTTCGGTGGGATTGGAGCCGACCACCAGCAGGCAGTCGGCGAGTTCGATCTGATCGATGGAATTGGTCGCCGCCCCGGTGCCGAAAGTACGCTGCATCCCGAAAGCACTCGGGGCATGACAGACCCGCGCGCAGCCGTCGACGTTGTTGGTGCCGATCACCACCCGCAGGAACTTCTGCATCAGGTAGTTTTCCTCGTTGGTGCAGCGCGCCGAGGAAATCCCGGCGATGGCGTCGGGGCCATCGGCTTCCTTGATGGCGGCCAGGCGTTCGGCGATGTAATCGAACGCCTCGTCCCAACTCACCGCTTGCAACACCCCGTCCTTGCGTACCAGCGGGCTGGTGAGGCGCTCGGGATGGCGGTAATACTCGAAGGCATAACGCCCCTTGACGCAGGTATGGCCGGCGTTGACCGCGCCGTCCGCGCCTTCGATGGCGCGAATCTCGCCGCCATTCACCAGCACTTCGAGATTGCAGCCCACCCCGCAATAGGTACACACCGTACGCACGCGGCGCTCGGCTTGCAGAGTCTTGGCCCCATAACGGTCGAACAGCGCATTGGTCGGGCAGCTTTGCACGCAACGCCCGCAGGAGACGCACTCCGAATCAAGGAAATTCGTGTCCAGCGAGCGGATCACCCGGCTCTTCCAGCCGCGTCCGTGCATCGCCAGCACCTGGCGGCCTTGCACTTCGTCGCAGGCGCGAATGCAGCGCTGGCAATGGATGCACTGGCTGGCGTCGAAGCGCAGATAGGGGTGGCTGGTGTCGATTGGAGTACCCTGCCCCCCGATTTCGGGGGAGGGGAGCAGGTCATATTTCGCCAGCAAACGCTGGAACTCCGTAGGCCGCTGCCCCGGCGCTGGCTGACGCTGGTCCGCCGGGTAACTGCCCACCACCAGTTCCAAAATATTGCGGCGCAATTTCTCCACCCTCGGGCTGTTGGGGAAAACCTGCTGCCCGACGGATACCGGGGTGTGGCAGGAAGCCACCACGCGGCGGTGTCCGCCATCTTCGTGCGCCACTTCCACGCTACAAATTCGGCATGAGCCGAAAGCCTGCAAGGCCGCTTCGTGGCACAGCACCGGTATGGTGTCCTTCCCGCGCTGGCGGGTAACGAATTCGTAAATCGTCTCACCAGCCTTGATTTCATGGGGCTGGCCGTCGATATAGGCGATCTGGTTCATCATGCGCCCTCCCCCGTCAATACTGGCCGCAATTCGTCACCGAAATATTCCAGCACGTTGCGCACCGGTAGCGGCAGCCCGCCCCCCAAGGCGCACAGCGAGCCGAGTTCGAGGGTTTCCAGGAGGTCGGCAAAAACTGCCGGATCGAGCGGCTGTGCCGGGCTGGCGGCTTGCAGCAACTCGAAACCGCGCCGCGTGCCGAGGCGGCACGGATAGCATTTGCCGCACGACTCCTCGGCGCAGAAATGAAAGAGGTGACGGAGGAAATCGAGCATCGGAAAATCTGCGGGAATCGCTACCACGCTGGCGTGGCCGAGCAGGAAACCGGCATCGGCGAAGGACTCGAAATCCACGCCCAAGCCCTCGATATGACTTAACGGCACCACCCCGCCGAGTGGCCCGCCCACCTGCAAGGCTTTCACCGGCTTGATAAAACCACCGCCCAGCCCTTGGACAACCCACTCCAACGAGGTGCCCATTTCCACCTCGTATACGCCGGGCCGTTGAAAGCGGCGATCCAGGCACACCAGCTTGGTGCCCTTGCTCTCCCGCGTGCCCAGCGTGGCAAAGGCCGCCCCGCCGTGGGCGAGGATCCACGGCACACAGGCGAAAGTCTCGACGTTGCTGACCAGCGTCGGCTGGCCGAACAGGCCGGCTTGGGCCGGGTAAGGCGGACGCACCCGTACTTCCGGGCGCAGGCCCTCGATGGAATTGAGCAGCGCGGTTTCCTCGCCGCACACGTAGGAGCCGGCGCCGCGCACGATGTGAAAGCGGAATTCGCCGGGATGGCCGGCATGGAAAGCGTCGATAGCCGCCTCAACCCGTAACGCGGCCTCCGGGTATTCGGCGCGGAGGTACAGCACGCCGCTGTGCGCCCCCACTGCCACGGCGGCGGCATACATCCCGGCCAACACCCGCTGGGGCCGCTCTTCGAGCAGCCAGCGGTCGGAAAACGCCCCCGGATCACCTTCGTCGGCGTTGCATACGATGTACTTGGTTGATCCGTTTGCCTCCTCACACAACTGCACCTTGCGCGCAAAGGGAAAACCGGCCCCGCCGCGTCCGCGCAGGTGCGACAGGCGCAATTCGTGGTGGATATTCGGCGCATCGCCAGGCGTTAACCGGTAGCAGGATTCGGCTTCCGCCGTATCTGCATCGAACAGCGAATTTTCTACGGCGGAATGGAAGGGAATGGACAAGTCGGCGGCATCCGTCCGACTGCCGCCGGCAAAATTTTGCCCGTCGAGCTGATAAGCACCGCCGCGATAACACAACCCCAAACAGGCGACCTCCCCGACGCCATCCGCACCATGTTGGTGCACAAGCTGGTTGTGGATGCCTTCCTGCTGCCCCCCCATCAAGCACGCGGTGCCATTGCACACCCTGGCGCGACGCGGCACCCGCCCCGGTTCGAGAAAGTCGTAAAAGGACGCGGTGCCCAGCACGGCAGCCGGAGAAAACCGGGTTTCCTCCGCCAAGGCGCGCATCTTCTCGATGTTCAGGCCATCAGCGCTTTGTGCGCCCAACTGCAACGTGCTCAGCAGGCTGCTTTGCAGGCCTTTACGCGCAGCCAGCGCACGCAGGTTTTTCGACATGTGTTTTCCCGACAATCCGCAAAAGGATAATGCTGCCACAGAGCGCGCTGACACCAAAGCCCTGAGTAATTATTTTTCCCGAAACAAGTCCGCAGCCTCAAAAAACCAAGAGGGCAAGCCGCATAGCGACCTGCCCTCAACTTTGACTGCAACCTCCGAACCAGCTCAACAGAACCCGATCACCCCCTTGCGCCCGGCGGATATCCTGCTTCTATTCAAATCCTTGACCAGCAGGTGATCGCGCTTGTCCAGCTTGGCGTTGCCGAAGGCATCGAGCAAGACCTTGCGCATATCGCGCGGCGATACTTCCGCCAGGCAATCCAGCACATCCTCGCCGGGTTCGGCAACGAACACCCACTTATGCTGCTCCAGGATTTCCCGGTAAATCGAGCGGGCAATCTTGATCGAGGCATCGTAATCCGGGCGTTCGATCACGTAGACGTTCATCCGGTTGAGTATCGGCTCGGGAATGCTGCTCTCATCGTTGGCCGTCGCCACCCACAGGATGTTGCTCGCATCGATATCCACCTCGACGAATTCGTCCTTGAAATGAATCGCGGTTTCCCGTTCCAGCAAGCCGTACAGCGCCCCCATCGGGTCGTAGCGGCTATCTCCGCCGGCCTTGTCCACCTCATCGAGCGTAATCAGCGGGTTGGCGAATTCGCCATTTATCAGCGACTGCGCCACCTTGCCGGGCTTGGCGTTGGCCCATTGCGACGAGGCGCCGGAGAGTATCCAGCCGGCGGTCAGCGAACTCATCGAAACAAACTCGAAAGATGTTCCCAACACCTGCGACATGCTCTTGGCGAAATGGGTCTTGCCCAGTCCCGGATCGCCCAGCAACAACATCGGCGTGAACTGCATCGGCTCGTCTCCGTCGATAGCCAGCGCCATGAATTTCCGCAGATCGTCGATCACTTCGCGGAAATTCGGCGAGGAGTCGTAAAGTCCATCCAGCCCATCGGTGGAAGACGGCTTGACGATGAAACGCACCCCGCCGGTTCCCTTCATTTTTTCATAGAACGCCTGGAGATATTCATTGCGCGCCGCCCCCGTATTTTCCATTGCGCGATCAACATCAGCGACGTTGTAAATGGTTTTGTACCCGGCAATCGGGATGTGGTGAGTAGCGGTTTCCATGATGAATCTCCTGATCGTTCGTGTTGGCCTGTGCCTATTCACAAGCATGGATGGTGCCAACCGGCACTCGCTTCACGGACGGGAAAGATTGATTCATCCGCAAAGAGAACGCCCTTATTGATGATTACGTCATGCAAGCGGGAAAGTTGACAAACAATGTCGGACAACAGTGACTCTCTGACCGGCTGGCGACATTTCAATCCGCTCATCGCATCGCGATAAGCAATTCCCCTACCCCGAAACGAGGTGTTTTTCATCATGACGATGCGAGGTTTTCCTCTTCAGGAGAGCAGGTTTGTCGGGGTATATTGAAATGCTTATTTGACACGGGATGCCAATCCCGTCCATACCAGCACCATGAGGGCCAGTATCTCGTTTGGGTTAGTCAGCTACCGCGCCAACAATAAGGAAATAATACATGGCGATTCCATCCATCCCCCGGTTGCTGCGGATTCCCGAAGTCATGGGACTCAAGGATCGCACCGACTCATCCTCTTCATTGAATTCAACCAGGAGCATCCAGAAACAACAGGGTCTGGAACCATGCTTTGCCAGCGAAAAAGGCTTTTCTTGTCCCCGCACAACTTGTGAATGGCGGCGTGAGAGGTGGCGCCGGGAATTCGGACAGGTCGTTAAGTGATAGCCTTGCTCAACCCAAGCCGTGGAGACCACGGCGCATTAGGAGCAAGCACATGAAAAGAACGAGAAGGAATCACGCACCTGGCTTCAAGGCCAAGGTGGCCCTAGCGGCGATCAAAGGCGACAAGACGCTGGCAGAATTGGCTGAGC
>Ga0208371_1000273_pt1 | contig 14070 bp, 10 predicted proteins | sample SubbioCR12Aug_1A_FD_184827 | JGI IMG/M metagenome (GOLD analysis project Ga0208371, IMG submission 184827) | Serpentinite rock and fluid subsurface biosphere microbial communities from McLaughlin Reserve, California, USA - CR12Aug_1A (SPAdes) | ecosystem: Environmental > Terrestrial > Deep... | reverse complement strand
GTGTGGACGATGTCCGCGAGCTGCGGGAAAACGTCAAATACCTGCCGTCGCGCCTGCGGTCCAAGATCTTCATCATCGACGAAGTGCACATGCTCTCCACCAACGCCTTCAATGCGTTGCTCAAGACCCTGGAAGAGCCCCCTCCCCACGTCAAGTTCATCTTCGCCACCACCGAGCCCCACAAGGTACCGATCACCATCCTGTCGCGCTGCCAGCGGTTCGACTTCCGCCGCATAGCGCTTGCCACCGTTGTTGCGCGGCTGCGGAGCATCGTGGAGCAGGAAGGGGTGGCCATCTCCGACACGGCCCTCACCGTGGTCGCCCGCAAGGGTGACGGCAGCATGCGCGATTCGCTCTCCACTCTCGACCAGGTGCTCGCCTTCTGCGGCAGCGAGGTGGCCGACGAGGATGTGATGACGCTTCTGGGGGTGGTGGACCGGCGGCTGCTGGTCGCGGCATCGGAGGCGGTCTTTGCCCGGGACAGCCGGGGCGTGCTCGATATCGTCAAGCAGGTCGATGCCAGCGGCTACAACATCCGTCAGTTCTGCCAGGAGCTGATCGACCATTTCAGGAACCTGACCCTTTGCCGGGCCGTGGGCGACATCGCCGACCTCACCGAGCTGTCCGAGGCCGAACTGGCCGAGATCGTCCGGCAGGCTGCCGGTCTGGAGCTGGCCGACCTGCAGCGGCACGTCGCCATCCTCCTCAAGGCGGAGGGCGAGCTGAACCAGTCCGGTTTCCCCCGTCTCGTCCTGGAGATGGCGCTGCTCAAGATGGCCATGCTCGCCCCCGCGGTCCCGGTGCAGGAGATCCTCTCCCGCCTCGATGCCCTGGCTGCAGGGCGCGGCGCCCAGGGAGGCGTTGCCTCGGGTGCCCCGGTCTGGGAGCGGTCAGCGCCGGCTGCCCCACGGACTCCCCCCCGCAGGCCTGAGCCCGCAGGGCATGCAGCTGGTGCCGAGCCTGCGCGGACCGTGCGCGAGCCTGCTCCGGCCCGGCCTGCTGACACGACCGCGGCTGTTGCCCCTGCTTCGGGCGATGCCGCCGTGGCGGCGCCAAGCGGCGATTGGGCCGGGTTCGTGTCGCTGGTCAAGCGGGAAAAGCCGATGATCGGGTCACTGCTGGAGCATGCCCGGCCGCTGGCCGTTGCGCCCGGTCTTCTGGAGTTCGGTTTTGCGCCGAACTCCTTCGAGTACAGCGCGCTCAATACGCCGTCGAATCTTGCCGATCTTGCCGCCTTCGGCCGGACCCATTTCGGCGTGGAAACGGTCGTCAGGATTAAGGTGGCCGCAGCCGACGCGGGCGATGGCGCTCCGATGAGCCTTGCGGAAAAAAAAAGCCGTGACGATGCCGATCGTCGCCGGGAGCTGGAGGAGTCGGCCCGTACCGACCCGGCGGTCCGGGCCGCCCTGGAGGTTTTCGGCGGTTCGCTCGGCAGGATCGAAGAGTTGAAGGAATGATGTCGGTTGTCCCCGTTGCCAAACGGCGAACGAGGACACTGCCGGATACTACCATGCACGACAGGAGGCGACAGGGATGTCCAAAGGTTTAGCGCAGATCATGAAGCAGGCGCAGATGATGCAGCAGAAGATGGCCAAACTGCAGGAAGAGGCTGCACTGAGAACCGCCGAAGCGTCGGCAGGAGGGGGAGCCGTCACCGCCGTGGTGTCCGGCAAGTACCAGATCCTCTCCCTGACCATCCAGAAGGATGCGGTCGATCCGGAAGACGTGGAGATGTTGCAGGATATGGTGAAGGCCGCTGTCAACGAGGCGATGGCAAAGGTCCAGGCCGAGAAGGCGGAGCAGATGAGCAAGGTGACCGGTGGCCTCAATATTCCGGGGATGTTTTAGCGAGGATAAAAACTGACGCACTTCCGCCTGTCTTCCCCCGAGATGCACAAGGCCGGGACTTTTTCTGTCCCGGCCCCCCACTCCTTCCTGACCAGGCTCCAATTCGACAGGTTTTTTAATAAAAATAGCAAGTGATAGCGGCATGTTAGGCTGTTTTATCATGGGTAAATTTTTTTACTAAAACTTATTATAAAAAATTGTTTTACCTTTGGTGAAAATATGCTACATTTTTCAACGTCATTTGGGAAACTTTTATCAGAACTAAAAAAGCTGCCGGGCGTCGGTGAAAAGACCGCCTTGCGGCTTGCTTTTCATCTTCTGAAGTCTCCCGGGCAGATGCACGATCTGGCGGAGAGTCTGCGCCTGGTCGGCGCCAGCGTCCGGTTTTGTTCGGTCTGTTTCGGCATCACCGAGGCCGACCCCTGCGGGATATGCACGGGCGACCGGGACGATGCGGTTATCTGCGTAGTGGAAGAGCCCCAGGACATGCTGGCCATCGAACGAAGCCATTCGTTCCGTGGCCGATACCATGTTCTGCAGGGGGCTCTTTCGCCGCTTTCCGGGATTACCCCGTCCCAGCTGCGCATTTCCGAGCTGCTGGAGCGGCTTCGGCAGGGGCGGACAAAGGAAGTGCTCCTGGCAACGAACTTTACGGTCGAGGGAGAAGCAACCGCCCTTTACCTGAGCCGTGCGATCAAGGAGATGGGGATCAGGGTCACCCGCCTTGCCCATGGGATCCCCCTGGGAAGCGACATCGAGTATATCGATGCCGCAACGGTGCAACGGGCTGTTGAAGGTCGATCCGAGTATTAGGTGTGAACGGCTGCATTGAAAAGCGTTCCGCTTTACCAAAAGAAGAAACAGGAGGAGTCTACATGAGTCGTAAAATGGTAACCATCGACGGCAACACCGCGGCTGCGCATGTGGCCCATGCCACCAACGAGGTGATCGCCATCTATCCCATCACTCCGTCGTCGGTCATGGGTGAAATTTCCGACATGAAGAGCGCCATGGGCGAGAAGAACATCTGGGGTTCGATCCCGTCCGTAGTCGAGATGCAATCGGAAGGTGGCGCGTCGGGTGCGGTGCACGGCGCCCTCCAGGCCGGGGCATTGACCACGACCTTTACTGCCAGCCAGGGGCTCCTGCTGATGATCCCCAACATGTTCAAGATCGCCGGAGAGCTGACCTCCACGGTCTTCCATGTTTCCGCCCGCGCCATTGCCGCCCAGGCACTTTCCATCTTCGGCGACCATTCCGACGTCATGTCCTGCCGTTCCACCGGCTGGGCCATGCTCGCCTCCAACAACTCCCAGGAGGTCATGGACTTCGCCCTGATCGCCCAGGCAGCCACCCTGCGTTCCAGGGTGCCGTTCCTCCATTTCTTCGACGGCTTCCGCACCTCCCACGAAGTCCTGAAGGTGGAAGAGCTGACCTTCGACGATATGCGCGCCATGATGGACGATGAGCTGATCGCTGCCCACAAGGCCCGCGGCCTCTCTCCGGACCATCCGGTCATGCGCGGTACCGCCCAGAACCCCGATGTCTACTTCCAGGGTCGCGAGACGGTCAACCCGTTCTATCCCAAGTGTATCGAGATCGTCGAACAGGAGATGAACAAGTTCGCGAAGCTGACCGGCCGCCAGTACAAGCTGGTCGATTACGTCGGCGCCCCCGATGCCGAGAAGGTGATCATTATCATGGGTTCCGGTGCGGATACCGTTCAGGAAACCGTTGAGCACCTGAATTCCAAGGGCGCGAAGATCGGTGTCGTCAAGATCCACCTCTATCGCCCCTTCCCGCTTGACGCCTTCATCGCCGCCCTGCCGAAGACCGTCAAAAAGATCGCCGTGCTCGACCGGACCAAAGAGCCGGGCGCCCTTGGCGAGCCGCTCTACCTGGATGTCCGCACCGCCATCGGCGAGGCCATGGCAGACGGCAAGATCCAGTTCGACGGCTATCCGCTCATCGTCGGCGGCCGCTACGGCCTCGGCTCCAAGGAGTTCACCCCGGCCCACGTCAAGGCCGTGTTCGACAACCTGGATGCTGCCAAGCCGAAGAGGAACTTCGTTGCCGGCATCACCGAAGACGTCACCGGCTGCAGCCTCGACTTTGACCCGACATTCTTCAACCCGATGGAAGGCGCCTACCAGGCCATGTTCTTCGGGCTCGGCTCCGACGGCACCGTTGGTGCCAACAAGAACTCCATCAAGATCATCGGCGAGATGACCGACAACAACGCCCAGGCCTACTTCGTCTACGACTCCAAGAAGGCCGGCTCCATGACCACCTCGCACCTCCGCTTCGGCAAGAACTATATCCGCGCACCCTATCTGGTGCAGGAGGCCGACTTCGTCGCCTGCCATAACTTCGCCTTTGTCGAGAAATACGACATGCTGTCCAAGGCGAAGAAAGGGGCCACGTTCCTGCTCAATGCCCCCTTCGACCACAACGAGATCTGGGACAAACTGCCGGCCGACGTGCAGCAGACGATCATCGACAAGAACCTCAAGCTCTACGTCATCGACGGCGTGCGTCTCGGCAACGAGATCGGTCTCGGACCCCGCATCAACGTGATCATGCAGACCGCCTTCTTCAAGATCTCCAACATCATCCCGCTGGATCAGGCCGTTGCCGAGATCAAGGATGCCATCAAGAAGACCTACGGCAAGAGCGGCGAGAAGGTCGTCGAGATGAACTACAAGGCAGTCGAGGCCGGCCTGAACAACTTCTTCGAGGTCAAGGTTCCGGCAACCGCTACCAGCACCATCACGAAGCCGCCCGTTGTCAGTGCCAAGGCTCCCCAGTTCGTGCAGGATACCACGGCACCGATCATTGCCGGTCTCGGCGACGATTTGCCGGTTTCCAGGATGCCGGCCGACGGCACCTTCCCGACCGCGACCGCCCAGTTCGAAAAGCGGAACATCGCCGTCGACATCCCGGTCTGGGACGAGCAGCTCTGCATCCAGTGCGGCATCTGTTCCTTCGTCTGCCCCCATGCCGTCATCCGGATGAAGGCATACCCGGAAGCGGCCCTTGCCGGCGCACCCAAGACCTTCAAGTCGGTTGACTGCAAGGTGCCCGAATTCAAGGGGCAGAAGTTGACCATCCAGGTCGCGCCCGAGGACTGCACCGGCTGCGGCGCCTGCGTCCACAACTGTCCGGCCAAGAGCAAGGAAGACCCGAACCACAAGGCGATCAACATGGCATTCCAGCCGCCGCTGCGTGCTCCGGAAGCCGAAAACTGGGAATTCTTCCTTACCATCCCCGACGTCGATCCGACCGTTGCCAAGCTGGACACGGTCCGCGGTTCCCAGCTGGTCCGCCCGCTCTTCGAGTTCTCCGGCGCCTGCGCCGGCTGCGGCGAGACTCCGTACCTCAAGCTCCTGACCCAGCTCTTCGGCGACCGGACCCTCATCGCCAACGCCACCGGCTGTTCCTCCATCTACGGCGGCAACCTGCCCACCACCCCGTATGCCCAGCGAACCGACGGTCTCGGGCCGGCCTGGTCCAACTCGCTGTTCGAGGATAACGCCGAGTTCGGCTACGGCATGCGCCTGGCAGTGGACAAGTTCAATGTCATGGCGACCGAGCTGATCGACAAACTCTCCGCCTCCTGCTCCTGTTCGTCCTGCAAGACCGCGGTTCCCCTCATGAACGAGATCAAGGGGGCCGACCAGTCGACCCAGGCAGGGATCGAAGCCCAGCGCAACAGGGTTGCCGAGCTGAAGAAGGCCCTGGCAAGCTGCCCCGAAGCCGATGCCAAGCGGCTTTTGACCGTGGCCGATTACCTGGTCAAGAAGTCGGTCTGGTGCATCGGCGGCGACGGGTGGGCCTATGACATCGGTTACGGCGGCCTCGACCATGTCATTGCCTCCGGCAAGAACATCAACCTGCTGGTTCTGGATACCGAGGTTTACTCAAACACCGGCGGCCAGGCCTCCAAGTCGACCCCGCTCGGTGCCGTGGCCCAGTTTGCCGCAGGCGGCAAGCCCGTCTCCAAGAAGGACCTGGGGATGATGGCCATGGCCTACGGTTCGGTCTACGTCGCCGCAGTGTCGCTGGCCAACCCGGCCCAGTGCATCAAGGCCCTCATCGAGGCCGAGGCCTACGACGGACCGTCGCTGGTCATCGCCTACTCACACTGCATTGCCCACGGTATCGACATGACCGCCGGCATCGATGCCCAGAAGCGTGCCGTCAATTCGGGCTACTGGCCGTTGTACCGCTACAACCCGGCCCTGGTTGCGGAGTGCAAGAATCCGCTGCAGCTCGACAGCAAGGTGCCGAGCATTGAATTCAACGAGTACGCAACCAGCGAGAACCGCTACCGCGTGTTGAAGAAGAACAACCCGAAAGGGTACGACGAACTGATGAAGAAGGCGGCTGCATGGTCGAAGGCCCACTTCGGCTACTACCAGAAGCTGGCGGCACTCAATTTCGATGACTCCTGCGAAAAGTAATTGTTCCTGACATGGAGCGAAAGAGCCCCGGCAGAGTTCTGCCGGGGCTCTTTCGCGTGTGGGCAACCATTGAAATTTGTTGATGGGTGGTTATAATTCTGCTATAAACGAGCGTCTGGCATATCTTTCCGTGTTGCAAGGAGTTATGGATGGCCGATCCTCAGCTGGTGATGTACGACGAGGAGTTCAAGCAGATCCACGCTGTGATCGAGAAACTGCTGCGGGAAGCCAATTCCAAGGTGATCTTCCTCGTGGACAAGAACGGTCAGCTGATTGCCGGGGTCGGTGAGGTTGAACGGTTCGATACCACATCACTGGCGTCGTTGACAGCCGGCAACATCGCCGCTACCGGCGGGCTTGCCAAGCTGATCGGCGAAAAAGAGTTCTCCATCCTCTTTCACGAGGGGGAGAAGGACAATCTCCATATCTCCATCGTTGGCGGCCGGGTCATCCTGGTTGTCCTCTTCGACAATCGCTCTTCACTCGGGCTGGTCCGTCTGCGGGTCAAGAAGGCCTCGGACGAGCTGACCACCATCTTCGCCAAACTCATGGAAAAGGCCGAAGAACGCGAGCGGAGCGGCGACACCGATTTCCCCTTTGCCGAGATCACCGACGATGACATTGACAATCTGTTCCGATAACTCAGAGGGGTAAAGCTCGATGTCCTTCATCAACTATGCTTCCCGGGAGATCAACTGCAAGATCGTCTACTACGGTCCCGGCCTCTGCGGCAAAACCACCAACCTCCAGTATGTCTATCAGAAGACCGCTCCCGAGGCGAAAGGGAAGATGATCTCCCTGGCCACCGAAACGGAACGGACCCTGTTCTTCGATTTCCTTCCCCTGGCGCTGGGGGAGATTCGCGGCTTCAAGACCCGCTTCCATCTCTACACGGTTCCGGGCCAGGTATTCTACGATGCGTCAAGGAAGCTGATCCTCAAAGGGGTCGACGGTGTCGTCTTTGTTGCCGACTCCCAGGAAGAGCGGATGGATGCCAATGTGGAGTCGCTGGACAACCTGCGCATCAATCTCAACGAGCAGGGCTACGACCTGGACAAGCTCCCCTATGTGGTTCAGTACAACAAGCGCGATCTGCCGACCGCGGTTACCGTGGATGAGCTGCGGCGCGAGTTGAATCCCACCGGCGTCCCCGAGTTCGAGGCGTGCGCCACCTCCGGCGAAGGGGTCTTCGAGACCCTGAAGGCGGTGGCCAAGCTGATCCTGATCGACCTGAAAAAGGGGAGATAGCCCCGGTCAGCCCAGACTGAGACGGCCCGTGCAGATGCATCTGCACGGGCCGTTTGCGTTTCGGGCACGGGAGAGGTCAGTGGTCCCGATACCCCACAACCACCAGGATGCAGCTTCCGTCGGCAATGACGTTGATGCCGCTTTCCCGGCAGCGCTGGACCGCCCGTTGGCTCTCGGCTCCCGGCTGCATCCAGATCGCCCTGATCCCCCTGGCAATGGCCTCTTCCACGACCCGTTCCGTCACCTGCGGCGGGGTGATGACCGAAATGCTCTTCACCTCGTCCGGCAGATCGGCAACGCCTGCGACGCAGGCAATCCCCTCTATTTCCGTTTCGCGCGGGTTTACCGGTATGGCTCTCCGTCCGCTCTGCTGATAGCAGCGCAGCACCTTGTTGCCATACTTGTGCCGGTCCGAAGACGCACCAACAACCCCGAATGCAGCGGAACCGAAAAAGGAGTCGATCTGTTCTTTCGTTACCATGGTATTTCCTCCTTGCCGAAAAGGTCGTTAGAAAAGATGTCACGCCTCGGTATCTATCGTTGGCCTGGGGGGTAGCGACTGGAAGAAGATGGTACCGAGCATGATGTCGGAGATCGCACCGGCCAGGATGCCCAAGGGGATCAGGACTACGGAGGCCAGGCAGAAACCTGCGGCCATGTTCAGGTAGCAGTAGGGGCGGAGGAGCCCGTTCAGGTCAGCCGGGAGCTGCAGGAACCGCTGGCCGAACATCAGCTGCAGGATCCCCATGGGGACGACGAGCACGAGCGCCAGTATGTTTGCCGTAGAAGCGGTATCGGGGACTGCGATGCCGACAAGGCTCACTGCCAGGGCAATGAGGTTGAGCTTGATCTGCCAGAGGATGAGCTGGTCTGCGGCGTGAAAGGCGTAGCGTCTGTTCACCAGGGTGCGCAGGGTGACGATGATGTAGATGAACAGGGTGGTGCTGAGCAGCATCATGGAGGCTTCCGCCAGTTTTGTCCAGGGTTCGCTCTTTTCGGCAAGGGAGAGGGTGAGAATGAACCAGGGGATGGCGAGCAGGGCGTTCAGCATGGCCAGCAGTCCGGCCAGCCGGAAGCGGGCAGGTGTCAAGGACTCCGTGACGCTCCCGTTCACTCAGCGACCCTGACAGCGGTGACGAAATATTCGGATTCGCCGAAGCAGGGAGTGGGGACCCCTTTGTGCTGTTCGTAGGTCAGCACCACCTTTTTCCCCATGGACTGGTTGATCGCCGTGGCCAACGCCTGGCTCCTGACGCTGAAAGCAAACTTTTCCGGGAGCATGCCCGGCAGGGGAAGCATGGTGAGCTCTCCCTCCCAGGTTTTGCAGAGCCAGCCCTTGTGGGAGAATTTCTGGATGTAGCCGGTACGGTCGCCTTTGGAATAGCTCCAGGTCAGGGAAAACCAGGTATAGAGCGCAAAGAGCCCGATTACGAGGACAACGGCTCCTGCGAGCCAGGATACGATGCGTGACGTATTGATGGGCATGGTGGGGCCTCCTTGGTGAGGTGTCAGCTGCGCAGTATAGCAGAAAGATCTGCCAAGCCAAAGCTGTCATTCGGTTTCGGGCGTCTCTTCAGCCTGCTGTCGGTCGAGTGTGGCGCCGAGGGCTTCAGCCACGGTGCGGGTAATCCCGTTGACTGCTGAAATCTGTTCGACAGTGGCGCTACGCACGCCGGCCAGGCTGCCGAAGTGGCGGAGCAGTGCCCTGCTCAGCTTCGGCCCGATACCCGGCACCTCCTGCAGGAGCGAGCGGCTGCTCTCCCGCTCGCGGAGCTTCTGATGGTAACTGACGGCGAAACGGTGCGCCTCGTCCCGAATCCTCGCCAGAAGGAGCAGCGGCGGAGAGTTCTGGCGGAGGACGATGGGGTTCTTGCGCCCCGGCCGGAAGACCCGCTCTGCGCTCCGCACCACGTCGGTCTGACCCGGTGCGGAGCGGACCCGGCTTTTGGCAAGCCCCGCTGCTTCGATGCCGGAAATCCCCAATGTTTCCAGGAGGTGGACCAGGATGTTCAGCTGGCCGAGGCCGCCGTCGACGATAATGAGGTCGGGAAGCGGATCTTCGTCGCTGCCGCGTATCCTGCGGCTCAGCACCTCGGCAAGCATGGCAAAGTCGTCGGACTGGGCGACGGTCTTGATCCGGTAGCGGCGATACAGCGAGGTGTCCGGTTTCCCCCCCACGAAGGTGACCCGGCTGCCGACCGCATGCCCACCCTGAAGGTTCGAGATGTCGTAGCACTCGATCCGATGGGGAAGGCGGGAAAGGTGGAGGCGTGACGCCAGTTCCTCAAGGATGGCGTGAGCGTCCGCGGAGCCCCGCAGATATTCCCGGGCAGCGGTTGCCGCGTTCTTGGTGGCCAGTTCGACCAGCTCCGCCTTGATGCCGCGCCGGGAGGTGGTGAGCAGCACCTTGCGTCCCCTCCGCTCCGAGAGGAGCTCCGCAAGGCCGCCCCCCTCGGGGAGCGCCAGGGGGAGCAGCACCTCGTCGGGGATGGTAACCTCCTGGCTGTAGTATTCGGCCAGAAACGATGCCACTGCCTCGGCCAGGTCCAGCTCCCAGGAGAAATGATAGCTGCGGCTGCCGGTAACGGTTCCGCCCCGGATAAAGAGGAGGACCACAACCAGCAGTTCCTGTTCTGAGTGCAGGCCGACGGCGTCCAGATCGCCACCCCGGGTGACCATCTTCTGCCGCTCCAGGGTGACCTGTATGTCGCGCAGGAGGTCGCGATAGCGGGCCGCTTCTTCATAGCGCTGGCCTGCTGCGGCCTCGGCCATGGACTGCTGAAACGACTTGACCAGGTCCCGGCTGCGACCGGACAGGAACAGGGCGACGCCGTTGACCAGGCGCTGGTATTCATCGCGGGAAATCAGGCCATGGCAGGGGGCCGAGCACTGCCTGATCTGGTAGAACAGGCAGGGTCGTCGCCGCCGGCGACAGGTTTCCAGCGGGTAATGGCGCAGCGGAAACAGCCGATAGAGCTGCTTGACCACGGCACGGGCAGCGGAAGCCGAGGCATACGGGCCGAAATAATCGGCCCCGTCCTTGGCCACCTTCCTGACCACGGTAAGGCGGGGAAATTCCTCGGAGCTGTCCAGCCGGAGCGAAAAATAGGTCTTGTCGTCACGGAGATTGATGTTGTACTTGGGGCGGTGCTGCTTGATGAGGGTGTTTTCCAGGATCAGCGCCTCTTTTTCCGTGTCGGTGACGATGGTTTCCAGCTCTGTCACCTGCTCCAGCAGGAAACGGATCTGGTAGCGGGAATCGCGCGACGGGCCGAAATACGAGCGGACCCGCTGGCGGAGATTTCTCGCCTTGCCGACGTAGAGTATGGTCCCCTGAGCACCTTTCATCAGGTAGACGCCCGGTGCAGTAGAGATGGCTTTGATGCGGTCGGCGCTGATCATGGCGAGAGTATACTCCTGCGCGGGACGCTATGCAATCGGATGCCGGGTCGGAAGAGCGCGGATCAGGCGTTCGAAGAGGGGCCAAAGCCAGGCATTCTTCATTGACAACCCTTGGGGATGGTGATACTTTTCGTCAGATTCCAGATCCAGACATTAAGCCGGGAAAGAGCACGCCAGTGGCATTTCGATCAAGCATCCGGACCATAGCGACCAGATACCTCCTCGGGCTTATTGTCTTGTGTCTCCTTCTTGCAGTCCCTCCCTCGTTTGCCCTCGATTCGCAGGATTCCCAGATATTCATCGCCGGCTTCAATGCCTATCAGAAGAAGGATTACCAGACCTCCATCGAGAAGATGTCCCAGGTGCTGCAGAAGTATCCGGATACGCAGCTGCGCGACATGGCCCTGTTCTGGCTTGCGCGTGCCAACTTCAAGGCGGGGAACCGGCAGGATGCGGCCAGGTATATGGCCCAGTTCTTCCGCGAGTACCCCGAAAGCCCCCTGAAGGGGACGGTCGAGGATGAGCTGGCAAGCCTTGCCACTGCCTATGCCAAGGATGAGAAGTCCCGCGTTGCCGGGGATAAGGCCGAGAGCGAGCGGCTGGCCAAGGAAAAGGCACAGGCTGAAGAAGAGCGGCTTGCCGCTGAAAAGGCGGAGGCCGAGAAGGTTGCTGCGGCCAAGGCCGAAGAAGATTCGCGCCGGCTGGCTGCTGCGGAGAAGGCGGCCCGGAAAAAGGCCGAGAGCGAGCGTCTGGCTGCCGAGAAGGCTGCCGCGAAAAAGGCGGAGGCCGAGCGGCTGGCAAAAGAGAAAGCCGAAGCCGAGCGGCTGGCCAAGGAGAAGGCTGCCGAGGAGCAGGACCGCCTGGCAGCCAAAAAGGCAGCGGCAGAGCAGGCTGCACGTGAAAAAGCCGAACGGGAACAGCTCGCTGCCGAGAAGGCTGCCGCGAAAAAGGCGGAAACCGAGCGGCTGGCAAAAGAGAAAGCCGAGACCGAGCGCCTTGCCAAGCAGAAGGTTTTAGAGGAACGCATACGACTGGCAGCGGAAAAGGCTGAAGCCGAGAAGTCCGCCAAGGAGAAGGCTGAACACGAGCGGCTTGCTCTTGAGCAGGCTGCCAAAGATATGGCGGAAGCTGAACGCCTGGCGCGGGAGAAAGCCGCGGCAGAGCGGCTGGCGCAGGCCAAGGCCAGTGTGGAACAGAACCGGCTGGCAATGGAAAAGGCCGAGGCGGAAAAGGCTGCAGCGGAGAAGTCGGCACAGGAGCGCCGTGCCGCCCGCAAGTCCGAGGAAGAGCGCCATGCCCGCCAGCAGGCGGAAGCCGAACAGAAGCGCCTGGCCGAGAAAAAGGCGGCAGCCGAGCAGAAACGGGTTGCCGCGGATAAGCGGGCTGCTGCCAAGGCGGCATCCGGCAAGCGCAAGGGCGTGCAGTCTGCGGAAACAGCCCGCGACAAGACGATTGCCGAGTACAAGGCCATCATTGACCGCGCTCCGGCGAGCAGTGCTGCCGAGGCCGCATCTTCCAAGCTGAAGGCCCTGGGTGTGGATTATCCCGCGGGGCATGTCAAGGCGGCAGCACGCGCGAAAGAACCTCCTGCAACCGCCCAGGTGCTTACCCTCGAAGTCGGGCAGTTTGCGGATGTCGAATTCACCGTGGCGACTGCCGGACAGGCCTTCCCGGTGGGGCGGCGGCTCATGGTCCCCTTCGAGGTGCTCAACCGCGGCAACGGCACGGACAGCTTTTATCTCGAATCGGGCTTCCCTGCCGAGTATGGCGTCCAGTTCGTCGCCGAGGGAAAACCTGATGTACCGGTAAATCTCACGCCGCAACTGGCGCCCGGCGATCGGTTCCGCGGCGTCATGACGCTCACCATCCCCCGCGGCACCATCGATGGCCAGAAGATCAGCTATCCGGTGAAGCTCGCCTCCCAGTATGCCCGCGACGTCTCCCAGTCGCGCCAGGTGACCCTTATCGCGTCGGCACCGCTCTTGCGGGCGGTGATCAATACCGAGAAAAAAGAGGTGGTCCCCGGCGAAAAGGTCACCTACCGGGTGGCGCTGCTCAACATCGGTTCCGCCCCTGCCAGCGGCGTGATGCTCCGCTTGAACTACCCTCCGCTGTATGAGGCGGTGGATTTCATCAAGGCCGGGTTCAAGCAGGAGATGAAGGCTGCGCTGGTGCTCGACGGCATCAAGCTGGAGTCGGGAGAGAGTCGTGAACTGACGGTCACGTTCCAGCTCAAGGATGAGGCCATTGCGCGCCAGGAGCTGTTCCTGCGCGGGGACCTGATCAATAACGAGCTGGAGACCTCTGATTCGTTCGTCTCAGCCCTGGCGCAGGTCGCCGGCATCAGCGGCGTCACGGCCCGCACCACGGCGGAACGGCTGGTAGTGATTCCCGGCCAGACCGTTACCATCCCCCTCATCGTTACGAATACCGGCAACCAGCGCGAGGATTTCACCATCCGGCCGACCATGCCGGACACGCTCACCTATACCGTCTACCAGGACCTGAACCGCGACGGTATCCGCCAGCCCAACGAGCCGGTGATCAATCATGTCGGACCGCTGGCGCCCCGCGAAGAGGCATACGTGGTATTCGAGCTGAATACCCCCTCCAGCGAGAGCGACGGTTCCGTCATGCCGATGAGCGTTGCCTTCGAGCCGGAAAGTGTGCGGAGCAAGAGTGCGCTGGTTAACCTGAAGATCGCCTATTCCCGTCCGCTGGTCGAGCTGGCCATGACCGGCCGGGGGGGCAGACTGCGGCCGGGCGAGGTGGCAACCTTCGATCTCACCTGTATCAACCGCGGGTCCAGCATTGCACGGGTCGTGGAGCTGCAGACCATTCTTCCCGAGGCGCTTGAGCTGGTAGCATCCGACCCTGCCGTGACACGGGGGAGAGCCGGAGAGTATGCCTGGAAGTTCGAGGAGCTGGGCGCCGGGGAGAAGAAGGGGGCGCGGGTCTCCATCCGGGTCAAGTCCGGCGTTGCCGTCGGCACCAACCTGCAGGTGAAAAACCTGCTCCGTTACCAGGACCAGCTGGGCAACACCTACTAGCCGCAGGCAGGACAGGGCAACACAAAAAGGGCGATCGGATGATCGCCCTTTTTGTGTTG
>Ga0208371_1000271_pt1 | contig 14261 bp, 14 predicted proteins | sample SubbioCR12Aug_1A_FD_184827 | JGI IMG/M metagenome (GOLD analysis project Ga0208371, IMG submission 184827) | Serpentinite rock and fluid subsurface biosphere microbial communities from McLaughlin Reserve, California, USA - CR12Aug_1A (SPAdes) | ecosystem: Environmental > Terrestrial > Deep... | reverse complement strand
GCGGGAAAAGAGCTTGTACCGGATGATCCGCGGGGATATGCTGTAGTTACCATCACGCAAGGAGACCTCATACCATGACCGCACAGAACAAGAAAGAAGCGAGCCCCGTAGAGGAACAGACGGCAAAGATCCAGTGGGACCACACGAACATGAAGACCACCTATGCGAACGTGTGCAATGTCTCAAGCACCCGCGAAGAGGTCTCCCTCCTGTTCGGCACCAATCAGACCATCAATGTGGGGCAGGGGGAGATCACCATCGACCTGACCAACCGGATCATCCTCAACCCCTATGCCGCCAAACGCCTCGCCCTGATCCTGAACGGGGTCATCCAGCAGTATGAGGCTGCATTCGGGAGCCTTCCCGTAGAAACCGAAAAAAAGCCCGCATAAGAAGGGGATATGGATCTGAGTGCCGCTCCTGTTGATTCTCTATGAATACTTCTGCAGATACCTTCCAGAAACGATGGTCCTCCTTTAAGGAAGCGGAAGGGGAGGACTTTTTTTACCATTGGCTCGCCCTCCAGTCGTCCTTGATCGCCCCGGCGGTGCAGGGTCTCCTTGTCGTCGGTGATCCCGAATCCGGCTCCTATGCCCCGGTTACATCCTGGCCGGAAGAGGTGGCCGATCCGGAGCGGCTTGCGGATATCTGCGAACAGGTCCTGGCAGAGCGCTGCGGACTCCTGACCGAGCTTCCGGCACCGGGCAGCGGTCCGTCCGGCAAACCTGGAACGCTCAATTCCTACGCGGTTGCCTACCCCTTCATGATCGGGGAGATGCTGTTCGGTGTCGTGGCCGTCGAGGTGAAGGCCGCATCGGAGGAGTCCCTCGGCCATGTCATGGAGCAGTTGCAGTGGGGTTCGTCCTGGCTGGAGTTGCACCATCGCCGCGAGCAGGCCGAACGGAGCGACAGCACCCTCGTCGAGATGAAGTCCTCTTTCGACCTTTTGGCGGCTGTCCTGGCAGAGGAGCGTGCAAAAGACGCCGCCATGGTCTTCGTTACCGAGCTCGCGTCGCTGATGCGATGCGACCGGGCCTCCCTCGGGGTTTTCAGGGACGATCATATCCGGCTGCAGGCCATGTCACACAGTGCCCAGTTAACCAAGAACATGAACCTGGTCCGCTGTATCGGCACGGCCATGGAAGAGGCGATCCTCCAGCGGAGCGAGATCCTGTTCCCGTTGCCGCTAGACGCAAAGGCGCTCGTAGTCAGGGATCATGCGGAGTTGTCGCGCCAGCAGGGCGGGGAATCCGTTCTGACGATCCCGCTCTATGGCAACAAGGCATACTATGGCGCCATTACCCTGGAACGGCCGGCCGACATCCCCTTTTGCGAAAAGGAGATCAGGGTCTGCCGCGGGGTCTTCGCCCTGGTTGCCCCTATCCTGGAGGCAAAGCGGAAGAACGATCTCATGCTGCCGCTGAAGGTCTGGGCTTCCGTCGAGACGCAACTGGGCAAGCTGGTCGGTTCGGGTCATGTCGGTCGCAAACTGCTGGCAGCAGCGCTGGTGGGGCTGATCATCTTCTTTTCCGTGGCAACCGGCGACTACCGCATAACGGCGACAACCGTCCTGGAACCGCTGATTCGGCGATCCATTGCCTCGCCGTTCAATGGCTATGTCAAGGGGGCAACGGTCCGCTCGGGCGACCTGGTAAAAAAGGGGGCGGTCCTCTGCACCCTGGACGACAGGGATCTGCATCTGGAGCAGTCGAGATGGCAGAACCAGCAGGTACAGTACCAGCGCCAGCGCCAGGAAGCCATTGCGGCCGATGAACGGGCCAAGGCGAACATCATCAACTCCCAGCTCGATCAGGCTGCTGCCCAGCTTAACCTGGTGCGAAGCCAGTTGCAGAGAACCGCTCTTGTCGCGCCGTTCGACGGCATCGTGGTGAGCGGCGACCTCAGCCAGAGGATCGGCGGTGCCGTGGAACAGGGGGAGGTGCTGTTCGAGGTGGCCCCCCTGAACGCCTATCGGGTCATCATGCAGGTCGACGAGTACCAGATCGACGATGTGAAGACCGGGCAGACAGGGAAACTCGTCCTGCCGACCATGGCGGAGAAGAATTTCCCATTCGTCGTGGAAAAGATCACCCCCCTATCGTTGCAGAAGGAAGGGAAGAACTATTTCCGCGTCGAGGCAAAACTCAACCTGGTCAGCAACAGTCTTCGCCCCGGCATGGAAGGGGTGGCAAAGATCTCCGTGGACCGCCGCAGGCTCATCTCCATCTGGACCCGGGAGTTCAGGAACTGGCTCCGGCTGAAGGTGTGGTACTGGTGGCCATAAGCGGCATGAACAGGGACCGTCAGATGTTCAGCCCGGCATGGTACCGTGTTGCCATGCTGAAGCCGCGGTTGCGCAGCCATGTCCAGATCCACCGGCAGAGATTTCGCGGCAGGGAGTGGTATGTACTGCAGGACCACTCGTCGGGAAGATTCCATCGCATTTCCAGCGAAGCCTATTTCATCGTCGGTCTGATGGACGGCAAGCGGACCATGGCCGATATCTGGGATGCCGCCTGCCAGCACCTGGGGGACGCCGTCCCCACCCAGGACGAGATCATCCACCTCCTTTCCCAGATCCACAGCTTCGATGCCCTGCAATCGGAACTCCCGCCGGACATGCGCGATCTGAGCGAGCGGAGCCTCAAGGTGGAGCGGAACCGGCTGCTCTCCTATCTCCTGTCGCCGACTTCGCTCCGCTTCCCGCTGTTCGACCCCGACCGGTTCCTGGACCGGACGATACCGTTCATCCGCCCCCTGCTCGGCTGGTTTGGCATGCTGCTCTGGGCCGGCATGGTCTTCTATGGGGTGCTCCTTGCCAGTATCCATTGGCATGAGCTGACCGCCAATGTCACGGAGCGGGTGCTGAGCCTGGAAAACCTGCTGATCCTTTCGCTGATCTACCCGCTGGTGAAGATCCTGCACGAGTTCGGGCATGCCTATACGGTCAAGCGATGGGGCGGCGAAGTGCATGAGATGGGGATCATGCTGCTGGTCTTCATGCCGATTCCCTATGTGGATGCCACGGCAGCATATGCCTTCCGGCGCAAGGGGATGCGGATGCTGGTCGGCGCCGCCGGCATACTCGTTGAGCTGCTGCTCGCCGCCATCGCCATGATCGTCTGGGCCAAGGTGGGGCCGGGCATCGCACGCACCGTCGCCTACAACGTCATGATCATCAGCGGGGTCTCCACGCTCCTGATGAACGGCAATCCGCTGATACGGTACGATGCCTATTACATCCTGGCGGATTTCCTGGAGATCCCGAACCTGGCGACCCGCAGCGGCGAATACTGGGGGTTCCTGGCACGGCGCTGGCTGTTCGGCATCAGGGAGGCCGAAAACACGGCGGCAAACCTGAAAGAAGCCTTCTGGCTCTCGCTTTACGGGATCGCCTCCTTTGCCTACCGGGTGTTCATAACCTTTGCCATTGCCCTGTATATTGCGGGGAAATACTTCCTGTTCGGCGTCATCGTTGCTGTCTGGACGCTCATCGGGTTCATCGTCGTCCCCCTGATCAGGGCGATCCGTTCTGCCTCGGCATCGCGGCTCTTCTCCCAGCATCGCCTGCGGACTGCGGCCATCGGCTCGGTTCTCGCCGCGATACTCCTTCTGGTGGCCTTTGTGATCCGATTCCCCACTTGCACCATTGCCGAGGGCGTGGTCTGGGTCCCCGATGAATCGCAGGTCACGGCAGGCGCTGACGGTTTCATCACCGAAATCGTGGCGCGGCCGGGGTCGCATGTCCGACCGGGGGAGTTGCTGATCCGTTGCGTTGCGCCGAAGCTCGACAAGGAGTTGAACCTGCTGTCGGCAAACCTGCGCGAGGTTGAGGCCCGCTACCTGCAGAGCCTTGTCACTGACCGCACTGAGGCGGAGATCCTGCGCCAGGAGCGGGAAAAGGCGAGAGCCGAACTGTACCGGGCCCGGGAGCGGTTGCATGGCCTCATGATACACAGTCATGCGGACGGGACGTTTCTGGTGCAGCAGCCTGAGGACATGCCCGGCCGTTATGTGAAGCAGGGCGAACCGTTGGGGTATGTGGTCGACTTTTCGCATGCTATCGTCCGGGTGGTCGTCGACCAGGACTCTGTCGAGCAGATACGAAACCGGACGGAGAGGATCGAAGCCAGGCTTGCCGGCAATCTGTCAACGGTCCTGCCGGCACAGATGGTGCGGGAGGTGCCGGCCGCGTCGAATGAGCTTCCCAGCATGGCGCTCAGTACCTCCGGCGGCGGCTCGATCGCCCTTGATCCCACTGAAACCGAAAAACCCCAGGCGTTCAAAAAATACTTTGTCTGCGATGTCGTGCTGCCCGACACCCCCCTGAAGCGGATCGGGGAACGGGCGTTCGTCCGCTTTGAGCACCAGCCCGAGACGTTGGCATTACGCTGCTACAGGAGCTTCAGAAGCCTGTTGATCGGCAAACTCGATTTGTAGGGATGAGACAACTGCATGACCCATTGTCATGTCATCCTGCCAGGCAGCCATGTTGCGTGACCTTTTAACACATCCTCCTGCCACCCATTTTCAGCGCCCGGAAAAAGAGGATTCCCGTCCCGATTTTCTTGAGGCCTCCGTGCGCGCTCTCCTGGGGGGGGGCAGGCGGTTGCTGAGCCCTGCCCTTGTCCGCCCGGACCGCATTCTGCCGCATGTCGAGGCCAATGAACGACATTTCGGCGCACTCCCCGACAGCGCCATCCCGGCGGAAGCCATACAGCTCGGCATTGACCTGCGCCGGCACAGGTTCCGGATCGACGTGGTCGGCAGATCGTTCGCGCTGATACGCGAGGTGGCCAGCCGCACGCTGGGCAAGCGGCATTTCGATGTGCAGCTGATGGGGGGCTGGGTCATGCTGAACGGCATGATTGCCGAGATGGAGACCGGGGAGGGGAAGACCCTTACCGCCACGCTCGCCGCAGGCACCGCCGCTCTGGCCGGCATTCCCGTGCATGTACTGACCGTGAACGACTACCTGGCCGGCAGGGACGCCGGGGAGATGGGGCCGATATATGCCGCCCTGGGCCTGTCGGTCGGGTGTGTTCTCCATGATGTGCCGGTGGAGCGGCGGCGCGGCATCTATCAGTCGCATGTCACCTACTGCACCAACAAGGAGATTGTCTTCGATTACCTGAGGGACAAGCTGACCATCGGCGATTTCGACGGGACCCCGATACGGCTGCAGACCGAGTCACTCTATGCAAAGGATGCCAGGGAAAACCGCCTCCTCCTGCGGGGGCTGCATTACGCCATCGTCGACGAGGCGGACAGCCTCCTGATCGATGAGTCCAGGACCCCGCTCATCATTGCAAGCCCGGTTGTCGATGGCGAGGAAGAGCATTTCATGCATGCCGTCATCCGGTTTGCCGCCACGCTCAAGGAACGGGAAGACTTTACGGTTGACCTGGAATCCCGGCAGATCAGGATGTCGGATCAGGGGAACCTGCTGATCGACGAGCTTGCATTGCCGGTTGAAACACGATGGACGAGCACGATCAGGAAGCACGAAATGGTGCGCAGGGCCCTTTCGGCACTGCATGTTTTTCACCGGGACAAGGATTATCTGGTCCGGGACGGCAAGGTCCAGATCATCGACCCCTATACCGGTCGGGTGATGGCGGACCGGTCCTGGGAACAGGGGCTCCAGCAGCTGATCGAGATCAAGGAGGGGTGCGAGATCACCCGGCAGCAGGAGACCGCGGCCCGGATCAGCTACCAGAAATTTTTCCGCCGCTACCTGCACCTGTCCGGCATGACCGGCACGGCCCGAGAGGTCAGGAGCGAACTGTGGGACGTCTACGGCCTGCATACGGTCAGGATCCGCACACACCGCCCTTTGCTCCGCGTCCGGCATCCAGCCCCCCTGTTCCCCGGCAAGCGGGAAAAAGAGCGGTATCTGCTGGAAAGGATCAGGGAGATCCACGCCATTGGCAGGCCTCTCCTGATCGGGACCGGCTCGGTTGCTGCGTCCGAGGATATCAGCTGCCTGCTCAGGGAAGAGGGGATTCCGCATCTGGTCCTGAACGCGAAAAACGACAGCGAAGAGGCGGCCATCGTGGCACGGGCCGGCAATCTCCACTGTGTTACCATTACCACCAACATGGCCGGCCGGGGCACCGACATCAAGCTCGGTCCTGGGGTCTGCGAGCTGGGCGGCCTGCATGTCATGGTGACCGATCTGCACGATGCCGCGCGCATCGACCGTCAGCTTGCCGGACGGTCTGCCCGGCAGGGCGATCCGGGCAGTTTCGAGATGATCCTGTCGCTGGAGGATGCTATCATGCAGGGAGGCACCGGGGGGATTCGTGGCTGGATTGCCCGGCGGCTCCTGCGCGGTGCGCCGTGGTTGTGGAATTATGCGGCACAATCTGCCCTGCTGCATGCCCAAAAGCGGACCGAGGCGCTCCATGCACGGATGCGCCGGGATCTGTTCAAGCAGGATGTGCAGCGCAGAAAACAGATGACGTTTGTCAGACGCGAGGAATGATGGTCAGCGGGAGGGTGGAGATGATCAGCTTGAGGCGCTTAACCGGGACGATGGTCTGTGCACTGTTGTTCTTCTGTCAGGTGGCGACATCGTGTGCCGCCGATGAATCGGAAGGGATGATCTATCCCAACGAAATCGTGAAGGTGAGCAGCCAGGTGTCCGGCATCATCGAAGAGGTCCTGGTGGAACGGGGCGATATCGTGACGAACGGCCAGGTGCTGGCCCGTCTGAAATCGGGCGTGGAAAAGGCTTCCGTCGAGCTGGCCCGCGCCAATGTCGCCTTTCTGAAGCGCAAGGCCGAGCGGAATGTCGAGCTGGCGAAAAAGCGGCTCATTTCGGAGCATGAGCATGATGAGCTGGTGAACGAACTGAAAAAGGCCGAGTTGCAGCTTGAAGAGGCCCAGGAAAGATTGAAACTGCGGACCATCGCGAGCACCATCGACGGCGTGGTCACGGAGCGCCTCATGGCTCCGGGCGATTATGTCGGCGAGACCCCGATCATGAAGCTGGCCAGCCTGAACCCCTTGCGGATCGAGGTGATCGCCCCTGCGCGCAGGTATGGTGCGATCAGGAAAGGGATGAAGGCGGAGATCCGGCCGGAAGCGCCCGTCGGTGGCGTTTACATCGGCAAGGTAACCATCGTCGACAGGGTGATCGATGCTGCCAGCAGTACCTTCGGCGTGCGGATCGAACTCCCCAATCCCAAGCTGAAGGTGCCCTCCGGCCTCAGGTGCAGGGTCCGTTTCCTCTAGCGGCAGAAGGCCCTGGGCCTGAAAAAAGGGGAGAAGCGCAAGCCCTGCAACCGGGTGCTATACAATCTTTGCGATGAGTGCCAACGCCTCTGCCGCAACATCCTCGTCCGATTTTGCGGCAGAGATGATGCCGACCTTCTCCTTCGGCAGTTTCGACAGCTCCTCCTTGAAGCACGCGGCCTGCAGATGGATATCGTCCGGTGTAAAGAGACCCTCGATCCGCGATTCGAGCTTTTCGATGGCAACTTCCGGTGCCAGGTCCAGGTAGATGGTCAGGTCAGGGGAGACCTCGCCGCCGAAATTCAGGCCGCGGGCCCCGGCTTCCAGGCAGTTGAGGTCCTCGCGGAACCAGTCGTGCCCCTTGATCCCGGCATAGGCAATGGAAGAGAGCGTGAAGTTCTTGCACAGGACGACCTTCCCTGCCTGCAACTCGTCGCGGATCACGGAGCAGGCCCGTGCCCTCGACGCCAGTTCGTAAAAGAAATCGGCCCTGAACAGCCCGTACCGCCAGCCGCAGTCGAGGTCCTGCGCCCCCATGAGCATGGCGCGACCGGAATCCGGGCTGTCGATTTCATACACCTCTTTCCCCTGGCTGGTCAGTGCGTTCCGCAACGTTTCCGCCAGGTTCACCGCAAGCTTTCCTGTACCGTAGATCCCTTCGATGACGATCAGTTTCCCTTTTTTCATTGCCGCTCCTTCCGGTTAGTGCATGGACAGCCGTGCTTTGCCGCGATCCGTGCCGCTGCCGGCTCGGGAGAGTTCGGGGAAATGGCCCGGACCGGATTCGCAAGGGACCGCTGCAGGGGCGTCCATAGTATTTTAGTGGAAATAACGAAATTTACTTTAGCTGAAAAAATGCATCTTTGCCAGCGATTAATGGGAGGAAAAACAGTTCAGCAAGAGACAGAGGGGTGGTTTTCCATCGCTCAGGCTGCAGGAGCGGTTGCCGCCCAGACGGTCTGCAGGAATGGGGCGTTGTCGAGCCGGGTGATATTGTCGAAGAGGTTGAGCAGATGTTCACGGACGAAGCGGTCGCCGGCAAAGGAGACGAAATCGGTCTCTCCCTCCCTCCCCTTGGGATGGACGACCAGGCCGCCGTTGCGATAGTCGTCCAGCTCAGTGGCTGCCATGCGGTCCTCGTATCGGTTGCCGTGAAACGAGGCGATCAGGAGCCCGCCCGGACGGAGCAGCCGCAGGATCTCGGTCACCCAGGCATGGTGGAGCGGTTCGGCCAGATGGGAGAAGACGGCGCAGCAGTAGACCACGTCCATGCTGTTGTTGGCCAGGGTGAGCGGTGGATGCATCCCGTGGGAGAGGAATTCCAGATGGGGCAGGTTCTGCCTGCACCAGTCGATGGTGGCATGGTGGCGGTCGGTGCCGACCAGGCGGGCGATGCCATCGTCGAGCTGCGGCAGGTGCTGGATGACCCGGCCCGGCCCGCAGCCCCACTCGCAGACGGCCAGGTCGCGGGCGTCGGTGTGGCTCCGGATCGTCTCAACGACGAATTGCGCATGCGCCAGGCCGGAATCGAGATAGAGCCGGTAGTCGCAATGGTTCAGCGCGGTCGTGGAGAGGTCGCACGGCGGGAACCGGACCGCAGGGTTGTCCTGCCGCATCCGGCAGTTTTCCGACACGAGCCCCTGTTTCGCCCGGTTGAGAAGCGTGCGCCCCAGTTGCCCTGCGACGCGAAAAAGGATATGCACCAGGTCGCTAGCTGCCTTCATCCGCTGCCCCATGAAAAAAAGGGCCGCCCCATCAACCCCCTGATGGATTCGGCCCTTCTGCTGAATCAGATCCGTGGATACCCGTCAATGTTGTTCCGATGAAATTGCCAGAGACGGGCAAAGAAGTCAATCCTTCATTAGGGAGAACGCGTCAGCTACAATCCGCACATCCCCTGTACTTTGCCGACCTTTCTCTGCATCTTGCCGGTGATCCGCTCGAATGTGCCCTTGGCTCCCAGTTTCCTGTTGGAACAGACAGAACCGACGATCTCTTTGACCTTCCCCCTCATTTCGTGAAAGATCCCCCTGACCATAAACCGTGTGCTGACTCTCATGGTACACCTCCCTGCCGCGCTTCGACTGCGCGGCCATGCGAAATGCTCCTGCCTCTTGCGGTAAAGGTTCTTTCTCCTGCAGTAATTATAACAGACTTCCGGCATTTGGGGGGAAGACAATACGTGCTGGATTGGCTGCCCTCCTTGCTTTTTTGGCAGGGGGCCAGTATACTCCGGTACGTGACTGTTACGCCCCTTTATGGGGAGAACGGGCCGATTCATGGCTTCAGCCGATACAAACAACCTTGCCTATGCGGTCAGGGCTGCGGTCCTTGTCCTGCTCGTGGCAGTGCTCGGCGTTATCGTCTGGCATGAGGCGCCACCCGAGCTGTTCGATCCGGGCTGGATCGAAGACTTCCTGAAAAGGGCGGGCTGGCTGGCACCGCTCATCTATATGTTTCTCCGGGTCATCGCCATCGTCGTGACCGTCGTGCCCAACGCCCCTCTCGATATCGCCGGCGGCATGCTCTTCGGACCTTTCTGGGGCACGGTTTACGCGCTCCTGGGGTCCGAGGCGGGCGCCATCGTCTGCTTTCTCCTTGCCCGTCAGCTCGGCCGGGAGGCGATCACCCGGCTTCTCCACCGGGAGATCACCTTCAGCAACCGGCTCGCCCGGCGCCAGCTCGCCTACATAGTCCTGTTCGCCCGCCTGGAGCCGGTATTCTCCTTCGCCCTCGTCAGTTACGGGGCCGGCCTGACGCGGATGTCGCTCCGCTCCTTTGCCCTCAGCACGCTGATCGGGATGACCCCCGGCACGATCATCCTCAACTACTACGGAAAGAGCTTCTTCACCGGCGGCATCCTGCTGCAGATCTCACTCGGGCTGGCGCTGGTGGTGCTGCTGTTCGTGGTCCCGGTCTGGATCAAGCGGAAAAACCCGTGGGGGTGGTACGATAAATTGATGTAAGCGGACGACGCAAGGGTAGGGTTTGACGGGGCGTGCTGGTATGAGGCATTTCCGGGTGGAGTTGGGGCTGGTCGGGCAAAAGCGTGGACAGCGGGGTTGATCGAGGCAGGAAAGCCCCATCCGTTGCCGCAGTTCTCGTGGAGCAGAGCGGCCAGGCATCCGGCCGCCTGACGTGCTCAGTTTTCGGCAGTCTCTTCCTCAGCAGGGGATTCTTCGGGGGTTTCGTCAGTGGCAGTGCTCTTTTCCCGCTTGCGCTGCTGTTTTTCCTCGTTCTTTTTCTTCCGTTCCAATTCCTTTTGACGTTTTTGAAACGAGTAATTGGGTTTTGCCATAGGGTCACTCCTGTGCGAACGGGTTCCGGATCGGGACGATCCTTACGGGACAGGGACAGCGGTGCCTGCCATGAGGCGGCACCCGGAGCTGTCGAAACAAAAAAGCCCCGAGGACCACCCGGGGCTTTTGGGGTCTACAGGAGACGGGGTTAAACTCTGGTTACGTTTGCGGCCTGAAGCCCTTTCGGACCCTTGGTAACTTCAAACGTCACCCTATCGCCTTCGGCAAGGGATTTGAACCCATTACCCGTGATGGCGGAAAAATGGCAGAATACGTCTTCGCCATTTTCCTGCTCGAGAAATCCAAAACCCTTGCTGTCGTTAAACCACTTTACTGTTCCGTTTACCATGTGCGTACATTCTCCTGATACTTCCTGTTTAATTGTCCGGCCTCATGCCGAATCTTATTGACAGTAACAGCTTTGTTCTGTTGGAGTCAAGCTGATATATGCAATCTGTCGCCATTTAGAAGAAATAGATTTTTTTCACTTTTTCCGATGTGACACGCCGGCAGACCGGATAATGCATGGATCTGTGCTGCTGGCGGCATCGCTGCCACATCCCGTGGGCTGCGGGGCGTCTCGGACCGGACGTTATGGTTAACCGCACAGGAGCCGTTTTTTCCCGTCCTGGAACAGGACATCGATCTTTTTGGGCAAAACGAGCTGCACGATGCCGAGCCCGAACCGTGGGTGCAGCAGCAACGTATTGACGCGGTAGGTGCCGTTCATGTCGTAGGGAACTGCCTGGTCCGGGTTAAAGGCCGCCTGAAGCTCTGCCCACTCGGCAGCGGCTGCGGCCGCCGAACTGGCTTTCGGCGCGCGGGGGGTCGCAGCCCTTTTCTGGGTGGTCTTGGCTGCGGCCGGTTCTTTGGCCGTCTTGACCGGGTGGTAGTTGTGGACGCCGTGGCAGGTGTTGCATTCGACACGGACGATTTTTTCGCCGACCATGGCGACGATCGTATGGTTCATGAGTTTTCGGCAGCGGGTACACTGGGTTTCAACGATACTGCCTGCCGATAGCTGTCTGTACATGATATTCTCCCATTGAAGATGGTAACCGACAAAAAAACCACAGGGAGGGTCCCTGTGGTCAGGTGTCGACCATATATAGCATGTTCCGTCTGGCGGGGCAATTGTTAAGGTGATATCCCCGGCAACGGCCTGTTATCGCCCTTCCGCGTCACGGAACTCCGATGCGATAGATCGTGCCGGTGGCGTAATCCGCCACGTAGAGCTCGCCGTTTTCATCCTCGCCAAAGGTCGAAACCAGCAGGGTGCTGTCGATGAGCAGCCTGTTTTCCCAGGTGCTGCCGTTCTGGCGCAGCCCCCAGATCCGGCCGCTGCAGAAATCGCCGTAGAGGTAGGTCCCCCGGAGGGTCGGGATGCTCCCGCGGTAGACATAGCCGCCGGTCACCGAACAGTCGCCGCTCGTGTGATCGTACTCCACAACCGGCAGCGTCAGGCCGGCACTGCTGCACGAGGTCGACGAGAAGCAGAGGCTCCCCTCCATGATGTTCCAACCGTAATTGGCACCGCTGCCGTTTCCCGCTGGCTGGAAATCGATCTCTTCCCGCGTGCTCTGGCCGACATCGGCCAGATACAGGTCGCCGGTCATCCGGTCGAAGGAAAACCGCCACGGGTTGCGCAGCCCAAAGGCCCAGACCTCGGTGCCGAACGGGTTGCCGGACGGCACGGCATAGGGGAGAGCGCCGGAGAGGACGTCGAGCCGCAGGATCTTGCCGAGCAGCGAGGTCGTATTCTGGGCGTTGCCCAGGGGATCGCCGCCACTGCCGCCGTCACCGCTGCCGATGTAGAGCAGGTTGTCCGGCCCGAAGGCGAGCTGGCCACCGTTGTGATTGGTAAAGGGCTGGACGATGGTCAGCAGTTCCCGGCGGCTGGCCGGGTCGGCCTGGTCGGGATCGCTGCCGACATTGAACCGGGCGATCACGGTATCGCCGACGCCGGTCCGGTTGGTGTAGTTGACGTAGAAATCCTGCCGGGTGGAGAAACCGGGTGGAAAGGCGAGCCCCAGAAGACCCTGTTCGCCACCGGACGTGACCTGGCCCGAAATGTTCAGGAACGGCACGGCTGCTACCGTGCCGTTTTTGACGATCTTTACGGCCCCCCCTGTTCGGCGATGAAAAGCCGGCCGCTGTTGTCACCGGCATTGGTGATGGCCACCGGCTGGGTAAAACCGTTGACAACCGGGAGCAGCGTGATGGCGGTGGCCGGAGGCAGCGGGCTCGCGACCGGTGCGGCACTCCCGCCGCCGCAGGCTACCAGCAGCATCGCCAACAGCACTCCCGACAACAGCCCGGCAAGCAATTTCCCTTTTCCCTGCAGTAAGCGTCCCATGGCGTCACCTCGCATCTGCCCATTTTGTGTCTTAAGTATATCACTTTTTGAATGTCTGGGCCGGGCTTTGCAACTGGAAATCATCCGGTGTGGTACACTCTAAGGCATGTTGACCCGGCGAGAATTTCTTGCATGCAGCGGTTCTGCGGCGGTCGCGCTCATGACCGGCTGTGTTGCCAGCCCTCCCCTGCCGAAGTCGGAATTCACCGATTTTGGCGGACCTGGCCAGCCGTACCTGGGGCTGGCAACCTCGCTCCTCCGTGAATACGACTATGTTGCCGAGGTAACGGGGACGCTCCCCGCGGCCCTGCGCGGAGTTCTGTACCGCAACGGGCCGGGGCTGTTCGACCGGGGAGGCTTGCGCAAGCGGAGCCTCCTGGACGGCGACGGGCTGATCCAGCGCTTTCATTTCCACGACGGCGGAGTCCGGTTTTGCTGCCGCTTCGTGCAGACCCCGAAATTCCGGGAGGAGGCAGCGGCGGGCCGCTTCCTCTTCCCCACCTGGAGCACCCTTGCCCCTGGCGGCATCTGGAACAACTTCTGGGGGCCGGGCCGCATCCGCAGCCAGGCCGGGGTAACGGTCTTTCCCTGGCAGGGGAGGCTCTACGCCTTCGACGAATCGTCCCTGCCGTTCGCGCTGGACCCGGCCACGCTGGAGACCCTGGGTGAGTCGCGGCTCGGCGTGCCGCCGGAGACCCCGGTGATCTTTGCGGCCCACGCCAAGCTCGATCCCATTACCGGCGAGTGGCTCCACTTCGGCATCCAGTACGGCCGCAGGGTTTCCCTGCACCTGACCTGCTTCGCCCCCGACGGCCGGCTTTCCCGGCACCGGGTCATCGAACTCCCCCGCTATGTCTATCTGCACGACTGGTTCGTCGGCAGCCGCCATGTGATGCTCAGCCTCCACCCCCTGGAAGTGGCGGTCTGGGGGCCGCTTCTGGGCATCCGGAGCATCCTCGATTCCCTGCGCTGGCACCCCGGAGAGGGGAACCTGCTGCTGGTGCTGCCGCGGGACCTGAGCGGGGAACCGCTCCGGCTGACGGCCGGGGCGGAGTTCATGTGGCATTCGGTCAACGCCTTCGAGCAGAAAGGGGAACTCATGGCCGATTTCGTCGGTTATGCCAACCCCGATCACCTGGTGGGGCCGGCAGCGGTCGTCCATTCGGTCATGACCGGAGAGAAGGGTGTGTTCCGGACCCCCGGCCTGCTCCGCCGCTACCGGATCGATCCCGGCGCCGGGCGGGTGAGTTGCGAAACGCTGGCTGAGGGGAATTTCGAGTGGCCGCGCATGGACGAGCGGCTGCGCTGCCGGCCGTACCGGTTCGTCTATCTCTGCGCGGCGAATCCGGGGGAGTTTTTCTGGTCGG
>Ga0208371_1000269_pt1 | contig 14272 bp, 16 predicted proteins | sample SubbioCR12Aug_1A_FD_184827 | JGI IMG/M metagenome (GOLD analysis project Ga0208371, IMG submission 184827) | Serpentinite rock and fluid subsurface biosphere microbial communities from McLaughlin Reserve, California, USA - CR12Aug_1A (SPAdes) | ecosystem: Environmental > Terrestrial > Deep... | reverse complement strand
CGACCCCAATCGCGGCAAGGTTCCTATGATGTGGTGCGTAAGTCCTGTCCTGGACAGGCGCGTGCCGATGGTTATGGATTATATGCGAGCCACGGCAACAAAGAACGATTACTTTGCCGCTGCCGACGTGGTAAGGACCATCGTCGTGGCCAAGGCCACGGCCACGGTCACCCTGACCCCGGCAAGCCTCTTCGTCACCTACGACGGCTCGCCAAAGGCCGCGGCAACAACGACCGTCCCGGCAGGCCTGACGGTCAGCGTCACCTATGACGGCAGTTCCACGGCGCCCTCGGCAGTGGGGAGCTACGCCGTGGTCGCCACGGTCAGCGACGCCAACTACCAGGGGAGCGCCAGCGGCACCCTGGTCATCGGCAAAGCAAGCCAGACCATCGGCACCATCGGCGTCACGCCATCGGCCCCGGCTGTCGGCGAAAGCGCAACGCTCAGCGCCACGGCCACATCCGGCCTGACGGTGTCCTTCTCCTCCCAGACCCCTTCGTTCTGCACCGTCAGCGGCACCACCGTTACCGGCGTGGCTGCCGGCCCCTGCACCGTTGCCGCCGACCAGGCGGGCGATGCCATCTACAACGGAGCCACGCAGGTAACGCAGAACCTCACCATTGCCAAGGGGAGCCAGACCATCGGCACCATCGGCATCACGCCGTCAACTCTCGCTGTTGGCGATAGCGTCACATTGAGCGCCATTGCCACGTCCGGCCTGACTGTGGCCTTCTCCTCCCAGACCCCCTCGATCTGCACCGTCAGCGGCACCACCATCAACGGCCTGGCCACCGGCGACTGCATCGTTGCCGCCAACCAGGCAGGGGATGCCAACTACCTGCCGGCTCCCCAGGTGACCCGGACCATCGCCGTTGCCATCCCGCTCTCCCTGACTGTCTCGACCCTTGCCGACGGCGCGGTCACTGCCGCCGCAACCCTGAACGTCAGCGGCGCGGTCTCCAACCCGGCCCGGCTCGCCACCCTCACCATCAACGGCGTAAACGTCACGGTCGCCGGCGACGGCAGCTTCAGCTACCCGCTGCAACTCTTGGCCGGCGCCAACAGCATCGTCGTCATCGCCACCAGCACCACCGGCGACGTCATCAGCGACAGCCGGACCATCACCCTGGACGCTACGGCGCCGTTTCTCGTGATCACCGCCCCTGCCGATCAGGCCGTGGTCAACCTGGCATTCGCAACCGTCAGCGGCACCGTGGCGGAAACCGCCACCGGGGTCGGCTGCAGCGTCAATGGCGGCAGCTTTCAGTTCGTCACCTTCGCCGGCACCACCTGGAACTGCACCGTCAACCTGGCTGCCGGCATGAACACCGTCCTGGTCATGGCCACCGGGAGCAGCGGCGCAACGTCCCAGGCCAAGCGGACCATCAACTTCCAGCCCGCCTTCTCCCTGGCTGTCAGCGCGCCGTCCAGCGACATCCGCACGGTCATGGGGAGCTACCTGCTGCAAGGGGCCGTCAGCGGCAACAGCACTCCGGTCACGGTCACCATTGCCATGGACGGCCAGAGCTACATCCCTGCCGTGGACGGCACCACAGGCGCCTTCCAGCAGCAGCTCGCCTTCGGCAGCAACAAGATCTACACCGTGAACATCGCTGCCAGCGACCAGGGCGGCAACACCGTGACGATGCAGCGCAACATCATGGCCATTGCCACGGAAAGCGATCCCCTCACCATCATCGATGCCCTGCAGTCATTGCAGACGACAGTGGGGTTGAACAGCCTGACAAGCAGCCAGATCACCCGTCTCGACGTGGCGCCCATGGTCAACGGTGCCTCGGTCGGCGACGGCATCATCGACATCGAAGATGTCATTATCATCCTGCGCAAGGCCGTGGGACTGCTCTGACACTACCTATCCCCTGGAGGATGCAGCTATGAAGACAACCCTGAAACTGACACTGCTGGCCCTGGCATGCATGACCCTGTTCGGCTGCGGCGGCGGGGGAGGAAGCGGCGCGGTGGACGACAGCTACCTCTTTCCGGCCGGCACGGCGACCCTCACCTTTTCCGCCATGAGTACGGCCACGCTCCCCACCTCCATCAGCGGCATCGTCTTCAGCGTAAAGCTGCCGCAGGGGATGAACGTCGCCACCACCAGCGGCGGTTCCGGCCAGATCGTGACCACCTCGGTCACTGCCGGTTCGGCTCTCACCGGGACCAACCTGGCCTATGGCAGCTACTCGTCCTCGACGCGCACGGCCTACCTCACCATGGCCACCACCAGCAGCACCTACCGTGCGGGAGAGTTCCTCCGCCTCTCCTGCGCCGTGGATACGGGCAGCACTATCACCCTTGCCGATGTGAAGGCGCTCAACGCACCGATCAACATCATCGGAGCATCCGGCTACGATACGGTTACCAAAAGTACGGTGAGCCTGACCGACAAGCTCGCGGTGACGCTGGGGGCGATCAGGTAATCCGGGAGTCATGCAGGCATCCGGGCGGGTACCGTAACGGTGGCCCGCCGCAGTTATATGGCGAGGTGAGTGTGTGGCGGCAGGTGCAGATTTTCCATAAAGGGCCGCATCGGCCAGCAGAGAGCTGGCTCGTGCGGCCTTTTGCGATTGCCCTAGATACTGAAGCCACTTGCCTCGGCTGTGGCAATAGCCCGGCGGATCATCCAATCTATTGACTCATTGGCATTTATATACACCAGATGGACATCAGGATGTGCTTTGCTAAAGACCCTGAAGATCTCGTCTACGAATGCCTGGCCGACTTCGGAAACCCCTTTGAAATCTAGAATCACTTCAGTAAATTTTTCAACCCGGACTAATACTCTCTTTGCTTGTGAACGAGAGACCATGTTTTCGTCGCCATATTGGGCCAATGCAACCGGTACCTGTGTTTTGTAGAATCCAGGGTGATCGATGGTGGCATATTCAGCAAATATTTCTTGTGAGTTTCTTTTAGTCGACAGGCGAATTTCCATGAAGACAGATGTCCCCTGACGTTTACTGTCAGCGTCAAGCAACCAATCATCATGTTCAACAGTATGTGAAAAATATTGATTCCCAGATAATATTGCGAACCGGTCAAACATTCTACTCGTAAAGAAAATACCTTCTCCACTGTGTCGTGAAGGATCAGATGTCAATTTACCTTTTGATAGTTCTAGAATGGCGTGACGGTCATCATCTAATTCGAAATCGCGCCTTATTTTTCTGAAAATGCCAATGCCATCATCCATAACCGATATTTCTACGTGGTATGCTGATCTCTGGACTGTTACATAAGCAGATATACCTTCTGAATGGTCAATTACATTATTAAACATTTCAGTGAAACCATACTGGCAAATTGATACTATATTATGAGGAATATCATCAAGTTTCGGACGTACAAATGATCTCCATACCGTATCTTCATCAAGTTTAGGGGATATTTCAAACGATTGACTTTCATCGACAAGGAGAGAGAGTTTATACGTTGCGGCATTTGTAGTCCCCGACATAGTCAATATGCCTGCATCTATCAGTTTCCTGATGTGTTTTTGGGCTGCTTGTCGGCTTATCCCAAATTGTTCGGAAACTGTCTTTGATAGCGTTTTGGAACGATTGCTGAAAACAAGATCGCAGATGTAATCTTTTATTTCCATGAGTACCTCCAAACGAGGGCTGTAAACCATATGTTTTATATTTGTAAACCAAAAAGCAATATATTGTCAACCTGTAGTTTACAATATCGCTCATCATGAACGAGCAGCCGGTTGCCGCAGGGGTTGGGGCAGCGCAAAAGGAGTCATTACAGCATGGACGTCGAGATGGTCATATTTCCCGAGACCAAGGTAGCCTTGATTGAGCATCACGGGCCTCCGGCGCTCGAATATGAGACTGCACGAAAGCTGATTGCATGGAAGCTGGAGAACCGATTGCTGGATTCTTCGAAACATCGCAGCTACGGGATTCATTACACAGATCCGCATACTACGCCACCCTCCGAACATCGTGTCAACTTCTGCCTTTCTGTCGAAGATGACGTTGGCCCCAATTCCTACGGTATCGAGACTGCGTTCATTCCGAGTCGACGGTGCGCTCGGGCACGAGACATCGGGTCCCGCTCCAGCAATCGGGCCGCAGCCTATCTCCTCGAAACGTGGTTACCCGAAAGCAGTGAGTCGGTCGGTGATTTCCCGATGTTTTTCCACTATGTCAATGTCGGGCCGAATGTGAAGGAAGAAGAGATGGTTACCGATGTCTATCTGCCGCTGAAGTGATGTGTTCAGAGATTTTGCGGTTGCCAATCGGCGGGAGGTGGTGTAGTAATCCTTGTTAATTCAGCAGTTATATGACGAGGTGAGTGTGTGGAGGCAGGACACATTTCCCATGGATTCAGAGCCGCATCGGCCAGCAGAGAGCTGGCTGGTGCAGGCAAAATTAGGCAAAATTAGGGACACTTCCCGCATTACAGCTCAGAAAGTCGCGTTTCAATGTCCATATGCCCGTGCAGAACACGGACGATCTCAATCGTATCAGCACGAGACTGGCGGTAAAAAATCACATGACTGCCAACATTCAATTTCCGGTAGCCGATCCGAATTTCACTACAGTCATTCCCTTTGAGCGGGTTGGCGGCCAACTGCCGAAAAGAAACATCCAGCATTTGTAGATACAGGTTGCGCTGTTCACGCCCCCAGCGGTTTTGTGTGAAGTGGGCGATCTCTTTCAAATCAGCCTTCGCCATGTTGGTCAGGGTAAACAAGGACATCAGCTCAAATTTCCGTCGTCAAGTTCAGAGAGAAGACTCTCCAGCGAATACTCGGCGGTGCCACTCTCTTCACCCTCGATAAGCGCTTGGCGCAGCAGGGACAGTTTCGTTTCCCGTTCTTCCAACAGTCGCAGACCAGCACGGATTGTCTCGCTTGCCGAACCAAAACGGCCCTGGACAACCTGCTGTGAAATGAACTTTTCATAGTGCGCGCCAAGAGTAACACTGGTATTTTTTGGCATGATAGTACCTCCCTTGATACCATTATGAGGGTACGGTATAATATTTATTGGTATCGGTCAACCCCATTATCTTCAGTTCTCAAGGAGGTAATAATGAGCCTATTTGCTCGTCTTCGCTCGGAAACGCTCAGCGCTGCGGAAGAAAACGAGTTGCCGGATCATCTTGCCGTGCGCTTGCTGGCGCTGGCCGATTTACCCGACTGTTACCCTGATGCCGACGACGAAATTCTGCAGCTCATAGAGATGCTCCCGTCGTACGACACCTATGCCCAATGCGGATATGTCGGGATGGGTGTGAGCAATTGCATTATCGAGGCGGCAATCCGGCGGCTTGAGGAGAAGCTTCGGGGCCGGGCGGGGGCAGGCTCCCACGGCTTGCCGGGATTGAAGTTTTAAGGCGATAAAAAGAAATAAAGCCGCATAAATAGCGGCTTAGATGAAACACATATCAAGCGGATTTTCTCCGCTGCTCCTCTTCCCAGCCAAGACAGGCAAGCTGAACAGTACGCGGTATGGGACGCGCACCAGAACCATAGGCGCTTATTGTTCTTACTGTCACGCCAAGTTCTCGACTTGCAGCAGCAAGGGAGAGACCGTTTCGGATTCGCCAGACAGTGAAGCGGTCGGCAGGAGTTTCCGAATGCTGATCGAGCATATCCGCAAAAAGCGTGTCAGCGCCAATGTGAATATCAAGCTGAGGCCACTCGGCTTCCCAGCCGTATTCTCCTAAAACAGCACCGGAGAATGAGGCAGGATCACGAAGAGGAGCAAGTCCAGGTAAAGAAAAGATGGACTCCTTAAGGTTTACCATGCCGCCGGAACCATCGGCAAAGTGAACTTCGAGGCAATAATCGGCGGAAGGAATTACATCCGTTAATCTTGGGCGTGTTACCCGTGTAGCATGTGCCATTGTTTTATCAACTCCTCTCTGTTGTCGGCTATCCATTTCAATGCATGACGCAGAACCTTTGCAGGTGCAGAGCCGTCCATAATGTCTAGCGTCACGAGATTTATTATCGCTTCGAAATCAGGCCCCATGAGGTGTACATGAGGAGGATTGTGATCTTTCTCCCTCAATGAAATCCTGAAATTCGAAAAACGATATTTTGTTGTCATGCACTAAAGATATGGAAATATTTTCTACATGTCAAGGTGGTTACAGAAAACAAGAATGCCCAGTCATCGGCAAGAACCGCCGAGGGCGGTCGGCTCCAGCTCCGTGTGTGCCCGACAAAAATTGACCAGACTTGTCATGGAGCAGGTATTCGCGCCAAACTAAGGAGGTTTCCCATGAAACGCACACTCTGCCTCGCCGCCGCTGTTTTCCTCGCGTTGCTCTCCCCCTGCCAGGCCGGATTCCTGAGCGATTTTGCCGACAGGATCTTTTCGCAGGCTGAGCCGCAGGTTTCGCTCGATAACACAACCATCGTCAAGGGGCTCAAGGAGGCCCTGGCCACCGGCACCGAGCGGGCCGTGGCCGAGGTCGCCAGGCCTGACGGCTATTTCGGCAACGAGATGATCAAGATCCTTCTTCCGGACAAGGTGCAAAAGGCGGCAGATCTCCTCGGCACGCTCGGCTACCGGCAGCAGGTCGACACGGTGGTGCTGACCATGAACCGGGCCGCGGAGAAGGCGGCGCCGCAGGCAGCCCGCTTCTTCGGCGATGCCATCCGGCAGATGTCGGTGGAGGATGCCAAGGGGATTCTCAGCGGAGGGGATACGGCGGCAACCGATTACTTCGACAAAAAGACCCGCGCGCAGCTCTTTGCCGCCTTCAAGCCGACGGTTGTCAAGAGCATGGACCAGGTCGGGACCGCCCGCGCCTACAAGGAGATGCTCGGCACGTACGATGTGACGCCCTTTGCCGCCCTGGCGGGCGTTCCTTCCCTCGACCTGGACGATTACGTGACCAACAAGGCCCTGGACGGCCTGTTCAAGATGGTTGCCGCAGAGGAAAAGAAGATCCGGACCAACCCGGCGGCCCGCACCACCGATCTCCTGCGCACGGTTTTCGGGGGGAAGTGAGCCGGAAGGCTGCCCCGTGCGGCTTGTGCAGCAACCCGCATCTCCTCCCCGTTTATTTCGATACGTGATCGTTTAATGAGGTTACCATGGCGGTAACCACGGACTGAATGCCGGCCGGCTCGATCTTCGCCCGCTGCAGGAGCGCCCCCCAACTCGTCTTCCCCCCCTTGACCGAGCGATAGAGCTGGATTGCCGGCTGCCGGGTCTTTGCGGCTATGACCGCGGCAATGACCAGCTCCTGGTTGCCGGCGCCGGCCTTGCGCAGTGCTGCCAGTTCCGCCTCGCTGTGAAAGCGGAAGCGGAGCAGCAGTTCGTCGACCACCGCCATGGCCAGGCGTTCATCGGTCGTGGCGGTCTTCAGCGCCGCAGCAACCCTGTCTCCCCGTGACGTGGAGATGGGCAGAGGCTGTGCCACCTGCCGCCACGATCCCTTGGCTTTGCGCTCCTGCAACAGGGCATCCGGATCTGCCCCGGACCTGGTCGCCAGCCAGTAGGCGACCCAGAGGTCATCGCCGGAGACCCCTTTCTGCTTCTTTACCACGATGGTCCGTTTCTCGACGCCAAACGCGGCGGCGAAAAAGGAGTTCTGGGTCGTGGCCAGGAAATAGGGGTCGGCCACCGTGGGATGGGCCGGGTCGAAGGAGCGGTCGGTGAAGCAGTGGCAGGTAATGGCGGGCATGGCCAGTGCCGGGAGCGGGAGCATGAGGAGCATGAGGAGGGCGATCGGGTATTTTCCGGAGGCAACGAGGCGCATAACGATCCTTTCTTCGGGGTGCAGCCGCTGTTTGGAATGGGAGCGACGATATACCAGACACTACCATTAATCGCGAAAATGCCTTTGACCCAGATCAAGGAACCGGCAATAGGGGGAGAAAAGGCGCAGGGAAAAGGGGGCGGCAAAGGGATTGACAGCCGGCCGCCGATCCTCTAGCATGGAGCCGCTTATTCTCAGGGCGGGGTGCAAGTCCCCACCGGCGGTATCCCAGGTCTCCTGGGGAGCCCGCGAGCGCTTCCTCCGATGCGGAGGGAGGTCAGCAGATCTGGTGCGATGCCAGAGCCGACGGTTACAGTCCGGATGAGAGAGGATGGCAGTCACAACCCTGCCGCTGGTCGTCCCTTTGGGCATGCCTGTCTTCGCGTGTCGGCATTCCCTTCTCTCTCGCCCTGATTCCGGTAAGCCATCCCATCCTTTGGAGGTAGCACCATGAATCAGATCCCCGCACACAACACCCACAGTCCTATGGAACGCATGACCCTGGCCCTGGCAGCCCTTCGCGGCGGCAGAGGCGTGCTGGTGGTGGACGACGAGGAGCGCGAAAACGAGGGAGACCTCATCTTCGCCGCCGAATCGTTGACCCCTGAACAGATGGCCATGCTGATCCGCGAATGCAGCGGCATCGTCTGCCTCTGCCTGCCCGACGAGAAGGTCCGGGCCCTGGAGCTGCCGATGATGGTGGCGAGCAACACCAGCCGCTACCAGACCGCCTTTACCGTCTCCATCGAGGCGGCGCAGGGGGTTACCACCGGCGTGTCGGCCGCCGACCGGGTCGCCACGGTGAAGGCGGCCATTGCCGACGACGCCCGGCCCTCCGACCTCAACCGCCCCGGCCACATCTTTCCGCTCCGTGCCCGGCCGGGGGGCGTTCTGGAACGCCAGGGGCATACCGAGGCGACCGTCGACCTGATGCGGCTCGCGGGCCTGCGCCCCTATGGGGTGCTCTGCGAGCTGACCAACCCGGACGGCACCATGGCGCGCCTTGCCGACATCGTCCGCTTTGGCGAGCAGCACGGCATCCCGCTGGTGACGGTGGCGGATATCGTTGCCCATCGCCTGCAGGGAGCAGCCGCCCTGGCGCCCGGTGCCGATCATGCAGCGGCATTCTCCCCGGCAGCGGGTTGAGGGTGGCAATCCGGCCGGTTCTTTGTACACTTGTGACGAGGGAATTCAGACTGAAGGAGAAGGAGGTTCATCCATGCAAAGCTATCTCTGCACCATCTGCGGCTACACCTATGACCCGGCAGCAGGAGACCCCGACAACGGTATCGCCCCCGGCACGCCGTTTGCCGATCTGCCCGCAGACTGGGTCTGCCCGGTTTGCGGCGTCGGCAAGGAGCTGTTCGAGCCGATCGAGGGATGATCTGCGGCACAAGGCCGTTCATGCCCGAGCGGCCTTGTGCATCGGTATCTGCTCCGGCCTGCCGCAGTTGCCGTTCCGGTCAGGCGTGACGGTGGTGGTGCGGCCAGTGCCGGTCGCTTCCCCGCTGGAGATGGAGCGGCCGTTCGTCGGGGTGGCGGGGGCGCGCTCCATACACCCAGCTGAGGGCGATGATGACGATCAATGAGACGATCAGGTATGCCATGACGCATCACTTCCTCTTGTCTTCATTGTAGCATGGATGGTGATGCCAGGGCCAGGCCGGGCGGGGCCGGAGGCCGGAATGGAGATGGCCGCGTCTGCTCGGAGGGCGGTGCTGGAGCGCACCGATGACAGCAATCCCGTCTGCCGCCAACGGGGAGGAAGGAATACCTCATGCGTATAGCAACCTTCAATCTGGAAAACCTGTTCAGCCGGCCGGTTTCGATGAACTACCCGGACAATGCCACCGGGTTGCCGGTGCTCAACGACTTTCACCGGCTCAACACCCTGTTGCGGCAGACCGTCTACACCGACAAGGTCAAGCGGGAGATCGAGGCGCTTGACGACAAATACGCGCTTACCGATCATTCCGCCGACCACGAGCAGATCATCCTGCGCGAGATCCGTGGCCAGCTCTGGCAACGGAGCGAGAGCGGAACGCGGACCTGGCTCGCCAAGGGGGCGGGCGATTTCCTCGGCTGGGGAGAACTGGTGCGGGAAACCATAGACGACCGGGCCATCGACAATACCGCCCTGGTGCTTGCCGCGGTTGCGGCGGACATCCAGGTGCTGGTGGAGGTTGAGGATCGTGTGACGTTGCAGCGTTTTCACGACGACCTGCTGGTCCCGAAGCTGCAGGAGCGGGGCAGGGAGCCGTTCCGCCACGTGCTGCTGATGGACGGCAACGACAGCCGGGGGATCGATGTCGCGCTCTTGTCGCGGGTTCCGGTGGAGTCGATGAAGACCCATGTGGAGCTTTGCAATGCCGCGGGCAACCCGCTTTTCTCGCGGGACTGCGCCCGGTTCGTCTGCACGCTGCCCGGCCGGGCGCCGCTGGTCATCCTGGCGAATCACTTCACCAGCCAGGGTTCGGACCGCTATGGCAAACGGCGAAAGGAACAGGCGGCAGGGGTGGCCGGGCTCGTTGACGCGGCCCTGGCGATCACTCCCCACGTGATCGTCGCCGGGGACCTGAACGAAGCGCCGGAAAAGGGGCACCTTGCCGCTCTGCTCGGCCATCCGCAGCTGAAGGACGCCATGTCGCTGGATGCCTATCCGGAAAAGGGCAAATATCCCGGCACCTACCGATCCGGGTCCAAGACGAATAAGCTCGATTACCTGCTGTTGTCGCAGGCGCTGCAGGGGAAGGTACGGGCCGTGGGGGTCGAGCGGCGCGGCTACCGGTCATCAAAATGGAAGCCGTTTGCGAGCGTGACCAATGCGCGGGAACAGGCGTCCGACCATCATTGTGTCTGGGTTGATCTGGACCTGTAGCGGTCGGAATATGGGGTCCGGATTGCAGCGGCGGGGCACATTTGGGTGCAGTGCGGCGGAGAACCTCTGTCGGCTTGCCGGATCGTTACGGGTCTATCCGCAGCATCACGTAGTCGTTGAATTTTTCCGTGGTGACGTGGAAATGGATATCCGTGGGCGTGCAGTTGGCCTGCTGCTTCAGGGTGGCTGGTCTCCTGACGACCCCCTTGCCGGTGGCATGGGTCTCCATGACGGTGCGGCGGATGGTGCAGCCGGAGCAGTGAACGGTGTTGCCGCACCCTTCGGGGAGCCGTGAATAGGCGCATTCGAAGACGTCTCCCCCCAGGCGGCCTTCGATCTCGGCCAGTTGTTTGCGGAGCAGGATCTTGGCATTCCGGTTGGCGACGGTAACGACCCCCTGCGCATCGACAATGATGATCGGTGCCTCGATCTCGTCGAGGAAATCCCGCAGTTTCAGGGGGATCTTCATCATTTCGCTGTTTGCACAGGCTGCGCAGATGCCGTGAGACAGCATGTTGCGGGGGCTCTGCTCGTCAAAGGGGTTCAGCTTGACACCACACCATGCACAGATCTGGTTCATCGTAGGTCCTTGCCCTTGAAAGGATATGGCGCGCGGCATGACGGGGCGCCGGTCGATGCCACGCTAATGATGCACCTTGAGCTTGGCCATTTCCGCCTGCAACAGCTCGATCTGCCGGGAGAGTATCTCTACCCCCTCCTCCATGATCCTGACCACCGCCAGGTCGGCATTGGTGGCGCTGTCCATCTCATGCACCGCTCTGCTGATCCGTGAACTCCGTTGTGCCTGATCGTTGCGCAACAACTCGATCCGCTTGATGATGTCGCTCATGTTCCTGGTGGAGTCTGCGATCTCTACCCCGAGGGAGCGCTGTTCCTGGCTGGACGACCTGACGCTGTCGGTCAGGTCCTTCATCTTGTCGACGGCGGAGATGATCAGCTCGCTGGTTGCGCCCTGTTCGCGGGTCGACTTGGCGATCTGCGCCACCATGTCCGACATGAGTTCCATGGCCTTGCGGATCTGCTGACTTCCCTTGGCCTGTTCCACGGTGGTCCGGGCAATGTCGTGCACCTGCTGGAGGGCCACCTCCATGCCGCCGACGATCTTCTGCAGGGCCTCGCCCGATTTCTGGGAGAGGAGCACCCCGTCTTCAACCCGCTTTTCCGTGATCTTGATGGCGCTGACCGCCTGCTCGTTCTCTTTCTGGATGCCGGTGATCAGGTCGGAAATTTCCTGGGTGGAGTTGCGGGTGCGCGTGGCAAGCCCCTTGATCTGGTCGGCGACCACGGCGAATCCTTTGCCGTGCTCCCCTGCCTGGGCGGCAATGATGGCCGAGTTGAGGGCCAGCAGGTTGGTCTGCTCGGCCAGTTCGTCGATGACCAGGAGGATGTTGCCGATTGCCTTGACGCGGCGGGAGAGGCTGCCGATGGCATCGAAGGTGAGCTGGGTGGAGTTGCGGATCTCGCCGATCCCCAGGATGGTGGCGGCAACGGTCTGCTGGCCGACCAGGGCATCGCCGCGCACCGTTTCGGTGATGCCGGTGGCACCCTGGGCATTCTTTTCCACCTGTTTGATCGAGGCGTCCATCTCCGCCACCGAGGTCGCGGTGGCAGTGGCCGCACCCATGAGGCTGTTGACGCTGCCGGCGATCTGCTTTACCGCTGCGGCGACCTGGACGATGGAGGTGCTGACCTCGTCGATGGCCCGTGCCTGGACATCGACGTTTTTCCCCACGGCATCGATGCTCCTGGACATGGTGCTGATGGCGCCGGCATTCTGAACGGCGGACTGGGCCAGGGTGTCGATCTCGTGGGAGAGGCTCTCGATGGATGCGCTGATCCCGGTGATTGCCGTGCCGGTCTCCTTGACGGCCGCCGACTGGGTTTCTGCGGCGCTCACCAGCTGGTTGGCTGCTCCGGTGGTATTGAGGGAGATGTTGCGGAGCTCGGTGAGCGATGCATTGACCCGCACGGCAAATTCCCCCAGCTTGCTGAGCATGGTGTTGAGGTTGCTCCCCAGCTGACCGATCTCATCCGCCTCAATCGGGACGCGGGGGGTGAGGTCGCCGTCCGCGCCCCGCTCCAGGGCATCGGCAATGCTGGTAACCCGTGTCAGGAGCTTGCGCTTGGTGTAGAGCCAGAGTGCGACCAGGGTGAACACGATATTGAGCGCGAAGATGGCACGGATGGCGGCAACCAGCGGATGGGTATCGGGGATTGCGAAGGTGCCGGCCATACGGCCGGTGCCGAAGAGACCGCAGAGGCTCAAGGCAATACTGGCACTCAGCAGGGTTTTGATTACCCGTGAGCCGAAACTGAGGGTCATAGATGGTGTCCTTTGGATGCGAGGTTTTGCAGAGCGGCAGGGCACGTGAAGCAATGTATCATTTTAGCGGGTAATCGGGGTTTTGCAACGACGAACTCCCGAACGACCTCTCGTTTGTTGCATCAGCGCCGGGAGGGAGTATCATTGAGCTGATGCCGAAGGGCACAGAGGAGGTGCGAATCATGATCATGGGGAAATTGCCGTTTCGCGGGGATCTGCTCCGGGAACTGAACAGGTGTGCAGCCGCACAGGATATCCAGGCCGGTACGGTGCAGGTGATCGGTTCACTTTCCCGGGCGCGGTTGTCGTTCTTCGACCAGAAGATCCGGGCCTACCAGGAGCTTGATTTCGATGCTCCCCACGAGATTGTCTCCGGCTGCGGTACCATCTCCCTGCGCGACGACAAGCCGACGGTGCACCTGCATCTGGCGGTGGCGGGGAGCGACGGCCGGGTCATGGGGGGGCACTGCCTGGAAGGATGCACCGTCTTTGCCGTCGAGTTCGTGATGGTTCCGTTCCGAGGCGAGGCGCCGCGCCGGAGCATCGATGCCGGCGATACGGGCCTGCTCTTGTGGGAAAAGCCGCTCTACACGGACTGATACGGTAGCCTTCAAGCCATGCGGCGAGTATGGCGAAGATCGGGAGGGCATAGTTACCGTTGTGTTTCTGCGACAGATTATGTACCATGGGGCGGATGCTGAGCCCGCTGCTGCTGGCCGCTATCCGTCATTACCTTCTGGCAGGGGGATTCCTGCATGGCACGTAATCCGTTTCAACTGATCAGCAACATCGGCAACACCCCGCTCATCGAACTGACCTCGCTCAATTGCAACCCCAGGGTCAGGATCCTGGCCAAGCTGGAGGGGAACAACCCCGGCGGCTCCATCAAGGACCGCCCGGCGCTCTACATGCTGACAAAGGCAGAGGAGAGCGGCGAGCTGGTGCCGGGAAAGACCATCCTCGAACCGACTTCCGGGAACACCGGCATTGCCCTGGCCATGCTCGGTGCTGCCAAGGGATACCGGGTGAAGCTGGTCATGCCGGCATGTGTCAGCCTGGAGCGGCGCAGCGTCCTGGAGGCCTTCGGCGCCGAAGTGGTCCTTTCTCCCCACGACGAAGCGACCGATGGCGCCATCCGGATGGCACACCGCATCCTGGAGAACGATCCCGAGCGCTACTACATGCCCAACCAGTACGCCAACCCCAATAATGCGAGGGCTCACTACGAAACTACCGGCCCGGAGGCCATGAGTCAGACCAAGGGACGCATCACACATTTTGTGGCCGGCATGGGAACCAGC
>Ga0208371_1000268_pt1 | contig 14294 bp, 10 predicted proteins | sample SubbioCR12Aug_1A_FD_184827 | JGI IMG/M metagenome (GOLD analysis project Ga0208371, IMG submission 184827) | Serpentinite rock and fluid subsurface biosphere microbial communities from McLaughlin Reserve, California, USA - CR12Aug_1A (SPAdes) | ecosystem: Environmental > Terrestrial > Deep... | reverse complement strand
GGGCGATCAGCACCCCCGTAGGGCTGCCCTGCTGATTGAACACCTGGCGGTAGATGTGTATCGTCGCTGAATGCAGGTCATCGGAGACTTCCATACCATAGCCTGAAGTTTCCTGCACAGCCCGGCTCAGGCACTGGCAGTCCGCCTCTACCCCGATATCCAGGCCGTCTGAATCCGCAATGACGATCCCCTGCCGGTTCACCAGGGAGATCCGGTCGTATGCCTTGGTTATGTCCCGGTATTGGATGAGCCTGAGGTTCATGTACTCTGTTGCAGAGTTGTCGAACCAGACCCGTGCAGTGGTGATGGCAGCAATCTCTACCTGGCGTTCGTCGATGAACCGCTCCATGTCCGAAAGTGCCCGATTGGCGTTTCCCTGGAGCTGCGCCACGGCGTGTCGCTGCTCGTTCTGTGTAGTGGTCTGGTAATAATAGGTAATGATGGAAATAGTCGTAAGGATAAAAAAGAGCAGAAATGCGACGAGGATACGGAGACGAAAGGTCATGTCCCGTCTCCGGGGAGAGTGTGTGCCGGAATTGCTTCAGGTATGTCGCCGGTTTCTATCGAGCTGCCGAGTGCTCCATACCGCCAACGGGCATTCGCGTTGCCGGCAAAGCCTTCATTGTTCTCTTCCGGCGCAGTGAGGAGAACCTGACCGGCACGAGGTTCTGCATTGATCAGCCGGAACATGTCCCCCTCCATGGGTAGGAACCATAACAATCTACAGACATAGACTAAAGGTTTATATTTTTTAATTATACATCATTCAATCCGTTATGCAATTGATCAATGTCTGCCGATGCCCGCACCTGGCGAGGCTGAACATGCTGGCGAAAGGTGGACCATTGATAAGAAAGGCGTTATGGGAAAGAGGATCAGCCGAGGGTGAAGTAGAAGGTTGCTCCCTCGCCGGGGGTACCAACGGCCCAGATCCGGCCGCTATGCCGCTCGACGATACGCTGTACCGTGGCCAGGCCAATGCCGGTGCCCAGGAATTCGTCCGGCCCGTGGAGCCGGGAGAACGGCTTGAAGAGCTTGTCGGCATATGCCATGTCGAAACCCGCCCCATTGTCGCGGACAAAAAAGGCGGTTACTCCGTCGTCGGTCGTCCTGCCGAATTCGACGATACTCTGTTCCTTGCGGGAACTGTATTTCACGGCATTGCCCAACAGATTTCCCAGGCAGATCGCCAGCAGCTGCTCGTCTCCCTGCGCCGTCAGCCCCGGCTCGATCAGGAACTGCAGCTTGCGGTCCGGTTCGGAGAGCGCGAGGTTGTTCGCTATGTTCACGGCCAGTGCCGAGATGTCGATCTCCTCCCGGACGATCTCCGTCCTGGACAACCGGGACAACAGGAGAATCGCGTCGATAACCTGCCTGAGCTGCTGCCCGGCAATATTGATCCGTTCGGCATAGAACAGCTTGAAACCATCCGCCTCATCGGTGCATTCGTCCTTCAAAACTTCGCAGAACCCCTGCAGCCTTGCTATCGGGGCACGAAGCTCATGTGATATGGCATAGCAGAACCCTTCGAGCTCCCGGTTGATGAAATCCAGGGCAGCGCTCCGCTCGGAGACGATCAGCTCCAGCTCTTCGTTGAGCCTGCGCACCTTGTCCTCGGCATTATGGCGGTCGGAAATGTCGATGATCATGCCGCGCACGCCGGTCACCTCACCTTCGCGGGTCACCTTCGACGAGTAGACGATGACCGGGAAGGTACTCCCGTCCTTGCGCATGGCCCGGTATTCCCTGCCGCTCTCCATGACGGAGTCTCCGTCGAGAATGTGCGCGAAACTCTCCCGTCCCCGCTCCCGGTCGCCGGGTGCGAGCATGTCAAAGGCGCTCAGCCCCCGCGCGAAATCCTTCACCGAAAACCCGAACATCTCCAGGGCACGGCGGTTGACGAAGGCGAGCCGTCCCGACCGGTCCGTCTCGAAGACCGTCTGCGGCAGGAACTCGGCAAATTCCCGGTAGGTCCGTTCGCTCTCCTCCAGCTCCCGGGTTCGTTCGGCAACACGGGACTCCAGCGTCGCCTTTGCCTCCTCAAGCCCGGAGAGGTAGCTCCTCAGGCTCTCCGCCATCTGGGAGATATTGCCCAGCAGGACCTGGAGTTCGTGGAATGCCACACGGGGCCATGACAAGGCGTCATGAGCTATGATCTTCTGGGGAAGCGCGGTGGTGAGGTCAGCGACATCCATGAGGGGCCGTGAAAGCTCTCTGCTCAATATCTGCGAAATGATCCCGGCAACGACGACCAGGAGCAGCATCATCTGGAACCGTTTGATCCCCTCGTGGCGGATGGCCTCAAATAAGGGCGACAGGGGCGCTTCCACCAGGATCGACCAATTCGTGCCACTCCCCAGGGGAGCCTCTTTCAGATAGATCGACTTGAGATACCGCGTGAAGGCGCTTTCCCCCCCCATGGCCCTCGGCGTGACAAGGGTGACCCCATGGGGACATAACGTCGTGTCCCGATCTTCCTTCGGGGCGTATCGCTCCCCCGATGTTTTCCCCGCCAAGGTTGAAACGAGGATGCGCCCCTCCCCGTCCAGGATCGAGATCTGCACCCCCCGTTTCTTCGCATAGTCGGCAAGGCTGCTGTTCAGAAGCCCCGGACCTGCGAGCATCTGCGCTTCTCCCGTGACGGCTTCCCCGGCCGGCCTCACGACCCGTTCCCCGACCAGATGCCGCACCGTTTCGACATAATTGCCCATGCGTTGCAACGTTTCCGCTTCTTTGGTCCTGATATCGTAGCGGGTATCGATGACCATCAGGCAGAGCGCCGGGATCAGCAACAGGGAGAGGATCACGATGAAGAGAAAACTGCGGAGATGTATCGCCGGCCCGGTCGCCACCCCCCGCAGCGAAGAGCGGACCCGGACGACGACGAGGACCACCGAGGCCAGGAGGGCATTGAATATGCCGTTGACTGCCTGTTTGGAGACGATGAAGAGTCCCTGTTCCATCGACATCCGGAGCAGGCTGGCATAAAAAAGCCACGACAGCGGCATGCCGGCGACAAACCAGAAGATGGCGTCGGCAACGACGAGGTCCTTGCCGCGGCGGTGGTACAGCCACCCCGTGATCAGTGCCTCCCAGGTAAAGACGACGATGGCCCAGGGGTGGTTCCAGTACAGGAAGGTGCAGGAAGCGGCAATCATGCCGGCAATGATGCCGGGCACCACGCCGAAAAGGCCGATTGCCAGCATGACGAAGATGGAGCCGAGGAGAAAGTCGACCCCGTGGAAGAGTTCGATCCGAAAGCCGTTCGCTGCAAACCCGAGCAGGCCGAACAACGCCCCGAGCATACAGCCCTTGAGCCGTAGCCCCGTGGTTGCGTTCGATTCGCGTTGGTTCGGTTCCATGGAATGTGCCCCATGCGTCTGCCGCGCCGACATTCCCGTAGAGAAATAGTAACATACGAGACAACATTCACAAATCCGCGGGCGAACTTCCGGGACGGGAGGGAGGGAGAGCGGCAGGGCCAGAGGGGAAAACATTGGAGAGAGGGGCAAAAAGCTCCGGGGAGCGCGAAGCAGCAGGGAGAGTGGCCATCCCGCCGGAGGCCGGGCCTCAGGCGGGACGGCGGTCTCAGAACTCCTGGGGCATGGCCTTGACCTGGGCGGCGGTGAAGACCGGGCCGTCCTTGCAGACATAGACATTGCCGACGTTGCAGCGGCCGCACTTGCCCAGACCGCATTTCATGCGGTTTTCCAGGGTGGTGTAGATCTGCTGGTCGCCGAAGCCGAGCTTTTCCAGGACCGGCAGGGTGAACTTGATCATGATCGGCGGGCCGCAGACCAGGGCGACGGCATTATCCGCACTGGGTGCCGTCTCTCCCAGGATGGTGGGGACGAAGCCGACCCTGCCGTCCCACGCCGGGCCGTTGCCGCCGGGATCGACGGTCTTGACGAGCTTCACGTCCGGCCGCTCCTCCCATTCCTTCAGTTCATGCTTGTAGACCAGATCGTCCTCGGAGCGGGCACCATAGACGATGGTGATCTCGCCGAACCGCTCCCGCAGGTCGAGGCAGTTCCAGATCAGGGTCCGCAGCGGCGGCAGGGCAATCCCCCCGGCAACGAAGACCAGGTTTTTCCCCTCGAACTGCTCGATGGGAAAGGAGTTGCCGTAGGGGCCGCGCACCCCGATGGCATCTCCCACCTCCAGGCGGCGCAGGGCATCGGTCACCCGGCCAACGGCACGGAAACAGCACTCGATGTACCCTTTCCGCGTGGGAGAGGAGGCGATGCAGAAGGTCGACTCGCCATAGCCGAATGCCGAATACTCGGCAAACTGTCCGGCCCGGAAGGAGAAGCTGTCGCGCAGCTCCTCGTCTTGGAACACCAGGCGGAAGGAGCGGATATCCGGGGTCTCGTCGCGGATCGCCTCGATGGTGGCGAGATGGGGCTTGTAGATGTTCTTGCTGTGATCGCACATTCGGAGAACCTTTTATTCACCACTAAGACACTAAGAACACTAAGAAAGGCAGAAAAAACTTTTAAGGAGTTTTAAAACCTAAAACGATTTGGTGTTCTTCGTGTCCTTAGTGCCTTAGTGGTGCAAATGATTTTTCATTGTTTCTGTATCTCATCCAGGATCGCGGCGATGTCGATGCCGACCGGGCAGGCCCGGATGCAGCGGCCGCAGCCGGTGCAGAGCGTCTGGCCGAATTTGTCGTCGTAATACTTGAACTTGTGCATGATCCGGTTCCGGTAGCGCTCGGGCTGTGCGTCACGGGGGTTGTGGCCGGAGGCATGGTTGGTGAACTTGCCGAAGGCGCAGGCGTCCCAGTGCTTGCGGCGATGCCCCTCCTTCTCCGTCCCCTCGTCGTTGATATCGAAGCAGTGGCAGGCCGGGCAGAGGAAGGCACAGGCGCCGCAGCCGGCACACCGCTCGGAGATGCCGGCCCAGAAGGGGGATTCGAAGTGGTTGTCGAGCCACTCCTTGATCCGTTTCAGGTCGAACTGCCCTGCAGCGGGCTCGGCCAGCGGTTGCGGCGTCACCGACGGAATATCGGCAAAGAGCTTCGAATGCTGGTCGACCAGCGCCTCCCCCTTATCCGTCACGACCTGGCAGGCATACCCCCCACCCGCCAGCGGGGAGAGAAAGAGGTCGCTCCCCCTGGTCTCTGCCGGGGAGAGTCCGACAGCGGTGCAGAAGCAGGCGTCATCGCACTTGGTGCAGGCAACGCCGACGACCGTGGTCTTTTTCCGCCGCTCCAGGAAGAACTCGTCCCGGTAATCCCAGGAGAAGACCGCATCCAGCACCGGAGCCGCCGCGGCATCGCAGGGGCGGGCCCCCACCAGCACCGTCTCGGGAAAGGTGCAGACGTCCACATCCGTCACCGTCGTCCCCTGCTCGGTGCGCTGGAAGGAGAGGATGTTCTCGCAGACCGGGAAGAAGACCTCCTTGGCGGAACGCCGGGGCATCTCCGCCAGGGAGAGTTCCGCCCCCGCGGAAAGCGGCTCGTAGACGGTCATGGCGCCGGCCCGCTTCGGACCGACCACCCTGGTGCCGGCCTGCACCAGCGCATCGATGAGAAACTGGAGATTCTGTTCGGTTATGGTCTTTGGCATATGGTTTTCCCGTAGGGGCGAATCTTGTATTCGCCCATCAATAAGGCGATCACAAGGATCGCCCCTACGCATTATTTTATAAACGACTCGTCGTCGTTTTCCCGGTACTTGGTCAACGGCCCCTTCTCCTGGGGGGTCAGGCCGGCCTCGTAGTCGTACAGCTCCTTCAGCTCCTTTGCCATCTTCCGGTTGAGGAGGTTGAGCGGGATGTCCATGGGGCAGACCCGCTCGCACTCGGCGCAGCCGCCGCAACGGCCGGCCAGGTGCATGGCGCGGACGATGTGCCAGGCCGTGTTGCCGGCGGGCCGGGGGGTGGTCTCCACTGACTGGGGGCGGTTGCGGTCGCAGAGGCACTGCTCGCAGAAGCAGAAGGGGCAGATCTGCCGGCAGGCGAGACACCTGATGCAGCGGGAGAACTGTTCCTTCCAGAAAGCCCAGCGCTCCTGCGGCGTCATCGCCTCCAGCCGCGCCAGCTCCTGCGCTTCAAGGGGCTCAAGCTCCGGCAGCGCAGGGAGCGTCCCTGCCACAAGGTCGGTGTCCGTCGGTTCGCGCACCGTGCACTCCCGGCACTTGCGGGCAATGGTCGCGTCGCACAGCGGCTGGCTCCGGTCGGCATGGGCGCCGTAAACCCCGGCGCAGGCGATGCCGATGATGTAAACGTCCTCGCGCTTCAGCTGGCTCTCTCCCATGAGCCCGGCCAGGGCGCGCAGGTCGCACCCCTTGGCGACAATCGCCAGCTTCCCCCTGGCACGAACCTCTTTCTTCGCCTTGGTGAGGTAGAGGGCCAGGTTGTTGACACAGGCAGGAGAGAAGATGAGCTGCCTGGCCTGGTCCGGGGTGGCTGCCACGACCGGCATGGCAGTCCCGGCGCGCCGGCCGGCAATGTAGCCGACGACCCCGGCCACTGCCCCCTGTTCCAGGAGCCGGACCGCTTCCTGCCGGATCGCCTGGCTGACCGAGGTCCAGTAGCCCTCGTCGGCCAGTGCAACGGAATCATGTTTTCGTGCGGTTTTGTTCATAATTCTCGTAACCGTTCTCACCACTAAGACACTAAGTACACTAAGGAAGGCAAAACAATAAACGGTTTTAAGGTTTTCTTAGTGCTCTTAGTGTCTTAGTGGTGAATGCTTTTAATGAAGTTTAAATCGCCTGGTACGCCTCTTTCAGTTCCGGGGTGGTGAGCGTCGCGCCGGACCACTGTTCTGCCAGTTCCAGCTCCCTGAACTCCGTGAGCGGCCCCAGCTGTCGCACCCGTTCGGTCAGCTCGGTGACCATCTCCACCCACTTCCCCCCCTCGGCGGCGGATACCCAGGAGAACTGCAGCCGGGAGAGATCCACGCCGACGAACTCCAGGAGCTTGCGAAAGGCGGCGAATCGCCGGCGGGCGTGGAAATTGCCGGCCATGTAGTGGCAATCGCCGGGGTGGCAGCCGGAGACCAGCACCCCGTCGGCACCCTTCTGGAAGGCCCGGAGAATGAAGACCGGGTCGATCCGGCCGGTGCAGGGGAACTTCACCACCCGGACATTGGGGGGGTACTGCATCCTGCTGGTGCCGGCGAGATCGGCACCGGCATAGGTGCACCAGGTACAGACCAGGGCGACGATCTTGGGTTCGAAGTCATGTTTCACTTTTTCAGCATGCATAGTGTCCTCGGTAGGGGCGATCCTTGTGATCGCCCTGCTGCCGGGCGAATACAAGATTCGCCCCTACAATGATTCGATCATTGCCATGATCTGCTCGTCCGTATAGCCGTCCAGTTCGACGCTTTTCGACGGGCAGGTGGCCTGGCAGGTGCCGCAGCCGCCGCAGACGCCGGGATTGACATAGGCGACCACCTTGATCAGGTTGCCGTTGCGGTCGCGGATCTCCTTCTCCTCCACTGCGCCGTAGGGGCAGACCTTCCTGCAGGCGAGACAGCCGACGCAGAAGCGCTCGTTGACCTTGGCAACGATCGGCTCCCGCTCCAGCTCGTTCCTGGCGAACAGGGTCATGACCTTGGCAGCGGCAGCGCTCGCCTGGGAGACCGTGTCGGGGATGTCTTTCGGCCCCTGGCAGGCGCCGGCCAGGTAGATCCCGGCAGTGGCGCATTCCACCGGCCTCAGCTTGGCGTGGGCCTCGGAGTAGAAATGGTATTTGTCGTAGGAGATGCCGAGCTTCTGCGCCAGGGTGTCGGCCCCTTCACGGGGCTGGACGGCAGTGGCGAGCACCACCAGGTCGGCCTCGATCTCCACCTGGACCCCGATATGGACGTCGCTCCCCATCACCACGACCTTGTCGCCCTTCTGGTAAAGCCGGCTGACCATGCCGCGGATGTAGACCGCCTCTTCCTCTTCGATGGAGCGGCGCCAGAACTCGTCGTACCCCTTGCCGGGGGTGCGGGCGTCCATGAAGAAGACATAGGCCTGGCCGTCGTGGACCTTGTGCTTGTAGAGCATGGTGTGCTTGGCGGTGTACATGCAGCAGATCTTGGAGCAGTAGGAGATCCCCTTTTCACGGGCACGGGAACCGACACACTGGACAAAGACCACGGATTTGGGCTCGGCGCCGTCGGACGGACGCACGATCTTGCCGCCGGTGGGGCCGGAAGCGGATGCCAGCCGCTCGAAGGTGAGGCCATCGATGACGTCGGGGATGGTGCCGTAGCCGAATTCGCCGTAGCCTTCGATGGGGGAGCCAGCAGGCTTGGGACCGATGTCGTAGAGCTGGAAGCCGGTGGCGACGACCACGGCCCCCACCTGTTCGACCACGATCTCATCTTCCTGGGTGTAATCCACGGCGCCGGGTCCGCAGACCTTCTGGCAGACCCCGCACTTGCCGGTCTTGAACCAGGTGCAGTTTTCGCGGTCGATCACCGGGGTATTGGGGACCGCCTGGGGAAACGGGACATAGATGGCGGGCCGGAAGCCCAGGTTCTTGTCGAAACTGTTGGGGATCTTCTTCTGCGGGCACTTGGCCATGCAGATCCCGCAGCCGGTGCATTTGGCCATGTCGACGGACCGGGCCTTCTTGCGCACCTTGACCTGGAAGTTGCCGATGTACCCCTCCACCGCCTCGATCTCGGAGTAGGTGTGCAGGGTGATGTTGGGATGGTTGACCACATCGACCATCTTGGGGGTCATGATGCACTGGGAGCAGTCCAGGGTCGGGAAGGTCTCGGAGAGCTGGGCCATGTGGCCGCCGATGGAGGGCTCCCGCTCGACGAGCACGACCTGGTGGCCGGAGTCGGCGATGTCCAGGGCCGACTGGATGCCGGCAATGCCGCCGCCGATGATGAGGGCCTTTTTGGTCACCGGCACGGTGATCGGCTGGAGCTTCTTGTTCCGTTTCACCCGCTCGACCATCATGGTGACGATGTCGATGGCCTTGGCGGTCGCCTCGTCCCGGTCTTCGTGGACCCAGGAGCAGTGCTCGCGGATATTGGCCATCTCGCAGAGGAAGGGGTTCACGCCCGCGGCTTTTGCCGCGTTGCGGAAGGTCTTCTCGTGCATCCGGGGGCTGCAGGCGGCAACGACGATCCCCTCCAGCTTGTGCTCGGCTACCGCTTTCTTGAGCAGGTTCTGGCCGGGATCGGAGCACATGTACTTGTAGTCGCAGGTGTAGGCGACGCCGAACAGCCTGCCGGCCTCGGCCGCGACCTTTTCCACGTCGACGGTGCGGGAGATGTTCTCACCGCAGTGACAGACAAAGACACCGATTCTGGACATCTAAAACCTCATTGAAATCCACCACGCAGACGCTGATTCACGGAGAAAACCTGAAAAGAAGCCCCGGTTTTGATCTGCTCCGTGCCTCCGTGGTCGCTTATAATAGATTCTTCGCTTTCAGCAACGGCTCGGGGCTGACCATCATGCTGCCAAAGCCGAGCTTGCTCGTGGATACGCCGGCGGCAAGGGCCAGGAGCTGGGTCATGTAGAATACCGGCATGCCGTAGTGGCGACCGCTGGCCTCTTCGATCTCCTTTTGCCGGATGTCGAGATTGCCGTGGCACAAGGGGCAGGCAACCATGATGCAGTCGGCGCCCCCCCGCTTGGCAGAGGCGAGGATCTCGCCGGAGAGTTTCAGGACGACGCCCGGCCGGGAGAGGGTGAAGTTGGCGCCGCAGCACTCCATCCGATGGCTCCAGGAGACGGTCTCGGCCCCGGTTGCGCCGATGACCCGCTCCATGATGCTGGGGTCCTCACAGTCGTCCAGCTCCGGCACATCGGGGGGACGGGTCAGGAGGCAGCCGTAGTAGCAGGCGACCCTGAGCCCGGAGAGCGGCTTCTGCACCGCAGCGGCGAGCCGGTCGAGGCCGAAGTCGGCGGCAAGGATCTCCAACAGGTGCTTGACCGGCTTGTCCAGGGCAAGCGGCGCATCGAGGGCATAGGCCACCTGGTGCCGCTTCTCCTCGTTTTCGGCCAGCCGGTGCTGGGTCACCTTGAGCCGGGAGAAGCAGGCGGCACAGGCCACGGCCAGGTCGCCGTCCACCTTGTTCGACAGCTCCAGGTTCTTGGCGCACAGCGACAGCGACAGCAGTTCGTCCACGTTGTGGGCCGGGGTGGCGCCGCAACAGAGCCAGTCGGGCACTTCGTGCAGCCCGATCTTCAACGCCTTGAACAGGCCCCGGGTCGATTCGTCGTATTCCTTGGCCGAGGCGTGCAGGGAGCAGCCCGGGTAATATGAGTAGTTGAGGATGTTTTTTGCCGGTGTCATGTTGCCTCACCCTTTCGCCGCAGCTCCTCGATCCTGCTGAAGATCCGTTCGATCTCGCCGATGTTCCGATTCTTTTTGTGGAAGACCTTCAGTTTTCCTTTGGTGAAGAGCGACGGACCGAGCATGAAATCCTTCAGGAGCTTGCCGCTCTTCAGGTTGAAGACGGCAGCCAGGCGCATCTCGTACTGGCGGCCGTAGGTGCGGATGTTGTCGATGAAGAGCCGGTTGGCCAGCTGCACCAGGCTCTCCTTGGACGGACCCTGGGCATCCCAGGAGAGCTTCCTGAGCGCGTCCATGATCGCCGCCAGGTCGACCTTGTTGGGGCAGCGGGTGGTGCAGGTTTCGCAGGAGGCGCAATACCAGATGGAACGGCCCGCCAGCACCCGCTCGTACTGCCCCAGTTGCAGCAGCCGAACGATCCGGTTGGGGGGGTGTTCCATGAAGGAGCGCATGGGGCAGCCGGCCGAGCATTTGCCGCACTGGAAACAGCGCCGCACCGAACTGCCGGAGAGCTGCTCCACCTTCTTCACAAAGCCGAGATTCATGGTTTCGGCAGAGAGGGTCATCTTGGAATGCTTCATAGCGACTCCTTTTCCACATCCGTGCGAAAAGAGGGGTATTTTCGGAAAACCCGAGACCGCATCACAGGGGGAGGGGAAGAGCGGAAAGCTTGGCGGGGTTTTTTAGCCACACTAAACTATTAATAGAGAATAACGTTGTATCTCGTCCATATCGGCTAAAGATTTTACTGCCAATAAAAAATCGATACCATATGCCGCCCGGCTTTGTCAATCAATAAGTTGCACGGTATACACAACTCTAGAACGGGCGACCTGAGGCATCCAGCACTATACTCCAATCCCGGAATGTCTGCAACCGCATTGAGGCCTTTTTGCGAACAATTACGGCATTTCTCGTACCATTCTTGACCACGGACATGCAGGTATCCGGCAAACGCTTTGACAGCCCGGAAAAAACAGGGTACAACTTGAATCGTTCACGCAGGTCATCCTATCCGGACGGGGAGCCCCATCAGCGAGCTGTCACGATTATACCGCTATGCAGGCGAGAACCGGAGGAGCTATCTCCTCGGCGCTCTCTTCCTGGCAGGGACCAACGGATTCGCCCTTCTGATCCCCTGGCTCCTGAAGCTGGCCATCGAAAGCCTGCAGGCACCCGGAAAGGCCGCCCATTCACCCTCCTGGTACGGCGGAATGATCATCGGCGCCGCCCTCCTGCACGGTTTCATCCGCATCTTCTCCCGCACCACCCTGCTCCATGCGGCCCGCCGCATCGAATACCGGATCAGGGACGACCTCTACGCCAAACTGCTCACCCTTGACCAGCCCTTTTTCACCGGAGGGCGGACCGGCGACCTGATGTCCCGCTTCACCAACGACCTGACCAACGTCAGGATGCTGGTCGGTTTCGGGGTGCTGAACATCATCAACACCGCCATCCTCTACGTGGCTGCCCTTGCCCTGCTGATCAGCATCAGCCCTTCCCTGACGCTCTATGCGGTCCTCCCCTTCCCTGCCATGATCTTCGTGGTGAAGCGCCTGAGCGCCTCCATGTTCCGCCGCTCCAAGCGGGCCCAGGAAGAGCTGGCCCGCCTCACCAGCGCCGTGGAGGAGAATGTCTCCGCGGCGGCCGTGATCAAGGCCTACTGCCGGGAAGAGGCAGCCATCTCCTCCTTCCGGGAAACGAGCGGCCGCTACATGGAGAGCAACATGCGGATCGCCCGGCTGCGCGGGTTCATGATCCCGGTCATGGCCGCAACCGGCGCGCTCGGGACTCTCATCGTCCTTCTGGTCGGCGGCGAACAGGTGGTCGGCGGCACTCTCACCCTGGGGGATTTCGTCGCCTTCAACGGCTATCTCGCCATGCTGATCTGGCCGACCATCGTCTTCGGCTGGATTCTCAATCTGGCCCAGCGCGGCGCCGCCTCCATGTCCCGCTTGAACGGCATCCTGGCCGCCGAGCCGGTGGTGACCGAACCGGAGCGGGCAACCCCTCTGCAGCCCCTTTGCGGCGAGATCACGCTGCGCGACCTCTTTTTTTCCTATGGCGGCGAACCGCTCCTGGCCGGGATCGGGCTGCAGATCCCGGCCGGCTCGCGGCTCGGCATCGTCGGGCCGATCGGCTCCGGCAAATCGACCCTGGTGAAGCTCATCGCCCGGCTCTACCCCGTTGCCGACGGCATGCTGTTCATCGACGGCATCGACATCAACACCCTCCCCCTTGCCGGCCTGCGCAGCGCCATCGGCTATGTCCCCCAGGAGAGCTTTCTCTTCTCCCGCACCATCCGGGACAACATCGCCTTCAGCAGCGCAGGCGCTACCCAGGAGGAGATCGAGGCGGCTGCCGGACTGGCCAGCCTGTCGGGCGACGTCTCCCGGTTTCCCGGCGGCTATGACACCATGGTCGGCGAACGGGGGGTCACCCTCTCCGGGGGGCAGAAGCAGCGCACCGCCATTGCCAGGGCCATCCTCAACGACCCGGCCATCCTGATCCTGGACGACCCGCTGTCGGCAGTGGACGCCCGCACCGAAGAGGAGATCCTTGCCGGCCTTTCCGGCTACTACGGCCAGCGGACGGTCATCATCGTCTCCCACCGGCTCTCGGCCCTGCGCGACTGCGACCGGATCATCGTCCTGGAGCAGGGCCGGATCGCCGAACAGGGGAGCCACGACGAGCTCTTGGGGCTCAATGGCCGCTACGCCGCGATCCACCGCGAACAGCAGCTCCGCCAGGAAATCGAAGGATACTGAATGCACCACGGCGGGATCTACGAAGACGAAATAGTCGGCAAGGCCTATGACCGGGCGCTGATGGCGCGGTTCTTCCGCTACCTGGCGCCCTATCGCCTGCTGGTTGCGGCAGCGCTCACCGTGCTGCCGCTGACCATCGTCGCCAAGCTGGCACAGCCCTACCTGCTCAAGCTGGCCATCGACAATCACATCATGACCGGCCAACTGGCCGGCCTGCCCAGGCTGGCGGCGCTCTTCCTGCTGCTCATCATGGCCGAATCGCTCCTCTCCTTCCTGGAGGTCTGGCTCCTCCAGTACCTGGGGCAGCGGCTCATGCAGGACATCCGCATCGAGCTCTTTTCACACGTGCAGCGGCTTTCGCCCGCCTTTTTCGACAGGACCCCCACCGGCAGCCTGGTGACGAGGCTGACCAGCGACGTGGAGGTGCTGGGGGAGATGTTCGCCGCCGGCATCATCACCGTGGTGGGGGACCTGCTCCTCCTGGTGGGGATCGTCGTGGTGATGCTCTGGATGAATCTTCAGCTCTCCCTGGTCACCTTTTCGGTGCTGCCGTTCCTGATCTGGATCGCCTTCGCCTTCCGCCGCCGGATGCGTGCAGCGTTCCGCCAGGTCAGGGCCAGGCTCGCCAGCCTCAATACCTTTCTCAACGAGAGCATCTCCGGCATGTCGCTGATCCAGCTCTCCAACCGCCAGGCAGCCGAGCATGAGGAGTTCCGCCGCCTGAACGCCTCCTACCGGGATGCCAACCTGCCGGTGATCACCTGGGATGCTGCCCTCTATGCCGGGGTCGAGGCGCTCTCTTCCGTAGCGGTCGGGCTTCTCATCTGGTACGGCGGCAGCGAGATCCTCGGCGGCACCCTCACCTTCGGCGCCCTGGTCGCCTTTATCCAGTACATCGAGAAGTTTTTCTCGCCGATCCGCGACCTTTCGGCCAAGTATTCGGTGATGCAGGGGGCCATGGCCGCCCTGGAGCGGCTGTTCAACCTCCTGGACACCCGCGACACCCTCCCCGAGCCGGACGAGGCGCACCGCACCACCCCGCCCCGACCGGCGGCCGTCATCGATTTCCGGGACGTCTGGTTTGCCTACCAGGGGGACGATCATGTGCTGAAGGGGTTCAACCTGACCCTGCGCCAAGGCGAGAAGGTGGCGCTGGTCGGCGAGACCGGAGGGGGGAAGACCACGGTGACCCGCCTCCTCTCCCGGCTCTACGACGTGAACCGCGGCGGGATAACCCTGGACGGCATCGATCTGCGG
>Ga0208371_1000267_pt1 | contig 14411 bp, 13 predicted proteins | sample SubbioCR12Aug_1A_FD_184827 | JGI IMG/M metagenome (GOLD analysis project Ga0208371, IMG submission 184827) | Serpentinite rock and fluid subsurface biosphere microbial communities from McLaughlin Reserve, California, USA - CR12Aug_1A (SPAdes) | ecosystem: Environmental > Terrestrial > Deep... | reverse complement strand
CAAGATCTTGGCGATTATGCGGGAGCCAAGGATCTTCTTGAAAAAGCCATGAAATCCGCTGAGACGAACTTTGGCCCGGATCATCCGACAACAGCGGTGAGTTATTCCAACCTGGCAACCGTGCTTAACGATCTTGGCGATTATCAAATGGCTTTGGAATTATCAGAAAAATCAGTATTCATTTTTACAAAATGTCTTCCAGAAGGCCATCCTACGATCATGACAGTTTGTGGAATTCGAGACAGGCTTCGCGCACAGATGGTGTCAGTCTGAAGCATACTCTAACCAGACGTCAGGCTTATCCCAAATAGCATGTCAGAATAGGGTCAAAATTCATTATTATTGACATTCTTTTCAAATGGTCATAGAGTTCAACCTGACACATTTTGGTCAGGAGGTGTAATTTGGTAGGTCAACGAATCGGATATGTCCGGGTCAGCAGCTACGATCAGAATCCGGAACGACAAATCGATAATATTAAGGTCAACAAAGTTTTTATTGATAAGGCTTCTGGCAAAGATACCCATCGTCCGGAACTTGATGCACTTCTTTCTTTTGTTCGTGAAGGTGACTCGGTTGTCGTTCACAGCATGGATCGCTTGGCTCGAAATTTAGATGACCTTCGCCGGTTGGTCCAAAATTTAACCACGAGAGGCGTTAAAATTGAATTTGTAAAAGAGGGGCTTACGTTCACTGGCGAAGAATCGCCCATGGCAAATTTTATGCTTTCAGTGATGGGTGCTTTCGCTGAATTTGAGCGTTCTTTAATCCGAGAACGACAGTTAGAGGGCATTGATCTTGCTAAAAAGCGTGGCGTATACAAAGGGCGAAAAAAATCTTTAACAAATGAACTCCAATCTGAATTAAAACAAAGAGTCGCGAACGGTGAACCCAAAGCGAAAATAGCCCGTGATTATGGAATCAGCCGTGAAACTTTGTATCAATATTTAAAAAATGATCTTTGATGGGATAGGGTAGGTGTCGAGTATCACAGGGGAAGAATTGAAAAATGGGGGTTGGCAACGATTCCTTGCGAATTCCCCAAATTGGACGACGTTTATTTCATTAACACAATAATAATATTATATAAATTGAAATAAAATTATCAAATCAATTGATGCACGGTTGTTTTTATATTCCAATTTCTAAAACAATGCGATATCAAGGAGTTGGGTCGTCTTGATTTTGTTTGGTAAATTGTTCCATATTTCCCGTTATGGAATTATTAATACGCAACTTAATCAGCGCCTTAGAACAATTAAAATTGTTTAATTGGTTGTTTTTCGAATGAATCGTTGCCATACCCCAAAGAACCCCAAAAAGGGAACAGATGAATATATTAGATTGGATTGATGTCGGCAAGGTTTCGGCAGAAAGAGATGATTTGTTGTCTGAGTACTTTTTTGATAACGGTGTGCTAAAAAGTGTAATAGATAGTCCGTCGTCATTCTTGATATTGGGCCGAAAAGGTGCTGGAAAGACAGCGGTGTTTAAATACCTGTCAGAGAGTAAAGAAAAATTCATAGAAAAGAATGACATTCTAATCCCGTTATCTTTCGAGGACTACAATTGGAATGTTCACGCTTTATTAGTCGATGAAAAAAAAGCTCAATCTTTGGCATATAAGCAATCTTGGAGGTTTGTAGTATTAATTGAGTGTGCAAAGGCATTTAGAGAGTGGTTTTTAGCTAAAAAAGAAAAAGTTCCTAAGCAGCTTGAAAAGACTAATAAGCTTCTGGAAAAGCTTTTTGACTCACCTGTACCATCAATCTCTCAGCTGGTTGGTAGAAAGCTATTATCTCTTTCTGGAATTTCCCTTCCAAAAGGAGGTTTAGGCTTAGAGGGTGGAGATCTTGATTCTATTAATATTAGTGGTGGTGACGTTTCTTTTGATGATGTACAAAAAGATAAAAGCCTTCAGCAGCATCTTTCAGAAAACATTGAAAACCTAATTAGATATTTGGATGGAGTGCTTACAGATGTAATTGATGACTGTCCAAAAATATATATTTGTTTTGATCGAGTTGATGAGGCTTGGGACGATGTTTCTTATGATTCATCTAAGAGAGTTATTGCTGGTTTGGTATCTGCAAGTGATTCAATAACCGCTCAATATAATGGGGTTATTAGGCCCATCGTTTTCTTACGAGAAGATATTTTTGATGTTTTAAGTATTAATGATGCAAACAAATTAAGAGAGGATTGCGGTGCCTTGCTTCATTGGGGAAGACCATCATTATCCAACCTAATGATTCGACGAATTAATTTTTATGCCGAGCGTGGAAATGCAGAGTTGATTGAGGACATCGATTCGATGTTCGATAAAAAAGAGATGAGACAAAGAACTAGGCCTCTTAACTATTTATTGAAACGAACAATGATGCGACCTAGAGACCTGATTTCTATAATGGGTAGAATTATTCAGACAATGAAAGAAAAGGCTGCAGATCCGTTTACTGAAGAAGAGATAACTTTTGAAAAACTCGAAGCTGAATCTATTTATTCAGCAGAACCGGGCTATTCAGATTGGCTTAAGCAAGAAATATTAGATGAATGGAGTGTCCAAAAGCCTATTATTATCCAGCTCTTCAATGCAATTCAGAACAATTCCTCTACTAACTTTACAAGTGAAGACCTTACGCGAGAGTTAGAAAATCTAAATATGAAAATAAATAAAAATGAAGCCCTATCGCATATTAGATTTTTGTTTGACAACTCAATAATAGGGTTCAAGCTTGGAGAATCAAAAGAATGGAGGTTCAAATGCTTTTATCCTGCACAAGGTTTCTTAGACTCAAGCGAGTATAGAGTTCATGAGGGATTAGTTAGGGCATTAAATTTGCGTGAAAATAGAGATCGAGACGTAGCTACCGGCAAGGACGATTTTTAAAATGGTAATAACAACGATGATCCTATTAATAAAATATAATATATCATTACAGATTGTTATGATATATTATAAAAGCCATGCTGAAATAAATAATCATCAAAAACGATAGAAAACTGTCGAGGGCATCGAAAAAACAGGTAAATATATTATCTGTATAATCGGTCTGTTAGAGATAAACCGGACCTCCTGGTAGCTACGCTACTTTTAGGCCAACATCGCGTATTTGCATAGAACAGACGTTTTACGCGTAAGCGAGTACAACCGAGTAACCGGATGCAGGAAAACCGCACGTCCGGGTCTGTGCGGGGGGGCTGGGTAACTGGCGTTCCTACCGCGAGATGTATGAGAAAGAGAGGAGAATCTGCACGTGGAAATACTGCTCCTTCTGATAATTGTTTTCTTCGCGCTTATTGCATATAAACTGATTGGGCTGGAAAAGGCTCTCAGTGTCGTAACCGCAGCAAAGGCCGAAACCTCGTCCACAACACTCAATCCTCTCTTCTCTGAAGAAGACATCGTCATTCAGAGAAGTCTTTCTCAACAGTGGCAGAAGAAGGTAGATTTCTATTTCGACCTCTTACAAAAGATTGAAAAGGAAGAGATCCAGGCACACCAAAGTTCGGGAAAGGATAAAATCGAGTTTATGCCCAGTTCTAAACTCAAGAGCCTTATACTGCGGAATTCTGTCGCCATAAGCGGAAGGAATATTACGGAAGTCAAAGCAAAACGTATGATCGAAGCGAATATATCCATTCTGAACGGGAAATCCATCAGCGAGACGTCTCAGGAGTTTCAGTGCGACCATGATGGAATACCATGGGAAAACACTAATCTTGACGCCGAGGCATGGAGTCGTAAACCAAAGATAAAAGAAGAATTTGAAAAGGACTTTCTTGCACGTAGCCAGTATTGGCAAAGTAGCTGGCAACATATCCTGGACAACGGCGATAGCAATGAATGAAAAGACTGCATAACAAAAAATTCCAGTGGGACCGGGCGGGGGCTCAGTGTTTCGGGCCTGCGTTTCACTTGCAACCTTTTACTGTTCAGCAGTCGGCGTCGCTCCTCGCCGCCCGGCTCCATGAATTTATGCGATATGCTTTATGGGATAATTATGGAACAAATCTCAATTATATATATTTTATTAGGATTTTTGGTTATGGCAGGCTGCTCATGCTTGATCGTGCCAGAGCCTTCATCGCAAATCTTTCTGGTACGAATGAGGTATAGAAGATGAAAAAGCCATTGGTGTCGATTATCGTTGGTCTTTTAAATGGCTTATATACAGCATTTATTGCTATGTGTTTCTGGAATTGGTTTGCCGTAAGAGTTCTAAATATAAATAGCATTTCTTTTCTTGAAATGCTCGGTATTGTATGGTTGATCAGCCTTTTTACAAGCCAAACTATCAACGACGAATCTAAATGGAAGGCTCTTTTCAGTTTTGTTGAGGCAGGCGTTCCAGAACATAATCGTAAAATGTTGGCCATTGCTGTGGAAGAACACAAAGATAATATTTGGACTGATGCTCTAACAGCAGCTTTCAGCCGTACAGTTGATAATACAATGACTCTTATATTTGGTTTTGGCTTGCATATTTTAATAGGTTGATCAAGTGTCAAAATCTTTATTTGATCAAAAGTTGGTAATGTTATGACAACTACAATTGATGCAAATTTGAAGATTTGCCATAGCAGAAATAGTGTAATTGGCCTAAAAGTAGCGTCGCTACCAGCAAGTGCGGTCTGTCAAAATTGCAAAAATAGCAATGGATATGAATTTATTAATATTAGTCTTTAATAAAGCCAATTAGGGTATTTAGTCAAAACATTTTTAACACGCCGAATTGGTTTAAAAGAATGAAAATCAGTCGGTGTCTTTAAAGATACAGTTTAAAATATAACTTTTATAATCAGGAGGTTAAAAACAAACCGCACCTCCTGTTAGCTACGCTACTTTTAGGCCAGTTAGATTTCAGGAGAGAGTGTGCAGCAATCACATAAACATCATTATGTGCCCGAGTGGTACCAACGACGGTTTATGCTGCCTCACCAAAAATCATACTTTCGCCTCGATATTGACCCAGAAATAGTCAAAGCACCCAATGGAAAAACAATCAAGAAGGGAGAGGTGTGCACGAAAGGGCCTGGGAAATATTTCTATGAATCAAATCTCTACACTACGGTCCATTTTCGGGAAGAAAACGATGATATTGAAAAATACTTGTTCGGAAAAATCGACACCATTGGCGCGAAAGCCATTGCGGCGATGGTGTCTAAAGACTGGATGAGAGAACTGCATTCAAATATCGAAAATTATTATGAGTATATGGATGCACAACGCTTAAGAACCCCAAAGGGTTTGATTTGGCTGATGCAAATCCATAAACCAAAGAGCCACAATGAGTTGTTATATATAATGCAGTACATAAGAAGGATGCATTGCACTATGTGGGCTGAAGCATCTATGGAAATTGTTACGGCTCATGATTCAGGGGTGAAATTTATTGTAAGTGATAACCCTGTTACCTTTTACAATCACGCTTTTTATCCTGGCAACAAGGCATGTAAATTTCCTTACGATCCCGGTATTGAACTTAAGGGAACTAGAACAATATTTCCGTTAGATTTGAATCACTGCGCCATACTAACTCACAAGGAGTACGCTAGAAGCCCAGGAAAACATAAAGCGCAGAAGCATAGGACTAACGCTAGGCTATTCGATGACACGATTATTACATATGATGATATTATTCGTGAGCGGACATTTGATGAGCAACAGGTAAGTGTTATCAATTACATATTAAAAAGTAGAGCTCAAAAGTATATCGCGGCAGCCGAGAAGGAATGGCTCTACCCTGAAATGGTTCTAAGAAAGCGAGATTGGGGAGCATTCGACAAATTGTTTGTTTCTGGTAGCACTAAGTTGTTTGGGCGAAACGTGGAAATTTTCGTGGGAGGCGAGGATGGTCGGCTCATCGCAACACAGGACGAATTTGGTAGAAAACCTAAATCTCGAAAAGAGTGGATAGAAAAAGAGCAGCGAATGCAATGGATGGAAGAACATTATAAAAATCTAATAGCTAAGAAAAAATTTAATGAATAAGGGGTCTGAGAACGATTCGTGTAAAAAGGGGCCATAAGTCGTTGTAACTATCTAATATAGCAAAATATAAATGTTCTGTTTCTATAAAAACTGGGTGTGGATATGAAGGCGCCCACAATTAAATTGTATTTCAGGTAATACAAATAAAGGTCATTCGAATGTTAGTCTTTATGCATTAACTAACATTTGGCCATTAAAAACTAAATGAAATATGCAGCTCGGATGTGGCCTTCATGATCTCGGGCAATCGGGTCAGCGCCTCGGTCGTTATACCCACAAGTTTGGCTTTGGCACGTTCGAAAACAACAATTGCTGGGCGGTCGTTTAGATGTCGTGACATGTAATAAATACCGTCAACACATTGAGGGTGGCGATGAACTGCCATGGACCAAAGTTGAGGCAGATCAGGCGGGGTGATCGTTGATATAGAGCCGTCACCGCCCAACGTTTTCAACGAAAGCCCGGTGAGATCTGCCAATATAAGCGAGCCTTCCTTGAATCTCACCAAATACCGGGAATCTATCTCTGAGAATGCAACAGAGAACGTTCCATTAACCGGTATTTCATCGTGTAAAATAGTTTCAGCGATGGCGGTTTCAAGATCAAACCCAAAGTAACAAGTACCAAATCGATTATTTTTTGGTTTTGACCTATCGTCAAAACGATTACACGCTGTCTTACCAAAAAATGGCTCGCCGGTTGAATAGCGTGAAATTCTATAAAGATCTTCTGCACGGACTGATTTGGTCTCTAATTTTATTTTCGAAAGGTTCCGTGGTGGAGGTTTGAGGGTCAAGTTATTATCTCCCTACAAAGCCTTCGGCTGAAATTTTTACCGCGCCTACTTTCCCTTTCGCCAATGCCTCTAAAGGAGTGAGCGAATCGAGCGAGCCCTTAGGTGTAAGCATGAATTGCAATTTTGATGTTCCGGGAAGGTCTCCCAAGATCTTGCTGACCGCTTCGAGTTGCCGCCTATCATACTTAGGGTCCGTAAAAAAAGCTGGATAATAAGTCTCTCCTTTGATTTCGACAGAAAATATACGGCCTGTCTTCCGTGCTTTGCTAAGAGCCTGGCGTGTCATGCTAAGTTGATTTAAAAATTCGCTACTATTGATTAAGCTCCCCTTCTGCACTAAATATTCCAGATTTTTTAATGATTCTTTACGCTTTTCTTCGGCCCAATCATTAAGATTGTCAGACTCCAATGACTGTCGAGCTTTATCAACAAAGCGAGAAATGTTTTCTAAGTCCTCTAAAAATTCATCTCGATCCTTTGGATGTTTAAATTCCTTCCTGAGTTCTTTGAAATTTTCAGGTGGTAGTGAGGCTGCTTGCCTGAAGTTACCTTTTTTTAAAAAAGCCACGGTCTTCTTTATGGTTTGGTCGGATCTTTTTTTTAGGGGTTTCTGAATATAATTCGTCTGCATCGTTTTTCTCCTTTTTCCATGTGTACATGATATTACAGCACGGCAACGATGTCAACCATGTAAACCATATCAACTATTTAAACCAAATCGGTTTATCATGAAGATTTATTTCGTGAAAACATGGCCTAAAAAGGGTATTTTGAGCAGCCCCTCGAAACTGCCTAGTGGGCCTAATGAAAACATAGCTGCGATTTTGTCCTGTAGAAATTCCGTTTTGAAAAATAGCCCCGGAATTATCCCCCGGAATTATTTACATTACCGGTAATATAAATAAAGATCATTCGAATGTTAGATAATAGGTATTAACTAACATTCGAGCGCCCCACTTTTTACCGTACAAGACCTTTGGTACCCAAAGGCTTTGTACGATTTTCGGAATTTTCGTGAGTTTAGACAAAGAGCCCCAACAAGGAAATACGTTGTAATTATCTGTTTTTATATTAGAATGTGGCTATATTTGCAGTATAACGCACGAATCGTTGCCGTATCCCAATAAATCATTTTGAAAACCTAATCCAGAGTGATCATCTCTGTCCCCGGTCCGCTTTCTTTCAAAGGCAACCTGTTTAAGGGGGTTTTTAGTTTCGGAAGACCTGCAAGAACAATGGAGAGCACCCCTACAAGTAGTGATTCATTGATAGTATCCATCAATTGTTTCAACTCAAAAATAACCTTACCCCGAATATCGTGCGCATCATCCACAAAAAGGACCACAGGTTTCTTACTGGTTTCAATCAGTTCTTTCAGTTTCCGTGCTCGTTCTTTCTGATCCGGAGGGATTGTGACTGATTTATTAAGACCTACATGTTTTGACAGATCAAGATACAATGCAGTCATGAATGTTTTAAGATCAACCAAGTCCTTCTCAAGGGCATAGGACACAGAGACGATCACGTCTCCCTCGGATTCCAGTGTCCGTCGAATATGCCGTAATAAAGTAGTTTTACCGGAACCAACAAGACCGGTAACAGCGATGAGCTTTCCGTGCATGATGGCGGCTTTGACGTTATCAACAATTATTTTGTGTTGATCTGTTTCACAAAAACCCACATGCATGGCCGTCTCCTATCATCTGTGCAGCTTGAAATCATAAACGCCCTGGCCCGGATTATTCTCAACGTTGACCATATCTGGCTTTACGTTCCGTTGCTCCCTAAACCTCTGGTACAGGTCCGAATTACGTGGGGCAATGACCTTCTTGTAGTTTTTCTATCTGTGGGTTAAACTCTTCTGGACTCATACGAATTATCGGTTCTCTTGAAGGCCAAACTTTGAGTATGTCTGCCGGGTATTGTGGACCATCCCCTACCATGGGGCCAATGATCCACGTTGGGATATCAAGAGCCGAATATTTATGATACATGAGCCTTGCAGCATCTTCAAGGCTTCCAATGTCATTATCTTCAGCGAAAATTAGCATAGCTACATTTGCCTCACACTTTAAGCACTGCATTATTTTGGCTGAAACAACCTCTTTTGGTTCGGCAGGTCTTGGAGGTGGTGGTACGGGATAGCCCTTACCCGTAAGCGACTCCATTTTTTCTGCAAGTTGTTCAACTATAGGTTTGAATATGTCTGTCCTTGTTTTTGTCATTGGATCGTCGGGGTCACCAGAAACTTCGCCGGAAATATATGTTTGTTCTCCTACTCCCTGAAGTAATACCCTTCCTAAAATACCGTGTTTTTCGTGTCGAAAAGTGTATACCCAACCGCCTTTTGGCAGCATTGATTGTTTTACGGTAATTTCTTTTGGTAATTTGAAAGTCATATGGTTATGCCTTTACCTTTCCGTTGAGCTCAAAATCAATATCCTTTTTTTAAAACATCAAATTATGCCAAAGACAATATCTATTTGCAGCGGTCATGAATTCATAAACGGCCTGGCCCGATTTAAAGGGTCAACCTGGGCCAAGATCAATCGTTTCTATAAAACTTGTGATATATTGTATATAGGTGTCGCGACGCGTGAAAACTTTTCACTGGAATCGTGAAAACTACCCTTTCCCGGATCGTGCAAACTCGATCATCGAAAATATCTGTGCTCGTGAAAACTCAATTCACGAATCACGCTTTTTGCACATGGAATCGTGAAAAGTTTTCACGCTTCCCAACAGTTATTGATGCGGAATGTTATACCCTCGGTACGTATTAAAATTAAGGGACCGGGGCCACAGAAAGGGGTAAAACCCTACAACCCACCTGCGAGGATTCTCCTGGGCGCTAAAATAGGTTTTTATTAAACAACCAGCAACAGACAGAGGTTATTTTAATTAAAGACACCCTATAGGGGGGATGGCAACGATTCCTTCGTAAAACACTGAAATAAACGCCGTTCACAATCGTAATATACTGATTATAAAATTAATTCTCCAGTGGCATTTGGAAGATTAATCTCTGGCCCAATCCCCCGAAAATCCCGTGAGTGAGTGAACGTCAGGCTTAAAGACTCATTAACCCATCGAAACGACGAGAGGCAGCAGGTCTTTTGCTCTCCCGTCTTTTGAGCAAAGTCAAAGATTTGGGGTTATGATCAAGAAGGACAAGGGCGCTGTTAATGGCTCGGCTCGGCAACAGATCACCGCTTTCATATTTCTGGAATGCACGAGGGCCACCACCAATCAACATTCCCGCTATTTCTTGCGTGATATGGAGTTTCTTCCGGATGCGTTTGATCTCCTCAGGCTCCAACAGTCCTTCAACCCTCGCTTTAAGCCTGTTCAACACCCGGTCAGATATTTTCATATCCGTTCCGGTGTGAATGCCTTCTTCTGATTGATCGCAATACCATCCCGGCATATCAAAAGTGATTGACTCGCCTTTGTAGGTCAACTCTATGGAACGTACCCCACGATGCATGGGTGCCCCTGTATTTGGGCAGAAGGGATTATCCATTATCCTTCTCCTTAAACGAAAGTAATAAAAACTCGGTAATAAGATCTGCGGTAAATTTGACATACAGGACACCAACCGGCGAAGGGACATGATACACATCCTGCCATTGAGTATGATCGGTGTAACCTGTCATGGATTTGTAGAAATGCTCTCGTCGCATGGCCTGTATTGTCGTAACGATTTCAGCCCGGGCAAAACCCAAAGCGGCAGCGGTACGAAGCGCAGTAGTTGTAGCCGATAACTTCTTTGTGCTGTTAAAAGCCGCCTTGAACGCCTCAAGATCGTATGTTGGTTTACGCTTCTCCGTCATAATTTACCATACACCATTATGGTGTTTTGTCAAGCCCCCTGTTATTTACAGTATGAGAAGGATTCGTTTAGAAAAGGGGCAACAAGTCATTGCAATAAACTCATATCTGTAGCTGTTGGGATGCGTGAAAACCTGATTCACGACGCACGCTTTTTGCACATCGAATCGTGAAAAGTCCTGTCCCAAATCACGCTTTGTGTGAAACTATCACACGGGATCGTGATAACTTTGACCTGAAATCACGCTTTGTGTGCAAACTGTATCAAAATCAACCATTATGACAAGTTAATTGTACTATATTAAGGAAATGAGTAAATGGGACTCTCGTAACCCTGAAAAATCGTTTTCTATAATCATATCCCAGACAGTGCCATCAAACAAACGCTTGATGGGATCATATAAAATGCATGAATCCATACAGGGCAAGCGGTTTGGTATTTCAAATACGGCATTTTTTTTTATTGTGTTTTAATTGATCATCGGATTACAAATAAACTTTGCACGGAAAGCGTGATTTTTGACAGGACATTTCACGATTCCGGGGTTTATTTTCACGCAAAGCGTAATTCGAAAGCAAGGTTTGCACGATTCCATGTGCAAAAAGCGTGATTCGTGAATTGAGTTTTCACGATCACGCGAATAATATACGGCCGAGTTTGCACGGTTCCAGTGAAAAGTTTTCACGCGTCGCGACAGTTATGCTGGGCGTTGGGCATAGAGGACAAACTATGCAGTATAGCACATTGACGTTAAAAAAAGACTGATGACGATAAATCCAAAGCAAAACCTTGTCATTATCAAAGGTAAGGACCATACGGATGATATCTTGCGAGCCGTTCAAGAAGGCGAACGTACCGTCGTAACATACAAAAATGGAAAGTCATATCGCTATGCCCAGTATAATGTTGAATGGTTTTCAAATCCTGATAGCATACCCGTTGAGAATTATCGCATGTTCGTCGCTGGTGATTTGTTATCGGATATTAAGGAGGTTTTACGTTTCAAAAAGTGGGTGAAAATTTTCCATGGAAGTGGATGTTGCAGGTGCTGCCTTTTTTCAGAGCTTTCCATGCAGCGAATGAAGTCATCCAGTGGCCGCAGCAAGGATGTTCTCGCCTATTTTCGGGAACTTGCTGAAAATGCGACACTCAAGACAAATGAAGGCGAATCATTGTTGGCAATGAAATACCGACAACTGGATAGTGTACCACATCGCAGCATCCTCTCTAATTTTCTTCAAGCCAAATTCCCTGATTTAGAACTGGTGTTATCGAAATCCACATCGGACATTATCTTTCCATTTGGTTGTAATATGAGCCAGAAAACGGCTGTCCAGAGGGCGATACAATACCCTATCTCCTTTATTAAAGGACCGCCTGGGACCGGTAAGACACAAACCATCCTAAACTTGATAGCCAACATGCTGCTTCAGAAAAAACGTGTGGCTGTAGTATCCAATAACAATTCCGCAACAGCAAACGTGCTTGAAAAGCTGAAAAAATACGACCTTGATTTTGTAACCGCATTTCTTGGGAGCGCCCAAAACAAAGCAGCGTTTATTGAAGGACAGACGGATGCAGAGATTCGGATGCCGACACTCCAGGCAAGCCAGAAAGATTCTGTTCGCAAGGAGATTGTTCGCCTGAATCAAGAACTTGACAAGGCGTTTGAAACGAAGAACGAGTTGGCTGACGTGATACAGCAGATCGGTGCGATCCGGCTCGAATTCACTCATTTTGAAAAGTTCCATAAAGAAATGAATGGCAACGACTCGTATTTGGTGGGTCAGACATTTCAGCCGAAAGTATCAGCTAAGAAGCTGATGAATGTCTGGCTGGCTTATAAACAGAAAGCTATGCGTCGTACAAAAACGAATAGACCCACTCCTGTGAAGCATCATGTCGGCCTTATAGAGAAGGTAGGTCTTTTGATCCAGTTTGGTATGGCAGGGAAAGCTTTTTTCAAACTAAGCGCCGAGGAACGTATTCCCCTTTTGCAAAAGGCTTACTACCTGCGCAAACTGTCGGATATGGCGGACAGACGGAAAAGGCTTGAATTAGCGCTTTCAGGATTCCGTTTCGACAAGCGTCTGGCAAGGCTGACTGAGATTTCGATGCAACTGCTGAAGCATCGCCTTGCTGAGGACTACAACAACCGGAAGCGGAGGGTATTTGCTCTCGAAGATCTATGGAAACGTCCGGAAGAGTTTTTCAACGAATATCCTATCGTACTGAGTACAACATTTTCTGTGATCACATCGGTTAAGAATGGCTATCTATTCGATTGTGTCATTGTTGATGAAGCAAGTCAGGTCGATCTGCTCAATGGTGTTCTTGCTATGGGCTGCGCGGAGAAACTCGTAATCGTTGGTGACCCTATGCAACTTCCCAACGTATTGACCATACATGAAGAAATACGCGCGAAACAGGTCGCTCTAAAATACGATGTGCCAGAATATGCCCAGTTCGAGCGGCATAACTTGCTATCTGCCGTGCGGGGTGCGTTCCCTAAAGTTCCAGAGACACTGCTGCGAGAGCATTACCGGTGCCACCCAAAAATCATTCAGTTCTGCAATCAAAAGTTTTATGGGGGCGAACTGCTCGTTATGACGCGCGATCAGGGTGAACCAGACGTTCTTAAGGCCTATATTACAGTCAAGGGTAGGCATGCACGTGGTACTTTTAATCAGCGCCAAATTGACGAAATCGTACAGAACGTTTTGCCTGAACTTGGATCGATTAAGCCAAACGACATCGGCGTTGTTTCGCCTTATAGGGAACAGGCCATCCGGATGCGAGCGTCTGCCGACTCGAAGGAAATTGAAATCGACACAGTGCACAAGTATCAAGGTAGAGAAAAACGCGTTATGATCATAACGACGGTATCGAACGAAGCCAATGAATTTGTCGACGACCCGAATCTGTTAAACGTCGCAGTATCTCGCGCACAAGAGAAGCTACGACTGGTCGTTTCGGAGGAGATGGCCGAGGGTCAAGGCAATGTCGCGGATTTAGTTCGTTACATCCGGTACAATAATTGTGAGGTCATTCCTGGTAAGGTTCGTTCCATCTTCGATTTCCTTTATGGTAACTACACAAAAGCCCGATTAAAGGTATTGAAAAAGCGAAAACGAGTTTCGAAATACGATTCCGAGAACCTCGCCTACGGCGAAATCGAGGCCGTCCTTCAGGAACAAGTTTATTGGGGCTACGGTGTCGTTTGCCAATTCCCGCTTTCAACACTCATTCGGGATACAGAGCACCTGACCACCGAAGAATCTACCTATGCTACCCATCCCTGGACTCAAACCGATTTTTTGGTATACCGTAAAGTCGATAAAAGTCCGGTGCTGGTCATTGAAGTAGATGGATATGTATTCCATCGTGAAGGAACGCGTCAAGCTGAACGTGATGCGCTGAAAGACTCTGTTTTGACTAAATGCGGGCTACCGATTTTACGCCTATCGACGGTTGGGAGCAACGAGCGGAGTCGGATAAGGAAAAAGTTGGAGGATTTGGTTGGGGTTAAGGAGCGACCTACGAATAGCTCTATAAATAAAATGGATAGGGCGCAAATATGAAAAATGCCTCTGAAATAGTCCCATATCTGAGTTTTACGGGCAAAAAGGACGTTTATTGAAAGATTGCCCAACAAAAAAATCCAGCGGACGCAAAAAGCTGGGGTGGTTCAAGTAAGTGATCACGGGGGAGTGAGGTTTAATGGATATTATTCATCGAACAAATCCGTATGCCGTCCTGTTCTTTCGAATCGCACGGTTTCCCCGACG
>Ga0208371_1000266_pt1 | contig 14474 bp, 15 predicted proteins | sample SubbioCR12Aug_1A_FD_184827 | JGI IMG/M metagenome (GOLD analysis project Ga0208371, IMG submission 184827) | Serpentinite rock and fluid subsurface biosphere microbial communities from McLaughlin Reserve, California, USA - CR12Aug_1A (SPAdes) | ecosystem: Environmental > Terrestrial > Deep... | reverse complement strand
GCCGGACGAACGGTAGACGTCGATCTTGAGATCGGTCGGATTGATGTCGATGTCGATATCCTCTGCCTCGGGCAGGATCGCCACGGTGCAGGCGCTGGTGTGGATGCGGCCCTGGGCCTCGGTCTCCGGCACCCGCTGGACCCGATGGGTCCCTGATTCGTACTTCAGCTTGGCGTAGACCTCATTCCCCTCGATGGAGGCCACCACTTCCTTGTAGCCGCCCCGCTCCGACTCGGAGCAGGAGAGCAGTTCCACCTTCCAGCGGTTCTTTTCGGCAAAGCGGGAATACATCCGGAACAGGTCGCCGGCAAAGAGGGCCGACTCGTCCCCGCCGGTACCGGCGCGGATCTCCAGGATGACGTTCCTGCTGTCGTTGGGGTCCTTGGGCAGAAGGAGCAGACGAATCTCCCCCTCCAGCTGTTCCCGCCGTTCTTCCAGTCCCGCAAGTTCCTCTTCGGCCATCTCCCGCATGTCGGGATCGGCCAGGAGTTCCCGGTTCCCCTCGATCTCGGCAAGAACCTTCCGGTGCTGCCGGTAGGCCTCCACCAGGGGGGCTATATCGGCATGCTCGCGGGAAAACTTGCGGAACTCGGCCTGGTTGGCAATGACGGCCGGATCGGAGAGGAGCGCCTCCAGTTCCTGGAAGCGGCGTTCGATTTCTTCTATTTTCTCAAGCATCTAGCAACCCTTTTTTTGACATCCCACATCTCGAATCTACGGAAACGGTCAATTTTCGTCCTGGCAAGGCTGTCGAACGATCGCGCGGAGGCGTAGCAGCGCTACGCCGCACAAGTGATCGTGAAGACTTACGCAGCCAGGGCGGACAATTCGTGCAACGAATTGGACAGCGAAGGCTGCCCGAAGGGCGAGGCCTCTAGGCCGAGTCAAAAGTGGTCGTTTCCTAAATCACCAGCCGGTCGTCCTTGTAGCCGGCATTAACCGCCAACGCCTCTTCCATGGATCGGATGGCCACTTCGAGCTGGCTGTCGTCCGGCTCGCGGGTGGTGAGCCGCTGCAGACCGAGACCAGGGGCGATGATCATCCTGACCAGTGAAGAGCTGTCGTTTTTGGCGCTCCACTTGAGGAACTCGTAGGAGACCCCGGCGATCAGGGGGAGCAGCACCACCCGGGAACCGGCCTTGAGGTAGAATGGCCAGAGTTTTGGGATCATGGAGAAGATGACGATGCTCACCACCATGACGATCAGCAGGAAACTGGTGCCGCAGCGGGGATGGAGCCGGCTGTATTTACGCACATTTTCGACGGTCAACTCGTCGCCCGCCTCGAAGGCGAAGATCGACTTGTGCTCGGCGCCGTGGTACTGGAAAACCCTCTGTATGTCTTGCATCCGGGAGATGGACCAGATGTAGATGAGGAACACGAGCACCCGGATGACGCCGTCCACCAGGTTGAAGACGATATTGGAGTCGCCGATCACGGGAACCAGGAGCTTGGTCAGATAGAGCGGCATGATGAAGAAGAGGAGAATGCCGAAGCCGAATGCCACGGTCATGGTCCCTGCCATGGCCCACGAAGAGAGCTCCTTCTTTTCCCCTCCCTCCTCGTCTTCCTCGGCAATCGCCTCGTTGGCGGAAAAATTGAGCGCCTTGACGCCGACGATAAGCGACTGGAACAGCGCCACGGCACCGCGGACGATGGGGAGCTTGACCACCGGAAAGCGTTCGGAAAGGGGGACCACCTCTTCCTTCCTGACGGCGATCTCCCCATTCGGGCGGCGAACGGCAATGGCAAGCGCACGGGGTGCACGCATCATGACACCCTCAATCACTGCCTGGCCGCCGATATTGATCTTTTCCATTTGTACCTCAGTCCTGCAAGTAGCGTAGGGCAAATCCGCGAATTGCCTCTACAGGCCTTTGAAACGCTCCCTCACCTCGACCAGCCGGCCGCAGGTCATGCTCCCCTCGGGACAGGGGCCTGCCAGGCAACCGGGGCCGGCATCCCTGAAAATCGTCGGGGCAATCTGTTTGACCAGCCGGAGCATCTCCACGGCCATGGCGCGGATCTCCCACTGGGCCCGCTCGCAGCAGCGCAGGGCAAAGAAATGGAGGAGTTCCCTGGCATTCATGGTCATCATGATCTTGGTTTCCGTGGCATTGGGCAGGATGTAGCGTGCATCCTCGGCAGGGATTCCCGCCTCCACCATGGCGGCATACGCCTCATGCAGCTTAGCGAGCTGAAGTTCGAACAGTTCCCGCAACTCCGGCCGTTCGGCAACGGTCGGCGGCACAACCGCGGCAAAACGCTCTTTGTGGCTCACATACCGCTGGGACTGCTGGGAATAGGATGCCAGGCGATGCCTGACCAGCTGATGGCTGGTGGTGCGGGAGATCCCCTCGATGCCGAAGGTGAAAGAGACATGCTCCAGCACCGACTGGTGCCCGAGCGACATGATCTTGTCCAGGAAGGTGCCGATATCGTCGCTGGACAGGCGTTCCCGCAACTCGGCAATGCCCACCGGTGAATAGCACAGCCGCGCCGCTAGGGCAACGGTCAACTCGGGATCGGGGGTATGCTGCAACAGCGTAACCTGCATCTCGCTCCTCGCGAAAACCACGACAGATCAGGTACCAATAAACGCAAGAAGGGGATTTCGCCACGAGACAAAATCCCCTCCCACCATAAGCCAGGAAATCTTGTTACATTCCGTAACGCTTTTTGAAACGCTCCACGCGGCCTGCAGTGTCGACCAGCTTCTGCTTGCCGGTGAAAAACGGATGGCAGGCAGAGCAGATTTCAGTCGATATTTCGCTCCTGGTCGAGCGGGTCTGGAAGCTGTTGCCGCACAGACACTTCACCGTGACTTCCGCGTACTTGGGATGGATTCCTTCTTTCATGTCGAGCCTCCTTAAAAGGGCAAAGTGATTTCCAGTCAGATAGTTAGGCAAATCCGAAAATAAAAAGTTAGCATTTCGAATTTTTTATTGCAAGACTTTTTTCCCATTACCGGGAACGGGCCAACCTCCCTCTCACCTGCTCATGGCGTCCAGAAATGCCTGGTTCGACTTGGTTTCGGAGAGTTTTTCACTGAGGAATTCCATGCTGTCCACCACATTCATCGGGTGCAGAACCTTGCGCAGGATCCAGATCCGGTTGAGCGATGCCCGCTCGATGAGAAGCTCTTCCTTGCGCGTTCCCGACTTGTTGATGTCGATTGCCGGAAAGACCCGTTTTTCCACCAGCTTGCGGTCCAGATGGACCTCCATGTTGCCGGTTCCCTTGAACTCCTCGAAGATAACCTCGTCCATCTTGCTCCCGGTGTCGATCAGGGCCGAGGCGATGATGGTGAGGGATCCCCCTTCCTCGATATTGCGCGCAGCGCCGAAGAAGCGCTTCGGCTTATGCAGGGCATTGGAATCCACACCGCCGGTCAGGATCTTGCCGGATGGCGGCAGCACGGTGTTGTAGGCACGCGCCAGGCGGGTGATAGAGTCGAGGAGGATGACCACGTCCCGCTTGTGCTCGACCAGTCGCTTGGCCTTTTCGATGACCATCTCGGCAACCTGGATGTGACGCGACGCCGGTTCGTCGAAGGTGGATGAAACCACCTCGCCGCGGACCGAACGCTGCATGTCGGTAACCTCTTCCGGCCGCTCGTCGATGAGCAGGACGATCAGGTAGACTTCGGGATGGTTCTCGGCAATGGAGTTGGCGATGTTCTGGATCAGCATGGTCTTGCCGGTGCGGGGAGGGGCAACGATCAGGCCGCGCTGCCCCTTGCCGATGGGGGCAACCAGCTCCATGACCCGCATGGGCATGTTGTCCGGCTGGGTTTCCAGCTTCAGCTTCTCGTTGGGGTACAGCGGAGTCAGGTTGTCGAACAGGATCTTGTCGCGGGCCACGTCAGGAGACTCGAAGTTGACGGTCTCCACCTTGAGGAGGGCAAAGTAGCGCTCACCCTCCTTGGGGGGACGGATCTGGCCGGCAACGGTATCGCCGGTCTGCAGGTTGAAGCGGCGGATCTGGCTCGGGCTGACATAGATATCGTCGGGACCGGGGAGATAGTTGTAATCAGGGGAACGAAGAAAGCCGAAACCGTCGGGCAGGGTCTCCAGGACCCCTTCTCCGAAGATCATGCCGTTTTTCTCGGTCTGGGCGTTGAGAATGGCAAAGATCAGGTCCTGCTTGCGCAGGCTTGATGCCCCCTCTATATTGAGGTTCTTGGCAATCGTGGTAAGTTCGTTGATCTTCTTGCCCTTAAGTTCCTGAAGGTTCATCTGTTCTCCTGAATGGCGAGAGGACGCCGGATTAGTCGGGGGACACCCCTGAGGCACCAGCCGGCCCTTGGATGGCTGGCATAGAGTGACGTGATATGTCGAGGGAAGCCGATTTAAGGGATACTATTCCGTTGTGTCAAAGAAGTTTGCTTGAAGTGTAGAAATACCAGGGGTAAGCGCAACACCATGCGCACTAAAGGTTTTTAGAAGGGTAGGCCAATTTAAGCACTAACTAATTATCTTGTCAACTCTAAATTCACGAAAAAAGAGGCTGCAGACGGCAGCCTCTTTTTTCGATCTTCGCTATGGCCGGAATATGCTATGCAGTTACCTCGAACTCGTTTTCTACCAGCTCGACGATCTCGCGGTAGATCGCAATCATCACGCCGATATCCAGCCACTTCTTTGCCACGTTGCTTATCAGTGCGCAGGCATGAACCAGGGTTCCGGCAAAGATCATGATCCCCATCAACCGGAAATCGGTGACGGTCATGAGGTAACAGCTGAAGATTCCCATGGTCAGCATGGAGGCAAGCCAGGCGAATTCAGGTCCCTTGAACGGGTTTTCCATCACCTTCAGGAAATCGATGTAGTAACGGGAGAGCCCTTTTACCTTTTTCATGAATTCGGCCAGTTCATCTCCGCCATGCTTCAGATAGGCATAGGCCAGAAATCGCTCACGGGCCGGAAGCTTTCCCTTTTCCAAGCGTTCATGAACATACTTGTCAATCGCCTCATCAATAATGTCAGTATTCATGGCTCACCCCGCTTACCCTTCCGGACGTTTCCGGCCTGCCGCCTCAGGACCGCATGCCGCGATGTCCCATTTTCCCTACATGATTCGTGCCGGATTTTTCAAACGAAACACTACCTTACGTATACTAGAATTATACAACTAATATCGGCAGCGTGCGTGAATTTTGAAGACAATTTTTCTTCAAGTGTAGCGGTACAAAAGAGGCGGGATTCTGCAGAAATGCGAATATTTGGCCTGACCGTTTGCAGCCGTGCAAATGCCGTCGTCTGCAGATGCCGGAAAAGCATCTGTATAAAAATTATGCAGACACCCGACAGGGCGAAAACAAAAAGGGCGACCTGGCGGCCGCCCTTTCATGCAAATATTTTACTCTAACTAGTTGAAAAACAAACGAACCCCAAACGTCCCGGTAAAACTGGAGGGGTCGAAATTCCCGGCCTTGCCTCCAGGTCCGTTGATATCGGTCTCCGGAGCGACGAGGATCTTCGCCTCAGCATTGAGGGCAACCTGGCGATTGATGAAAAAATCCACCCCACCCGTGGCATGGGCGCCAACAGTCGTATCAACCGAGTGCCCCAGCCGGTCGTAATCGCTCAACAGGATATCGAGACCGGCACCGACATAGGGAGTCAGATTGGCCTGACTGCTCTCGAAACGGTACTGGCCGCCAAGAGCGATATTGGTCACGTCGAAATCCCCTCTGTTGCCACCGGCAGGGTCTTCCGAACCGTAACTCGTGTTGGTGATGTCGATCTCTGCGGCAAAATTGTTGTCAATGCCGTAGATGAAGCCGCCACCGCCGATAAAACCGGCGTCGGTCTCGATCTTGTACGGCCCATAGTCACTGTCGGCAGGGATAGTGAACCCGATCCGGCCGGTGACGCCCAGTTTGCCCTTGATGCTCTGCGCCTGCGCCTGGCCGGCGGCAAGGGCCACCAGGGCACACAGACACGATATGGCAATGAATTTACGCATGATTTCTGCCTCCTTGTTGTAGTTACATCATTCCAATGACTGCCTTGACCGCTTTCTCGATCCCCTCTGCGGCCTCCGAGATGCTGTTTGCCAGCATGTATGCCGGCGTGGAGACGATCTTGTGCTGCTTGTCCACCACGAACTCGGTCACCGGGCAGTCCACATGGATGCTGCCGGTCTGCCGTATGGCAGCGGACGTCCCTGCGTCGGTACCGATAGTCAGCTGCGGAGCATATTCCTTGCCCAGAACCGCTGCCACCAGAGCCGGGGCGATGCAGATGGCGCCAATGGGCTTCCCTGCCCCGACCATCTCCTTCAGAAGACGGGACACTTCGGGATGAATGGCTGCATCAGCCCCCTTGACCGCAAAATTGCACAGATTCTTGGCAGCTCCAAAACCGCCGGGGAAGATCACCGCATCAAGGTCGCCTCCTTTGACCTCCTTGATGTCCCTGATCTTGCCCCGGGCAATCCTGGCCGACTCCACCAGGACATTCCGCTTGGCCCCTGTCTCCTGGCCGCTCAGATGGTTGACCTCTGCCAGCTCCATGTCCGGAGCCATGCAGACCGCCTCGCACCCGTTACGGTCGATGGCCAGAAGCGTAACGACAGCTTCGTGGATCTCGCTCCCGTCAAACACACCGCAACCCGAAAGGACAACGCCGATCTTTTTCTTCATCCTCTGCACCTCCTTGACGGACGTGATTCGCGCGGAATGATGCCCCGCCTCATCTGTCGGGCTTTTACGCCACCATCCCCACGCGGGCCGGTGAGACTATAGCACAATCTGGCAGGGGTGTTAACCTGATTTTTCTTTTTGCAGCACAGGTCCCAGCTGCAGAAAGTGGCGAGAAGCAGGCGGGCTCTTCGGGATACCCGGAACGGGAACCCGCCGCGAACACGAGACAATCCGGCCGGAATGTGCTATAGGTTCCCCCCGGAGAGATGCCGATGAGCCGCCACAGCCGCAGCATGCAGACAAAAATCGGTTACCGGCAGGTCCTGCTCAGGGACGCCTCGGTCTACTCGATCCAGTGGATGCGCTTCCCCGCCGGCCTCGGCGACGAGCTCACGCCGACCGCCCTTCTGGGGCATTACCTGCACCACATCAGGCGCTTCACCCTCTCCCTGATCCGCCCCCATCGGGCACCCGGCGGCGAACTGCAGTTCCGCCTGCTCGGCACCCGCGTAAGCCTCATCAGCTTTTCCGCGCCGCAACAGGTCGTTGCAGAACAGTCGGCAGGCATCCGGCTCTCCATCTGCGGCGGGGTTCTCGTCCAGCGCACCAACTGCCATCGCGGCGAATTCGCCATCATAGCCAGAGCAACCGGCCGCGGAGTGCGGGTAATCGTGCAGCTGACCGATTACTGCCCCCTGCTCCTGGGCAGCGAACGGCCGTCGGGACTGCGAAAACTCCTGTACCGCCTGACCCAGGCCTATATCCACAGGGTCGTCACCGTACGTTTCCTGGCGCGGCTGTACAAGGAACTGACCGGGAGCGATGCAACGGTCAGGGTCGTCAGGGGCAGAGTCCCGGAAGGGGAAGATATCTGACCGGCGTCCGGAAACCGGCCCGGTGCGGCACACCATCCCTGCGCGGCCCGTTGACTTGCATTCCTTCGCGGGCATGGTAGGCTTATGTACGCAAAACCACTACACTCGGATTGAGGATTCATGGAAGGACGCAGGCACAAGCGGCTGCAGGTCCAGGTCGGTTGCTGGATAGTCGGGGAAGACGACGTCGGCTTCTGCTGTTCATCCTTCGACATCTCGGACAACGGCATCTCCATCTACATCGAAGATCCGCTCCCCATCGGCAAGAGCGTCACCCTTCAGTTCTACACCCCATCTTCTGCAGCAGCCCTTTCCATTACTGCCGAGGTTATCTGGAGCCGGACAGAACCCGATGGCGCCATGGGTCTCAGGTTCGTCGACATCTCCGATGAGCAGTTGGGAACCCTCCGGGACCTCGCCCGCCAGCTGCGGCAGCGGGAATTCCAGAATCACCACCATCGATAAGAACCTGCCAGTACCCACTCGCCAGCCAGACAGACCGCCACAATTGACATCCCCCTCGATTTTCGCTACCATTGCAGCGGTTTCAACCGGTTAGCACATACAAAGAGGATCAAGCCCATGAAACGAAGCCGTCTTCTGCTCGGCATACTGCTGCTCGGCGCCCTGTGCGCCGCCTGCCAGGAAAAGGAAGCCCCCACCCCCTACAGCGAATCGACCCGCGGCAGCGCCGACGCGCCGGTGAAGGATGTCCCCAAGGACCTTCTCACCTCCCAGCAGGCATTCATGAATGTGGCAAAGGCAGTGACCCCGGCCGTGGTCAACATCTCCACCATCACCCGGAAGCGCGTGATCCAGCCGCAATTTGAATTCTCCCCGTTCTTCGACGATTTCTTCGGCGGAGGCCTGCCCCGTCCGCGCTACCGGCGTGAAAACAGCCTCGGCTCAGGCTTCATCATCAACCGCGAGGGGTACATCGTCACCAACAGCCATGTGGTGAAGGATGCGGAGAGCATCCAGATCAAGCTCTCCAATGAGAAGGTCTACAATGCCAAGGTCGTCGGACAGGACCCGAAGACCGACATCGCCGTCATCAAGGTCGTCGGCGCCAGCGATCTCCCCGTGGCGGTCCTGGGAGACTCGGACAAGCTCCAGGTCGGCCAGTGGGCCATTGCCATCGGCAACCCCTTCGGCCTCGACCGGACCCTCACCGTCGGGGTCATCTCCGCCACCGGCCGCTCCAACATGGGGATAGAGACCTACGAGGATTTCATCCAGACCGATGCATCCATCAATCCCGGCAACTCCGGAGGTCCGCTCCTCAACGTCTATGGTGAGGTGATCGGCATCAACACCGCCATAGTTGCGGCCGGACAGGGGATCGGCTTTGCCATCCCCATCAATATGGCCAAAAGCGTCGTCGACCAGTTGATCAAGAAAGGGAGCGTCTCGCGCGGCTGGCTCGGCGTCTCCATCCAGCCGGTCACCGACGAGATCGCCCAGTCGTTCGGCCTGAAAAAGGCAAAGGGAGCGCTCATCGCCGATGTCATGGCCGGCAGCCCCGCCGAAAAGGCGGGACTCAAGCAGGGAGACATCATCACTTCCTTTGCCGGCAAAGAGATCAAGGACGCGCGGCAGTTGCAGATGACGGTGGCCGACACCCCCACGGGGAAGCAAGTGCCGGTGGTGATCTTCCGCGACGGGAAACCGCTGACCCTTTCCATCACCCTCGCCAGCTCCGACAGCGCATCAGCCCAGAATCCCCGCTCGACCGAACCGCAGTCGGGCTGGTTCGGCCTGACCGTGGAAGAGCTCCCCCGCTCCATGCGCGCGGCCGGGTTGAAGGGGGTGGTGGTCACCGAGGTCGATCCTGAGGGGACGGCCGCCAGTTCAGGCATCCAGCGGGGCGACGTGATCATCTCCGTCAACCAGCAGCGCATCGCCAACGGTGCCGAGTACGGCAAGGCCATCCGCGATGCCGAGAAGCGGGGTTCCGTGGCGCTCCTGGTCAGGCGGGGCGACGCCAGCATATACTTTGTCCTGAAATTGCGGTAAGGTCGAATTACTGTATAATGGGATTGTTGTTCCATAGCATCGGCTTTACCAGCCAGAGGTGACCATGACGCTGATCGACAACCAAGACCAGGCCCGGCGCCTGGCCCGTGCCATCCTTTCGGACATAGCGCTGTACAACCCGGAAAAGGTTCAGGAAGGGATCAAGCACGATTCCATCTTCACCCTGCTTGCCGACGAGCTCGAAGAGGGGCGGCAGCACTTCATCTCCCGTGTTGCCCCCCATCTGGCGACATCCAATATTTACGACATCGCAGTGGTCGATGTCCTGATCAAGCGGGCCGGCAAGATCGAATCGACCATCTGGTAACCGACACCGCAGCATACCCTGGCAAAGGCGCGGTCATCCATCGCGCCTTTGCCGTTTTTTGGACCCCCACGTGACGACCATAGAGCTGGAATACCCCTTAGAGCACGGCACGGAACGGCTGGACCTGTTCGTTGCCACGTCCCTGGCAGAACTGTCCCGATCGGCGGTACACCGCCTGATCGAGTCGGGGATGATCACCGTCAACGGCATAGCGGCCAGGCCCTCGGTCAAGCTGAAGGGGGGAGACCGGATCGTCGTGACCCAGCCGCCGCCGGTCAGCGCCGAGGCCGCCCCGGAAGCGATACCGCTGGAGGTCCTGTACGAAGACGGCGATCTGATCGTCGTCAACAAGCCTGCCGGCATGGTGGTCCATCCGGGGGCGGGCAATCCGTCGGGGACCCTGGTGAACGCGCTGCTCGGCCACTGCACCGACCTGTCGGGCATCGGCGGCGAGCTCCGCCCCGGCATCGTCCACCGGATCGACAAGGATACGTCAGGAGTCCTCCTGGCGGCCAAAAACGACCGCGCCCACCAGCATCTCGCCCACCAGTTCAAAGAACACACCATCACCCGGATCTATTGCGCCCTGGTCTTCGGTTCGCCCAAGACGGATTCGGGCCGGATCGAATCGGCCATCGGCCGCCATCCGGTGGATCGCCAGCGGATGTCGAGCAAGGCCCGCCACGGCAAGCACGCCGTCACCCACTGGAAGGTGCTGGCGCGCTACCCCGGCGTTACGCTGCTGCAGCTCCGGCTGCAGACCGGCAGGACCCACCAGATCAGGGTCCACCTCTCCGAGGCAGGCTTCCCCCTGGTGGGAGACCAGCTCTACGGCAGCAGCGGCCGCCTGGCCGGCGTTGTGAACACGCGGGTCCGGGCAGTGCTCAAGGGGATGCAGCGCCAGGCCCTGCACGCCAAGACCCTCGGCTTCATCCACCCGACCAGTGGCGAATACCTGAAATTCGACACCGACCTTCCCGAAGACATGGCCCGGATCGTAAGCGATCTCGAAGGGCTTGAAGGACCATAACAAGGAGCAGACAATGGAACAGAAAAAGGCCGGCAAGATCCACTACCTGGAACCACAGCTCATGACCTCTGCCGGCATGGCTGCTGCAGGCTTCACCACGCGCCACGAAGGGGTTTCCCGCCCTCCCTACAACTCGCTCAACCTGGGGCTGAACACCCTCGATTCCTCCCACAGCGTGCAGGGGAACCGCAGCCTGCTGGCGCGCGCCTTCGGGACGCGCACCGAACGGCTTCTGACCGTATCACAGGTCCACGGCACCGACATCCTGGTGGTGGACAGCCCGAACGAGGATGTCACCCATTTCCTCAAGCTGGAGTGCGACGGCATCATCACCAACCAACCCGGCATCATGATCGGCATCGGCGTGGCCGACTGCATCCCCATCCTGCTCTTCGACCCGGTGCAGCGGGTGGCAGCTTCCCTGCATGCCGGGTGGAAGGGAACCGCAAACCGGATCGTCCCCAAGGGGGTGGAAGCAATGGCGAGCCAGTTCGGCACGAACCCCGGTGACCTGATCGCCGCCATCGGCCCCGGCATCGGGCCGTGCTGCTACGAAGTGGACGAACCGGTCCGGGCGGCCTTTGCCCAGGAACCGGGGGTATGGGCAGAAGCTGCCCGCGAAACCGGCAAGGGAAAGTGGCGGCTCGACCTTGCCCTTGCCAACCAGCAGCAGATGGCTGCCTGCGGCATCGCACCCGCACGGATCGAGACGACCCAGCACTGCGTCTCCTGCACGCCCGAGCTCTTCTTCTCCTACCGACGCGACGGCGGCGATACGGGGCGCCAGATGGGCTTCATCATGCTTTCATGAGCCGTCGCTGGCGCCTCTTCAGCGTCCTGTCCTTCCTCTATCTCCTGGCCTATTTCTACCGGGTTTCCATGGCGGTCCTGGCTGGCGACTTAAGCCGCGACCTCGCCCTGGATGCCGTTCAGCTCGGCACCCTTTCCGGGGCGTTCTTCTACGCCTTTGCCGTCACCCAGTTGCCGCTCGGCCCCCTGCTCGACCGTTACGGCGGCAAACGGATCGTCCTTCTGAGCGGTCTGGCAACGATCTGCGGCTGCATCGTCTTTGCGCGCGCCACGGACTATCCCCAGGCGCTCCTCGGCCGCATCCTGCTCGGCACCGGCTCTGCCAGCGTCCTGATGGGCTCGCTCCGGGTCTTCACCAATTGGTTCGATCGCCGGGAATTCGGCCAGGTCTCCGGATTCATCATCGCCGTTGGCAACATCGGCAACCTGGCCGGGACCGCACCCCTGGCGCTTGCGGCGGCAGTCGCCGGCTGGCGCACGACCTTTCTGGCCGTGGCAGGCATCCAGGCCGCGGCCCTGCTGCTCGCCCTGGCAATGGTCAGCGAACGCCCCTGCAACACCGCGCAGGACGGCGATCTGCAGACCGCTCCTCCGGTGCGCCTGCTGGACGGCCTGCGCCAGGTCCTTGCCACCCCTTCCTACTGGCTCCTGTCGTTTCTGGCTTTTTCCTGGTATGCCAACTACATGGCGGTCCAGGGGCTCTGGGGAGGCCCCTACCTGGTAGACGCCGTCGGGCTCTCCGCAGAAGGGGCGGGCCGGATGCTCCTGGCCACCTCGCTCGGCTTCCTGGTCGGCTGCCTCTGCGTGGGAACCGCCACAGAACGGCTGTTCCGCTCCCCCCGGCGCACCCTGCTCTGCGGCCAGCTGCTGCTGCTTGCCTGCATGTCGCTCTTCCTCGGTCCGGCCGAACGGCTCCCGGCCCAGCTCCTGGCGCCCCTCTTCTTCCTGATGGGGATTGCCGTCTCCAGCGGCGTCTCCATTTATGCCATGATCCGCGAAAGCTTTCCCCCTGCCATCATCGGCTCGGCCCTCACCGCCGTGAACTTTTTCATCCTCATGGGGGCCGCCACCATGCAGCAGCTCATGGGCGGAGTGATCGCCCGCTACGGAAAGACAGCCGCCGGCTACCCCGGCGCGGCATACCATGCCGCTTTCCTGCTTCCCATCTCCCTGCTGGCCCTGTCGATCCTGTTCTTTCTCCGGGTGCGCGACCCGCACCCCGCCGCGAAAGCGAATTCCGCTGGTCTTTGAGCAGACTCTCTGCTATATAGAGGCTACCAACGACCCGATCTCACCGCGATACCCACCCCAGCAAAGTTGCAGTGAGCCGTGGCAGGCAACGGCACGGAACCGACGGCGCATGCCGATATTCCGCCAGCCTTCGCACCGGCACCTGCCCGGCCGTTCATGCATAGCCCGCATCTTTGTGCCAGGAGGTCAGGAATGAACCCCGTCACCATCGCCCGTATCGCCCTTGCAGCAGTCACGCTCTTCTGTCTCGGCTGCTCCCAGAACTTTTACAATGTCCCGCGCGACACCTATGAGAAGCAGGTCCGCATCCTGGGTGTCGCTCCGATCATGACCGATGCCGACTCCGACATCCGCCATCCCGAAAAGGCGGTTCTGGTCAACATGATCAAGGACTACAACCGCAGGAACCAGCAGGAACTGGTTGCCCAGCTCAGGGACACGGGAACCTACTATACCGTGCTCCCCCTGGACGACGACCCTGACCAGCTGTTCAATTCGCTCGTTTTCCGACGCGAGCGGCGGGAAGATGCGGGCATTGCCTACAACAAGTATTTCTACAAGGGACCCGCGCTCAAGGAGCTGTTTGCCAAAAACCGGATCGACGCCCTGCTGCTGGTGGTGGTGAGCGGCCTGAGTGCGAAGGATACCGTCCGCTCCTGCAACCTGATGGAATACCTGGAATGCGACTACAACTCCCTGATCATGACCGGGCAGGTCCTGGATGCCGAGGGGAACATCCTCTGGGAATATCCCAACTTCAAGCAGCGGCGGATCTCGGCCCCCTCCTTCTTCGCGCTGCAGTACCCGGATTTCGACGAGGCCCGGGCCAATGTCTCGGACAAGGTAGAGGTGAAGTTCAAGACCATTCCGGGGATCGGCCGCGCATTCGACAAGAGCGAAAAATCCAGCGTGCGGGATAACGTCAAGGTCTCCGAGCTGTATAATGCCGCCTTCGACGACATGGTGTCGCTGCAGCGTCCCGAGTTCAACTGGTTCGGCCTGAAGGAGAAGGAAAAGGAGAAGACCGCCCCGACAGAGGAGACCATGGAGTTCAAGCCGGTCACGGCGACGCAGCCCGCGCCGGTTGCGACACAGCCCGTGGCGCCGGTCCAGCCGCAGGCAGCGCCCCAATCCACCATCCCGGACGTGACCCAGGAGCAGCCGCTGAACATCGCCCCGCCGACACAGATCAAGGAACTGCCGGTCAACTGACGGCAGCATCCAGCCTATTCGACGACAACGCCCGTCCGGATTATGTCCGGACGGGCGTTGTCGTTACCCGTTCACGCTCCCTCCCCCTAGCGGCCGGAAACCGCTGCCGACGCTCGCATCCCAGTCGATGACGCCGTCCGGGTCGAAGGCCTGCCGGACAGCCGGCTGGGCCAGCACCTCTGCCGGCCTCCCCACCGCGAGCAGCTCCCCCCCCGACAGCATCACCAGCCGGTCCATGAGCGTCGCAATCCAGAGATCGTGCAGCGAGACGAACACCGAAACCCCGCGCTCCCGGCTGATCTC
>Ga0208371_1000265_pt1 | contig 14532 bp, 8 predicted proteins | sample SubbioCR12Aug_1A_FD_184827 | JGI IMG/M metagenome (GOLD analysis project Ga0208371, IMG submission 184827) | Serpentinite rock and fluid subsurface biosphere microbial communities from McLaughlin Reserve, California, USA - CR12Aug_1A (SPAdes) | ecosystem: Environmental > Terrestrial > Deep... | reverse complement strand
TATTGGCAAAGACCGCATCTTCATTGGCTGCAGTGTACGCAGGCGAACGGAAAAGAATGTTTCTGCCGGAGTGGTAATCGTGGCAAGGCGCTACAATCGCGAAGTGTCGGGGTATGAATCCATGTGGCTGGTGGCAATGTTCGATTTGCCCGTCTTGACCAAGGCTGAACGGCGGGCGGCAACGCAGTTTCGGCAGATGCTCCTGAAGCGGGGATTCATGATGCTGCAGCTTTCGGTCTATGCCCGATTCTGCAACAGCGAGGAAGCGAGCGGCATTCATCGCAAGTACGTGAGCCTTGCCCTCCCTCCAAAGGGGGAGGTCCGGCTAATATCTGTAACTGATCGGCAGTTTGCCAAAATGGAGGTCTTTTTTGGGAAAAAACGGCGAGATCCTGAGCCTGAGCCTGAGCAAATTCTTCTGTTTTGATCGGGTTGAAAAGTTTAGACCTCCCGAACTTTCAGCTGGTTACGGGAGGTCTAGTGTACTTAGGAAACGGTTCTTCTTCAACAACAACGCCACACCCCCTATGTGGTTGACAGGGTAAAGTGTACTTAGGAAACGGTTCTTCTTCAACAACAACCAAAGACTTGATATTGGCCGGCGGAGAACGAGTGTACTTAGGAAACGGTTCTTCTTCAACAACAACCGAATTGATATCCATGAACCCAGTGCAGAAAGTGTACTTAGGAAACGGTTCTTCTTCAACAACAACCTACAGCCCGCCCGGCAGACCAGCCTGGCGAGTGTACTTAGGAAACGGTTCTTCTTCAACAACAACTTAACAACTCGATTTGTGCCGACCGTGCCGAGTGTACTTAGGAAACGGTTCTTCTTCAACAACAACGCAATGTGACGACCAGGCGACGGCGCCGGTGTAGTGTACTTAGGAAACGGTTCTTCTTCAACAACAACCTGCAGCCGCGGCCCCCTCGTACCCGACCGAGTGTACTTAGGAAACGGTTCTTCTTCAACAACAACCTCCTGGAACTGGCGGCGCTCACCCAGCGCAGTGTACTTAGGAAACGGTTCTTCTTCAACAACAACCCGGCGTCCATATGCCGCACCAAATCGTCGAAGTGTACTTAGGAAACGGTTCTTCTTCAACAACAACGCTGGAGGTGGAATGGCGCGCCGCACTGATAGTGTACTTAGGAAACGGTTCTTCTTCAACAACAACCTCACCATCAAGCTAACGACGAGCAGATAAAGTGTACTTAGGAAACGGTTCTTCTTCAACAACAACGGTGAGGCCGGGATAGGCGATGGACCACATAGTGTACTTAGGAAACGGTTCTTCTTCAACAACAACTTGAATGCCGCCTCTGCACTGGGTTCTGGGAGTGTACTTAGGAAACGGTTCTTCTTCAACAACAACCCATCACCACGTCTGCCACGGCCGGGACGGAGTGTACTTAGGAAACGGTTCTTCTTCAACAACAACCCAAAACGTCATTGCCTTCCTTACCCGCCTGAGTGTACTTAGGAAACGGTTCTTCTTCAACAACAACACTACGTCCCCAGCGGCTACGGTTGCAAGTGCAGTGTACTTAGGAAACGGTTCTTCTTCAACAACAACACCTGGTGCAGTCTCCGGCGTTCTCATGGAAGTGTACTTAGGAAACGGTTCTTCTTCAACAACAACCCAGATATCTTGGCGGAGATCAATGGTTGTAGTGTACTTAGGAAACGGTTCTTCTTCAACAACAACGCTCCAGTTGCCTATCTGTGTCGCCGTGTCAGTGTACTTAGGAAACGGTTCTTCTTCAACAACAACCATTCACAGGTGCAGTGGTAGTGCCAACGAGTGTACTTAGGAAACGGTTCTTCTTCAACAACAACCGCGCTCTTGAGCAATGGAACCCGGCAATCAGTGTACTTAGGAAACGGTTCTTCTTCAACAACAACCCAGGGTGCGGATGAACGTGTTGACCGATTAGTGTACTTAGGAAACGGTTCTTCTTCAACAACAACCCAGGGCGGATGAACGTGTTGACCGATTAGTGTACTTAGGAAACGGTTCTTCTTCAACAACAACACCCCGGTATCGCTCCCCGCCATCTCCGCAGTGTACTTAGGAAACGGTTCTTCTTCAACAACAACCCCCCGAGAGCCTGCAAGCTCAGAGGGGCAAGTGTACTTAGGAAACGGTTCTTCTTCAACAACAACTGTACAGCCAGGACCCGAGCAGGCACACGGAGTGTACTTAGGAAACGGTTCTTCTTCAATTAATGAGACAAGAAAGCCCGCCCGGAGGCGTTCCGGACGGGCTTCTTTACGTCGATGGGCAATGGCGGTAAGTCTAGAACTTCACCCTGAGCCCGACCGCCACGTTGTGGCTCTCGAATTTCATTTCTGCGGTGGAACCGTTCAACTGGTTGCCTCTATCGAATTCTGCCGTGTCGGTGCCGAAGTAGCGGTAGCCCACGTCCAGCGACAGCCGGCGGTTGAGTGCAATCTCCACGCCGGCGGCTGCCTGGTAGGCGAAGGCAGTGGCATCGTCTTTATAATACAGTAACGTGCCGTCTGCGGCGTCGGTGTCGCTCAGGTGGAGACTCGCCCCGCCGATGCCGCCTCCGAAATAGGGGGTAACCGGCGTGTCATTGTGCAGGTCGAAATAAACGTTCGCCATGTAGGCAAGCACCCCGAGATCTCCGTCTGTATTGCGATAAAACGTCGGAGTGATGTTGTCAGTGACAGAGTCTATTTCCGAGTGTTTGTAGGAAAGCTCCCCTTCCAGGCGGACGTAGCCGAAATCGTACCCTCCCGTACCGCCCACATAGATGCCGGGATCAAGCTCAACCCGGTCATCGATCTGTTGGGTTCCCAGGTAATCGTATGCGGTGACAGTGGTATCCTTGGGCATGCTGACACCGAGAAAGCCGGAAACATACGCGCCCGGCCGGGGGGGCGCTGCCATGCTGATTGCCGGGATCGAAAGGGCCGCGACGACCGCGGCAATGATGAGTTTGCTGTTCATGGGTATTCCTCCTGGTTTCAATTGGGCGCGGCTTCTGCCGTGCCGGTCAGGGAGCCCCGCAGCGGGGCTCGTTCATGGGAATCGGCTCTGTACCGGGTGTAACGCAGCCGGTTGGATTCGGTTGACCCGGATCAGGCGAAAAAATCATTCAGTAGAATTTCGTCAATCCGAACAGGAACTTGCTCCCGTTCAGCGGCTCGTTCGGCTCGGCGGTGCCGGCATTGGAGACGTGGTGGTAGCGGTATTCCCCCATGAGCGCCAGTCCCTTTTGCAGCAGGTACTGGACGCCGATGCCCCCCTGGTAGGAAAAGTCGAGACGGGTTCCCATGGTCGGCAGCCCCAGGTCGACAAAGAGGACACCCCCGCCGGCAAACAGGTAGGGGAGCAGCCTTTCCCCGGCCAGGCCGGTGAACTTCCAGCTCCCCAGCAGGTAGCCGCCGGTCATTACCCGGTTGTCCCGGTTCACGGCCAGGTGGAGCGGCAGCTCCAGCAGCAGCTCGTGCCGCCCCTGCCACCAGGCCCCGTGGCCGGCTTCCGGGGAAAGAAAACGGCCGTAGCGGGCGATGGCGTCCACGGTCTGCACCTCGGTCCGGGTGGCGCCGAATCCCGGATGGGTGATGCCGTAGCCAGCGAGAAATGCCAGCTCGCTGTCGGCCGAGGCGATGTCGGCGGCCCGTGCCGCTGTTCCCCCGGCGCAGAAGAGCGCCAGGAGCAGGATGATCCGTGACAGGTTCATGGGGTCACCATTTCTGCTTCATCTCGAAGGCGAGGATCTCCGGCAGATGCCGCAGGAAGGTGAGAATGCTGTGGGGAGATTTCCAGATCATGGTGGTATAGCCCCAGTGGATGCGGCTTCGGTGGTAGAAGCGCCGGATGAATTCGTCGTAGAGCCCTTCCAGCTGCTCTTTGGTCATGCCGTGGGGGACGAAGACGAAGTTCATGCAGTTCATCAGCGGCCATTCCTCGTTGAAGCTCCCCTGCTCGCGGATGGTGGCGTAGAGCGGAGCGCCGGGGAAGGGGGTGAACTTGGTGACGTTGATCTCGTCCAGGGGGAGCTGGAGGGCATAGTCGATGGTCCGCCGGATCGACACCTCGTTTTCCCCCGGCAGCCCCACCATGAAGAGCCCCTTCACCCGCATGCCGGTCCGCCTGACCATCTGCAGCTTCTGTTGGACATCGTCCAGGCCGTAGAAGGTACGGTGCTTTTTGATCACCTCCGGGTCGCCCGACTCGATGCCGAAGTTGACCTGCCAACAGCCGGAGCGCTTGAGGAGCTGCAAAAGCTCCGCATCCACGTGCTCCAGCCGGGCGATGCAGTTGTAGGTCACCGCCAGCCGCTCCTTCTCCTTCAGCTCGCAGAACCGGGCCACGCGGCTCCGGTCGGTGGTGAAGAGATCGTCGTAGAAAAAGACGTGGCGGATACCGTAATCGTGGTTGAGCATCTTCAGGTGTTCGACGATATATTCGGGCGAGTTGAAGCGGAAGCCGCGGGAAAAGACCGAGCGGTCGCAGTAGGAGCACTGGTACGGGCAGCCCCGGCTGGAGATGATGCTGGTGTTGGGGGAGGTGGGGTAGCTGAAGAGCGGCAGGGTGTAGCGCTCCGGGAAGCGGGGGAGCCGGTGATAGGCCGGGAAGGGGAGGGTGTCCAGGTCGGCGATATGCTCGCGGACCGCCGTCAGGGTGCCGATCCCCTCCTTGCGGAAGCCGATGCCGGGGATGGTCTCCACGTTGCGGCAGCCGGCAGCCACCAGCTCGTAAAAGCTCTGCTCGCCTTCGCCGATCACCAGGAAGTCCACGGCCGGGAATGCGTCCAGCAGCCCGACCCCCACGGAACAGGCATGGGCTCCGCCGAAGACCGTGACGATCTCCGGGGCACGCTCCTTGAGGAGGCTCGCCACACCGTACCCCTCCATGAAGGAGGAGGTGGTGCAGGAGAAACCGACCACGTCCGGCCTGCGCCGCAGGATCTCGGCCACCAGCGCCTCTGCCGTCATGGGGGAGGCATAGCAGTCGATGATCTCCGTGGCGATGCCGCGTGCCTCCAGGTAGGCGGCGATGCTCATCATACCCAGGGGGGGCATCAGGTTGAAGATGGTGGTGATGTCTTTTCCGGTGCCCATCCAGTTGCTGCCGTAGGGATGGACGAACAGGACGTTCATGAGGGCTCCCTCGCGGGGTGTCGTATCGGGAGACCATGCTAGTCGGTTTGCCGGGAGAAAGCAAACGGAAACGTCAGGCCTGTCCTGCCTCTGCCAGGGGTGGGCGGCGGCGCGGGATTCACTTTAGGCTTGTATCTCGCCCCTGCTGTGTCATAATCACGAGTGTTCCGTCTCCCCTGCGAGACAGGGCGCCCGGGACTTTTTCCCATATGTCGTCCCTCCGGAAACCCCGGCCGGGACGTTGCGTTTTTTCATCCGATCCACACCCAGGGGGGTGCATGAAACGGTCCAGTCAGGCAGAGTATTTCCCCTTCGTCATCCCGGTTGCACAGAGGCTCTGGAACGAGCTGGAGCTGGGCTCCGCCACCGCAACCATCCGGGAGCGGCGGCTTCCCACCATCATGTTTTTCCGCGAACTGGCCGTCCGGCTCACCCGGCAGCTTCCCGCCGGCAGCGTGCCGGTACAGGCGGGCATGCTGAACCTCTATGCCCTGCAGGGGCGGATATTCCGCTACATCATCAGGCGCTACACCGAAGAGCAGTGCCCCGGCATCCTGGAGAGCGCCCTGGCCGACGCCGGCTTCGCCTGTGGCTCGCCCGCGCTCTTCTCCGTGGCGGAGCGCTTCTGCGCCCACTTCCCCGGCAACGACCTCCTCTTCGGCGCCGTCCAATCCCCGGCCGACTGGCTTCTTGCCGACGATGCGGCCCACGGACGGAAGCGGCAGGTCGCCACGGAGCTTTTGCTGCTCCGGCTCGCTGCCGAGAACCGCGCCCTCGACCCGTTCCGCCCGATCCTGGACGACCGGGAGCTGGCAGCCACCAGCAGCTATCCGCAGGTGGTGGGAGGGGTGGAACGGCAGCTCGCCGCGGCGCCTGCGGTCGACCCCTTCGAATGCACCCTGCCGGAACTGCTCCGGATTCCCCTCCTTGCCGCACCCGATTCCCTTTACGACCAGCTTGAGTTCATCCGGACCCGGTGGCGGGCTGTCCTCCCCGAGGAGCTTCTGGTGGAGATCCAGTCCGCCTTTGCCGTGGTGCAGGAGGAGAGCAGGATCTTCGCCCCCCGCGGCGAGCCCGGCGGCGCGCCGGTGCTGGAATTCGGCCCCGGCCGGGGCGGGGTGAACGACTATTACCCGGAACCTGAGCTCTTTTCCGCCGACGTGGACTGGATGCCCAACGTGGTCCTGATCGCCAAGATGGTCTACGTCTGGCTCGGCCAGCTCTCCCTCCAGTATGGCCGCGAGATTACCAGGCTCGACCAGATCCCCGATGCCGAGCTGGACCGCCTGGCCCGCTGGGGGGTGACCGGCCTCTGGCTGATCGGGCTCTGGGAGCGCTCTCCCGCCTCCCAGAAGATCAAGCAGATCACCGGCAATCCCGAGGCGATCTCCTCGGCCTATTCGCTCTTCGACTATGCCATCGCCGTTGACCTGGGGGGTGAAGCGGCTCTCTGGAACCTGCGCGACCGGGCGCTCAAGCGGGGCATCCGCCTTGCCAGCGACATGGTCCCCAACCATACCGGGATCTATTCCAAGTGGACCGTGGAGCACCCGGACTGGTTCGTCCAGCTCGATTATCCCCCCTATCCGACCTATTCCTTCGGCGGCCCGGACCTCTCCTTTGCGCCGGAGGTGAGCCTGCACATCGAGGACGGCTACTGGGACCGGACCGAGGCTGCGGTGGTCTTCAAGCACTACGACCACCGGGACGGCCGCACCCGCTACATCTACCACGGCAACGACGGCACCAGCACCCCCTGGAACGACACTGCCCAGCTCAACTACCTGAATCCCGAGGTGCGGGAGGCGGTGATCAACACCATCCTCCACGTGGCCCGGATGTTCCCGATCATCCGCTTCGATGCGGCCATGACCCTGGCCAAGCGGCACTTCCAGCGGCTCTGGTTCCCCCAGCCGGGCCATGGCGGCATCCCGTCCCGCTCCGAGCACGGCATGACCCGCGACGAGTTCGACGCCGCCATGCCCGAGGAGTTCTGGCGCCAGGTGGTGGACCGGGTGGCGGCCGAGGCGTCTGACACCCTGCTGCTCGCCGAGGCGTTCTGGCTCATGGAGGGGTACTTCGTCCGGACCCTGGGGATGCACCGGGTCTACAACAGCGCCTTCATGAACATGCTGAAGATGGAGGAGAACGCCAAGTACCGCCAGACCGTGAAGAACGTGCTGGAGTTCAACCCCCAGGTGCTGCAGCGCTTCGTCAACTTCATGAACAACCCGGACGAAAAGACCGCGGTGGAGCAGTTCGGCAAGGAGAACAAATACTTCGGCGCCTGCGTCCTCCTGGTCACCATGCCGGGGCTCCCCATGCTCGGGCATGGCCAGGTGGAGGGGTTCCACGAGAAGTACGGCATGGAGTACAAGCGGGCCTACTGGAACGAGGCGGTGGACGAGCACCTGGTGCGGGAGCACGAATGGCGGGTCTTCCCGCTCATGCGGCGGCGCTGGCTCTTTTCCGGCGCCGAGAACTTCGTCTTCTACGACTTCTGGTCCGAAGGGCACGTGAACGAGGATGTCTTCGCCTATTCCAACCGCTCCGGCGACCAGCGCGGCATCATCGCCTACCACAACCGGTTCGCCTCCACCTCGGGCTGGATCAGGAGCTCCACCTCCTTTGCCGTGAAGAACGCGGCCGGAGAGACGGAACTGCGCCAGACCACCCTGGGGCACGCCCTCGGCTTCAAGGGGGACGGCCGCCACTACTACCTGTTCCGCGACTACGCCAGCGGCCTCGAATATATCCGCAACGGCCGCGAACTCTGCGAGCAGGGGCTGTTCGTGGCGATGGAGGCCTACGAATACCATGCCTATCTCGATTTCCGCGAGGTCTGGGACGACGAGTACGGCACCTGGGGCAAACTCTGCCACCAGCTCCAGGGTGGGGGAGTGCCGAACCTGAACGAAGAGGTGAAGCAGGTCCGCTTTGCCGCGCTGATCGATCAGGTGCGGGTGCTGCTCGATCGGCACCATGGGCTGTTGACCGGGGACTTCGGAGAACTGGATGCCAGCGGGCTGAAAGATGCCCGCACTGCCTTTGCCGACGACCTGGCAGCCTTCATGACGGCCCTGGCAGAGCAGGCCGGGCTGGCAGATGCCGCGCCAATGGCGCTTGCGCAGGCGGTTCTCAAGGAGCTCTCCTTCCTGGAAGGCCTCAGTAGCGCCAAGGGTGCGCAGGCAGAGACCCTGGCCGGCTACACGGCCCGTCTGCTGGCCTTTGCCTGGCTCTCGCTCCACCGTGTCGGCGAGCTGGAGGGGCTGGAGGAGATGGCGGCTGCCTCGGCGGAGCTGGTGACGACCTATGGCCTGTTCCGGCCGCTGCAGGAGGAGCTCTATGCCGAAGGGGGCGGAAAGGACGATCCGCTTGCGGCCTTTGATGTGCCGAGCCTGATCAACCTCTTCCTGGTGCTGCTCCACTGGCAGGAGCTCTTGACCCTTCCCGCCGGGGAAGAGGAGGAGTGGCTGGACGAGCTGCTCTCAGACCGCGAGGCCGCAGCCTTTATCGGCCGGCATGCCAGCGGCGGCTTCGACTGGTTCATCAAGGAGCGCTGGGAACTGCTGGTCTCCTGGCTGGCGCTCACGGCGCAGGTCGCCGAGGCGGGCGCGGCAAAGAGCGGCAAGGTCCCTGTTGCCAGGAAAAAGGCCATCGACACCGTGCAGAAGGCCCTGACGGCGCGGGCTGCCGCAGCCGGTTACCGGGTGGATCGGTTCCTTGCCGGCCTTGGAAACGGTGGACATGGGAAAAAGTAGGCAACCGGGCGCTTCGGGCGGGATCGATTCCGCTCAGGCCGGCTCCGCTCCCCTGCAGGCCGAAATGGACCGGCTCTGCAGCGAGCTGATCGGCCGCGATGCGCGGATGCTCGCCCTGGCGCGGCAGTACTTCACCCTCGCCGACCTGCGGACCGTCGATTCCCGCCGCATCGGCAGCGGGTTCATCGGCGGCAAGGCCGTGGGGATGCTCCTGGCGCGCGCCATTCTCCAGACCGACCGGGACGGCGGCTGGAACACCCTCCTGGAACCGCACGACTCCTTCTATATCGGTACCGACCTCTTTCAATCCTTCATCGACCACAACGGCTGGGAGCAGATCTCCCGCGAACAGCGGAGCACGGAAGGCTTTCTCTCCGGCGCGGCTCGCCTGCACGAACTCTTCCTCCAGGGGACCTTTCCCGCCGATGCCCGCCGGGATTTCCGCCGCCTGCTCGACTATTTCGGCCAGTACCCGATCATCGTCCGCTCGTCGAGCCTGCAGGAAGACGGTTTCGGCAACGCCTTTGCCGGCAAGTACGACAGCTTTTTCTGCGTCAACCAGGGGCCGCTTAACGAGCGGCTTGCCGAGTTCGAATCGGCGGTGCGCCGCATATACGCCAGCGCCATGAGCGACGAGGCGCTGCAGTACCGGCTTCGGCGCGGGCTCGACCGCCGCGAGGAGCAGATGGCGGTCCTGGTGCAGCGGGTCTCCGGCAGGCGGGAGGGGGACTATTTCATGCCCGCCTTTGCCGGGGTGGGGATCTCCTACAACACCTTTGTCTGGCATCCCTCCATCGACCCCACGGCCGGCATGCTCCGGCTGGTGGTGGGGCTCGGCACCAGGGCCGTGGACCGGGTGGAGGGGGATTACCCCCGCATCGTCTCCCTGGACCAGCCGATGCTCCTCCCCTTTGCCGATCAGGACGACTTGCGCCGCTTCTCCCAGCGGGACGTGGACTTGCTCGATATCGACGCCGACGCCCTGAGGACCGTGTCGCTGCGCGAGATCGTGCAGCGCGAGCATCGCATCCCCCTGGAGCTCTTTGCCCAGCGGGACGGCAGCAACTGGCTGGTGACCTTTGAAAAGCTCCTGACCCGGACCCCGTTCGCCGAGACCATGCGCCGGATGCTGACGACGCTCCAGCAGGCCTACGACTACCCGGTGGATGTGGAGTTCACCGGCAATTTCCTCGCCGACGGCGCCCTGCAGCTCAACGTGGTGCAGTGCCGCCCCCTGCAGACCCGCGGCGTCCAGGCGCAGCGGGTGGAGATCGATGAGCAGCCCGACGAGGCCACCCTGTTCCGTTCCGTGGGCAACTTCATGGGGGGGAGCGTGGTCCAGCCGATTCAACGGGTCATTGCGGTCGACCCGGAGGGCTACACCGCGCTCTCCCTTTCCGACAAATACGAGCTCGCCCGGATCGTCGGTCGGCTCAACCGGATGATCCCGTCGCGGGAGGAGCAGCCGACCCTTTTGATGGGGCCGGGACGCTGGGGGACCACCACACCGGGGCTCGGGGTGCCGGTCAGGTTCGCCGAGTTCAACGCCATGGCAGCCCTGGCCGAGGTCGCTTTTTCTGCCGGCGGGCTGATGCCGGAGCTCTCCTTCGGCTCCCATTTCTTCCAGGACCTGGTGGAGTCGGGGATCGTCTATGTCGCCCTCTACCCGGATCGGGCCGATTGTTTTCTCAACGGGGCGCTCCTGGCCGCGCTCCCCAACCGGCTGGCCGATCTCCTGCCCGACGATGCGCGTTTTGCGCCGATCGTCAGGGTCGTCGATCTTGCCGGCGAGTTTCGCCTGATGGCCGATATCGTCAGCCAGAAGGTGGCATGCGTGCACGCAGGGGAAGGCACGGTGCCGGGGGGAGGAGCCAAACGGTGACGTCGGACGGACAGAGCGGTCTCCGCGAAGGGTGTATCACCACGGGCCTGCCGGGGCTCGACAGGGTGCTGGACGGGCTGGAACCGGGCGACAACGTGGTCTGGCGGGTGGACAGCGTGGACGATTACCGCGAGTTCGTCCGCCCGTTCGTGGCCGCGGCCCTGGAATCGGGCCGGCAGGTGGTCTATGTCCGCTTCGCGGCCGAGCCGCCGCTTCTGGACGACGACCCGCGCATTGCCGTGGTCGATCTGGATGCCCAGCGCGGCTTCGAATCCTTCACGGTCCGGCTCCACGTGCATATCGCCATGGCCGGCCCCGAGGCGTTCTACGTCTTCGACTGCCTGTCGAGCCTCCTGGATGCCTGGGCCACCGACGCCATGATCGGCAACTTCTTTGCCGTCACCTGTCCGCTTCTCTTCGACCTGGAGACGGTCGCCTATTTTGCCCTCCTGCGCGACACCCATCCCTTTGCCACGGTCAGCCGCATCCGCTCCACCACCCAGCTCCTGATCGACCTCTACAGCACCGAGGGGGAGCTCTACCTCCACCCGCTCAAGGTCTGGCGCCGTTCGTCCCCCACCATGTTCCTGCCGCACCGCCGCCGCGGGGATGTCTTTGTGCCGATCACGGCGAGCTACGAGGCCTCCCGGCTCTTCATGGCGCTCCATAGCGGCAAGGCCGAGGTCTACGTCCCGCTCGACCACTGGGAGCGGCTCTTTCTGCGCGCCTCCCGGCTGGTGCGGGGGAAGGGGAGCGCCCGGAGCCGCCAGGCCATGGTGGACGAGTTCTGCCGGCTCCTGTTCGGTTCCGACGAGCGGATGCTGGCCCTTGCCCGGCGCTTCATGACCCTGGAGGACTTTCTCCTGCTCAAGGAGCGGTTCATCGGCACCGGCTACGTCGGCGGCAAGGCGGCCGGGCTCCTGCTGGCCCGCGCCATCCTCCGCACCGACACCTCGCACGACTGGGAGGCGGTGCTCGAACCCCACGACTCCTTTTTCTTCGGCTCGGACCTCTTCCATACCTACCTGGTGCACAACGGCTGGTGGCGGGTCTTCATGGAGCACAAGGCGAAGAAGGGCTATTTCAGCGGCGCGGCCAAGCTGCGCAAGCTCCTCCTGCTCGGCTCCTTCCCCCCGGAGATCCGCGAGGAGTTCCAGAAGCTCCTGGAGTATTACGGCCAGTACCCGCTGATCGTCCGGCTGAGCAGCCTGCAGGAGGACGGCTTCGGCAATGCCTTTGCCGGCAAGTACGGCAGCTATTTCTGTGTCAACCAGGGGACCCCGGAAGAGCGCTTCTGCCAGTTCGAGGAAGCGGTGCGGATGGCCTATGCCAGCACCATGAGCGAGGATGCCCTGGAATACCGGCTGCAGCGGGGGCTCGACCGCCAGGAGGAGCAGATGGCCCTGGTGGTGCAACGGGTGGCCGGGGCCTACCATGGCCGCTACTTCTTCCCCGACATCGCCGGGGTCGGCTTCTCCTACAACACCTTTGTCTGGGACGAAAACGTCGACCCCCGCGCCGGCATGCTCAGGCTGGTCTTCGGCCTCGGCACCAGGGCCACGGCCAGGGTGGAGGGGGACTACACCCGCATCGTCTCCCTGGACCAGCCGACCGTGATCCCCTTTGGCAGCCAGGAGAGCGCCCGCCGCTTCAGCCAGCGCCAGATCGACCTGCTCGACATTGCGGAGAACATCCCTGCCACCGTGCCGATCAGCCGGCTTCTGGCCGAGGGGGTAGAGTTTCCGGAGATCTTCGGCAGCCGGGCTCCCCAGCCGGCCGGCCGCACGGGGCGCGGCAGCGAGCGCCTCCCCACCTTCGACCGTTTCCTGGCCGACAGCGACTTTGCCCCGCTCATGCGCCTGATGCTGGCGACCCTGGAAAAGGCCTACAACTACCCGGTGGACGTGGAATTCACCGTCACCTCGACGCCGGAAAGGGAGCTCAGGATCAACCTGGTGCAGTGCCGCCCCCTGCAGACCCGCGGGGTCCAGGTCCGGCGGGTGGAGGTGCCGGCAGAGGTGGCCGAAGATGCGCTCCTGTTCCGCTCGCTGGGGAATTTCCTCGGGGGGAGCATTGTCCAGCCGATCCGGCGGGTGATCCAGGTGGTCGACGATGCCTTTCTCGCCTTGCCGCTGGTGGAGCGCTACGAGCTGGCCCGGGTCATCGGCCGCCTCAACCGGCTCAACCCCGGCCGGGACGAACTGCCGACCCTGCTGCTGGCGCCGGGCCGCATCGGCACCACCTCCCCCGAGATGGGGGTGCCGGTCCGCTTTGCCGAGATCGACGGGCTGGCCGCCATCGTCGAGGTCGCCTTTGTCGCCGGCAGCCTGATGCCGGAACTCTCCTTCGGCTCCCATTTCTTCCAGGACCTGGTGGAATCGGGGGTCTTCTACGTGGCGCTCTATCCGGAGCGCCCCCCCTGCATCCTCAACCAGGCGCTTCTGGCCGGCCTCCCCAACCGGCTGGCCGAGCTGCTCCCCGACGATGCGGGGCTGGCCGGGGTGCTGCGGGTGGTCGACCTGCCGGTCGAGTTCAGGCTCATGGCCGACATCGTCAGCCAGGAGGTCCTCTGTTATGGGGGCCAGTAATATCGCACGGGAGGTAGGAATGATCGAATCTGTAAAGCCGGGATTAAAGGGGTGCTGCAGGTGGCTTGCGCTCCTTTTGTTCCTGGCGCTCTCCGCCTGCGCCACGGCGCCCAGGCCGCTGGAAGGGATCGTGCCGGGCCGGAGCCTGGAAACACTCAGTTCGGCGGTCTCCATTGCCGTGCGGGCAGGTGAAAAGAGCAGCGGCGGCCGGGGCTACCTGGTCTTTAGCCAGCCCGACCGCTTTCACCTGGTGATGCTCTCCCCCTTCGGCCTGACGGTGCTGGAGGTCTTCACCGACGGCGACCGCCTCACCTGCATCGTCCCCTCCCAGGGGGTCGCCTACAGCGGCAGGATCGACGAGCTTCCCGACCGGGACGGCCTGCGGAGCTGGGGTCTGATGCGCTGGATCGTGGAGGCGCCCCCCGCACCGGGACCGGCGCGCTTTCGCGACCATGTCACCCGCACCGGCCTTCAGGAAAGAATCTATTACAACGACCAGGGTCTGGTGATCCGCAAGGAGAGCGAGGAGGGGGACGAGGTCCGCTTCTCCGACTACCGGGTGGTGAACGGCGTTGCCGTGGCCGAGAGCATCGAGATCGTCGCTGCCGGCGGCGAACAGGTGCGGCTCACCTTCAGCGACCCGGAGGTGAACCCCGTGGTGGAGGATTCCATGCTCGTCCCCAGCCTGGAAGGGCTGAAGGTGCTGCCCTTCTCGGCGTTCAAGGGGTTTTAGGGGCGGAAGACTGGAAGATCGGAAGATCGGAAGATCGGAAGATCGGAAGATCGGAAGACTGGTCGCTGTTACACCTATACTTTCGCAGCTAACCCCTCCTGTCCTCCCCTTACATAAGGGGAGGGACGTACTAAGTGAGCTGGCTGGTTTTTGCTCCCCCTCTTATGGATAAGAGGGGGGTGGGGGGAGTTAGATCAGAGACTAGGAAATTTTCTGACGAGGATCGAGGAGGGTGTCATGAACGGAAACTGGGAACGTTATACCGAATACCTCTGCGACTGCCCCGAGCTGGGGCTGGCGCTGGACATCAGCGGCATGGATTTCTCCGACGGTTTCTTTGCCGCCATGGAGCCGTCCATGCAGCGTGCCTTTGCCGCCATGGCCGAACTGGAGCGGGGGAGCATCGCCAACCCAGACGAGCAGCGGATGGT